>LXNI01000017.1_pt1 | contig 166157 bp, 154 predicted proteins | sample 809091 | NCBI WGS metagenome assembly LXNI01 (sample SAMN04870527, study PRJNA318959) | sponge metagenome | biome: 01000161; feature: marine sponge reef; material: water | host: Sarcotragus foetidus | place: Greece: Milos, Mediterranean Sea | collected 2013-05-29 | depth 5-7 m
CTCAATGCAACATGAACAAAGACTGAAACCTGTTACCTATGTAACCGGTCAGAACTGTTACCTATGTGCCCGGTTGCTCAAGGGGGAGGGGTCCGCTGACGTTGCCGCAGGCCTCGAACCCCGAATCGGCGCGCCGGCAGACGACCCCTCCCCTGGCCCCTCCCCCAAGGGGAGGGGGATTCGAGCGGTGCCCCTGGGGGGTGGTGTTCGGCGATGTCATGAAATGTCATGTTTCGTCATGTTTCGTCATGCGTCGCCGCCCCGTTTTTGCCACAATTCGCTAAGACAGACCGTTCTATCTACTGTGTTTTTTTGCACGCTGGCCGTTCCGTTCGAAGCCGCGCCGCCGGTCCGGACCGCCGGCCCGGACCGCGCAAACCGCCTGCCGAAGACATATTTTTGTTCATATAATGTTCTTAATCCGAAAATCAAGCCCCAAAACCTGTCGAAAGGGCGGGTGCTGGCAACACCGGATCGCGGATGTCCGCGCCCCGGCCACTCGGATGGCTCCGGCCTATTGGGGCGGCCCGGCGGATTCGACCGGACCGATCGCGCGGTGGCGGTGGATGTCCTTGCCTGGAAGGTCGACCTCGAAGGCGTCATGGGCGTGCTTGACGGTCGAGATGGCAAAACCCTGGCTGGTCAGCACCGGCAGCAGCCGGGTAACCAGCGTCGTCTTTCCGCTGCCCTTCCAGACCGCAATCCCGATGATCCGCCGCCCCGCATCCATGGAGCCAATGTTGGACGACGGCGCGGCGGGGGGAACGGGGTGGGGCGACCGCCCCTCGATACCATCCCATCGAGACTTACTCCAGATGAGGGTTATCCTAGCACCACAAGACGCAGTCGGGCGGCACCTAAAGTACGCCGAGCGTATCAACTAACTTGTTGAAAAGACTCAAGTATTTTGAAACGAGCAAAGCAACTGTCTTGAATTGCCTTTATTTTCAATATGTTGTATAAAAGTGGTGCGGGTGGCCGGACTTGCACCGACACGGGGATATCCCCACTGCGGTCCTAGCGCAGCGTGTCTACTAGTTCCACCACACCCGCACCAAGGTGCCCGCCCCGTCACGCATCACGCCGATCCGGGGTAGGGCATTCGGGTTCCGGTTCGCCGGTCACCCTCAATTAGCTAAGGCGGCGGCATCTCGTTGTTTTCCTTAGTTCTGTATCGAGGCGGAGAGTTCTTCTTGCAAAAGCGGGCTCTCCGCCTCCTCGAAACTCTGCGACGCTTTGGGGATGGGCCGATTCTTCAGCCACCAAGCGCGCTGATCGTTCCACATGATGGAAACGAATTCCTCTCCGCGTGCGGAGAGGATGGACGAAAGGTTGACAGTCGGTTTTTCGCCGCCAACCCGAGCGCCATATTGCGGCAACGCATCCACGAGCGCTCGCACGGTCATCGGGTGCCCTTTATCGACAAGCGCTAGCCTAGCGCCTTCAAGGATAGTGACACGCACCGGAGGAATATTTTGTGGTATGGCAGCAGATAGACTACTAGATGTCGAACCACCGTGCAGTTTGACTAGGTCATCACGAGTCTTGCAGAGAATGACCAATTCCCGATAATTCGGGCTTGCTGCCAGCTTCTTTTCAAGTTCCTTGATGCGAAGTTCAATTGCGTTGAAGGCGTCGTTCATGGCTGCCTGCCATTGAGGTTTTGGCGTGTGGCTGATGTTGCCACGATGCCATTGGTACTGTCAACGACAAAACTGGATTGCCAATGAGAACAATGTCGCAAATGACGCACACCAGTCAAGATGCGGGTGATGTCATTGGCATGGCGCAGGCTGTACGGATTATGTAAGCCGCTGAATTAGCTTGCGTCCAGCTGGATGAAAAAATGTTAACAGTGCTCTGGTGGGGGATTGCCAAAAAGGCCAAATATGCTGCATGGCAAGTTATTGAGGCGTTGCACCGGGGTGCAACTGCCACTCACGTGTATGCAAGGCATATGGTCGAAAAAGAGGGCCGCCGGCGTTACCCGGCGGCCCCTTCCGTTTCGCGCAGATGCGGCGACGCCTACAGCGCCGCCTTCACCTTCTCCGCCGTAATCGGCAGCGAGCGGACGCGGGCGCCGGAGGCGGCGTAGATCGCGTTGGCGATCGCCGGCGCCACCGAGGTGACGGCCGGTTCGCCGCAGCCGACCGGATACTGCCCGGTCTCGATCAGGATCACGTCCAGGTCCGGCGCGTTCTCCATCCGGCACGGCGTGTAGGTGTCGAAGTTCGACGCCTGGATCCGGCCGTCCTTCATCTCGACCTCCTCGAGCGTCGCCAGCGACAGGCCCCACAGGGTCGCCCCCTGGACCTGCGCCTCGACGGCGTTCGGGTTGATCAGCGTGCCGAGATCCGTGCCCACGGTGAGCCTGTTTACCGTGAACGAGCCGTCCGCCGGGTTGACCGTGACGTCGGCCGCCGTCGCCGTCCAGGCCGCCGAGGCGCGCTCCTGGCTGGTCACGCAGGCCAGGCCGATGCCGGTATTCTTGGCCGTCGCCTTGCCGTAGCCCGCCTTGGCGGCGACCTTCTGGAGCACGTTGGCCAGCCGCTTGGCGCCGTTGGCGGTCGGCCCCTTGCCGGCGTTCTTGCCCTTGCCGTCGAGCAGTTGCAGCCTGAGCGCGAGCGGATCGACGCCCATCTTGTGGGCCATCTCGTCGATCATGCTCTCGACCGCCCAGAAGGTCCACGCCGGGGCTACCGAGCGCAACTGGCCGGATGGCGTCGCCGACTGGGCGATCTTGTTCATCTCGGTCAGCACGAGCTGGTTCTGGACGCTGTACCAGTGGTCCGAGCCGTTGATCTGGAACGGATCGAATTTCTTGCCGCTGGCATCCTTGCCCAGGAAACCGGGCGCCATCCGGGCGGTCGCAAAGGCCGAGGCCACCGTATGCTTCCAGCCGGTCAGCGTCTTGCCGTCCGAGCCGGCCGTAACGCGCATCGTCGTCATCGGCCGGGTGAAGTCGAACTCGGTGTCGGCCTCGCGGCTGTAGATCATCTTCACCGGCTTCTGGATGGCCTTGGCCGTCAGCGCCGCCATGATCAGGTAGTCGGCCTCCAGCCGCCGGCCGAAGCCGCCGCCCAGGAACTGCTGATGCAGCACGACCTTGTCGGGCTTTACGCCGAGCGCCGCCGGGACCAGCCCCATCGCCAGGGTCTGGAACTGGTTTCCGGTGTAGATGTGATAGACGCCGTCCCTGATCTCCACCGTGGCGTTCAGCGGCTCCAATGGCGCGTGGATGTTGAGCGTCGTGGTGTAGATCGCCTCATGCCTGACCTTGGCCGACGCGATCGCCTTCTCCGCATCGCCTTCCTTGAGGAAGGTGGAGGCGTTGGCAGTGTTGTCGATCAGGCGCTTCGACTCGTCGTTGATCGTCTTCGACGACACCTTGGCGTTGGGTCCGAGATCGTAGTCGATCTTGAGCGCCAGCGCCGCCTTGCGCGCCGTCCAGTAGGAATTGGCGACCGCCATCACCCAGCCCGTCTGCGACCCGGTCGGGTCGTTGATGACGACGTGGGTCATGTAGCCCTTGATCTTCTTCGCCGCGCTGTCGTCGACCGATTTCACCTTGGCGCCGTAGCGCACCGGCGGCAGCGCCGGCGTGGCGTAGACCATGCCGTCGAGCACGACGTCGATGGCGAAGCCGGCCGTGCCGTCGGTCTTGGCCGGAATGTCCAGTGCCGGCAGGCTCTTGCCGATATAGCGCCGCTGGCCGGCCGCCTTCAGCTTGATCGCCTTCATCGCCTCCTTGGAGAAGGCCTTCGGCGGCACGCCGGCCGCGACCAGCTCGCCGTAGGTGATTTTCTTGCCGCCCGGGCCGGAGATCGTGCTGTCCTTCGCGCTCAGCGTGTCGGCGGAGACGCCCCATTTTTTCGCGGCGGCCTCGATCAACGCGATCCGGCCGGCCGCGCCGGCGCGCGACATGCGGTCGAAGGTCCAGTTCACCGACCAGGAACCGCCGGTGACATGCAGCCCGACTTTCGGATCGAAGCCGATGTGGCTAATGCTGACGTCGCTCCACTTGACCTCGAGCTCGTCGGCCAGGATCTGGGCGAGCGCGGTGCCGACATGCTGGCCCATCTCGGCCTTGTCGATCCGGACGACGGTCTTGCCGGCCGCATCCATCGAGAACCAGAGGTTGGGCGCGAAGCCCTTGCCCGTTGCGGCGTCGGCGAGCCGGATGCCGTCATGCGCGGCGAAGCCGAAGATCAGGCCGGAAGCGCCGGCGCCGACCAGGAAGGTCCGCCGGCCGATGTCTTTGTCCATGATTGTCATCGATCCCTCCCTCACATCTCGGCCGCGGCGCGCTTGATCGCCTTGCCGATCCGCGCATAGGTCATGCAACGGCACAGATTACCGTTCATATGCTCGACGATGTCGTCGTCCGATGGGTTCTTGTTCTCCGCCAGCAGCGCAGCGGCCTGCATGATCTGGCCCGATTGGCAGTAGCCGCACTGCGGCACCTGCTCGGCGATCCAGGCCTTCTGCAGGGGATGCTCGCCCTTGGCGTCCAGCCCTTCGATGGTCGTGATCCTGTCGGATTCCTTGACGTCGGAGATCGGCGTCTGGCACGAGCGCACGGCCTCGCCGTTGATATGCACGGTGCAGGCGCCGCAAAGGCTCTCCCCGCAGCCGAACTTGGTCCCGGTCATCCCGAGATTTTCGCGGATCACCCAGAGCAGCGGGGTGTCCGCATGATCGACGTCGACCGTCCGCAGACGACCGTTTACCGAGATTTTGGCCATGGTTTCCTCCTTGGCGATGCCCCTAAACGGAAGCCGACCTTATGGCGACCGCCCCGCCCTTGTACAGCGCGATTGCAGGCGGCAACCGCTCGCTGCAATTCTCAGGCTTACGCATTCTTGCTGAATGATGCGACGCGGGCATCGACGCTTCCCGCCCGACTGGCGCGCCGGCGCCCCGCCGTCCTCAGCGGTCGAGCACGGCCTCGAAGCCCTCGAACTGCGGATGGCCGAGAAAAAGGTCGCCATGGCCGCCGGCGCCGGCATGGGCCTTGCGGAAGGTTTCGGAGCGGGTCCAGGCCTCGAAGGTGTCGCGGTCGCGCCAGATCGAATGGGAAGCGTAGAGCGTATGGTCGTCGGCTTCCGGCCCCTTGAGCAGGCGAAAGCCCATGAAGCCCGGCGCCCCGTCGAGATGGGTGTCGCGTTCCGCCCAGACCCGCTCGAAATCCGCCTCGCGCCCGCGCACGATGCAGAACCGGTTCATCGCGATAAACATGGGTTGGTCGTCCTGCTTCTCAGGTAGTTGCAAATGCAAATAACCAGCGAACCGGCTAGCTGTCGCCGTTCGCATCCGGCAAGGCAGCGCGGGACGCAACCTGCGCCCGTGGCCCCGATGCGGGCCTAACGGCGCGGCGTCGGCCGGCCTCGGGGTGCATTCCGGACGAAGCGGCGCGACCCGGCACCCCGGGGGTGGTCATGCCGGCGGAATTTGGTGGAGCCGAGGGGAGTCGAACCCCTGACCTCTTGAATGCCATTCAAGCGCTCTCCCAACTGAGCTACGGCCCCATCCGGCAGGAAGGCCGGCGCGGGTTCCCTCTGGGGGACGGGCCTTTCGGGGCGGCCCGCCCGCGCGACCGGCCTTGAATAAAGGCTCGGGCGGCGGGGAATCAAGCCGCCGCCCGATGCGGCGAAATGGGCGGACGCAGGCGCAAGGGCCTGTCCGTCGCCCGCCGCGGCCCTAGATTGGCTGCCTCCGCCGCCGCCGGGAATCCCGATGCCGAACGCCTCTTCCGGTCCTGCCGTTCCCGATCTCGAAGCCCTGGTCGAGCCCGTCTGCGCCATCGCCCGCCGGGCCGGCGCGGCGATCCTGCCCTATTACCGGACCGACCTCGACATCGACCGCAAGGACGACCATTCGCCGGTCACCGAGGCCGACCATGCCGCCGACGCCGTGATCGTGCCGGCGCTGGAGGCGTTGACGCCCGATATCCCGGTGGTGTCCGAGGAGCGGCTGTCGAGCCACCGTTCGGCCGGTGCGGACGCCGATGCGGATACGGGCGCAGACGCCGATGGGCCGTTCTGGCTGGTCGATCCGCTCGACGGCACGCGGGAATTCATCAACCGGCGCGACGAGTTCACGGTCAATATCGCGCTGGTCGCCGGCGGCCGGCCGGTGTTCGGCGTGCTCGGCATTCCGGTGCGCGATGTCGTCTATGCCGGCTACGCGGGGAACGGCGCTTCCCGCGTTTCCGGCGCGGCGAGCCGGCAGGCCGGCGACAGGCCCGCCGAGCCGGTTGCGGTGCGCGCCGCGCCGGCAGCCGGCATCGTCGTCGCCGCCAGCCGGTCCCACGACAAGTGGGACGAGCTGGACGATTTCCTCAACGGCGAAAACGTCGCCCGCCGGATCATCGCCGGCAGCGCGCTCAAATTCGCCCTGGTCGCCGAGGGCACGGCCGATCTCTATCCGCGGCTCGGCCCGACCATGGAGTGGGATACCGCAGCCGGCCAGGCGATCGTCGAGGCGGCCGGCGGCAGCGTGCGCACCCTGAACGGCGGTCCGCTGGTCTACGGCAAGGCCGGCTGGCGCAATGCGGGCTTCGTCGTGCGCGGCCGGCCCGCCGCCTGAACCGCCGGCGCGGGGGCCGGGCAGCGTGGAACGGCGGCCGGCGGACCGGGCGGGGATCGCGGCGGCGGCAGCCCGGCTGCGCGGCGGCGGTCTCGTCGCCTTCCCGACCGAGACGGTCTACGGCCTGGGCGCCGACGCGCGCGACGACCGCGCGGTGGCGCGCATCTTCGAGGCCAAGGGGCGGCCCAGCTTTAATCCTCTAATCGTCCACGCGCCCGATCTTGCGGCGCACCGGGCCTGGGCACTCTTCGACGAGCGTGCACTGCGCCTCGCCGAAGCCTTCTGGCCGGGCGCGCTCACCCTGGTCCTGAAGCGCACGCCGGACGCGCCGGTCTCCCGGCTGGTCAGCGCCGGGCTGGATACGGTCGCGGTGCGCGCGCCGGATCATCCGGTGGCCCAGGCGCTGATGCGCGAAGCCGGCTGCCCGGTGGCGGCGCCGAGCGCCAACCGCTCCGGCCGGCTCAGCCCGACCGAAGCCGGCCATGTCGCGGCGTCGCTCGGAGCGGCGGTCGACCTGATCCTGGACGGCGGGCCCAGCCCCGGCGGCCTCGAATCGACGGTGCTTTCGCTGACCGGCGAAAAACCGGTTCTGCTGCGCCCGGGGCTGGTCACACATGAGTCCATTGAAGAAGTCATCGGGCCGGTGCAGGCTGCCGATCCGGCTTCTGCTGCCAAAACGCTGCCGGGTTCGCCCCTCGAATCGCCGGGAATGCTGGCGGCCCATTACGCGCCGCGCGCGCGATTGCGGCTGGACGCCGGCGTATCCCTGGAGGAAGGCGAGGCGCTACTGGCCTTCGGCGGCGCCCCCGAACCGGACCGGGCCGCCGGCTATGCCGCGGTGCGCAATCTCAGCCCGGCCGGCGACCTTGTCGAGGCGGCGGCGAACCTGTTCCGCCTGCTGCACGAGCTCGATGCCCTCGCCCCCCCCGCCATCGCCGTCTCGCCCATACCGGAACGGGGCCTCGGCACCGCGATCAACGACCGCCTGCGAAGGGCGGCAACTGGCAGTCGCCGGAACCCATCCTTCAACCGACTCTGAGTGAGAGAATTTCTTCCTTCCCCCTCTTCAGAGGGGGAAGTCCCGGAGCGCAGCGGAGGGGATGGGGGTGATGTGCTGTACCGAAAGAAACGCCTGACGGCGTGCGCGTCTGGCGACGCGCCACCCCCACCTGGCCTCCCCCTCTGAAGAGGGGGAGGTATAGGAATTCTACGCCCCACTCACCCCTCGACGATCTCCACAATCTCTCCCGCGTCGAAGCCGGCCTCCGCCAACAGGGCTTCGGTATGCTCGCCGAGCTGCGGCTGGCCGAGGCGGACAGGCAGGGGCGCGCGGTCGAAGCGGAAGGCGGTGTCCGGGATCTCCATTGCACCTTCGGTCGAATGTTCGAACGGCCGGAAGAAGCCGGTCGCGGCGAGGTGCGGGTCGGCATAGAGGTCTTCGAGCGTGTTGACCGGGCCGCAGGGGATTTCGGCGCGGCGCAGCAGGTCGAGCCATTCGGCAGAGCTTTTCTTGACCAGTTCCTTGCCCGATTCGCCATACAGGGCATCGACATGGTCGAGCCGGTCGCCGATGGTCAGGAAGCGGGGATCGTCTTTCATCTCGGGCCGGCCGACCAGGTCCCAGAACCGGTCCCACTGCCCGTCGGTATAGGCGAGCTGGCAGATGAAGCCGTCGGCGGTCGGCAGGGGCCGGCGATGGGGCGACAGGACGCGCGGATAGCCCGGCGGCGTCATCGGCGGCGAGAAGATCGCGCCATACTGGTGCTCGGCCAGGGTGAAGCTGGCGACGCCCTCGAACATGGCGGTCTCGACATAGACGCCCCGGCCGGTCCTGAGGCGCTGCATCAGGGCGGCGAGCATGCCGTTGGAAGCGAGCAGGCCGGAAATCTTGTCGGCGGCGATGGTCGGGATCAGGTTGGGCGCGCCGTCGCGGGCGAGGAACGTGCCGGCGAGCCCGGCCTGGCCCTGGATGATGTCGTCGTAGGCCGGCTGGCCGGCATAGGGGCCGCCGTCGCGATAGCCGTAGAGGCCGGCGTAGACGATGCCGGGGTTGCGCGCCATGACCGCGTCCGGGTCGAAGCCCAGCTTCAGGATCTTCTGCGGCCGGATATTGTGCACGAAAACATCCGCGCTATCGACCAGCCGCCACAGCGCCTCCCGGGCGGCTTCGCGCTTGAGGTCGAGCTCGATGCTTTTCTTGTTGCGGTTCATGCCCAGGAACACGGCGGCCATGCGCGGGCTGCGCCGCGGCCCCATCTGGCGCATCGCGTCGCCGCCCGGCGCTTCGACCTTGATAATTTCGGCGCCGAAATCGCCCAGGGTCTGGGTCGCATAGGGGCCGTAGACGATGGTCGTCAGGTCGAGGACGCGGATACCGTCGAGCGGCAGGCCGGGCGCGGCAGATTTTCCGCCGGCTTTGTCGGAATTGTCCATGGCCGGCAACAAGGCCTTGCCGGGCACAAAGGTCAACCGGCAGCCGGGTCGCGCCCCGTCGCCGGGCGTCGCAGGCCGGGCGCGCTAGAAAGACAACTGTTTTCGACATGCCCGCGGACCTAAAACCGAAGCATGACAGCAACCGAAACCGCACAACAAAATGCACCCCTGATCGGTGCTTCGATACCGCGGGTCGAGGACCGCGCGTTTCTCACCGGGGCCGGCAGGTTCACGGCCGATCTCTCCCTGCCGGGCCAGGCCCATGCCGCAATCGTGCGCTCGCCCCACGCCCATGCCGTGCTCGGCGAAATCGACCCGGCGGCGGCGCTGGACGTTCCGGGCGTTCTGGCGGTCTACACGGCGGCGGACCTGCGCGCGGCCGGCGTGCGCGCCCTGCCGACCGGGGCGGACGAACCGCTGCCGGACGGCGATGTCCGGCGCGCGATCGCCGATGCGCCGCACTATCCGCTGGCTGAAGGCCGCGTACGCTTCGCCGGCGAGGCCGTTGCCTTTGTCGTCGCCGGAACCGAAGCGGCCGCCCTGGAAGCGGCGGACCTGGTCGAAGTCGACTACGATCCGCTGCCGGCTCTGGGCACCGTGGACGATGCGCTGGCCGACGATGCCGCGACGATCTGGGAGGGCGCGCCGGACAATCGCTCCTTCATCTGGGCCACGGGCGACAGCGCCGCGACCGAAGCAGCGTTCGCGGCGGCGCACCGGGTTGTCGCGCAGGACATCGCCTTCACCCGTTCGACCGCCGCCTTCATGGAGCCGCGCGGCGCGCTCGCCGATTATGCCGACGGCCGGTTCACGCTCCATGCCGGCAGCCAGTCCGGCCATGCCCTGCGCACCATAATTGCCGATTGCCTGGGCATAGACCGGGCCGACCTGCGGGTCATCGTGCCGGATACCGGCGGCGGCTTCGGCGCGCGCAACGTGGTCTATCCGGAGTTCGTCGTCGCTCTGTTCGCAGCGCGGGCGCTCGGCCGGCCGGTGCGCTGGATCGCCAGCCGCAGTGAGGCATTTCTGACCGACACCCAGGCGCGCAGCCAGAATCTGCGCGTCCGCATGGCTCTGGACGCCGACGGGCGGATCGCGGCCGTCGATGTGCGGGCCGACTGGTGGCACGGCGCCTATTGGATCAACCGCGCGCCGCACGTCATCGTGGCCTGGATGTCGCCGATGATCTGCGGGCCCTACCGCATTCCGGCGTACCGCTTCGAAATCGCCGGTGTCTTCACCAATACGGCCCCGATCGCGGCCTATCGGGGCATCGCCCGCGCCGAAGCGACCCTCGCGCTGGAGCGGCTGATCGACCGGGCGGCGCGCGAGACCGGCATCGACCCGGTCGAGCTGCGCCGGCGCAACCTGATCCCGCTCGCCGAAATGCCCTGGGTTTCGCCGACCGGCGCGCGCTACCAGCGCAACGATTTCTTCGGCAGCCTGGACGCCGGGCTGGCGCAGATCGATTGGGACGGCTTCGCGGAACGCAAGGCGGTTTCGGCCGCAAGGGGGCTGCGCCGGGGGCGCGCCGTGACGACCTATATCGAGAATGCCGGCGGCGCGCTCGCGGAGTTCGCCGATCTCCGGGTCGAGGCGGTCGGGCCGGAGGACGGGCGGGTGCGGGCGCTGGTCGGCAGCCAGGATTGCGGCATGGGCCACGCCACGGTGTTCGGCCAGATTCTCGCCGACCTGCTGGGGGTGCCGGCGGACCGGATCGTCGTCGAGGACGGCGACACCGACCGCATCCGGGAAGGCGCCGGCTCCCACGGCTCGCGCACCATGCGCATCGGCGGCGGCGCGGTCTACAACGGGGCGCTTTCCCTGATCGAAGCCGGCAAGCCGCTGGCCGCCGACCTGCTGGAAGCCGCGTTGGCGGATATCGGCTTTGCCGGCGGCGCCTACCGGGTGCGGGGCACGGACCGGGCCGTCTCCCTGTTCGCCGTGGCGGCCGAGGCCGAAGACCGCGGCATGCCGCTCCGCATCGAGGAACGCTTCGAGGTGCCGGGGATGAGCTACCCCAGCGGCTGCCATCTGTGCGAGGTCGAGGTCGATCCCGAGACCGGCCGGGTCCGGCTCGACCGCTATGTCGTGGTTTCAGATCCCGGCATGGTGATCAACCCGCTGCTCGCGGCCGGGCAGCTCCACGGCGGCATCGCCATGGGCATCGGCCAGGCCATGATGGAGAACACGGTCTACGAATCCGGCACCGGCCAGTTGCTGAGCGGCAGCTTCATGGATTTCTGCCTGCCCCGGGCCGACGACATGCCGCCGGTCGATGCCGTCTTCAACGCTGTGGAAGGCGACGACAACCCGCTCGGCGTCAAGGGCATCGGCGAAGGGCCGACCGTGGCGTCGCCGCCGACCGCGATCAACGCCGTGCTGGACGCGCTCGCCGAAGACGGCGTGACGACGCTCGACATGCCGCTGTCGCCGCACGCCGTGTGGCGGGCGCTGGAAAAGGCGCGGGCTTGAAGCCCTTCGAGACGGGCGTTTCGAGACGGCCCTTCGGGCCTCCTCAACGCCCTCCTCAGGATGAAGAATTTGGTTAACTCATCAATACCAGCTTCATCCTGAGGAGGGGCTGAGGAGCAGTGCGAAGCACTGCGTCTCGAAGCCCCGTCTCGAAGGACGCGCCAGCCCGATGTGCCGCCTAACTCTTCAGCTTGTAGCCGGTCCGGAACATCTGCAGGCAGACCAGCCACAGGGCGACATTGAGGACCAGCAGCACGATGCCGCCGGCCAGCGTGTCGCCGTCGGCGCGGCCGATGAAGCCGCTGCGGAAGCCGTCGATCATGAAGAAGAACGGGTTGACGTGGGCGAGGTCGCCGAGCAGCGGGGGCAGGCGTTCGATGGAATAGAAGGTGCCGCTGAGAAACGCCGCCGGGGTGATGACGAAGTTGGTGACAGCGGCCATCTGCTCGAACTTGTCGGACCAGATGCCGCCGATCAGGCCGAGCAGGGACAACAGGGACGACGCCATGACGGCAAAGTACAGGATGGTGAGCGGTGCGTGGATCTGGACCGGCACGAAGACCGCCATGGCGGCGAGCGTCACCGCGCCGACCATCAGGCCGCGGGTCGCGCCGGCGGCGGCGTAGGCCAGCGCCAGTTCGCCCGGCGAGAGCGGCGACATCAGCACGTCGACGACATTGCCCTGGATCTTCGAGATGAGCAGGGAGCCGGCGGTGTTCTGGAACGCGCTCTGCACGATCGCCATCATGACGAGGCCGGGCGCCAGAAACTCGACGAAGGGCACGCCGCCGATCTCGCGCACGACGTCGCCCATCGCCAGGGAAAAGACCGACAGGAACAGCATCGTCGTCACGATGGGGGCGAGCAGGGACTGGCTGAGAACCTTCAGGAAGCGCTGGAGCTCCTTGCGGTACAGCGTCCACAGGCCGAGCCAGTTGACGGCGCCCATGGGGCGCGGCCCGACGGCCGCCGGACCGTCCGGCGGCACCGGCGCTTCGACCGGGACGGTGGCGTCTGCTGCAGCGGCATTCTCGGGGGAAAACGGGTTCATGCGGCTCGCATCGCGGCGGGTCGGGGCGGGCCGCGCCGTTCGCGCGGCGCGTGTCCCTGATCTATAAATCGCAAGGCTGAAATAAAGAGCATTCGCGCGCCCGGCCGGGCGCCCTTTGGCGGCAGGTCAGTCGCCTGCCTCCGGCGGCGCGTCCTCGGCGCGCGGATCGAAGGCGAATATGTTCGGCGAAGTCCGCGCCATCGGCACATAATCCTCGCGATATTCGGGCGCGACCGGGCTGCGCTGCTGCATGCGCCGGAAGGTCCACAACGCGATGGCGCCGTGCACGACGCTGGTGAACAGGAACAGCGAACCCGGTACCATCGCCTCCATCAGGACAGCGGCGATCAGCGGCCCGACGATTGCGCCGACGCCGAATATCACCAGCAGGCCGGCCATGATTTCGACGAAGTCCTCGGGATCGGCATGGTCGTTGGCGTGGGCGACGGAAAAGCCGTAAATCGAAAAGGCCGCGGCGCCGAACAGGAAATAGGCGGCGTAGACGACCTGGATCGGCAGGCCGTCCGCCGCCAGCAGGACAAGGCCGGCGAGCGACGCGACCGCGCACACGGCCGCGATCAGCCAGCGCCGGTCCGGCAGCCGGTCCGACAGGCGGCCCAGCGGATACTGGACGATCGCCCCGCCCACGATGGCGACGCTGACGAATGTCGCAATTCCGGTTACCGACAGGCCGAGGCTCTTGGCGTAGACCGGGGCGAGGCTCCAGACTGCGCCGTTGGCCATACCGTTGGTGAAACAGCCGAGAAGTGCGACCTGGGAATTGCGCCACAGCCTGCGCAGGTCCGGCCGCGCCTTGACCGGCAGCGGCGGCGAGGGTGCGCGGGTCAGGCAAACCGGGATGACGGCGAGCGCGAACAGGATCGTCGCCAGGGAGAACAGTTTCGAACTGCTGGGCGAATCGAGCAGGAGAAGATATTGCCCCGCGGTTACCGCCGTCAGATGAATTGCCACATAGGCCGAAAACACCGTGCCGCGGTTGCGCCGGGTCGCAGCGCCGTTCAGCCAGCTCTCGATGACCATGTACAGGCCGGAAATGCACAGTCCGATGACGACGCGGAACAGGATCCAGGCGACCGGGTTCAGCGCCAGCAGATGCAGCAGCGGAACGATTGCGCCCAGCGCCGCGATGGCGGCGTAAACCCGGATATGGCCGACCCGGGCGACCAGCGGCGGCACCAGATAGCAGCCGATCACGAAACCGACGGAATAGGCGGCGCCGATCGCGCCGATCCAGGCGGCGCCGAAGCCTTCCAGGTCGGCGCGCAGGGGGACCAGGGTCAGGAACAGGCCGTTGCCCAGCATGAGGAGCGCCACCCCGACCAGCAGGGCAGCGACCGGCGCCAGCAGCGCTTTCGGTTCGGCGAGGGAGGCGGTCATGCGCGCCACGGTTCGCGCCTTTTACAAAAGAGGCTCGGCGGAAGTGCCAAGGCGCGGCGATATGGGGACGGTTCGCGGCGCGCGCAAGCCCCTGTTTCGCGGCGAATTGCGGAAGCATCGCGGCGACGGCATTGCGCCGCGGCCGTCGCGGCGTCGAAGGCTGACGGTGGCCCGCCGGTGCGGCGGCCCGTTTCAAACGGAAAGGGCGTTGCTCAGCCCGGCGTCTTGGGCTCCAGCTTCAGCGCGGCCGAATTCATGCAGTAGCGGTGGCCTGTCGGCGCCGGGCCGTCGGGGAAGACATGGCCCAAATGCGCATCGCACTTGCTGCACAGCACTTCGGTGCGCCGCATGAACAGGCTGCGGTCCTCGCGCACCGACACAACGCTGTCGTTGACCGGCGCCCGGAAACTCGGCCAGCCGGTTCCCGAATCGTATTTGGCCTCGGAGGAAAACAGCGGCTGGCCGCAGCAAACGCAGCGGTAGGTGCCGGGCGTCTTGGTGTCCCAGTATTCGCCGGAGAAGGCGTGCTCGGTGCCGTGCTCGCGGGCGACGTGGAACTGGATATCGGTCAGCTGCGCGCGCCACTCGGTGGCCGACTTGACGATCTTGTCGGTTCCTTCGGTCATGCGTCCTACTTGGTCCTGCGTCCCGGCGTTTCAAGGTAATCCCGCCGCGATGCGCGGTTGCGCGGACCCTGCCGGTCAGCCGAGATTGCGGCGGAACAGGGCGAGCATGCGCTCCCAGTGCCGCTCGGCCGCCTCTTTGTCGTAGCAATGCCGGTCCGGGAAGGCGAAGCCGTGATGCGCGCCGGCATAGCGCTCGATCCGGTGGCGCACGGCAGAGCCTTCCAGGCGGCGGGCGAGCGCGTCGACCGACGCGTCCGGCACCCACATATCGTCCTCGGCGAAGGCGAGATAGAGTTCGGCCCGGATGGCGTCCGTCGCCAGGTGGGGCGAATCCGGCCGGTCGGTCACGATGCCGGCGCCGTAATAGCTTGCCGCTGCCGCGATCTCGTCGGGATAGCGCGCCGCGACCGTGTAGACGAACTGGCCGGACAGGCAGTAGCCGACGCAGCCGGCCGGCCCCGGCGCCGCGCCGACGAGCGACTTGGCGTAGTCGAGCAGCGGGCGGGTGTCCGCCGCCACCCGGTCGTTGTTGACGCTTTTCACCAGGCCCCAGAAGCGTTCGCGCTCGGCGGAGCCCTTGACCTCGATCTGCTTCGCGTCGAGCAGCACTTCGTCGATCCCGGCCATGCGGTAGAACAGGTTGGGTAGCAGCACGCAGTATCCCGCCGTGCCGATACGGCGCGCCATGTCCTTCAGTTCCTCGCGCACGCCGATCGCATCCATGTAGAACAGAACGACCGGGTGCGGCCCGCCTTCGTCCGGCCGGGTGACGAAGGTTTCCATGACGCCGTCGGGCGCGTCGATCCGGGCGATATGCTCTTTCATGATGCGGCTTCTCCTGTGACGACGGCGGCAGGCAAGCCCTTTCCGAGCCGTCGGTCAAGGCCGCACGGACATGGTGCTTGAAGTCGAGCCGGGAGCGGGGCACAAACCGCCGCCCATGAGTTCGGTCGGGCCGGCCGCACTGCGCCGCGGTTCGATAGCTGCAACGGGAGCGCGCATCGTGAAAATCGGATTTATCGGCCTGGGCAATGTCGGCGGCAAGCTCGCCGGCAGCCTGTTGCGCAACGGCTTCGACCTGACGGTCCGCGACCTCGATGGCGCGGCGGTCCGACCGTTCGCCGAGCGTGGCGCGCATGCGGGTGAAAGCCCCGCGGCGATGGCCGCGTCGTGCGACGTGGTCATCACCTGCCTGCCCTCTCCGGCCGCGAGCCGCGCGGTGCTGGAGGCGGAGGGCGGCCTGCTGGCCGGCCTCGCGCCGGGCACGATCTGGGCCGAGATGAGCACCACGGACGAGGCCGAGGTCCGGCGACTCGGCGCTCTGGTGCGGGAAAAGGGCGGCGAACCGGTCGACTGCCCCGTCTCCGGCGGCTGCCACCGGGCCGCGACCGGCAACATCGCGATCTTTGCGGGCGGCGAACGTGCGACTTTCGAGACGCTGCTTCCCGTGCTCAAGGCGATGGGCCGGCGCATCCTCCACACCGGCGGCCTGGGCTCTGCCTCGGTCCTCAAGGTGGTGACCAACTATCTCGCCACGGCGAACCTGGTCTCCCTGTGCGAGGCGCTGGCGACCGCGAAGATGGCGGGCATGGACCTCAACACGGCCTATGAGGCGATCCGCATTTCGTCGGGCAATTCCTTCGTCCACGAGACCGAGAGCCAGGTCATCCTCAACGGCAGCCGCGACATCAACTTCACGATGGACCTGGTGTCCAAGGACATCGGCATCTTCGGCGCCATTGCGGAGCGCGCCGGCGTGCCGCTGGAAATCGCGCCGTTGCTGATCGACATCTTCCGGGACGGTGAGGCCCGCTACGGCCCGCGCGAGTGGTCGCCCAACATCGTCCGGCGGCTGGAGGACGCCTGCGGTATCGACATTCTCGCACCCGGCTTCCCGGCCGAGATGACCGACGATGAACCCGAGGAACCGGGCTACGAGGTGGTGCCGAAGGGACGCGATGCGGAATTTGCGGCAGAGGCGCGCCGGCAATCGCGCGCCGTCGCCAACAGCCCGCACGCCGAAGCCGATCAGGCGTTCGTGGACGCAATCGGCGAGACCGACGCCGGGTGAAGCGTTGCGCCGACAGGGTGCGTCCCAACTGCGCCCATTTCCTCAGCCGTCTTTTCGACCGCAGCGGGCGGTAGCCCGCGAAGCGGAGAAGTCTTTCCCGCGCGGTGCTTCGAACCCTGCTCCGTGGCGGAAAGATATGGGAATTATATGTCTGACTATGCCGCCGGGGCGGCGGCGCGCGGCTGGCGCCGCGCCACCCCCACCCGGCGCGCGTGACGCGCGCCGACCTCCCCCTCTTCAGAGGATTCCTCTGCAAAAGGCGCGCGCCGCGGGCACGCGGCCCCCTCCCCCCAACCCCCTCCCCCGGAGGGGAGGGGGAGCATCGATGCGGAGACGCCGCGCCAATGCCGAAGACCCGCCGCAATTCCAACGTCTTACCCCCCTCCCCTTGGGGGAGGGGCAGGGGGAGGGGTATCGTCGGGAAGGCTCTGCCGCCGCCCATTTTGGCTTTGCCCGACTTTCGCAGAGGAATCTTCTTCAGAGGGGGAAGTTGCCGAGCGCAGCGCGGTCGATGGGGGTGAGGGTGCGGCGATCGCTCATTACCAGCGGACTGTGCGCGCCGTCGGCCGGAAACAGGGCACCGCATAGTCAGGCATATAATTCCCAAAGATATCTTGTATCTCATCGAACAGCCCCCGGTGTTATGGTTCCGGTGGCGGAAGCGGGCGGCTCCGGTCGATATGACGGGAGTAAGTTTGAGGTTATCGACCCGGTTCCGCCTCGCCGCTTCACCCGCCCGCCAGCGCCGGCCAGAGCGCGTCGGCGCCGTTTCGGCAGACCTGCCTGCCGAGGCGGCGGCTCCACCAGGCTTCGTTGCCGAAATCCTCGCGCCATTGCCAGATCGCCCGGGTCAGCCGGTGCAGCGGGTATTCCGCGGTAAAGCCCATGGCGCCATGGAACTGGTGGGCGGCCTTTGCGGCGATCGTGCCGGCCCGGCCGGCGGCAATCTTCGCCGAAGCGGCAAGAAAGGCATCGTTCCGGTCGAGCCCCCGGTCCAGATCGGCGAAGGCGGCGCGCGCGGTCTGGGCCGCAGCAGCGACTTCGGCCGCGGCGACCGCAATATGCTGCTGCACCGCCTGAAATCGCGCGAGCGGCCGGCCGAACTGGCTGCGCTCCCGGACATAGCCGATGGTCAACTCCAGCGCTGCCGCGGCCGCGCCGGCAATCTGCACCGCGCGCGCCGCCGCCATTGCCTGCCGGAACGATACGATTTCGTCTGTTGCGCCCGGTAGCGGTGCCGAAGCCGGCACGCCGTTCAGCAGCGCACCGCCATCGGCCGCGGCGACCGGTTCACTGGCCAGGTCGACGGCGCGCGCGTTCTGCGGCCACGCCACGCGGCAGCCCGGTTCGGCCAGCACCAGCGGTTCGTCCGGCACCGTGTTGCCTTGCCGCGACAGCAGCCAGGCCAGCACCGCGGTATCGGCCGCGGGCGAGGGATCGCCGAGCGCGCCCAGCGCCTCGATGGCTGCAGCCCCTTCGGCCAGCGACGCGCCGGCGCCGCCCTGCGCCTCGGGCAGGAGCAGCTTCGGCAGGCCGAGCCCGGTCACCGCGTCCCAATGCGCATCGGACCAGGCGAGCGCCCGGTCGGCCGGCCCGTCATAGGCCGCGCCATGCGGCGCCAGCGCCTGCCGGACCGCGTCGGCGAACGCGGCAGCTGCCGTATCGCCGCTCATCCCGATCCCGCTCACCGCAGCCCCAGCCCGCGGGCGACGATGCCGCGCACGACCTCGCGCGCGCCGCCGCGCAGGGTGAAAGACGGTGTGTGCAGCACGTCGTAGGCCAGCAGTTCTTCGAGCAGCGCCGCGCGGTCGCCGGACGGCGTTTCGGCCAGGATCCTGCGCGCGGCCTCCGGCGTGTCCTGTTCCAGCGCGGTGCCGACTTCCTTGACCAAAGCGGCTTCGGTGTTCGGCATCTCGCCCCGGTCGAGCGCGCCGGCAACCTGGATCGAGAGCAGCCGCACCGCCGCCAGCCGCGCCACCAACGTGCCGATCTCTCCGGCGGCCAGCCCGTCCGGTTCCGGCCCGGCGGCGCGCACCAGCTCGACGATCAGGCGGAAGGTCGAGAGAAAGCGGTCCGGCGCGCTGCGCTCGAAGGCCAGCTCGCTCATCACCTGGCGCCAGCCGTCGCCCGGATTGCCGATAATCCGGTCGGCCGGGATGTCGTGATCCTCGAAGACGACCTCGTTGAAGTGATGGTCGCCGGCCAGGTTGCGGATCGGGCGGATCGCGATGTCCGGCGCGCTGAGGTCGATCAGGAACTGGCTCAACCCGCCGTGCCTGTCATCGGGGCGGCCCTCGCCCGGGTCGCCGGTCCGGCCCCCGGTCCTGCAAAGCGCGATCATCCAGTCGTCGCGATGGGCGTTCGACGACCAGACCTTCGTGCCGTTGATGCGCCAGCCGTTGCCGACCGGCTCGGCGCGGGTCCGCGCCGCGGCGAGGTCGGAGCCGCTGTCCGGCTCGCTCATGCCGATGGCGAAGCAGATTTCGGTCGTCGCGATGCGCGGCAGGAACCGGGCGCGCTGTTCCTCCGTGCCGAAGCGCAGGATCAGCGGGGCGGTCTGCCGGTCGGCGATCCAGTGGGCCGCGACCGGCGCCCCGCCCGCCAGCAGTTCCTCCAGCACGACATAACGCTCGAGCAGGCCCTTCTCGTGGCCGCCATAGCGTTTCGGAATCGCCATTCCGACCCAGCCGCGCGCCGCCAGCCGGGCGCTGAAACCCCGGTCGAAGCCCTCCCAGGAACCGACCCAGCTGTCGATCCCCGCACGCTCGCGTTCTTCGGCCAGGAATGCGCGCACCTCGGCGCGCAGGCCGGCGTAAGCGCCGAGGTCGGGGAGCGGCGTATCGGCGAAGAACTGCATGGCGGGCGTGTTACGGCATCCGGCGGCGCGGGGGAAGGCAGGCACGCAGCGGTGGGTATGCGCAATCGGACGCTCCCCGGCCGGCGCAGGCGGGGTATCATGGGCGGTCAGTCCTCGCCGCCAGCGGAGCGATGCCATGCCACCTTCGAGCGAATCCGTCGGCTTCATCGGCCTCGGCAACATGGGCCGGCCGACGGCTGCGAGCCTGGCGCGCTCGGGATTCGAGGTCGTCGGCTACGATGCCGACAGCGCGGCCGCCGCCGCCTTCGCCGGGGAGACCGGCTGCCGGACCTCCCCGACGCTTGCCGCGCTTGCCGCCGCCGTGTCGGTCGCCGTGACCATGCTGCCGACCGGCGCCATCGTCCGGCAGGCGCTGCTTGAGGAAGAGGGCGGCGCGCTGGTCCACGGCCTCGGCGTCGGCAATTCCGGGGGCGGCCTGGTTATCGATATGAGTTCCTCCGAGCCGGTCGGCACCCGCGCGCTCGGCGCTGCGCTCGCAGAACACGGCGTCAGCCTGGTCGATGCGCCGGTCAGCGGCGGCGTCCCGAAAGCGCGGGACGGCACGCTCGCCATCATGATCGGGGCCGATGACGAAGCGGCGGCCGAACGGGCGGAGCCGATCCTGCAATGCATGGGCGACCGTCTGTTCCGCGCCGGACCGCTCGGCGCCGGCCACGCGGCCAAGGCGTTGAACAACTATATCGCAGCGGCGGCCTTTACCGCAGCGTCCGAAGCCCTGATCGTCGGCGACGCCTTCGGCCTGGAGCGCGAGACCCTGCTGACCATCGTCAACAATTCGACCGGCCGGAACTTCAACTCGGAAGTGCCAATCAAGCAGGAGGTTCTGCCCCGGACCTTCGCCACCGGTTTCAAACTGGGGCTCATGGCCAAGGATGTCGCCATTGCCGCCGATCTTGCCGACGCGCTGGGGATCGCCGCGCCGCTCGCGGGGAACATGAGAGCCCGCTGGGCCGAAGCCAGCGCCACGCTCGGCCCCGACGCCGACTTCACCCGGGCGATTACGCACTGGGAGACGAAGTGACCGGGCGCCACGCCATCCCGGTCACCGTGATCGGCGGCTATCTCGGCGCCGGCAAGACGACCTGCGTGAACGATCTGCTGGCGGCGGACCACGGGCTGCGCCTCGCCGTGCTGGTCAACGATTTCGGCGCGGTCAACGTCGACGCCGGGCTGATTGCGCTGCACGACGGCGACACGATCGCGCTGACCAACGGCTGCGTCTGCTGCGCCATCGCCGACGATCTCGGCGCGGCGCTCCAGGCCCAGGTCGCGCGCGACCCGCCGCCGGATCGTATCGTCGTCGAAGCGAGCGGCGTCGCCGACCCGGCGCGGGTCATGCGTCTCGCCGGCAACTGGCCGGGCTGCCGGCCGGGCGGAACCGCCGTGCTGGCCGACGCCGCCACGGTGCGCGCGCGGGCGGCGGACAAATTCGTCGGCGCGCTGGTCGTGCAGCAGATGCGGGCGGCCGACCTGCTGGTGCTCAACAAGCTCGACCTGCTGGCGGTTGGGGAAGTTCCCGCCCTCCGCGCCTGGGTGGAGGACCAAACCGGCCCGGCGGAGGTCGTCGAGACCCGCTTCGCAAGAATCGATTCGGCGCGCCTGTTCGGTATCGGTAGCGCGGACCCTGTGCCGGTATCCGCCGAAGCCGAAGATCGGAGAGACGCTGGACATGGCTTGTCGTCGGCGGTCTGGCGACCGGCCGGCCCGGTCGATCCCGCCGCCTTGCACCGCCTGCTCGCCGGTCGGTCGGACATCCATCGCGCCAAGGGTGCCGTCGCCACCGATGCCGGACCGCAACGGATCGACTGGAGCGGCGGGCGGCTTGGCCTGTCCGTCGCGCCGCCCGGCCCGGCCCGCGTCGTCCTGATCGGCCCGTTCGATGCGGCGGCCGCGCAAGCCCTGCTCCGGGCACTGGACGCCTGTGCGCAAGCGGACCTTTCCGTTCCGGGAACTGACGGGTAAGGCACACGGCATCCTCACTGGAGCAGACTCGCCCTTCGATACGCCGCTTCGCGGCTACTCAGGGTGAGGGCGAGTGGAGCTAGGACGTTAACCGATATTCCATTCCCTCATCCCGAGTAGCCACGGATTTGGTCCGGGGCGTATCGAGGGACGCGCCACGGATAAGACCGACTTGGCCGCAGCGAACGCAATACACCCCGGAACGCGCCGGTGACTGAGCCGATCCCGCCCGAACCGTCGGCGCCCCCGCCGACCGGCCGCTCCGAAGCCCGCGCCGGAACGATCGGGCTGCTGGCCGTGCTTGCCGCCGCCTTCACGGTCAGCCAGTTCTACCGCACCGCGCCGGCAGTGATCGGGCCGGAGCTGCGCAGCGGCCTCGCGCTCAGTCCGGCCGAGCTCGGCCTCGCCGCCGGCGCTTTCTTCATCGCTTTCTCCCTGATGCATGTGCCGATCGGCGTGCTGCTCGACCGCTACGGCCCGCGCCGCGTTATGGCCGCGATGCTGACGATCGCCGGCGCCGGCGCTGCCCTGTTCTCCCAGGCCGGCGGCGCGGCCGGGCTGGTCGCCGCGCAACTGCTGATCGGCGCCGGCTGTTCGGCCATGTTTGTCGGCGGGCTGGTCGTGGTCGCCCAGCGCTTCCCGCCGGCCCGCTTCGGCGGCATCGCTGCCCTGCTGACCTCGGTGAGCGGCCTCGGCATGGTCCTTTCCGGCACGCCCTTCGCCGCGCTCGCGGAAACCGTCGGCTGGCGCACCGGCTTCCTGATCGCCGCGGCGGTTTCGCTGGCGCTCGCCATCGTCATCTTCCGGTCGGTGCCGCGGCGCGGCGAGCGCCGGCCCGAGCAGCCGGCCGAATCCTTCCTCCGCTCGGTGCTCGACCTCGGTCGCATCTTCCGCCACGGGCCGGTCTGGGGCGTGATCGCGCTCGCCATGGTGGCCTATCCGTCGATCATCGCCCTGCGCGGCTTCTGGGGCGGGCCCTATCTGGCGGACGTGCACGGCGCCGATACCATCGAGCGTGGCGACATCCTGCTCGTGATGAGCGTCGCCACCATGGTCGGCGCGGGGCTCTACGCCCTGTTCGAGCGGCGCACGACGCTGCGCTTGCCCTTCATCTATCTGGCGGCGGGCACGAGCAGCCTGGGCTTCTGGATCCTGGCGCTGGCGCCGCTGTCGTCGTCGTTCCTGGCCGCGCTGGTCTTCGTCCTGATCGGCGCGTTCAACTTCGGCTCGATCCTGCTCCTGGCGATTGCCCGCGACATGTTCCCGGACCGGCTGACCGGCCGGGCGATCACCTCGGTCAATTTTACCTCCTTCATGGGCGCCGGGCTGATGCAGGTCATCCCCGGCATCGTGCTCGGCCTGTGGCTGCCGGTCGACGGCCATCCGCCGGTCGAGGCCTACCGCGTCGTGTTCGCCGGCATCGGCGCGGTCCTGCTGATTGCGGCGGCGGTCTTCACCCTGGTGCTGCGACGGCAGATCGCCGAGGGCTGGCGGCGCTGGATCGCGCGGAGAGCGGCGCCGGGGGTTGCGCCGGGGGTTGCGCCGGGGGTTGCACAACAGGGCGAAGCGCGCGAAACGGAGCGTCACACCGACTGACAGAAGCTCAAGGAGGCGGGCCGATGGCCTACTGGCTGGTGAAATCCGAGCCCGGCGAATGGTCGTGGGACGATCATATGCGCGACGGCGTCGCCGAGTGGGACGGCGTGCGCAACCACCAGGCGTCGAACAACATGCGCGCCATGAAGCTCGGCGACCGCGCCTTCTTCTACCATTCGGTCAACGAGAAGCGGATCGTCGGCGTGCTCGAGGTCGTGCGCGAATACTATCCCGACCACACCGACCCGTCCGGCCGCTTCGACATGGTGGACTTCAAGGCGCTGTTCCCGGTCGAGCGCCCGGTGACGCTGGCCGAGATCAAGGGCGACCCGGCCTTCGCCGATTTCGCCCTGGTGCGCAACTCGCGGCTTTCGGTGATGCCGGTGAGCGACGAACACTGGCGGCTGCTGTGCGCGATGGCGGAGACGGAGGCGTGACGATGGTAGACCGCAAAGAAGCCGCCGACCGGGTTGCCGCCATCCTCGAGCGGATCGAACCGGCAGCCGAGGATGCCGGCCGCACCGAAGACAAATTCATGGCAGACGTTCTTGCCGACATCGCCGCGGCCCGCAAGGAACGCCGCGACCGCCGGGCAATTGCCGTCGAGAATCTGTCCGAGGCCGACATCGAGGCAATCCGCCGGGCGGAACCGCCGGCAGAAACTGCGCAATTCGATCGTGAATTGACCGGCAAACATAGCGCCGACCCTGAAATGTCTCCCAGGCCGGACGCTGCTACTCCGGTCCCCCGAACGGATTGACGATGGTCAGGCCGTCGATGCGGCGGCCGGACTGGAGGTCTTCGGTCAGCAGGGTATCGCAGCCGGCTTCGAGGGCCGAGGCGAGGATCAGCGAATCGTAGAAGCTGAAGCGGTGCTGCCGGGCGAGCGCGGCGGCCGCAGTCCAGGTGTCGATGCCGACCGGGCGGACCGGATCGAGCGCAGTCCGCAAATCGGCCACTGCACCGGAAATTGCATGCCAGTCGAGACGGAATTTCCGGCGGAGGACAGAGCTGAACTCGTTAATGACCTGAACGCTGATCACACCGCCGGCCAGGATCGCCTGCCGCGCGATCTCGCCCTTCGGGTCGGCGGATTGGGCGTAGATCAGCAGGTTCGTGTCGAGGAAGGCAGTCACCGGACGTTAGCGTCGTCGCGGTCGAAGGCATAGCCCTCCGGCAGAGACCAGCCGCGCGCGCCCATTCGCTCGACCGCCCGCACCCGGCGCTCGTCCTTCGCCAGCACGATCCGCTCCGGCGTGGCGGAGACGATCTCCAGCCGGTCGCCGACACTCAGGCCCAGGGTATCGACGACCGCCCTGGGCAGCCGGACGGCCAGACTGTTGCCCCACTTTGATATCTGCATAGTCTGGTTCCGGATATCTTTTAATTTTGGATATACTATCTGTTTAAATATACATTTTCAAGAGATTTGCATCCCTGCATCCGCATCGGACAGGTGAGCCACGGGCAGGTCTCAAACGCGCCGGCAACGGTGGCTCTTGCCAAGCGCCAGGAGCACGACGCGCCCGGCCGGCCGCGCACGGTCTTCCGGCGCGCTGCGCAGGTGCAGCAGCACGGCGATGGAGAGTTCCGCAATGCTCGCCCCCGGCCGCGGGCAGATGATCGGCAACCGGCCGTACAGTCCGGCCGAGGCCCGGTGCCCCGCCAGGACGCCGTCCACATAGGCGTGCAGTGTCCGGATCGGGATGCCGATGAGATCGTCGGCAATCCGGATTCGACGCTCGCCCTGGGCCGGGCCGGCCGCCGCCGCCAGGACAGACGCGGCGAGGACCGCCGCCGCAAGGGCCGTTACCGATCGTTTCATGGTTCTGTTCCCACATTCCACCGCCGACTTCGCACCCGTATAGCTTCGCCAAATCGCCTCCCGAAACAAGCCTCCCCCTGTGCAAAGGCGCCCCGGCGCGATAAAACGGCGGGAGAGGGATACCAGGCCGGACCCGGCGACGGCGCGTTGGCGGTCCCGGCCGGCAATTTGGGGCAGGACAATGGACGCAGCGGAATATCCCGTCACCCAGGAATGGGCGCGCAAGGCCCATATCGACAACGAGCGCTATCAGGAGATGTACGCGCACTCGATCCGGGACCCGGACGGGTTCTGGGCCGAGCAGGCGAAACGCATCGACTGGTTCCGCGCGCCGACGATCGTCAAGAATGTCGATTACGGCCCGCCCGAAGTCTCGATCAAATGGTACGAGGACGGCGTCCTCAACATCGCGCACAACTGCCTCGACCGCCATCTGGCGAGCCGCGGCGACCAGACGGCCATCGTCTGGGAAGGCGACGACCCGGCCGACGACAAGAAGATCACCTATCGCGAGCTGCACCGCGATGTCTGCAAGTTCGCCAACGCGCTGAAAAGCCTGGGCGTCAGGAAGGGCGACCGGGTTACCCTCTACCTGCCGATGATCCCGGAAGCCGCGGTCGCCATGCTGGCCTGCGCGCGCATCGGCGCGATCCATTCCATCGTCTTCGGCGGCTTCTCGCCCGACGCGCTGGCCGGCCGGATCGACGATTGCGATTCGGAATATATCGTGACGGCGGACGAAGGCCTGCGCGGCGGCCGCACGGTGCCGCTCAAGGTCAACACCGACGCCGCCATCGACATCGCCGGCAAGATCCGCAAGACCGTCGTGGTCCGGCGGACGGGCGCGGACATCGCCTGGCGCGACGGCCGCGACCACTGGTACCACGATCTCATGGACGGGGCGTCGGAAGACTGCCCGGCCGAGCCGATGAACGCGGAAGACCCGCTGTTCATCCTCTACACCTCGGGCTCGACCGGCAAGCCGAAGGGCGTGATGCACACGACCGGCGGCTATGCGGTCTACACCGCGATGACCCACCAGCTGATCTTCGATTACCACGACGGCGACGTCTACTGGTGCACCGCCGATGTCGGCTGGGTCACCGGCCACAGCTATATCGTCTACGGCCCGCTGCAGAACGGCGCGATCACGCTGATGTTCGAGGGTGTGCCCAACTATCCCGACAGCTCGCGCTTCTGGCAGGTCTGCGACAAGCACGGCGTCAACAGCTTCTATACCGCGCCGACCGCGCTGCGCGCCCTGATGCGTGAGGGCGAGGGGCCGGTCAAGGCGTGCAGCCGCAAATCGCTGCGCCTGCTCGGCTCGGTCGGCGAGCCGATCAACCCGGAGGCCTGGGAATGGTATTACCATGTCGTCGGCGACGGCCGCTGCCCGATCGTCGACACCTGGTGGCAGACCGAGACCGGCGGCATCCTGATCACGCCGCTGCCCGGCGCGACCCGGCTCAAGCCCGGCTCGGCGACCCGGCCGTTTTTCGGCATCCGCCCGGAGGTCGTCGACGCCGACGGCCGGGTGCAGGACGGCGCGTGCGAGGGCAATCTCTGCATCGCCGACAGCTGGCCCGGCCAGATGCGCACGGTCTACCGCGACCACGACCGCTTCGTGCAGACCTATTTCAGCACCTACAAGGGCAAGTATTTCACCGGCGACGGCTGCCGGCGCGACGCCGACGGCTATTACTGGATCACCGGCCGGGTCGACGACGTGATCAACGTCTCGGGCCACCGCATGGGCACCGCCGAGGTCGAGAGCGCGCTGGTGGCGCACGAAAAGGTGGCAGAGGCCGCCGTGGTCGGCGCGCCGCACGACGTCAAGGGCCAGGGCATCTACGCCTATGTCACCCTGATCGCCGGCGCCGAGCCGAGCGACGAGTTGCGCAAGGAGCTGGTGCGATGGGTGCGCAAGGAGATCGGCCCGATCGCCTCGCCGGACTGGCTGCAATGGGCGCCCGGCCTGCCCAAGACCCGCTCCGGCAAGATCATGCGCCGCATCCTGCGCAAGATCGCCGAGGACGATTTCGGCAACCTCGGCGACACCTCGACCCTGGCCGAGCCCGCCGTAGTCGACGACCTGGTCGACAACCGCCAGAACCGGACGGGGTAGGGGCCCTTCGATACGCCGCCTCCGGCGGCTACTCAGGGTAAGGGAGAGGGTTGTTGAGGCTCAGGAAAAGCCTCAAAACCCCTCATCCCGAGTAGGCGCGAAGCGCCGTATCGAGGGGCCTCATCCCGAGCAGGCGCGAAGCGCCGTATCGAGGGGCCTCATCCCGAGCAGGCGCGTCAGCGCCGTATCGAGGGCCCGGCGCGCTGGGCGAAGACGGCGCCGCCGGCGATCAGTGCCAGCGCGGTCGTCAGCGAGAGTACGAGCACGTAGGGCCCGGCCGTGCCGTCGGCGAGCAGGCCGAAGAGCTGGACGAACAGGGCGCCGCAGAACAGCTGCATGAAAGAGCCGATGCCGGCAGCCGTCCCGGCAAGGCGGCCGGCCAGCCGGATCGCGCCGGCCTGGGCGTAGGACAGGCCGATCCCGTTGGCGAAGGTGATGAAGCCGCCGGGAACGAAGATCATCCAGGGCGCGAGCGCGCCCGATGTCGCGAACAGGGCGAGCGCAACCACCGCCAGGGCCTGGAGCAGGCTGCTCGCGAGCACCATCGTCTCGTCGGCGAAGCGGCCGCTCAGCCTTCCGGCGACGAAATTGCCGAGCAGGAAGCCGGTCGGGAACAGCGGAAACCAGGTGCCGTAGGCCTCCGGCGAGTAGTCCAGATAGTCGATCATCACGATGGCCGAGCCCGGCGCGGCGACGAAGAAGGCGGCCGAGGTCGCGCCCGAATGCCAGACGAAGGCCTGCAGGCGGAGGTTGCCGAACAGGGCGGCATAGTCCCGGATCAGGCGGCGGACGCCGCCCGTCGTGCGCGCCGCGGGCGGATGGGATTCGGCGACGACCAGAAAAACGCACAGCGCGATGACGAGGCCGGCGAGCGCGGCGAAGACCAGCACGCTGCGCCAGCCGTAGCCGGTGATCAGCCAACCGCTGAGCGGCACCGAGAGCATCGGGCCGAGGGCGAAGGCCATGGTCAGCCACGCGATCATCCTGACCAGCCGGTCGGGTCCGTAGACATCCCGGACGATGGCGCGGCCGAGCGCCACGCCGCAGGCGCCGCCCGCAGCCTGAACGCAGCGCCCGGCGAGCAGCAGCCAGATCGTGTCCGCGGCCGACGCCAGTGCACTGCCCGCGGCGAACAGCAGGATGCCGCCGATCAGCACCGGCCGGCGGCCCAGCCGGTCGGACAGCGAGCCGTAGGCCAGGGTCAGGAACGCCATGACGAACAGCGGCAGGCTGAGCGTCAACTGGGCCAGGCCGTCGGAAACGCCGAGTCCGGCCTTCACGCCCGGCACCGCCGGGAAGAACATCTGGAGCGCCATCGGCCCCATCATGGTGGCGAGCACCAGGGTGGCGAACAGGAGCCCGCCGGGCCGCGCCTGCCGAGGGGCCTGCCGCCGGGCCGGGGCTTCGGGAATCGTCACGGTGCGTCCGGCATGTGCCGCCCTTCGAGACGAGGTTTCGCGACGCGATCCTCCGGATCGCTCCTCAACCTCTCCTCAGGATGAAGCTGTGAGGGTCCAACCAAACAAAACCCTTCATCCTGAGGAGGACGTTGAGGAGGCGCGAAGCGCCGTCTCGAAACGCCCGTCTCGAAGGACGCCCGTCTCAAAAGAAAAAGGCCCGCTGCCAGGAAACGTCCACCCTAACCGGCAAGCGCCGGGACTAGCCGGGCCATGGCGGCTTCCAGCTTGTCGTGCGAGACGCCGAAGCACAGCCGCATGAAGCCCTCGCTGTCCGGCCCGAACGCCGAGCCCGGCGCCAGGCCGACGCGGGCCTCGTCGACCAGGCGGTAGGCGAGCGCGCGGCTGTCGGTCTCGCCGTCGACTGCGAGGTAGAGGTAGAAAGAGCCGTCCGGCCGGGCGAAGCGGACGTTGGGCAGCGGCGCCAGCGCATCGCAGACGATATCCCGGCCCGCGTGGCAGCGCGCGATCATCTCCCGCAGGTAGGGCTCGCCCCGTTCGATGGCGGCGACCGCGCCGTATTGCAGGAAGGTCGGCACGCCGGAGGTGTTGTACTGGACCAGGTTCTCGAACACCTGGCCGAGCGCTTCCGGCCCGACCATCCAGCCGATGCGCCAGCCGGTCATCGACCAGTTCTTCGAGAAGGTGTTGACGACGACCAGCCGCTCGTCCGGTTCGCAGACCTGCAGGAAGGAGGGCGCGACGTCCATGCCATAGACCAGGCGGCCGTAGACCTCGTCGGCGACGATCCACAGGCCGTGCTGCCGGGCGAAGTCGCGCACGGCGATCTGGTCCTCGCGGCGCATAGTCCAGCCGGTCGGGTTGCCCGGCGAATTGATGAAAAAGGCCTTGGTCCGCGGGCCGACGGCATCGAACAGCCGGTCGAGATCGAGCGTCCAGCCGGCGTTGCCGAGGCGCAGGGGCACGTCCACGACCCGGCCGCCGACGATATCGACCGCGGCGCCGATATTCGGCCAGACCGGCGCCGGCGCCACGACCTCGTCCTCCGGGCCGAGCAGCATCTGCATGGTCTGCATGACCGCCTGCATGCCGCCGATGGTGACGATGGTGCGCTCCGGCGACACCCCGGTGCCGTAGATCCGGCTGAGATAGGCGCCGAGCGCCTGGCGCAGGGGCGGGATGCCGCGCTGGTACGTGTAGAAGGTGTTGCCCGCGCGCAGCGCCGCCATCGCCGCCTCGCTGATAAAGTCCGGCGTCGGCAGATCGCCTTCGCCGATCCACAACGGGATCAGCCCTTCGATCTCCCGCCCGTGGTTGGCCAGTTCGACGATGCCGCTCTCCGGAATCGCCGCGATGCGCGGGTTGATGGCGGCAAGCAGCTCGGCGTCGCCCATGTCAGGCTCTCGGACGGTCGGGGTCAGGGGCGTAACGGCGCGAAGATCGGCTTCGCGGCCGGTGTCCCGATGGACAGCCTCCCTAGCGCGCGCGCCGCCCGCCCGGTAGCGCGAAGAATGACACAGGGTTGGAAGCGGAGGGCGGCAACGGCGGCCCGGACAGGAGAAGGCCCCGCACAACTGAATGCGCGGGGCCTTGCCGCACCGAGGCGGTCTTGCAAGCCCGATAAACGGGGTACGCGCAAGAATATAGTCAAGTATTGCTATTTAATCAATGCGCCGAAACCGAGTGCGTGAAGCATTGCATGGCGTATTTTCAGCAAATCCTCGGTGCTCAATTCCGGCACTTCATATTGCCTGCGCGCTACCTTAAATCGATCGAGCCGCTTGAGGGTAACGTTGGCGATCAAATCGCATTTCGCCCACTGCCGAGCCATCGAATTCGAATTCGGATGATAATTGCGAGATAGCTCGACAACGTACGGCTCATCGTGCCTAGGCGGCGTCATGCTCAGTGGCACGACTGTAGCAAGCCCGCTGCGGTTGGGCAGCCTCGGAGAAACAACCGCCACTGGTCGAATTTTTACAATTTCCGGTGGTACATATCCTGCAAAATCGCAAATGAGTACTTGGCCTGCTCTAGGAAAGAAGCGGAGACCACCGGTCTTTAGAGAAGACGTCATTAGTCAAGTAAAATTGATGTATCTTAGCAGTGGTATGCTGATCGGTACGAGGCGTAGTCCCACACAGGCATGACAAAAGTATTCTTTGGGTGCTTGGTAAGTCAAACGACTATTTCTTGCGACCAGCTTTCTGCACCCGGGGCGATGGATACGGATTCGCGCTATGACGGAAGGAAATTCAGTCGAACTGCTCTGCAACGCGAAGGCCCGGCTGGGCGAATCGCCGGTCTGGGATGCGCGGCGGGGTTGCGTGTGGTGGGTCGACTGCATGGGCCACCGGCTGCACCGCCACGACCTTGCGACCGGGGCAACCGTGGGCGTCGATGTCGGCGAAGCCATCTACAGCATCGGCCTGTGCGGAGATGGCGGCCTCGTCGCGGCAATGGCGTCCGGGTTCGGCCGGCTGGATCCGGAGACTGGGGCGTTCAGCCGGCTCAGCCATCCGGAAGAAGCGCGGCCGGACTTCCACTTCAACGACGGCAAGTGCAGCCCGGACGGTCGCTTCTGGGCCGGCTCGATGCCGCGGAACTACGCGGGCGCCGCCGGCCGCCTGTTCCGGCTCGGTCCGGGCGACGCCGCGGCGGCGATGGCCGACGGCTTCACCGTGCCCAACGGACCGGGCTGGAGCCCGGACGGAACGGTCTTCTACATCGCCGACAGCCCGGCCGGCGCGATCTTCCGCTACGCCTTCGACGCGGAAGGCGGCCCGCCCGGCGGTGGAGTATTGGGCCCGCGGCGGGTCGCGGTCGAACCAGGCCTGGCGCCCGGCTGGCCCGACGGCATGGCGGTCGACGCCGAAGGCTGCCTGTGGAGCGCGCGCTGGGACGGCGGCTGCGTCGTGCGCTTCACGCCGGGTGGGGCGGTCGATCGGGTGGTCGCGATGCCGGTCAGCCGCCCGACCAGCTGCGCCTTCGCCGGCCCGGACCTCGATATCCTTGTCGTCACCTCGGGCACCGCGGGCATGGACAAGGCGGCGCGCGCCGCCGAACCGCTCGCCGGCGGCCTGTTCGCGCTCAGCCCCGGCGTCCGCGGAGCGCCGGTCGGAACGTTCGAAGGGTAAGGGCGGGCCCTTCGATACGCGGCTTCGCCGCTACTCAGGGTGAGGAGATTTTCTGAACAATTTGCAACAATCAAAAAAACCTCATCCCGAGTAGCCACGGACTTGGTCCGGGGCGTATCGAGGGGGCGCCCTTACGGCAGGCGTAGCAGCAGGCGCACGATGCGGCGGGTGCGCTCGCTGAACAGCTTCGGCGTGTAATAGCTCGATGCCGTGCGCTTGCCGATCTCGCCCAGGGTCGGATAGGGCGCGATATAGCCGGACATCTTGGCCAGGCTGAGGTCGTTCTGGATCGCCAGCACCCAGGGATGGATCAGTTCGCCGGCATGGGCGCCGACGATGGTGGCGCCGAGGATCTTGCCCTTGGGCGTGGCGACGACCTTCATATGCCCGTCGGTCCGGCGCTCGGCCTGGGCGCGGTCGTTCTCGGCGAAGCTCCAGCGCAGCACGGAGAGCCGGCCGTGCCGCTCGGCGGCCTGGGCTTCGGTCAGGCCGGCCTGGGCGAGTTCTGGCTCGGTATAGGTCACCCAGGGCAGCGCCCGGTAATCGACCCTGGCCCAGCCCATGCGGAACAGCAGGCGGCGCACCAGCACGCCGGCGTGATAGCCCGCGATATGGGTGAACTGCGGTCCGCCGGCGACGTCGCCGGCCGCGAAGATGCGCTTGTTCGTCGTGCGCAGTCCGGCATCGACCTCGACTCCCGCGCGGCCGACCTTGACGCCGGCCTTGTCGAGATCGAGCCCGTCGACCACCGGCGCGCGCCCGGCGGCGACCAGCAGGTGCGAGCCGCTAACCGCCGTCTCTTCGCCGTCGCGGCTCACGGTAAGCGCGATCCCGCCGTCCCGCGCTTCGACCCGCTCGGCGCGCGCGCCTTCCAGAATCTCGATGCCTTCCGCCTTCAACTGCCGGCGCACGACATCGGCCGCTTCGGGATCGTCCCGGCCAAGAATGCTCATCATTTCGACGATGGTGACCCGGGCGCCGAGCCGGCGATGGGCCTGGGCCAGTTCGCAGCCGATCGGCCCGCCGCCCATGACCAGCAGATGCTCGGGACATTCGGTGAGATCGAAGATCGTCTCGTTGGTGCGATAGGGCACGTCCGCCAGGCCCGGCACCGGCGGCGCGACGGCCTTCGACCCGGTGGCGACGACGAAGCGTTTTGCCGTTATCCGCCGGCCCTCGACCTCGAGCGCGTCCGGCCCGATGAAGCGCGCCGAGCCCTGGATGACGTTGACGCCGAGCGCCCGGAAGCGCTCGACCGAATCGATCGGCGCAATCGCGGCGATCACGCCGTGGACGTGGCGGTGGACCGCTGCAAAATCGATTTCCGGAGGGGATGCCGTCACGCCGAAACGCCCCGCGGTGCGCACGATCTCCGCCGCGTGGCCGGTCGCCAGCATCGCCTTGGACGGCACGCAGCCGGTGTTGAGGCAGTCGCCGCCCATCGTGCCGCGTTCGATCAGGACGGTGCGGGCGCCGAGCTGGGCGCAGCCGGCGGCGACCGACAGGCCGGCGGCCCCGGCGCCAATCACGCAGATATCGACTTTCAAAGGCGCAGCGGCGGAGTCTGTCATGTACGTTTCCTGAGGCTGTCGATGACGTCCGAGACGGCGGCGACGGTCTGCTCCGGGGTGCGGTCCCTGTCCCAGTCCTGGCGCGATTCGGCGGCAAAGGGCGTGCCGTCGAGCAGGCGGAACATCTCGGCGGCGGCGCGATGGAATCCGTCGGGCAGGCCGGCCGCATCGAGGGTGGCGGCGATCTCCTCCATCTCGCCGATCCAGCGCCCGGCGTCCAGCGGCAATCGCGGCAGCATGGTGTGCTGGCGTTCGCGCACAGCCGCCTGGCTCTCGCTGAACTCCCGGTCGAGCGCGTCGGCGACGCCGAGGCGGTGGGCGGCGGTCGAAAGCGCGGCGAACAGGGTCCAGCTGCCCTTGGTCAGCGCGGCGTAGCACATCTTGATCGCCGAGGCCCGGCCCGGCTCCGGCCCCAGGTCGCGCACCGTCAACCGCGCGTCCTCCAGGAAGGCGAGGCGCCCGGCTTCCGGCCCGCTGACATAGAGGCGCGTCGCGGGCGATGAAACCGGGGGACGGCCGACGATCCCGCCGTCCACGAAGGCGAAACCGGCGTCGCTCACGATCCGGCCGATCGCCAGCGCCGTCGCCGGCGCAACCGCGTTGCAATCCGCATAGATGTGTTGTTTCCCGGAAACGGTGCAGGCGGCCACGGCGCGCGCCAGGATCGGCGCCTCGGCCGGCGGCAGGATGGAGAGGATTATGTCCGCGGCATCGACAACCGCCGCGAGGCCGCCGCCGTCCTCGATTCCCGCGTCCTGCGCAAGCGCGCGGGTGCGTTCGCTGCGTCCGTCCAGGCTGGTGACGACCCGGCAGCCCCGGTCGCGCGCCACGCGACCGACGGCATGGCCCATATCGCCGGCGCTGAGCACGGCGACGGTCGGGCGATCGTTTATGGGGCCCTCGCCGGGACCGTTGCAGCCGCGCGCCGGTTCATGCCGTGGCTATTCCTGTTTGACCCGGTCCCAGACCCGCGACTGGCCGAACAGCGAGATACCCCAGTAGCCGCGGATTTTCAGCTTGTCGTTGCCGGGCAGGACCGTGATGTTGCAGTTCCAGGTCTTGCCTGTGGTCGAGTCGTAGAGCCGGCCGTAGTCCCAGAAATTCTCGCCGTCCGGCGTCAGCCCGGTGAGAATGTCCGTGCCGACCACGAGGCGATCGCGCTTCGATTCGTCCGGGTTGTGGATGTCGCGCACCTCCGGGTCGGAACTCCAGACCAGCTTGCCGCACAGCTTGTCGCCGCACTCGTAGATTTTGATATGGCCCTTGCCGCCGTCGTCGCCAAGAGCGAGCCAGACCCCGAGCGGCGAAAGTTTCTCAGCCGCGGCAGCCGCGCCGCCGGTCAGTGCGGCCGCCGCGACGAGCACTGCCGCCAGGGCCGGGCCGCAAAGTTTCAAAGCGCGGTTCAATGCCATACCGACCCTGCCCGCGGTCGCACACGCGGGCCTCCGTCTCTTGGTCTGGAGCGGGCGACGGGATTCGAACCCGCGACCCCGAGCTTGGGAAGCTCGTGCTCTACCGACTGAGCTACACCCGCGCAAATTGTTGGCTCCCGACGACCGCGCGATCAGCCCGGCTCCACCCGACCTGTTTACCCGCCGTACCGTCCACGGGCAAGGCGGGTATGCGGCGGCGATGGCGGCGGACCTGACGGCATTTTGAATTGCCGGGCTGCCGGTGCAGGGCTAACACTGGCCGCCCGGCCACCTATATGGTGCGGTATGACCCCACCGGCCCAGGCGCTCCGCAGGGAGAGCCCCTCCCTCGACAGCGGCAAATTCCGCGATCCGCACGTCACGGCGGACGGGCAGGCGCGCGCGCGCGTCGGCCTGCGGGCGCTGGAGACCCTGTGGTTCAACACCGGCACGCTCTGCAACCTCGCCTGCGGCAGCTGCTATATCGAGTCGAGCCCGGCCAACGACCGGCTCAGCTATCTCACGGCCGAAGAGGTCGGCGGGTATCTGGACGAGATCGTGCGGGACGGACTGCCGGTGCGCGCGATCGGCCTGACCGGCGGCGAGCCATTCATGAATCCGGAGATCGCCGACATCCTGGAGCGCATTCTCGCCGCGGGCCATGAGGCGCTGGTCCTGACCAACGCCATGCGCCCGATGATGCGCCATGCGGAGGCGCTCCTTGGGCTGCGGGAACGCTTCGGCGGGCAACTCGCGCTGCGCGTTTCCATCGACCACTACGCGGAAGCCCTGCATCAGCTTGAGCGCGGCCCGCGTTCGTGGGAGCCGATGATCCTGGGCCTCAGGTTCCTGTCCGACAACGGCTTCGCCGTCACCGCCGCCGGCCGGACGGTGTGGAAGGAGAGCGAGGCGGAGCTGCGCGCCGGTTTCGCCCGGCTGTTCGCCAAGCAAGGCATCCGGATCGACGCCGGCGACCCGGCCGCGCTGATCCTGTTCCCGGAAATGGACGAGACCCTGGACGTGCCGGAAATCACCACGGCCTGCTGGGACATTCTCGGTGTCGATCCCGGCGCGATGATGTGCGCCTCCTCGCGCATGGTGGTGAAGCGCAAGGGCGAGAGCCGGCCGGTCGTGATGCCCTGCACGCTGCTGCCCTACGACGAACGCTTCGTCATGGGGCATTCGCTGGGCGAGGCGGCTGGCGCGGTGCCGCTCAACCATCCGCACTGCGCGCGCTTCTGCGTCCTCGGCGGCGGCAGTTGCTCGGGCTGATCCCCGGCCCGGTTAGGCGCACCGCCGACCGGACCCGCCAACTGGACAGAAGGCGGCGGCTCCAGTAAGCGTCGGTCCCGTGAACGACGACCGGCTTTCCTTGCGCCACGCCAGCGCTGCGCCATCCGGCTCGCCCTTGGATCGCGACGGGCCGGCGGGCATGGCGACGGTCTCCGAACGGGATGTCGAAGCCCTGGCGCAGACGCTTGCGGCCTGTGTCCGGCGCGGCAACACGATCGCCCTGCGCGGGCCGCTCGGCGCCGGCAAGACGACCTTCGCCCGGCATTTCATCCGCAACTATGCGAAACGCAGGGGCGGCGCGGTCGATGAGGTGCCGAGCCCGACCTTCACCCTCGTCCAGCTGTACAGCTTCGGCGACGACACGGTCTGGCATATCGACCTGTACCGGATCGGCTCTCCAGAGGAGTTGTGGGAGATCGGCTTCGAGGAGGCGCTCGCCGGCGGCATCTGCCTGGTCGAATGGCCGGAGCGCGCCGGCGATCTGCTGCCGGCGCAACGGATCGACATCGGCCTGGAGCATACCCGCGATCCGCTGTTGCGGCGCGTGACGGTGGAAGACCGCACCGGCCAGGACGGCGACGATGCGCCGGACCGGCTGAAACCGCTGTTCGACCGGCTGGCGCGGATCGACTGCGGCGCTTCCGCGCCGGCCGAGGCGCAGGCGGGCTCCGATGTCAGGGAGCAGGCCGGCCTTGCCTTCCTCGCCGGTACGGACTGGCGCGGCGCCCGGATGACGGCGCTCTCCGGCGACGCCTCCTTCCGGCGTTACTTCCGCCTGGCCGGCGGGCCGTCCCCGGCGCTGCTGATGGATGCGCCGCCGCCCCGGGAGGATGTCGCGCCCTATGTCCGGGTCGGCCGGCATCTGCGCGCCCTCGGTTTCAGCGCCCCGGAAATCCATGCCGAAGACCCGGCGCAAGGGTTTCTGGTCATCGAGGATTTCGGCGACGCGACTTTCACCCGCTGCCTCGCCGAGGGCGCGGACGAGGCGGCGCTGTACGCTCTGGCGACCGATACGCTGATCGCCCTGCACCGCCATCCGGATGCCGCGGCGGTCGATGTGCCGCCCTACGATGCCGCAGCGTTGCAGCGCGAGGCCGACCTGCTGATCGACTGGTTCCTGCCGGCGGTCACCGGCGCGCCGACGCCGCCGGCAGTCGCAGCGGATTACCGAGAGGTTTGGAGCAGCCTTTACCCGCTGGCCGACGCAGCGGCGCCGACCCTCGTGCTGCGCGACTATCACGTCGACAATCTGATGGAACTGTCGGATCGCGATGGGACCGCGGCATGCGGCCTGCTCGATTTTCAGGACGCGCTGATCGGTTCGCCGGCCTACGATCTCGTTTCACTGGTCGCCGACGCCCGCCGCGACATCCGCCCGGCCCTGCACGAGGCGACGGTCGCGCGCTATCTGGCAGCCTTCCCGGCCCTCGACCGGGCGGATTTCCTGGCCGCGGCGGCGATGCTCTCGGCCCAGCGCAACTGCAAGATCATCGGCATCTTCACCCGGCTGATGGCGCGCGACGGCAAGCCGGCCTACCTGCAGCACATCCCGCGGGTCTGGCGCCTGCTCGAGGCCGACCTCGCCCACCCGGCGCTGGCGCCCGCCAGGCGGTGGCTGGACGCGGCGATCCCCCCGGCCCTGCGCACCGTCCCGCACTTCGGCGACCCGGCGTGACCGCGCCGCCGCCCGCCGCCGCGCCGCGCTCGGCCCCCGATACCGCAATGCTGCTCGCCGCGGGCCTGGGCACGCGGATGCGGCCGCTTTCCGGGGCCGTGCCCAAACCGCTGCTCGAAGTCGGCGGCCGGACCATGCTGGACCGGACGCTGGACAAGGCGGTCGCCGCCGGCGTCACCCGCGCCGTCGTCAACACCCACCATCTGGCGGCGCAGATCGAGCGGCGGCTGAAGGCACGCACCGCGCCTGAGATCGCCGTCATCCACGAGGCCGAGATCCTCGACACCGGCGGCGGCGTGCTCAACGCGCTCGGCCTGCTGGGGGAAGCGCCTTTCTTCGTGCTCAACAGCGATACGGTGTGGGAGGACGGGCCGACCCCGGCACTGCGCCGCCTCGCCGAGGCCTGGGATCCGGCAGGGATGGATGCGCTGCTGCTGGTCCACCCGACTGTCGCCGCCGCGGGATATGCCGGAGACGGCGACTTTTTCATGGATATCGAAGGCCGGTTGCAGCGCCGCGGCGAAGCGCAGATTGCGCCCTTCGTCTTCACCGGCAGCCAGATCCTCAGCCACACCCTGTTCGACGGGATGGCGCCGGGCGCCTTTTCCCTCAACCGGGTTTACGACCGCGCGCTCGACCGGGAACGCCTTTACGGTATCCGGCACGACGGCGCCTGGTTTCATGTCGGCACGCCGGACAGCTTCGAGCGGGTCAACCGGCTGTACGCGCATGTCGGGCAGGCGGAGGCCGCGGCGCTGCCGGTCCAGGCCGACCTTTTCAACGGCGGTTGACCGCGTCATGACAGCGGCGCGCGAGGCGACGAAAAACGGCGGCGAGCGCAGCCCGGCCGTTTACACCATCGCGCCCCATAGGGATTTCGTGACCGCACTGGCGCGCGGCCTGTCCGACCGTTTCGGAAATGCGCCCGAAGGCCTGGCGCCGGTCCTGGTCCTGCTGCCGACTCGCCGCGCCTGCCGCACCCTGCGCGAGGCCTTCCTCCGGCTGAGCGGCGGCGCGCCCCTGCTGCTGCCGCGCATGCGCCCGATCGGCGATGTCGACGAGGACGACCTTGCGCTTTCCGCCGGCGAGGACCTGCCGCCCGAGGACGGCGCGCTGTTCGAGACGCCGCCCGCGATTTCCGAAATGAAGCGGCAGCTGTTGCTGGCCCGGCTGATCCTCGAACGGGAGCGCGACGCCTCGGTGGAACAGGCCGTGCTGCTCGCCCAGGCTCTGGCGCGGCTGCTCGACCAGTCGCAGACCGAACGCCTGTCCTTCGACCGCCTCGCGGAACTGGCGCCCGAGGCGCTGTCGATCCACTGGCAGGAGTCGCTGGATTTCCTGAAGATCGTCACCGAAGCCTGGCCCGCGGTCCTGAAAGAGAATGGCGAGACGGACCCGGCCCGGCGTCGCAACCTGCTGCTCGAACGGCTGGAGCAACGCTGGGCGCATACGCCGCCGGCTCATCCGGTGATTGCCGCCGGCTCGACCGGCAGCATTCCGGCGACCGCGGACCTCCTGGCGACGGTCGCAGCGCTGCCGGACGGTATGGTCGTCCTGCCCGGCCTCGATCGGCACCTCGATACGGACAGCTGGCCGGCGGTCGAAGCCGACGAGGGCCATCCGCAGTTCGGGCTCGCGCGGCTGCTGCAACGGCTCGGCATCGGGCGCGACGTGGTACGGGACTGGCCGGATCCGGCCGCGGCGGACGGCGCAGCGCCCGGCGAGGGACCGCCGGCGCGGGCCCGCCTGATCGCCGAAGCCCTGCGGCCGGCAGCGACCACCGAAACCTGGGCGCAAAAGCCGCTCGACGGGGACACGCTGGCCGCCGCGCTGGGCCCGCAGCTCTGCCGCATCGTCTGCCGCGATCCGGGCGAGGAGGCGCGGGTCATCGCGCTGGCCTTCCGCCGGACCCTCGATACGCCGGGCAAGACCGCCACCCTGGTCACGCCGGACCGCGAACTCGGACGCCGGGTCGCCGCCGAAATGCAGCGTTGGGGCGTTACCGTCGACGATTCCGCCGGTGTGCCGTTGACCGCCACGGCGCCGGCGTCTTTCCTGCTGCTGCTTGCCCGCGCGGTCGAAGACGGGCTTGGGCCGACCGGCCTGCTCGCGCTGCTCAAGCATCCACTGTGCGCCGCCGGGCAGGCGCCTGTGGACACGCGGCGCCAGGCCCGCGCCCTCGAACGCGCGGCGCTGCGCGGGACGCGTCCGGCGGCCGGGATCGAAGGGCTGCGCCAGAGGCTTGCAGCGGTGCGGGACAACCGGTTCGGACCCGGCAAGGCGGTCTGCGATGCGGCGGCGTCGCTGGTCGACCGGCTCGACGGCCTGCTGGCGCCGCTGCTGGCCGGTAGACCGCACGATATGCCGGCGTATCTGCGCGCACTGTGCGCCGCCGCCGGGGCGCTGGCGGCAATGCCGGACGATCCGGCCGGCCGGCGCCTGTGGGCCGGCGACGCGGGCGAGGCGCTCGCCGGCTTCATCGACGAACTGGCCGGGGCGAGCGCCGTTGTCACCCAGGAAGCGCTGCACGACCGGGCTTCCCTGCTCGCCACGCTGATGCAGGGCCGGGTCGTGCGGCCGCGCTACGGCGCCCATCCCCGGCTTGCCATCCAGGGTCCGCTCGAAGCCCGGCTGCACCATGCCGACGTGACGATCCTGGGCGGGCTGAACGAAGGCTCCTGGCCGCCCGAAGCGCCGGTCGATCCCTGGATGAGCCGGCCGATGCGCCTGCAATTCGGCCTGCCTTCGCCCGAGCGCCGGACCGGCCTGTCGGCGCACGATTTCACCCAGGCCTTCTGTGCGCCGGAGGTTATCGTTACGCGCAGCGAAAAGGTCGACGGCAGCCCGACGGTCGCCTCGCGCTGGCTGCAGCGGCTCGACACCCTGCTCGAAGGCGCGCTCGGGGCGGAGACGCTCGAAGGCATCCGCGATCGGGACGCTGGCCTCGTCGCGCTGGCCCGAAATCTCGACCGGCCGTCGCGCGTCCAAAGCTGCGCCCGGCCGATGCCCCGGCCGCCGGTCGATGCCCGGCCGCGCGGATTGTCGGTTACGCAGATCGAGAAGTGGCTGCGCGACCCGTACACGATCTATGCCCGGCATATCCTGCGCCTCGCGCCGCTCGACGAGATCGACGCCGACCCCGGCGCGCTGGACCGCGGCATCATCCTGCACGGTGTGTTCGAGGCGTTTGTCCGGGATCATCCGGCCGGGCCGCTGCCGCCCGATGCGCTGTCGAAGCTGATGGCGCTGGGCCGTGCGCAATTCATGGGCCTCGCGCATGCGCCGGGCGTCGCGGCGCTCTGGTGGCCGCGCTTCGAACGGGCGGCTGAAGCCTTCGTCGCCGAGGAGGCGGGCCGGCGGTCGGCGATCAGTAGCTCGCATGTCGAGGTCGACGGCCGGATCGAAATCCCGACGCCGGCCGGGCCGTTCGCCCTGAGCGGCAAGGCGGACCGGATCGACCTGAAGCGCGACGGCAGCGCCGAAATCCTCGACTACAAGACCGGCGCCCTGCCGAAGGTCAAAGACGTCGCGACCGGCTTCAATCCCCAGCTGGCGCTGGAAGGGCTGATGCTGCGGCAAGGCGGGTTTACCGAACTGCCGGAAACGGCTACTGCCGCAGCGCTGACCTACTGGCAACTGAGCGGCGGCCGGACTCCGCTTGAGACCCGGCCCGCTGCCGGCAAGATGCCGGCCGCCGAGCTGATCGAGGACGCCGAAGCGGGCCTGGCCCGCCTGGTTGCGGCCTACGACGATCCGGGCCGGGCCTACGCTGCGCGTCCGGCGAGCGCCTGGGCCCTGGCTTACAACGATTACGAACATCTGGCGCGCATCCGGGAATGGGCGCTGGCAGAGGCGGACTCGTGACCGCGGCGCGGCGCCCGAAATTACCGCCGGATCCCGAGCGGGTCGCCGAACGCGCCCAGGGCAGGGCGTCGAAACCGGATGTCTCGTCCTGGGTCGGCGCCAGTGCCGGCACCGGCAAGACCCATGTGCTGACCCGGCGCGTCCTGCGGTTGCTGCTGGACGGCGCCGCCCCGGCGCGTGTGCTCTGCCTCACCTTCACCAAGGCCGCGGCGGCGGAGATGATCGACCGGATCGCGACCCGGCTCGGCCGGTGGGCGCTGATGGACAACAAGGCGCTGCGCAAGGATCTGAAGGAGATCACCGGCCGGGCGCCGGACAGGGCGGAGGCGGCGCGCGCCCGTACCCTGTTTGCGACCTGCCTGGACGTTCCGGGCGGGATGCGCATCCAGACGATCCACGCCTTCTGCCAATCTTTGCTCAAGCGCTTTCCGCTCGAGGCCGGCGTGCCGCCGCACTTCCGGGTTATCGAGGAAGGCGACCAGCGCGCCCTGCTGAACGGTGTGCGCGACAGCGTGCTGGCGGGCGCAGAACCCGGCCGCGGGCCGTTCTCCGGCGATCTCGCCCTGCTGACCCCGCTCGGCGGCCCGGACGACCTCACTGCCCTGCTCGGCGATTTCCTCGGCGAGCGCGGCCGGCTGCGCGATCTGTTGAAGGACGAGGCGGCCGTTGCCGGCGCGGTGCGCCGCCTGTACGACGATGCCGGCTTCGACATCGGCGCGAGCCAGGCGGCGCTCGATGCCGAAGCCTGCGCGGAAGGACAGTGCGACCGCGCCGCGCTCATGCGGGCGGTGCCTGCGCTGGAAAGCGGCAGCGCGAAGGACGTTGGGAAGGCGTCGAAAATTGCCGGCTGGCTGGCGGCCGGAGACGCGGCGCGGGCCGAAGGGCTCGACGACTATGCCGGCGCGTTTCTGAAGGCGGACAGACAGCCGTATGCCCGTCTGGCGACGCAGAAGGCCGCCGGTGCGCTGCCCGACCTGCTCGACATCATGGGGGCGGAGGCCGACCGTCTCGCCGCCCTGTTCGACCGCAAGAAGGCGCTGGGCGTCGCGCAGCGCAGCGCGGCGCTCGCCCGGCTCGGCGCGGCCGTCCACCAGGGCTACGAGGCGGAGAAGCGTCGGCGCGCGGTTCTCGATTTCGACGACCTGATCCTGAAGGCCGAGGACCTGCTGACCCGCAGGGCAGCGACCGAGTGGGTTCTCTACAAGCTGGACGGCGGCATCGACCACATCCTGGTCGACGAGGCGCAGGATACCAGCCCGCAGCAGTGGCGCCTGGTCGAGGCGATCGCGCGGGAATTTTTTGCCGGCGCCGGCGTCGAGCGGGCGCCGGCCGAAGACGGCCTGCCCCGGCCGCCGCGCACCGTGTTCGCCGTCGGAGACATCAAACAGTCGATCTTCAGCTTCCAGGGCGCCGATCCGGTGGTTTTCGGCCGGGTCCGGGAAAATTTCGGCGAGCGGGTCCGGGCCGCCAACGAGACATGGTCTCCGGTCGACCTCGACGTCTCCTTCCGCTCGGTCCAGCAGGTATTGGACGCGGTGGACAACAGCTTCGCCGAGGGGCCGGCCCGGGATGGCGTTGTCGCGGACGGCGTAACGCTGCACCATACCGCGTGGCGGCAGGGCCAGGGCGGCATGGTCGAGCTGTGGCCGGTCATCGCCCCGGCCGAACCGGCCGAACCCGAAGCGTGGAGGCCGCCGGAAATCGACAACGAAGCGGCTTCGCCGACCGAAGAGCTGGCGCGCCGGATCGCCCGGCAGGTGCGCGGCTGGCTCGACGGCCGCGACGGCCTGGTCTGGGACCGCACGGGCGCCAAACCGGTGCAGCGCGTGCCGCGGGCCGGCGACATCATGATCCTGGTGCGCCGGCGCGACGCGCTGGTCGAGGCGACGATCCGCGCGCTCAAGGAGGCCGGCATCGCGGTCGCCGGAACGGACCGCATGGTGCTGATCGAGCAACTGGCGGTCATGGACGTGCTGGCGGTCGCCGATTTCCTGCTGCTGCCGGAGGACGACCTGACGCTGGCGACGGTCCTCAAGGGTCCGCTGTTCGGATTCGATGACGACCGGCTGTTCGATCTCGCCCACGGCCGCGGCAGGTTCAGCCTGTGGTCGTGCCTCCAGACAGCGGGCGACGCGGAATCGAAGGCGGCGGCCGAAAGGCTCTCCGGCTTGCTGGCGGCGGTCGACTACACCCCGCCCTACGAGCTGTTCAAGGCGATCCTGGCCGGCCCGGCAGCGCCGTCCCCGCAGCCGTCCGGGCGCGAGCGCTTCTGGGGCCGGCTCGGCCCCGACGCCCTGGAACCGCTGGAGGAACTCTTCAACCTCGCATTGGCCTACCAGCGGGACCATCCGCCCTCGCTGCAGGGCTTCCTGCACTGGCTGCGCCGGCGGGAAGTCGAAACGCGGCGGGATATGGAAAGCGTGCCCGACGCGGTGCGCATCATGACGGTCCACGGCGCCAAGGGCCTTCAGGCACCCATCGTCATCCTTCCGGACACGGTCCGCGTGCCGAAAACCGCCGACAGGCTTCTGTGGCCGGCGCCGCCCGGCGACGGCGCGGCTCCGACGGCCGGCGGCCTGCCCCTGATCGCGCCGTCCGATGCGGACGCGGACAGCCGGACGGCGGGCTTCAAGGATGCGGCGAAGGAGGACCGGCGGCAGGAATACAACCGGCTGCTCTATGTCGCCATGACCCGGGCGCAGGACGCCCTGATCGTTTGCGGCAGCCGGGGGCCGAGAAAGACCGACGACGATTGCTGGCACACGCTGGTCGAGCGCGGCCTGCGCCGGTTGGCCGGCACGGTCGAATTCCCGCAGGACGGCGCCGACGAACCGGTTCTGCGCTACGGCAGCCTTGCAGCGGCGGAGGCAACGCCGCCCGAATCCGCTGAGGCGCCCGCCGCGGCGCCCGGGTCCGGGCCCGGGCCCGGATCCAGACAGGCGCACGACCCGGCGACGCTGGCGGCGTTGCTCGCGCCGCCGCCGCCGGAAGCCCGGCCGCCCCGGCCGCTCGCCCCGTCGCGGCCGGAGGAGGACGAGCCGCCGGTCTTCGGCCCGTTCGACGGGGGCGCAGACCGGTTCCGGCGCGGCGCCCTGATCCATCGGCTGCTGCAATATCTGCCCGACCTGCCCGAAGCGCGGCGCGACGGGGCCGCGGCGCAATACCTGGCCCGGCCCGGCCACGGCCTGACGGAAGACGAGCAACGCGAAATCGCCGCCGAAATCCGCACCGTGCTCGACCTGCCGGAAGCCCTGCCGCTGTTCGGCTCCGGCTCGATGGCCGAAGCGCCGGTCACAGGCACGATCGGCGGGACCGTGATTTCCGGTCAGATCGACCGGCTCGCCATCGGCGAGGAGACCGTGTCCATCGTCGATTACAAAACCAATCGACCGCCGCCGGCCGACGCCGCGGCGACGCCGACGGTCTATCTGCGCCAGATGGCCGCTTATCGCGCTCTGTTGCAGCGCCTCTACCCGACGCGAAGGATCGATTGTTTCCTGCTCTGGACCGCCGCTCCGCGGCTCATGCAGCTGGCGGATTCCGTGCTCGAATCCCATGCCCCGGACGCGCCCGAACGGGTGTGACAGGACGGGGTGCGACTGCTTGACCGCACCCTCGCGCATCCCTAGATCGTAGACACGCTCCGGACCCGAATCCGGGGCCTGCACCAAAGCACGCAAGCCGGTGCTGCAAAGGCGCCGGCATCCGAGGAAAGTGACGGGGTAAGCATGGCCTTGAACAACGTGACCGATGCGTCTTTCGACGCCGATGTCCTCAAGTCGTCCACGCCGGTCCTGGTGGATTTCTGGGCGGAATGGTGCGGCCCCTGCAAGCAGATCGCACCGGCGCTGCAAGACATGGCCGCGGACAAGGACGGTCAGCTTTCGATCGCCAAGTTGAACATCGACGAGAACCCGTCGGTCCCCCAGCGCTACAACGTGCGCGGCATTCCCACCCTGATGCTGTTCAAGGACGGCGAACTGGCGGCCACCAAGGTCGGCGCGCTCCCGAAGAGCAAGCTGTACGAATGGGTGGACAGCGTGCTGGCCGACGGCGCCTGAACCGGCGCAATCATTCCGACTGCGCCAGCGCCTGCCCGATCAGGTAGAGCGATCCGCAAATCAGGATAATATCGCCCTCGGCGGCGCGCGCTGCCGCCGCGGCAAGAGCGCTATTGAGATCCGTCGCTGCGACCGCAACAGCGGTGCCGCAGGCGCGGGCCTGCTCGGCGATGCGCTCGGCCGGAAAGCAGCGATGGCCGGGAATCGGCACGGCTGTGAGCGACGCGCAGGCCGGCGCGAGCGGCGCCAGCACACCGGCCGGATCCTTGGTTTCCAGCAAGCCGAAAATGGCGTGGACCGGGCGCGCCTGCGCCTGCACCCAGTCGGCGAGCGCCCGGGCGGCCGGCGGGTTGTGCGCGCCGTCCAGCCAGAGTTGCAGGCCGGGCCCGAGCCGCGCTGCGAGCGGGCCGCTGTCGATGCGCTGAAGCCGGCCGGGCCAGGCAACCGTCTGCATGGCCTGCGCCCAGTGCCGATCCTCGAGTCGCGCCACGCCGGCGGCATCGGCGAGCGCGACGGCAAAGGCGGCGTTGGCGGTCTGGTGGGCGCCGGGCAGTGCCGGAACCGGCAGGCGGCAGGCGCGGCCCCGGCCGGCATAGCGCCAGTGTCCGTCGCCGGGATCGGTTGCTGGTTCGAAACGCCATGCCGCGCCGCATTTCTCCGTCGGCGCCCCGGCTTCGGCGGCGGCGCGTTCGACAACGCGCAGCGCGGCGGGCGGCAGGTCGCCGACGACGGCCGGAACGCCGGCGCGCAGGATGCCGGCCTTTTCCCCCGCGACCGCCGCGATCGTCTCGCCCAGATAGCCCTGGTGGTCGAGGCCGATGGAAACGATGCCCGTCGCGGCCGGCCGTTCGACGACGTTGGTCGCGTCGAGCCGGCCGCCCAGGCCGGTTTCCAGCAGCAGCAGGTCCGCCGGGGTTTCGGCAAAGGCCTTGAAGGCGGCGGCGGTCGTGATCTCGAAAAAGGTGATTGGCGCACCGTCGTTGGCGCGATCGGCGGCTTCGAGAAATTCGACTAGCGCCCTGTCGCCGACCGGCCGCCCGTTCAGCACGATCCGTTCGTTGAAGCGCACCAGGTGCGGCGAGACATACTGGTGGACCGACAGGTCGGCCGCTTCGAATGCGGCGCGGCAGAAGGCGAGGACGGAACCTTTACCGTTCGTGCCCGAGACATGGATGACCGGCGGCAGCCTGTCCTGGGGGCGGTCCAGCTTCTCCAGCAGCGCTTCGATCCGGCCGAGCGACAGGTCGATGACGCGCGGGTGGAGCGCCGTGAACCGCTCAAGCAGCCGGTCGACGGTTGCGGCAGACAAGGGGCGGGATCGGTCCGGGGTCAGGTTGTGGCGGGGCCACCGGATTTGTCCGGCCCGGCCGGTTTGCCGGTGTCCGCTCCCGCCGCCTGCCCGGCCGGGTCCGCGGTCGGCTCTGCTGCTTCGGCATCGGCGGCGGCCGGGCCGGCCAGCGCCTTCGGCGTATCGGGCGCGGCCGCGACCTGCCCGGCGGGCTTCAGCGGCACGACATCGGCAGGCGGATTGGGCCGCATCAGATGGCGCAGGGTGCGGATCAGCGTCTCGCGCATCTCCTGGCGCGGCACGACCATGTCCACCATACCGTGCTCATAGAGATATTCCGCGCTCTGGAAGCCTTCCGGCAGCTTCTCACGGATCGTGTCCTCGATCACGCGCTTGCCGGCGAAGCCGATCGTCGCGCCCGGCTCGGCGATCGCGATGTCGCCCAGCATGGCGAAGGAGGCCGAGACGCCGCCCGTTGTCGGGTCCGTCATCAGGGAGATGAAGGGCAGGCGCGCCTCGCGCACTTCCTGCACGGCGACGACGGTGCGCGGCATCTGCATCAGGGAGAGGATGCCTTCCTGCATCCGCGCGCCGCCCGAGGCCGGTATGGCGATGAGCGGCGCCTGTTGCAGGACGGCGAGCCGGGCCGCCGCAACGAAGGCCTCGCCGACTGCAATCCCCATCGAGCCGCCCATGAAGGTAAAATCGAAGGCCGCAATCACGACCTTCATTCCGCCCATCGTGCCGTGGCATACGATGGCCGCATCGCCGCCGGACTCCCGTGCGCCGGCCGCCGTCTGGGCGTCGCGCAGGCGCTCGGTGTAGCGCTTGCGGTCGCGGAATTTCAGCGGATCGACGACCGCTCTCGGCGGTTCGATCTCCTGGAACGCGCCCTCGTCGAACAGAGCGGTCAGCCGTTCGCGGGCCGGGATGCGCATGTGATGGCCGCAATGCGGGCAGACCTTCAGGTTTGCATCCAGTTCGCGATGGAAGATCATCTGGTCGCAGGCGGCGCATTTGACCCAGAGATTTTCCGGCATGTCGCGCGTGACCAGGGCGCGGATTTTCGGGCGAATATTTTCAAGCCAGCTCATGGCCCCTCACAGATCTGCCCTCGGACGCAGCGGCCGGGGGACGTTTTCCCGAAGCAGGATCCCGCGATGCGCGTTCAGCCCGCTCGGACGGCCGGCACGCCGCCGCCCGCCTCGACCTGGCGCTCCAGCTGCCGGGCCGTGCGCCGGATCTCGCGCGTCTTGCGCCGGCCCTTGCCGCCGGCCAGCCAGGCGACCAGCGCGCCGCCGAGGAAACCGAGCACGACGCCGCAGAAAACGAGCCCGTAAACCGGCAGCGACAATGCCAGCGGCGCCGGCCAGAGATTCACCTCGACAACATGGTAGTTGTGGGTCGCAAAAACGACAAAGACCACCCCGACCAGCGCGATGACGATCCAACCGATAAGTTTCATTCCGGTGCTCCTGCAAGGCCGGGGCACAGCATCGAACCGGACAGGTGGCGACGGACCGCCGCCGTGGCAAGCCGGCCAGGGGAGAGGCGCCGGCCGTCCGCCGGATCAGTCCGTCCGGTCGGAATTCAGCCGCTCGCGCAATTCCTTGCCCGTCTTGAAATAGGGCACCCGCTTACGGGCGACATGGACGGTCGCGCCGGTGCGCGGGTTGCGCCCGGTGCGCGGCGCGCGGTCCTTGACCGAGAAGGCGCCGAAACCGCGTAATTCCACCCGGTCGCCGCGTTCCAGCGCATCGGAGATTTCGTCGAACAGCGTTGTCACGATGCGTTCGAAGACCTTGGCCTTCAAATCCGGATGCCGTTCGGCAAGCCGGGCGATCAGTTCCGACTTCGTCATGGCAGGTACGGGCGCTCCCAAACGCGGCATCGGGTTTCCGGAACGGTCGCGAACCAGCCCGAACATTGCCTGCGCATTGTCCCCAAACGGGACGGAAGAGTGCCAAAGAGCCGCCGCAAGGTCAAGACTAAGTCTCTAGGAAATAACTGTTTTTGTGTTGCCGCTGCGTACGCCCCGACAATAATGGGCCTGCAGAGGCGGTTCGGCAGGCGCCACGGCCGCAATTTGCCGGCGCGGGTGCAGGCGCCGCGATTCCTTCGGCGCGGTTGGAATGCGGCTATAGGGAGCGGCGCGGCCGCCCTTGACCTTTTGCGTTTTGCACCTTTATACCGCCCAGTCCGCGCGTCGCTGCTGTCCCGGCCGGCGCGCGTTTCACGCTGACGACAAACCCGACCGGACCGAAGAGAAACGATGGCCCATCACAAATCGGCCAAGAAGCGCATCCGCCGCAACGGCGCCAAGGCGCAAGTCAACATTGCCCGGCGCAGCCGGGTGCGCGGTTATCTCAAAAAGGTGGAACTGGCGATCGCCGCCGGCGACCCTGAGGCTGCGCGCGACGCCCTCAAGACGGCCCAGCCCGAAATCATGCGCGGGGTTACCAAGGGCATCCTGCATCGCAACACAGCATCGCGGCGCATCAGCCGCCTGAACGCCCGCATCAAGACGATAGCCTGACGGTGCGGCCTGCGGCGCACGCTGCGCCCGGCCGTTGGCGGTATTCGGAATTCTTGTCGAGAAAGCATCCGGTCTTCAACGGTCCGCGCACGGCCGCACGCCTCAACACCATTGTAATTTTGCAACGCAATACAAATCTCTTGCATCGCACCCCAGAACGCTATGGAGGCCCACATGCCGGATGGAGCCGGTGAACGGACGGTGCTGGAGCTGCTCTCCAGCTGTACCTGCCAGAACCTGCGCCAGGCGACGCGGGTCGTGACCCAGCATTACGAACAGGTGCTGGAGCCGATCGGCCTGAAGATTACGCAGCTTCCGGTGCTGGCGGCGGCGGCCGCGATCGGCCCGGTTCCGATGAGCCGGCTGGCCGAAACGCTGGTCATGGACCGCACGACACTGACCCGCAACCTGCAGCCGCTGGAACGAGCCGGCCTGGTGCAGGTGGCGTCGGGAGACGACCGGCGCGCGCGCCTGGTCAGCGCAACCCCGGAAGGCCTCGACGCGCTCGAAGCGGCGCTGCCCCTGTGGAAGCAGGCCCAGTCCGGCATGGTCGAGGCGCTGGGGCGCTTCAAATGGGGCGTCCTGATGGACAATCTGCGCCTGACCGTGGACGCGACCCGGAAAACGGCTGCCGGCTGAGGCCGTTGCGGCAGGCCTGAGATCGCCGCGAGGCCGTCCCGGTTCTGCGTGGAAGGCCGGCCGGCGTTTGGCGCAGTACCGGTTCCGCCCGGCCGTCGAACGGTCTAGAATCTGCTCCGCTGCCGCCCGACGCCCGATCGCCCGATGCCGGAAATCGACCTCTATACCCTGCCGGAATACCTGCCGCCCGGCGTGCCGGCGATGGGCCTGGATGTCGGCGCCCGAACCGTCGGCCTCGCCATCTCGGATCGCACGCGCACCATCGCGTCGCCGCTGGTTACGGTACACCGTACGAAATTTACCGCCGATGCCGCGGCGATCGCGGCCCATGTCGCCGGGCGCGGTGCCGCCGCCCTGGTGTACGGATTGCCGGTCAATATGGACGGCGGCGAAGGGCCGCGCTGCCAGTCCGTCCGTCAGTTTGCGCGCAACCTGGATAGCCGGATGGCGCTGCCCTACGCTTTCTGGGACGAACGGCTGTCCACCGTCGCGGTCGAGCGGCTGCTGATCGGCGAAGCGGATATGACCCGCAAGCGCCGGGCCGAGGTGGTCGACAAGGCGGCGGCGGCCTGGATTCTCCAGGGTGCCCTCGACGCTCTGAGGGCCGGAGCGGCGCGTGAACAACCGCCGCAACAGTCGGCCTGACGGCGCAGCGGCGGAGTCCCCCTTTGTCCGACACCTTCGCAGCCATCGCCCCCGTCGTTGTCCTGATCCTGCTGGGCTGGGCCTTGCGCCGGGCCGAGTTTGCCCCCGAAGCCTTCTGGACCGGCATCGACCGGCTGACCTATTTCATCCTGCTGCCCTGCCTGCTGGTGAACGGGCTGGCGGGCGCCAATCTCGACGAGTTGCCGGTCGGCGGCGCCGTGCTGGCGACCGGCGCGGGCGTGCTGGCGGCGGTCGTGCTGATGCACGCGGTCCGCCGTGCCGTCGCGCCCAAGCCGGGCGCCTACGGCGCGCTCGTGCAATGCAGCCTGCGCGGCAACAACTACCCGGTGCTGGCGATCGTCGTGGCCCTGTTCGACGATGTCGGCCTGTCGGCCTTCGCGCTTTCCCTGATCGCCTTCGTGCCGTTGACCAACCTCATCAGCGTCATCGCACTGGTGCGCACGGGCGGCGGAAAGGGCGCGGCGCCGAACGCCCTTGGGCTGATCGTTCGCCAGATCCTGCTCAACCCCATCCTGATCGCCGTCGCGCTCGGGCTTGCGATCAATCTCGCCGATACCGGCATTCCCGGCCCTGCGGACAATATCCTGCAAATTCTCGGCCGGGCCGCCCTGCCGCTCGGGCTGTTGGCGGTCGGCGCCGGTCTCGCTTTCGACGCCACGGCCGGCAGCGGGCGTGCCGTGCTTGCGTCCCTGGCCGTAAAGCTGCTGCTACTGCCCGGCTTCGTGCTGGTCGGCCTGCGCGTCCTCGAGATCGAGGTCACCTACGCCACGGCCCTGCTGATCCATGCCGCAGTGCCCTGCTCGGTATCGACCTACGCTTTCGCCCGGCAACTGCGCGGCGATGCGAAGACGACAGCGGCCATGATCGCGACGCAGACGGTGGTCAGCATCGTCACCCTGCCGCTCTGGCTGTGGCTCGCAACGGAGATGTTATGACCCGGGGCGGCCGTCCCCGGCTCAGTTCATGATCGCTTCCGGCAGCCATAGCGGAATCTCCGGCACGAACATGACGACGAAGGTGACGATCAGGATCACGAAGAAGAAGTATTTGCCGTGCTTCCACCATTCGAAAACGGTGGTATCGAGCAGCCGGCAGGCGAACAGGGTCTGGACGCCGACCGGCGGTGTGAGGTTCGCCAGCAGAATGATCATGCTGAAGCTCACCCCGTAGTGGATCGGGTCGATGCCGAGGCTGCGCGCTGCCGGCAGCATCAGGGGCATGAAGATCAGCATGATCGGTACGGCCTCGATAAAGAAGCCCATCACGAAGAAGACCGCGAAATTCAGGAGCAGGAACTCCGTCGGCGTAAAGGCGCCGGCGGTGAAGAACTGCTCGACCGTGTCCGCCAGGTTGAGGCGCACGATCAGCACGCCGAACACCGCCGCACCCGCCACCAGGAACAGGTAGCTCATGGAACTCAAAAGGTTGCGGCTGAAGGAATCGACCAGGGTGCCCGCCGTCGTGTTCGCCCGAAATATCGTTACGGCCAGGACAAGCCCCAGAACGATGCCCGCAGCGCCGGCCTCGACCGGGGAGAATACGCCGAAGCGCATGCCGCCGAGGATGAAGATCGGGATCGCCAGCCCCATCAGCGCCGCAGCCGGCGAGCCGCCGCGCCGGCGGCCGATTGCCGAATAGCTGCCGGCCGCCGCGCGCGCGTCGGCATTCGCAGATTCGTACCGCCTCTGCAGGAACGCCGCGACGACCATGAGCCCGATGGCGACCATGAAGCCGGGCGCAATGCCGGCGATCCACAGGCGCAGGATCGAGATTTCGCCGGCGAGGCCGAGGATCAGCAGCACGTTGCTCGGCGGGATCAGCGCGCCGATCAGCCCGGCGCAGGAAATCAGCCCGGCCAGGTAGCCCCTGGCGTATCCCAGCCGTTCCATCTCGTCCCGGAACATGGTGCTGAGCATCCCGGCCTCGGCCAGGGTCGAGCCGGTCATGCCGCCCATGAACAGCGAGGAGACGATCAGGACCTGGGACGTGCCGCCCCGGACCCGGCGGCCGATCACCTCGCCGAACCAGACCACGCCCCGGGCCACGCCGATGTCGGAGAGCAGGCCGCCGAAAATGATGAACAGGGGCAGCGCCAGCCAGGCGAAGTTGCCGAGCACGCCCATGACGGCGATAGGCGACCCGAGCAACGGGATGCCGGCCGTCAGCATCCCGGCCAGGCCGGCCAGCCCCATGGCCGCCGCCAGCGGAACGCCGAGGATTGCCAGCGAAAACAGGACGCAGAAGGCGATCCCGCCGGCGATCAGTTCCATTTGCGCGATCCCCGCAGTGCGTATTTGCCGATCTTGGCGAGGATCGTCACGCTGCCGCCGACCAGAATCGCGTAGTAACCGACCTTGATCGGCCAGCCGAGCGCGGCGTACTTGGAGAACATCCGGGGCAGCAGTGCCCAGGTGGTCCAGACCAGAAAGCCGACGAACAGGACGATCGCGATATCTTCGAGAATTTCGCGCACCCTGGGCGGCAGATCGAGAATCTGGACCTTGATGTGGCTGTCGTCCTGGTCGAGCGCAAAACCGCTCAGGAAGACCAGCCAGATCATGATGATGACGCTGAGTTCCTCGGTCCAGGAAATCCCGAGGGCGCCGTTCAGCACGAAGCGGTCGACGACATTGACCGTGAGCAGCCCGATGATCACGACAATCGCCGGCACGAAGACGTACCGGCGGATTCGACCGCTCAGGCTCCGGGCGAGACGCCGCATGTTACGGGCCGTGCCGGCCGCTACCGGCGGCGGAAAGCAAATCGCCCGAAGCGGCCGCAGCCGCCCCGGGCGATTTCAATGGCATCGAATCGGCAACAGTCCGGAGGCCGTCGCTATTTGAGCATGCCGGCTTTCCGCAGGCGGGCCAGCAGCGCCGGTGGCGTGTATTTCGCCACCGCCTCGCTCTTGTAGACGCTCTCGCTGGCCTTCTGCCACATCGCCATCTGCTCCGGCGTCAGGTCGATGATCTCGGCCCCGCGTTTCTTGATAGCGTCGCGGAAGGCCTGATGCGCCTCCTGGTCGACCTTCATCTCATACAGGGCGGCTTCCTGCCCGACTTCCAGCATGACCTTGCGGACTTCCGCCGGCAGCTTGTTCCAGAAATCCACCCGGACCCACATCACCTGCGGCAGATACTGGAAGTTCACCATGGTGATGTATTTGGCGATTTCGTCGAAGCCGACATTGTGAATGTGCGGTATGGGAATCTGCACGCCCTCGAACAGGCCCTGGCTGAAGCCGGTGAAGGTATCCGCCCACGGAATCGGAGTCGGGTTGGCGCCCCAGGCCTTGTTGATGATGACATCGAGCGGCGCGAGGCTGACCCGCTGCTTGACGTTCTTGATGTCCGCCGGAACGACCAGCCGGACCTTGCGGGTCGCGATCGCCCGGGCGCCGCCGTTGCTCGGCATGATGTAGACCAGCTTTAGGCCGGTCTCCTTTTCGACCTTGGCCTGGATCTCCTTGCCGACGTCGCTGTTGATCATCTGAAGAAGCTGCCGCGGCCCGGTCTTGATATCGCCGCTGACGATATAGGGCAGGTTGACCCAGTCGTAATGCCGGGTGAACACGCCGACCGTGGAAGTACCGGCCGCCGCGAAATCGATCGATCCGGCGAGCAGCGCCTCGAGCGCCTTCTCTTCCTGATAGAGGCTGCCGCTGTGATGAATCTTGAACTTGACCCGGCCGTTGGTCCGCTTCTCGACCTCGGCGGCGAAGAAGTTGACCGCCTTGCCCGACGAAATCTTCGGACTCGGGTATCCTGCATAGGTGAACTTGAACTCCTGGGCCTGCGGCGCGTGGCTCGCCAGAGCCGTGCCCGCCAACGCCATCGCGGCGAAAGCCCCGGATTTTCTTATGCTCTTCAAGATAGTCACGTTCACTTCCTCCCTCATGAATGAATGGACCGCGGTTGAAGATGCGCGGCATTCTTATAGTGCCCCTACACCCTGTCAAGCTGACCCCCGGACACGGCGGCGTCCCGGCTCCGAGGCAGGGAATCGGCGGACGAGAAGCCGCTGTTTGGGAGCGAAACGCACAGGCCGAAGCCCGGCCCGGCACGATTCACATGCGATGGGCGAAGCTGTCGCGCCGGAAGCTGTAAAGGGCGTCCGGATCGACCTTGATGTCGACGACTGCCGGCTTGTCGGCGTCCAGCGCCGCGGCGATTGCGTCCTCCACCTCCGACAGGCGCTCCACCCGATAGCCGGCCGCGCCGTAGAGGCGGGCCAACTCGTCGAAGGGCGGGCTGCTGACGTCCGCGCCGATATAGCGCTCGCCGAAAAAGTCCCGCTGATAGGCTTTCTCCGCGCCCCAGCAGCCGTTGTTCATCACGACCGTAACGGTGTTCAGGCCGGCGTCCACCGCCGTGCTCAACTCCGAAATCTGCATGCCGAAGCCGCCGTCTCCGGCGAAGCTGACTACGGGGCGGTCCGGCCGCGCGGCCTTGACCCCGAGGCCGCAGGCAAAGGAGAAACCGACCAGGCCGAAATCCAGCGGCGTGAACAGGCAGGGCGGCTCCCAGTATTCGAGCGCGTCGGTGGCCTGCAGCGTCATGGTTCCGGCGTCGAGCACGATGGCTGCGTCGCGGGGCAGAACCCGGCGATAGGCCCGGAACAGGCCGGAGGGCTGGATCGGGGCTTCGTCCATGACCGCTTCGGCGTCGCGCCTGGCGAGGAACGCCTTGCGCTCGGCCTGGAACCGTTCGGTCCACTGCGTTGCCTCGCGGATTGCGGCGGCGTTGCGCACCGCCTCGGCCAGTTGTTCGGCAACCGTCGGCGCGTCGGCCCAGATGCCCAGCGAGACCGGAAAATGGCGGCCGATTTCCGTCGGCTCGATCTCCACCTGGACGATCGCGGCGTCCCGGTTGATGTTGTCGTAGGAATAGAAGGTCGAGTTGAAGCCCAGCCGGGTGCCGAGCGCCAGGATGACATCGGCCTCGAGGACGAGGCGGGACGCCACCGGGTTGCCGCGCGGGCCCATCTGGCCGGCGTTCAACGGATGGCCGAACGGGATGGCGTCGCCGTGCCCCGGCGACATGGCGACAGGCGCGTCCAGAAGCTCGGCGAGTGCAAGGGCCTGCGCCGCCCCGCCGCTGTTCTTGATCCCGCCGCCGGCGACGATGACGGGCCGTTCGGCGTCGAGCAGCATTTGCGCGGCCTGTTCGACGGCTGCCGCGGGGGCGGCCGGGGCGAACTGGACCCGGTAGGATTCCGGCGCGGGCGGATCGGGAAAGGGCGCCTTGGCGGATTGCACGTCGCGCGGCAGGTTCAGCAATACCGGGCCGCGCCGCGGCGTCAGCGCAGTGCGGAAGCCGGCCTGGAAAAGCTCCGGAATCCGGCCGACGCTCGGCACGGTCACGCTCGACTTGGTGACCGGGGACAGGGTCGCGTGCTGGTCGACCTCCTGGAACGCGTCGCGATAGACATGGGCGGACGACAGCGCGCCCGCGATCGCCACGACCGGCGAATAGGCGGCCGAGGCCTGGGCGAGGCCGGTCAGCAGGTTGGTAGCCCCCGGCCCGTTCTGTCCCGCGATGATCACGCCCGGCCCGCCGCTCGCCCGGGCGTAGCCGTCGGCCATATGGGTTCCGGTGCGCTCGTCGTGCACGCCGACGAACTGAATGGAATTCGCCTCGTAGAGCCCGTCGAACACTTCCATGGTCGCCGAGCCGATGAGTCCGAAGACGTGGCGGACATTTTCGTTCTTGAGGGCTTCGACAACGGCCTGGCCGCCATAGATCGGTTCGGTCATATCTGCTTTCTCCAGGGGCGTTGGAATTCGTTCGGCGGTCTGAAATTGGCCGCACCCGATGGGCCGGCGTGCCAAGCGATGCTTACCAGACGACGTCGCCGAAAATGTATGGGTCCTTCGCCGGCAGGCCCATCTGGCGGAGCATGGCGGCGCACAGCTCCGACAGCGGGTTTCCCAGCGACATAAGGATCGAATAATGCTGGTCGAACTCCGGCTTGAGGTAGACCGCCGGGCTGCCCTGGTCGCGCAAGACGACCATCGTGTCCTCGGTCTGGCGGATCCACTCGCTCGTTTCCATGCCGCCGACGGCGACGACCAGCGGGATGTGCGGCGCTGGCGGGTTGTAGCGCGGGCTGAGCGCGCGCACTTCGTCGTCCGGTAAAAGCAGTTCCTCGGCGCCGGGCACCAGCATGACGGGCTCGAGGTCCAGCATCGCGCTCACGATGGTCGCGCCCTTGACCGCATCGTCGGGCAGTCCGAAGTCGCGGTTGAAATCCCCGGTGCACATCATCGAGGCGAGGTGGCCGCCGGCGGAATGGCCCGAGATGAAAATCTTCTCCCGGTCGCCGTTGGCTTCTTCGGCATGGTCCCAGACCCATTTCAGGGCGGCGCGGACCTGGCGCACTACTTCGGTCAGCGGCACCTTCGGGCAGAGATCGTAGTTGAGCAGGATGGAGGCGCCGCCGGCGTCCAGCACCGCCGGGGCGACCAGCGTGTGGTCGAAGCTGTCGAGGAAGCGCCAGAAGCCGCCATGGACGAAGATGTTGATCGGCGAACCGGGTTCCTTCGCCGGGAACAGGTCCAGCGTCTGTCCTTCCGTCGGCCCGTAGGGCACGCGCAGCCGGCCTTCGTATTCGCTGCGCGCCAGCGCGCTGGCGAGCGTCCACTGGGCCTTCCAGACCGGGTGTTCGGGAACCGCGATGCGCGGACTGTACTGACGTATCAGTTCTTCGCGCGGTAAGTCGCGATAGTCCATGTTCGCCTCCTGACGCCCGCCGCCGCAATAGCTGCGCCTGACCTGATATTTCGAAGAGAGCCGAGAATTTCCCAAGCGCTAACACGAACCGGCCGGGGCGCAAAAGCCTCCGGCGGGTCGCCGCGTCAAGCCGCCGTCCCGGCCGATCGGGGGCTGGTCGAACGGTGTCGGACATCGCGTGGCCAACGTTTGGAAATTGTATACCGAACTATGCAGATGAATTAGTTGTAGGTCATGAATCAGAAGAATTGGTGCGATATAATTCTTCCTCTAACTCGATAACTAGTTCGGCGTATCCTATATCTGGCTCCTCTATATCTGGCATCCCGAGCATATGTTGTATCTTCGTAAGGACTGGCTTAACCTCTTGCACGCCCGAAACGGATGGCCGCAAAATAATTAGGCAGGAAAAGCTAGGTCCTTCTCCTGGCGTCGTAATAACCTCCAACCCCCTAGTGGCCTCTTCCAAGTCGGAGAAGAACTTACTTATTCCGATAACTAGATCGGGATCAAGCTGCCCAAGTTTGCTTGATATACTTGGAAATATCACAGATTTGCTTGGACGATAAACGTCCGCTCTCAAATCAACAAACTCTCTATCTTGGTGGTACACCTTAGCTATGATCCTAGCTAGTAATGCCAGCTGGCCTCTTAGAAGTATAATTTCACTGTAGATGGCGGCGGCGACACTTTGTGCTTCTGCTTCACGCAGATCACGATCCCTTTTCCGATTGAGATGGAAGTTATACCAAGCGACGAAGGCCAAAGAACCCACGCCAATCAACGCGCCCAAGCCCGTTTGCCAAGCTTTCATCTCCGCGTAAATTTCCTGAATAAGGCTCGGCTCAGACAATGTTGTACATTACGAGGTGTTGACTACGAGATACGCTTGCTAGCACGCGTCGGCGACACCGCCCACAGGTTTCTTAGTTGGCTGGCTCTGAAGCAGCGCGTTGGCGATCTCTTCGGGGTCCGCGTCGATGGGCGCAAAGGTTCTAGGCGGGCGGCCGCGTCAAGCCGCCGTTCCGGCCGATTTGGGGGCGTCGAACGGGGACGGACGCCGCGCCGGGCAAACGTTTGCCCAGGCGCGCTTCACATCCCGAACCCCCTTCTATACGGTGCCGGCAATCCCGGCATCGAACGGAGTACCCCGCCATCCCGACCCGCGAAAACCGCCGCTTCGTGTTGCGCTCCCGCCCGGTCCATCTTGCCGGTCCCGAGAATTTCGAATTCCAGCGCTGCCCGGTTCCGGACCTCGAGGACGGACAGGCGCTGGTGCGCATCGAAGTGGCGGCGCTGTCTGCCTGGCAGGGTATGCGCACCAAGGATTTCAGGAACTTTATCCGCCCGTTCGACATCGGCGAACTCATCAGCTGCGATACCTTCGCCCGGGTCGTCGAGAGCCGGTGCGATGCGCTGCCGGTCGGCACGGCGGTGGTCGGCCGCCAGGGCTGGCAGGACTATGCCGCCGTCCGGCCGGAGGACGTGTCGCTCGCGTCCGATGCTTACACGGCGGAGGAATGGCTGACCGCCCTGTCCTCGCCGGGACAGACCCCGTATCTCGCCTATTCGCAGAAGGTGCGGCCGATGCCGGGCGAAACCCTGGTCGTCACCTCGGCGGCGGGCGCCGTCGGCAGCTATGCGGTGCAACTCGGCCGGCTGGCCGGCGCGCGGGTCGTCGGGATTGCCGGCGGACCGGAGAAAACCGCGTTCGTGCGCGACCGGCTCGGTGCCGATGTAGCGGTCGATTATCGCGCCGGCAGCTTCCGCGACGACCTGGCCGCCGCCTGCCCGGACGGCGTCAACCTCTATTTCGATACCGTCGGCGGTCCGGTCGCCGATGCCGTCTCTGAGAACCTCGCCAAGCGGGCCGACATCCTTCTGGTTGGCCGGGTTGCGGCCAACAACAGCGTTGAACCGGAGCGGGACATGGCGAACCTGCGCCATGTCTGGTCGCAGGAAGCGACGATCCATGCGTTCAACCGTTACGCCTACAAGGACCTGTATCCCCAGGTCATCGAGCGGCTCGGCGCCTTGCTGCGCGCCGGCAGCCTGACGATGCACAACCAGGTCGCCGACGGCATGGAGCAGACGCCGGCCGCCCTGCACGACGTGCTCTCCGGCAACCATATCGGGAAGATGCTGGTGCGCTATTCGGATTGCGGCGGCGGGCGCCTTTGAGGATATGTTACGGCGCGCGGGCGAGGTCTCACGCCACAACCGGCGTTCGGCAACTGTCCGTAGCCGAAAAATCCTGGGGATAAGCCGGTAAATTAACTGCAATTCAGCGGCTTGGCGGACAGGGAATTGTGGCTTATATTGTGGAAACAAAAAAAGAACGAAGCCTGTTTGCGAAACCTGTATGAGTGCCGGGCCGCGGCTGGTATAGCCTAGGCGGTTGGAACCGAAGCATGACCAACATAGCCGCCATCTCCCACCAGATCTGGGACATGAAGTACCGGCTCAAAGGGCCGGACGGCGCGCCGGTCGACAAGACGATCGACGACACTTGGCGGCGCGTGGCGAAAACTCTGGCGGCGGTCGAGCGCGAACCGGCGGCGTGGGAAGACCGCTTCCACGACGCCATGCGCGATTTCCGCTTTCTGCCGGCCGGGCGGATTCTCGCCGGCGCGGGCGCGGACCGTAACGTCACCCTGTTCAACTGTTTCGTCATGGGCGAAGTGCCGGACGACATGAGCGGCATCTTCCGCCAGCTCCAGGAAGCGGCGCTCACCATGCAGCAGGGTGGCGGCATCGGTTACGATTTCTCCACGCTCCGGCCGCGCGGCGCGCCGGTCCGCGGCGTCGGGGCCGACGCTTCCGGGCCGCTCTCCTTCATGGATGTCTGGGATTCGATGTGCCGGACGATCATGAGCGCCGGCCACCGCCGCGGCGCGATGATGGCGACCATGCGCTGCGACCATCCGGACATCGAAGCCTTCATCGAGGCCAAGCGCGAGCCCGGCCGGCTGCGCATGTTCAACCTCTCGGTGCTGGTCACCGACGCCTTCATGGCGGCCGTCCGGCAGGACGATTCGTGGGATCTCGTCTTCAACGGCACGGTCTACCGCACCGTCCGGGCCCGGGCGCTGTGGGATACGGTCATGCGCTCGACCTACGCTTTCGCCGAACCGGGCGTCATCTTCATCGACCGGATCAATCGGCTTAACCCTTTGAATTACTGTGAAAAAATAGCCAGTAGCAATCCCTGCGGCGAGCAACCGCTGCCGCCCTATGGCGCCTGCCTGCTCGGCTCGATCAACCTGGCGCGGCTGGTCGAGCGGCCGTTCGAGGCCGATGCGGTGCTCGACCTCGACGAATTGCGGCGGCTGACTGCCGTCGCCGTGCGCATGATGGACAATGTCACCGACATCTCGAACTTCCCGCTGGCAGAGCAGCGGGCGGAGGCGCTGGCCAAGCGGCGCATCGGGCTCGGCGTGACCGGGCTCGCCGACGCGCTGATCCTGTGCCGGGCGCGCTACGGCAGCGCGGAAGCCGTGCGGCTCGCCGGGCAATGGCTGGCGGCGATCCAGAAGGCGGCGTACCTGGCCTCGGCCGATCTGGCTGCCGAAAAGGGCGCCTTCCCGCTGTTCGACGCCGAGAAATATCTCGCGACGCCGGCGATGGCCGAAGCGGATGGCGAAGTGCGCGACGCGATCCGCGCCAAGGGCCTGCGCAACGGCCTGCTGACCTCGATCGCGCCGACCGGCACGATCTCGCTGCTCGCCGACAACGTGTCCTCCGGCGTCGAACCGGTCTTCACCTGGACCTACACCCGCAACGTGCTGATGCCCGACGGCACCCGGCGCGAGGAAGAGGTCGCCGACTATGCCTGGCGGCTCTACCGCCGGCTCAAGGGCGCCGACGCGCCGCTGCCGGACTGGTTCGTCGACGCCCGGGGCCTGAGCCCGCGCGACCATGTCGTGATGCAGGCCGCGGTCCAGAAATATATCGACAGTTCGATCTCCAAGACCATCAACTGCCCGGAGGACATAAGCTTCGACGCCTTCAAGGACGTCTATGCCATGGCGTTCGACATGGGCTGCAAGGGCTGCACCACCTACCGGCCGAACGACGTCACCGGCGCGGTCCTGACCGCCGGCAAGCGGGAAACGGACACGTCCGGGCAGCAGGAACTGCCGCTCGGCCCGCCGGAGAAGACCGCGGCGGCCAAGCCGGCGGACGATCTGGACGCCGGCGGGGTCGTCTACATGACCAAGCCGCTCGACCGGCCGGAGGCGCTGCCCGGCCGAACCTACAAGATCCGCTGGCCGGAGAGCGACCACGCCATCTACATCACGCTCAACGACATTATCCAGGACGGCCGCCGGCGCCCCTTCGAAATCTTCATCAACTCGAAGAACATGGAGCACTATGCCTGGACGGTCGGCCTGACCCGGATGATCAGCGCTGTGTTCCGGCGCGGCGGCGACGTGTCCTTCGTGGTCGAGGAATTGAAGGCGGTGTTCGATCCGCGCGGCGGCCAGTGGGTTGGCCCGCGCTACGTCCCCAGCCTGCTCGCCGCGATCGGCGACGTGATCGAGCAGCACATGATCGACATCGGCTTCCTGCCCAGCCCGCAGGAGGCGCGGGAAGGCCGGCGCGAACTCAAGGTCGTCGGCGGCACGGATGCGGCGGCGGCCAGCAGCAGTTCCGGCAGCAGTTCCGGCGGGGGTGCTCCGCGCGTCCGCAGTCAGGTCGTCGCCGGAGAGGGCGCGGGCGGGGCCGGTCTCGCCATGCGCGGCTGCCCCAAATGCGGCCAGCGCGCGCTGATCCGCCAGGAAGGCTGCGACATCTGCACCGGCTGCACCTACAGCAAGTGCGGGTGAGGGGCGGAAAGCGAAGCGAACGAAGCTCCCGCGGACCCGGCCTCCTCGCAAGGTGCAGACCGGTCAGGATCGACGAGGGGCGTAGGGGAGGGTTTCAAACCCTCCCCTACAAGTCCACACGGATTGAAGACGACAGTCGCTGGATCGACCTGCGGTCGGCCGGGGTAACACTGTCGATGTTTTAGGGCAGAGCCCTCAAGCCAACCCCATCTGCTGGTAGGACAGGGCGACCTTTTCCAGGCCGACAGCGAAGGCGGCGCTGCGCAGGTCTTCGATCGCTTCGGTTTCGCGCATCCTTTCGCGGATAGCGCCGTAGCCGTCGCGCATGACGCCTTCGAGGCCGGATTCGACCAGGTCGAGCTCGTCGGTGCCGCGCAGCAACGGCGCCTTGAGTTCGTCCGGCACCTTGCTGCCGGCCGCGGTCTCGATCATGTCGACGATGCGCAGGCCGCGCTGGATTTCGAGCTGGCGCGACAGGCGGCCGAAGCGCATGTGCGAGACATTCTTGACCCATTCGAAATAGCTGACGGTCACGCCGCCGGCGTTGACCAGGATGTCGGGCAGGACGACCCTGCCGCGCGCGAGCAGCTGCCGGTCGGCCTCCAGCGTCACTGGGCCGTTGGCGGCCTCGACGATCAGCTTCGCCTGGATGCGCGGGGCGTTGGCGGCCGTGATCTGGCTCTCGAGGGCGGCGGGCACGAGGATATCGCAGTCCGCCTCGAGGGCCGACACGCCGTCCTCGACGAAATGCGCGCCGGGAAAGCCTTTCATGCCGCCCGTGCGGGCGCGGTGTTCGGCGAGCGCCTCGGGATCGAGGCCGTCGTCGGATAGAAGGGCGCCGTCATACTCGATCACCCCGACGAGGCGCACGCCTTCTTCCTCGACGAAGAATTTCGCCGCGTTGTAGCCGACATTGCCGAAGCCCTGGACGATCATCCGCTTGCCTTCGAGGCCGCCGTCCAGGCCCGCCATGGCGACGTCGTCCGGATGGCGGAAAAACTCGCTGACGACATACTGGACGCCGCGGCCGGTCGCTTCCGTGCGGCCCGGGATGCCGCCCTGGGTCACCGGCTTGCCGGTCACGCAGGCAATCGCGTCGATGTCCGAGGGATAGAGTTTGCGGTATTCGTCCGCCATCCAGGCCATCTCGCGCGCGCCGGTGCCCATGTCCGGCGCCGGCACGTCGCGGCTCGGGCTGATATAGCCGCGGTCGGCGAGCTCCTGGGTGAAGCGCCGGGTGATCCGCTCGAGCTCTTCCTCGTTGTAGTCTCCGGGGCGGATCGCCAGCCCGCCCTTGGCGCCGCCGAACGGCACGTCGACGAGCGCGCACTTGAACGTCATCAGCGAGGCCAGCGCCTCGACCTCCTGCTGGTCGACGTGGGGCGCGTAGCGAATGCCGCCCTTCACGGGGAGGCGGTGCTCGCTGTGGACCGCGCGCCAGCCGCAGAAGGTGTGATAGCTGCCGCGGAGCCGCACCGGAAAGCGCAGCTGAATGACGGAATTGCACTCGCGGATGGTTTCCACCAGGTCGTCCGGAACGCCGAGCGCCTCGGCGGCCCGGTCGAACATGCCGCGCACGCTGGCCTGGAAATTGGGTTCGGTCGAAGAATTCACGCTGACCTCCGGTAGAGGTTAATGCGGGCCGCGCCTTTGCGCTCCTGCGCAAGGGCACACTATCGCGGAAGTCGCCCTTCGTCATTTGGATTGTCGATTTTGTCTGCCCGTCGATTCAGCATTGCCGCCGCTTCGAAGATGGCCGGCTCGTCGATTCCCTGGTCGCGCAGGGCCCGGGCGGCATTGCGGACATAGTCGATATTGCTGCCGCTGACGCCGCTGGCCCGGCAGACGATGGCGACCTGTTCGGCAAGGCTCAGCTCCGGCAGGAAATCCGGATGGCCGGCGCGCGGCAGGTAGGTCGTGGCGGTGACCGTGCGGCCGTCGTCCAGTTCGATGGCAACGGCGCTTTCGCGATAGACCGGATAATGGTCCAGCTCGCGTTCGCGCAGATAGGCGGCGACGGCTTCTGCATTTACCGCGGCGACCCGGTATGCGACGCCGGCACAGGCGCCGCCCGGTTTCAGCCCCATGACCAGGCCCGGCCGTTCCGCGGTGCCGCGGTGATGCACGGTGCGGACGCAGAGCGCGCGCTGCCGCCCGTGGAGCGTGGCGCGCCGCCGCTCGGCGAACCCGAAACCGGGCCGCCACATCAGGGAGCCGTACCCGAAAAGCCACATTCTATCAAAGCCCCGCGGTTCAGGCGCCGGCCGGGAGGTCCAGCCGCCTGAGCGCCGGCCGCACGACGAACGCTATGGCAAACGCCGCCAGTGCCGCCTGCGCCGCCATCTGGAAACCCAGGTTCACCCCCGCCGGATCGACCAGGGCGACGGCGACCGCGCCGAGTACCGCGGCGAAGACGAACTGGACGATGCCGATGAGCGACGAAACCGAGCCGGCGATAGTCGGAAAGGGGACGAGCACGCCGGCATAGAGGCTGGGCGAAGACAGGCCGACGCCGAGCATGGCGCCGAACAGCGGGCCGATATAGACGGCGAAACCGGCCGCACCGGCGGAGACCGCGGCGATCATTGCCGCCGCCGAAACGATCATGACCGTCGAGCCGGTCAGGATGAGGGCGACGGTACCGAGGCGCGCCGAAAGCCGGGCCGAAAGGAAAGCGCCGACGCCGTTGCCGACCATCAGCGCAGCGAAGGAAAAGCCGATGTCCTCCGGCGACGCGGCCAGCCGCGTCGCCAGAATGAAGGGCAACGCCGACAGCATGGCGAACAGCGAACCGTACAGCCCGATCGTGACCAGCGCATAGCCCAGGAACAGCCGGTGCCGGCCGAGCATCGCGAAGTTCCGCAGGATTGGCCCTGCCCGCGTCGCGTCGGGGTTGAGCCGTGTGTTGGTCTCGTCGAGGAACAGGACTATGACCAGCCACACGGCCGCGCCGATACCGAGCAAACAGATGAACACGCCCTGCCAGCCGTCGGCGCCGACGATCAGGCCGCCGAGCAGAGGCGCCAGGATCGGTCCGAATCCGAATATCAGCATGACCCACGACATGGGCCCGGTCGCACTCGTCCCGTAGATGTCGCGGATGCAGGCCCGGCCGATCGCCATGGATGCGGCGGCGCCCACGCCCTGGCAGAACCGGCCGAGCAGCAGCATGTCGATCGAATCGGCAGCGGCGCACAGCGCCGAGGCGGCAACGAAAATCGCAAACGAGGATACGAGCACCGGCCGCCGTCCGAACCGGTCCGACAGCGGCCCGTAGACCAGCTGCGCACCGGCATAGGCGATCAGGAAGGCCGAGATGGTCAACTGAGCCTCGGTCGGGCTCACCTGCAACGTCCGTGCGATATCCGGCAGGGCCGGCAGGGTCATGTCGACGGCCAGCGCGGTGATCGCGGCCGCCGCGCCCAGGATGGCGATGACGATCCAGGAGGTTGGCGCCGGGCGTTTCACGGCGCGCGGTTCCGGCGGATTGCAGGGCGAGATTGAAGCATGAATTCCTTTCCGGTGTACCCGGCCGTCCGGACCGGCGCGATAAGGTGACGGCGCATGGGGATACCTGGAGCGTATTTCCTTTCGATGGCACCATCGCCGCGTGGCGTCCCTCGATACGGCGCTGACGCGCCTACTCGGGATGAGGGATTTTGGATTGTTGCTGATGGCTCAAACAATTTCCTCACCCTGAGTAGCCGCCGCAGGCGGCGTATCGAATGGCCTGCCCTGAGCCTGTCGAAGGGCCTGCCCTGAGCCTGTCGAAGAGGCGGCCTTCAACTGCGTTGGCGGTTTCGATAGCAGCGCACACGCTCTAGTCTAATCCGGCGCCTATACCAATCCGAAACGGGGGCCGCATGGCCGGGTTGCGTCCGGAAGACTGGCTGAAAACGACCAAGCGCGGCCTGTGGTGCGCGCCGGCCGATCTCCATATCGATCCGGTCCGCGCCGTCGACCGCGCCGTCGTCACCCACGGCCACGCCGATCACGCCCGGCCCGGCAACCGCCGGGTGCTCGCCACGCCGGAGACCCTCGCCATCATGCGGGCGCGTTACGGCGATGCCGCCGCCCGGCAGGCGCAGGCGCTGGCTTACGGCGAGGCCGTCGATCTCGGCGACGTCACCGTCCGGCTCGTTCCCGCCGGCCATGTCCTCGGCTCGGCCCAGGTCGTGCTCGAACACGCCGGCCAGCGCATCGTCGTTTCCGGCGACTACAAGCGCCGGCGCGACCCGACCTGCCCGGCCTTCGAGCCGGTCGCCTGCGACGTCTTCGTGACCGAGGCGACCTTCGCCCTGCCGGTGTTCCGCCACCCGGACGACGCCGGCGAGATCGCGTCCCTGCTCGCGTCCGTCGCCCTGTTCCCGGAGCGCGCCCATCTGGTCGGCGCCTACGGATTGGGCAAGGCGCAACGGACGATCCGGCTGATCCGCGAGGCCGGCTGGGACCGGCCGCTCTATCTGCACGGCGCGCTGCAGGCCCTGTGCGACCTGTACGCGGCGCACGGCATCGGCCTCGGCCCGCTCGAACCGGCGGCGGGCCGGGAGCGCGCTGACTTCGCCGGCGAGATCGTGCTCGCGCCGCCGGGCTCTTTGACCGACCGCTGGTCGCGCCGCCTGCCCGACCCGGTGACCGCCATGGCCTCGGGCTGGATGCGGGTGCGCCAGCGGGCAAAGCAGCGCGGCGTGGAACTGCCGCTGATTATTTCCGACCATGCCGACTGGGACGAACTCACCGCAACGCTGGAGGATGTCGGCGCGCCTGAGGTCTGGGTCACCCACGGACGGGAAGAAGCGCCGGTCCATTGGGCGGGCCAGCGCGGCATCCGCGCCCGCGCCCTCTCCTTGATCGGGCGGGAGGACGAGGATGAGTAGGGCGTGGATGACCGGCGCGGGGCGGCCGTGAAGAGCTTCGCCGCGCTGCTCGACCGGCTGGTCTACACGCCGTCGCGCAACGCCAAGCTGCGCCTGCTGGCGGACTATTTCCGGCGCACGCCGGATCCGGACCGGGGCTGGGCGCTGGCGGCGCTCACCGGCGGGCTGGACTTTCCCAACGCCAAGGCCGGCGCAATCCGCGACCTTGCGCGCGAACAGACCGACGAGGTGCTGTTCGCGCTCAGCTACGACTATGTCGGCGACCTGGCGGAAACGACGGCGCTGCTGTGGCAGACCCAGCGTGAGGCCGAGCCGCCACGGCTTGCCGAGGTCGTCGAGACGCTGCAACGCGCGGGCAAAACGGAAGTGCGGGGGCTGGTCTCCGGCTGGCTCGACGGGCTGGACGCGACCGGCCGCTGGGCGCTGCTCAAGCTGATCACCGGCGGCCTGCGGATCGGTGTCTCGGCGCGGCTCGCCCGGGTGGCGCTCGCCCGGGCCTTCGATACGGCGGTCGAAGAGATCGAGGAAGTGTGGCACGCGGTCGAGCCGCCCTATGGCGACCTGTTCGCCTGGCTCGGCGGCGCGGCCGAACGGCCGGACCTGTCCGAACGCCCGGTCTTCCGGCCCTTCATGCTCGCCCATCCGCTGGAGGCGCGCGCGGCCCTCGACCCGGCGGACTGGCTGGTCGAATGGAAATGGGACGGCGTCCGGGTGCAGCTGGCCGCGAGCGGCGCTGAGCGGCGGCTCTATTCGCGCGCCGGGGACGATATCTCCGCCGCCTTCCCGGATGTGCTGGATGCGATGGGTTTCGACGGTGTGCTCGACGGCGAACTGCTGGTGCGCGACCCGGCCGATCCCGCTTCCGCCGATCCGGCCTCCTTCAACGCGCTGCAGCAACGGCTCAACCGTAAGACGGTCTCAAAGAAGATGCTGGCCGACCGCCCGGCCTATGTCATCGCCTACGACATCCTGTTCGACGGGCCGGCGGACCTGCGCGGCCTGCCGCTGGAGGGCCGCCGCGTGCGGCTCGAAGACTTCGTCGCGCGGCTTGGGCATCGCGATATCGAACTGTCCGCGCTGCTCGACGCGGCGGACTGGGCGGCCATCGCCGCGCTCCAGGCCGAGGCGCGCCGGCTCGGCCGCGAAGGGCTGATGCTCAAGCGGCGCGACAGCCGCTACGAGCCGGGCCGCAAGACCGGCCTGTGGTTCAAGTGGAAGCGCGATCCGCTCTCGGCCGACGCCGTGCTGATGTACGCCCAGCGCGGCCACGGCCGGCGCAGCTCCTTCTATTCCGACTACACCTTCGGCGTCTGGCGCGGCGACGAGCTTGTACCGGTCGGCAAGGCCTATTTCGGCTTCACCGACGAGGAGCTGGCCCGCCTCGACAAGTGGGTGCGCAACAATACGGTGAACCGTTTCGGCCCGGTGCGCGAGGTCGGGAAGCGGCTGGTCTTCGAGGTCGCCTTCGACAGCATCCACGCCAGCCCGCGCCACAAGTCCGGCCTCGCCATGCGCTTCCCCCGCATCGCCCGCATCCGCTGGGACAAGCCGGCGGCGGAGGCCGACAGGATCGAGGCGTTGGAGGCGATGGTGTGAGGGGCGGACGGACTCGATGCGATTCCTCCCCTTCTTCAGAAGGGGAGGCTAGGTGGGGTTGGCGCGGCGCCGGCCGCGCACTGCCGACAGGCAGTTCATTCGGCGGCCTGAAACACCCCCATCGACCTCGCTGCGCTCGGCCACTTCCCCCGCTGAAGCGGGGGAAGAAACGAACGCGACCGCCCCGCCCGTCTCAGATCATCTCGTCGCGGCGGTCGTCGGTTTCGCCGAAGCGCTTCATGACGGCCGGGCGGGTGCCCTCGTAGACCTTGTCGAGGCCGGCGGCGATCTTCGCGTTCTCGCGCTCGAACAGGCTGTTGCCCTCCAGGTCGCTCTCGACCAGGAACGGGCCGAAATTTTCGACCTCGATGACCCAGACGGCCTGGGCGAGGCCGAGCTGCTCGCGCCAGTGCACGTCCCTGACCCGCCGGATGCCGCGGCCGAGCAGGGCGCCGGTGCCGTAGCCAACGGTGGTGAGGTAGACCGCGCCGTTGCGCACGAAATGGTCGCGGTAATCCTCCGGGTTCATGCCGCCCTTGCCGAGGATCAGCTTCGCGCCCGAGCGGTCGAGCCACGGGCCGATCCATTTGCTGAACCGGAAGGAAGCGGTCGCCGTCACCGCGCCGACCCGGAAGCTGCCATCGGCATCGATCGTGGCGGCCGGCGAGCAATGAAAGTTCGTGGCGCTCTCGGCCGGTACGTCGAACGGCAAGTCGTCCCCGTCCTCGACGACTCGCCGGTAGACCCCCTCCCGGGCCGTGTAGACCGTACCGTCAAGATAGACGACGTCGCCCAGGGACAGCGCCGCCAGCGCCGCCCGGTTCGGGCTGGTGCTCAGCCGCACCTTGTTCATGCCGCGGGCTTCACGCCACTGCCGCCGCAACCGCAGCTGGCGGCCATTCGACCGTCTCGCGGCGCTGGTAGGGCGTGAACCAGTTCGGGTCGGTGCGGTATTCGATGCGGCCGTCGCCGTGCAGCCGGGCGCAGGCCCGGCGCGACGACAGGCAGAAGGCGTGCACGCTCATCTGCATGCCGCCGGTGTGGCAGTAGCCGACCTCGATATGGCAATCGACCACCATGGACTTGCCGACGAAGCCCATGGCGCCCATGCCGATGCTGTTGCCGAGATCGATGAATTCGCGCTCCAGCGCGGCGATCTGCGGGTCCGGGTTGCGGTCGCCGACCGTGCGCAGGCAGGCGGCGCGCTTGCCCAGCACCATGCAACTGTCCTTGGAGCCGCCCAGGCCGATGCCCATGATAGCCGGCTGGCAGGCCAAACCGCGCTTGCCGAACGCGACCAGCGAATCGAGGTAGAAGCGCTTGATGCCCTCGATGCCGTCCGACGGGAACAGCATCCGGTAGTCGGTGCCGAACAGGCCGCCCTTGTGCACGGTCGTGAGGTCGATCCAGTCGCCGTCCGGCTCGAAGGCGACCTCGATCTCCGGCGCGGCGATGCCGACATTGTTGTCGTGGTCCGTGCGCCACAGCGGATGGACGCGGTTCGGGCGCAGCGGGATGTTGTGGGTCGCGTCCGCCGTCGCCCGGCGCAGCGCTTGTTCCAAGGCCACGGGTCCGCCCTCGACCTGCGCCTCGTTGGCCAGCTTGACGTACCAGCGCGGGCAGCCGGTGTCGCCGCACATGGCCCTGCCGTCTTCCTTGGCGGCGTCGTAGTTCTCCAGCATCGCCTCGAGCACGAAGGAGGAGAGGTCGCCGTCTTCCGCCGCGGCGGCCCGGCGCAGCCCGTCGAGATAATCGTCGGGAATCTCGATCGCCGCCTTGCTCATCAGGGTGAGCGCGGTGCGATGGATGTTGTCGATGGAGATCATCGGCGTGTTCCCTTAAGGCCGACCGCCTTTCAGCCTGGCCCTCGTTCAGACCGCGGCGAGCGTAGCATGGTCTTCGCCCAGCAACGACTCGCCCGGCCTCACGATGGAGAAGTTGACCGGCTCGGCCGAAACATCAAGGCCGCCGCCGGTCTGGCGGACGATCGTGTAGCGCGCGCCGGCGGGGTCGCCCTCGTCCGGGAAATCCTCCCGGTAATGGGCGCCGCAGGAGTCTTCGCGCGCAAGGGCGGCGGTCGCGATCGCTTCGGAAACCTCGACCAGGCTGCGCAGGTTGAGCCAGTCGTGCCAGGTCAGGTCGAACGCCCGGTCGCCGTCCGCAAGGCCGGTTTCGAGCAACTCGGCCTTCAGATCGCCGAGCCGCGCGATGGCGCGTTCGAGGCTCCCGGCTGTGCGCATGACGCCGGCATCGTCCCACATCAGGTCCATGAGCCGCCGGCGCAGAGCGTGGACGTCGCCGGCCGGACCTCCCGAGCCGACCCGGCCGAACGGGTGCAGGGCGCGGCCGATTTCCGCTGCCAGCAGGTCTTCGTCCGCGTTGCGGAAGGGTCCGCCCGGGCCCGCCAGGTCCGCCACCATCGTGTCGCCGGCAATACCGCCGAAGACCGTGGAATTGGCGACGCCGTTGCCGCCCAGCCGGTTGGCGCCGTGGGCGCCGCCGGCATCCTCCCCGGCGACGTAGAGGCCGCGCATCTCCGTCCGCGTATCGGGGTCGCAGACCATGCCGCCCATGAAATAATGCGCCGTCGGCACCACCTCGACCCGCCCACCGGCGAGATCGAAGCCGCAATCGGCGCAGCGCCGGACCATGCCGCCGAACTGCCCGCGCACCGTGTCCGGCCCCAGATGGCTCATGGAAAGATAAACGCCGCCATGGGGCGAGGTCCGGCCCCGGCGCATCTCTGTGAAGATCGCCCGACTGACGATGTCCCGGGTCGCGCGCTCGCCCGCATCGTCATGATCGAACATGAAGCGGCGGCCGTCGCCGTCGAGCAGGTGGCCGCCGGCGCCGCGCAGCCCTTCCTCCAATACCGTTCCGGTCATGCGCGTGTCCGGGCCGGCGAGCAGGCCGGTCGGGTGGAACTGCACCATTTCCATGTCGCGCAAGGGCAGGCCGCGGCGCAGGGCCATCGCCAGCCCGTCCATGCTCTTGTCGCCCGACGGCGTGTGGTAGCGGTACATGGTCGGCCCGCCGCCGGTCGCGAGCAGCACGGCCTTGGCCCGGACGAAGCGGAAGGCGCCGCTGCGCATATCGGCGAACAGCACGCCGGCGAGCGCTGCTCCGGCGCGGTCCGGGATCAGGGCGAGCGCCCGGTGTTCCTCCAGCCGTTCGACCGGCCGGGCGAGCACCTGCTCCATCAGCCGGTTGACAATCTCGATGCCGGTCAGGTCGCCCTTGTGGACCGTGCGGTCGAAGGACTGGCCGGCGAAGGCCTTCTGGTGCAGCGCGCCGTCGGCGGTGCGGTCGAAGAAGCAGCCGATCTCGTTTTCCAGCTCGCGGACGCGCACGACGGCGGTCTCGCACAGCCGCCAGGCCATCTCCTGGTGCGGCAGCCACTTGCCGCCGGCGATCGTATCCATGAAATGCCGCTCGACCGAATCGCCAGGGCTGAGCGCCACGTTGTAGCCGCCCTGGACCATGCGGGTGCAGCCGCATTTGCCGAGCAGTCCCTTGACCGCGATCGTCACCGACAGTTCCGGCGCCGCCCGGCAGGCGTGCAGGGCCGCGAACAGGCCGGCGCCGCCCGCGCCGACGATCAGGATGTCGGTATCGTGCCGGTCGAGGGGTGCCGCGGTCATGGCGCGCGCGAAGCCGGCACGGGTCAGACCGCGCTTAGCAGGAAACCGGCCGAGACCGCGCAGGCGAGCGCCACGGCGGCGGCGGCCCAGGTCTTCTGGCGCGGCGACCAGGGCAGGAATTCGAGCGCCAGCAGGCGCAGGCCGCCGAAAAGGTGCAGGCCGAGCAGCAGGACGAGCCCGGTCTCCGCCGCCTTGACCCAGGGGTTATCCATCCAGCGCAGCGCGCCGTCGAGCGCGGCGGGATCGTTGAGCGCCAGGCCGAGCACCAGGAAATGCACGGGCAGGAAGAGCGCCAGCGCGAGGCCGGACAGGCGGTGGACCAGCCAGGCGATCCACAGCGGATGGCCGCGATGGGCCCAGGCTGGCGGCGCGGCCGGGGACGCGGTCACAGCACCACCGCCGCGACGGCGCGGCCGCCCAGCACCAACAGGCCAACAAACACGATCCAGCCGAACAGGTCGAGTGCCAGCCCTTTCAGCTTCAGCCATTCGAAGGCGATCGTGCGCAGGCCGATCGCGGCGTGGACGGACGCCGCGGCGACGAACAGGCCGTAGAACAGGCCCCACCACAGGCTGCCCTGGGTCCGGCCGAGGATTTCGGCGGCGCTCAGCCCGTTCTGCACGGCGACGATCATCGTCGCGATATGGCCGACGATCAGCGGCGCCAGCACCATCGCGCCGATCCGCTGTAACATGTAAAGCCGGATGCCGGTCACGGCGTCACACGCCGCCGCGCAGCCAGGCGATGGCGGCGGTCATCGACCGAGCGCCTCCATCAGCGATCCGCCGCAGGACAGCAGGCGAACCGCTTCCGCTCGGTCGTGAAAGCGGATCTTTGCGCTTCGGTCTTTCAGCCTGTCCCGCTCGGCCTTCGGCGTGCTGCCGGACACGGCGACGGGGCGGAACGCGACCGGCGCCGCTCGCGGAACGAGCTTTTCGGCCGCAGAGGCGCCGGCTCGAAGCTGGCGCAGAACCTCACCGGCTTCGAGGCTGCCTTTCTTTACTTCGAGCGGCGCGACCCAGCCGGGGCCACCGTCTCCTTCGGCGACAAACAGATAATCGCAGCGAGATTCGTCGGGACCCAGCGGCGATCCCGGCTTGTCGAAATCGACGATCGCCCGCGTCTTCGGCGCATTTTTCAGAGAGACCGCGCATCCCATCTTTTTCAATCTGCCGCCAACGAGGCACTCCGGGGCGAGTTCCTCCCGAATATCTTCCACAATGCCGGTCATGCGCCGCCGTCGACGCGGCTCGAAATCTCCGCCCAGTCATTGTGGAGCGCCGCGGCGACATCTTGGAACCCGGACGGGAAAAGTCCGGACTCGTCGAGGTCGATTTCCCTTACGGTGGACCCTTTCGGGCGCTTCTTCGGTTCGAACAGCCAGACGCCGACCTCATCGGGGCGAAGCGCAGCCTCCCGGGCGCTCGACTGGTTTCCCGGCGTTTTCGGAAGTCTGGTGCGCCGCACGATATTGGCCAGTTCCTCCAACAACCACTCGCTGTGGGTCGTGACGATGACCCGGATGCCGGCGCGGACCAGTATCGCAATCTGGCGGGTGAACTCGACCTGCATCGCCGGGTGCAGATGGGATTCCGGCTCCTCGATAATCAGCACGTTGCCCGGCGCGACCGAATGACGGAGATACAGCACCACCGGCGCCAACTCGGAAACCATGGACGACGCATTCATCAGGGGCAGGCCGTCCTTCCACCCGTCGGGATGGTAGGTGAAGTGCGGATAATTTATCGTCGCCGACCGTTCGACACGCACCGATCCGCGAAGAATTTCGCTCTCGATTCCGGTGCCGAGATTCCGCCTGCGCTTTCGCCGCGGGTATCGCGGGTGGTCGATTTGAATAAGTTGTTCGAGAAAATCAGCCAACACGCCCGACAGCATCGGCGTCCGGGAATCCGGACGCAGGCCCGCCATCGGCGCATTGCCGATCAAGGCGCTGACGACGACGCTGTGGGCATGCATTACCCCCGTTCGATCAGCAGGGAGATAGTAGGCAGGAATATCCAGAGGACCGAGCACATGGGAAAGCGCGGGACCTGCCAAATTCTCTATCGCTCGCCAAGCCAGAAATTCCGGTATATCGCCTTCCGTCCCTTCCAGACTCTGGAGGTCAAAAAATGCGCTAACCCTTTGAGTTATCGGTAGATCTACTTTTATCTCCATGCCTGCGGGTATAGTTGTCCGAAAATCTGTTTCTCTTCCGGTCAAGGTCAATTTATGCGTGATATCCTTTGAAGTATTTGGAACAAGTTTATGTAGAGTGATACGGGCACCATATTTTTGCCCCTTACGAGTTAATAAACCAGCTTGATCGACTCCAAAACAACGGCTGATTTCGCGGCCAAGATCGTTCCCGCGCGAATCCAGTCTCAAACGAAATGCTTCAGCTATAGGAGCCGGTAAACCGATACTCAGGTTATCAGGCAGTTGTTCATTATCCGTGAAGGATTGCGCTACTTCGCGGAGAGATCTTACGATTGATGCAATCTGGGTCCGCGTTTTTTTTTGCGGATAGCCGAATTGAAAGCTCCGGCGACCTGACGCCAGGTCGCCGCTGAAAAACCGGTGCAGCGCGTAGATCAAGATAGCGAGATAAGATTTGCCCGTGTTGCTCGGACCGACAAACACCGTCAGCGGGCGCAGGTCGACCTGCGCCTCGATGATCGGCCCGAAATCCTCCACGCGCAGTTGGAGACTAGCTCGTTCGGATGGGCCGTTCACGCTGCTGCGCTCCCGTTCGGGCAACCGGCCTGCCGGCCGCGTTCCGCCGCCTCTGTATTTCTCATAACCTTCTTCTACCGAAATCGGCGGACTTATCCAACCCGGCCGCTACCCCGCCGCCCGCCGGATGCCCGTCACAGCGTCACGCCCCGCCGCGCAGCCAGGCCCGGCCGGCCGCGCGCTTGAGCCCGGCGATGGCCGCCGTCGGGTTCAGCCCGTTCGGGCACAGGTCGGCGCAGCTCTGGTGGGAATGGCAGTTTGCGCAGCCGTTATCGCCCGACACGGCCTTCAGCCGCTCCCTATTGTCGCCGTCGCGCGCATCGTTGAGCAGCGTCCAGGCCCGGTTGAGCGCCGCCGGGCCGAGATAGTCCGGCGCCATCGCCACCGTATCGCAGGCGGCGTAGCAGACGGCGCAGTTGATGCATTCGATGCCGGCGTCCGCCGCGGCCCGCTCCGGCGTTCGCGGCGAAATCTCCGCTGCCGGCTCTTCGCGCGTCGCGGTCGGGGCGAAGGCGCCGCCGGCCGCCGTCCATTTGTCGAAGAAGGGCGCCATGTCGGCAGCCAGGTCCCGGATGACCGGCAGGTTGCGCAGGGGCGCGATGCGCAGGCGCCCGCCGGCTGCGACCCGGCGCACATGGGTCCGGCAGGTCCAGCGCGGCGCGCCGTTCACCGTCATGGCGCAGGAGCCGCACATGCCGACCCGGCAGGCGAAGCGGTAGGCCAGCGCCGGCTCGGCATTCTGCTGGATCCAGGTCACGACATCGAGGACCGTCTGGCTCTCCCGCCGCGGCACCGCATAGGCGACATAGCCGCCGCCGCGCGCATCGCCGCGCCAGACCTCGACCGCCAGGGTGTCGGCATCGGGTGTCACGCCGCACTCTTTACGACGCGGCGCGCCGGCGATTCACGGAAAATGTTGCATGGGCGGGATTTGGTGGAGCCGAGGGGAATCGAACCCCTGACCTTCGCATTGCGAACGCGACGCTCTCCCATCTGAGCTACGGCCCCGCACCAAAGGCATGTCGTGCAGCAGGCGGCGGGCAGGAATTCCGGCGTGCCCCGGCCCCGGTTTCGCGGGCCGGCCTGCGGTGGCGGCATATGGGGTGCCGAGGCCCGGCAAGTCAAGACGGGGCACGTCGCGGGGCAAGTCGGGGCGCGGACCCGCCTCATCGGCGCAATGCCCTGTCCGCGGCGTCCGTGGCCGGACCGCGGCTGGCGACGTACGGCCGGGCGGCCCATATCCTTGCCCATATCCTTGCCATGCCGCGGCCGCCCCGATAGGGTCGCGGCGCTTCCGTCGAACGAGCCCGCAGCCGCCCATTCATGTGCACCCTGGTCCAACTGATCGACATGATCCTCGGGATCCTCACCTGGATCCTGATCATCTACATCGTGCTGAGCCTGCTGATGTCGTTTGGCGTGATCAATGCCTATAACCGCTTCGTCAACGTCGTCTTCGACGGGCTCCAGCGCCTGATCGAACCGGTCCTCGGGCCGATCCGCCGCTTCCTGCCCCATACCGGCGCGCTGGATTTCTCGCCCATCGTCGTTTTCATCGGCATCTGGGTCGCCCGTAGCCTGCTGGCCGAGTACGCCTTCCTCCCGGCCTGCGCCGGCGCCCTCGTCCGCTAGGCCGGCCGCGCCCTTCTCCGAACCTTCCAGTACCGGAACAGCCCTGACATGGATCAGTCGAACGTCATCGACGGCAAGGCCTTTGCCGCCCGCCTCCGCGAAACCGTCGCCCGGCAGGTCGCCGCGCTCAAGGCCGGCCACGGCCTGACACCCGGCCTCGCCGTCGTGCTGGTCGGCGAGGATCCGGCGAGCCAGGTCTATGTCCGCAACAAGGGCAAGGCGACCGTGGAGGCCGGGCTGAACTCCTTCGAGCACAAGCTGCCGGCGGAGACGGACCAGGAAACGCTGCTGGCGCTCGTCCAGCGGCTGAACGACGATCCGGCCGTCCACGGCATCCTGGTGCAGTTGCCCTTGCCGGATCATGTTTCCGAGGCCGCCGTGCTCGACGCCATCGACCCGGACAAGGATGTCGACGGCTTCCACGTCGTCAACGCCGGCCGGCTGGCGACCGGCGGCCAGGCGCTGGTGCCGTGCACACCGCGCGGCTGCCTGATGATGCTGAAGGACCGGCTGGGCGAGCTCAAGGGCCTGCGCGCCCTCGTGCTCGGCCGCTCCAACATCGTCGGCAAGCCGATGGCGCAGCTGCTGCTCGGCGAACATTGCACCGTGACCATTGCCCATTCGCGCACCCGCGACCTGGCGGGCGAATGCCGCCGCGCCGATATCCTGATCGCCGCGGTCGGCCGGCCGCGCATGGTGCCGGGCGACTGGATCGCGCCGGGCGCCACGGTGATCGATGTCGGCATCAACCGGATTCCCGACGACCGGCCCGGCGCGCCCGAGGGCAAGATGCGGCTGGTCGGCGACGTCGATTTCGAGTCGGCGGCGAAGGTGGCCGGCGCCATCACCCCGGTGCCCGGCGGCGTCGGCCCCATGACCATCGCCTGCCTGCTCGCCAATACCGTGACGGCGGCCTGCCAGCAGGCCGGGATCGAAGAACCGGCGGGGTAGGCGGGCGGCCCCTCGATACGGCCCTTCGACAAGCTCAGGACAGGCTGCTGACGCGCCTACTCGGGATGAGGGTTTTGGGGACTCAGCGTCAGCTACATTCTCCCTCACCCTGAGTAGCCGCCGTAGGCGGCGTATCGAAGGGCGCGGCTTCTTTACCGCCCGCGCTGCCTTCCGAGCAGTTGCAGGCGCAGGGCGTTGAGGCGGATGAAGCCTTCGGCGTCGCGCTGGTCGTAGGCGCCGGCATCCTCCTCGAAGGTGACGATGGCCTCGTCGTACAAGCTGTCCGGCGATCGGCGGCCGGTGACGATGACGTTGCCCTTGTAGAGCTTGAGCCGCACGGTGCCGCTCACCCGCTGGCTGGCATGGTCGACGGCGGCCTGTAGCATCTCGCGCTCGGGCGCGAACCAGAAGCCGTTGTAGACCAGCTCGGCATAGCGCGGCATCAGCTCGTCCTTGAGGTGGGCCGCGCCGCGTTCCAGCGTGATCGATTCCATCGCCCGGCGGGCGTGGAACAGGATCGTGCCGCCCGGCGTCTCGTAAACGCCGCGGGACTTCATGCCGATGAAACGGTTCTCGACGATGTCGATGGCACCGATGCCGTTCTCGCCGCCCAGGTCGTTGAGCCGGGTCAGCAGGGCCGCCGGGCTCAGCGCCTCGCCGTCGATCGCCACTGGGTCGCCGCGCTCGAAGCCGATCTCGATTTCCGTCGGCCGGTCCGGCGCGTCCATCGGCGAGACCATGCGCGTCAGGATCAGGTCGTAGTCGGCTGCCTGCCACGGGTCCTCCAGCACTTTGCCTTCCGAGGATATGTGCAGCAGGTTGGCGTCCTGGCTGAACGGTGGCTCGCCGCGCTTGTCCTTCGGCAGCGGGATCTGGTGCTTCTCGGCATAGTCGACGAGGCGCGTCCGGCTGGTCAGGTCCCATTCGCGCCACGGCGCGATGATCCTGATGTCCGGCTTGAGGGCGAGGTAGGAGAGCTCGAAGCGGACCTGGTCGTTGCCCTTGCCGGTGGCGCCATGGGCAACCGCGTCGGCGCCGGTCTCCTCGGCGATCTCGATCTGCCGTTTCGCGATCAGCGGTCGGGCGATCGACGTGCCGAGCAGATAGGTCCCCTCGTAGACCGCGTTGGCCCGGAACATCGGGAAGACGTAGTCGCGGACGAATTCCTCGCGCAGGTCCTCGACGTAAATTTCCTTTATGCCGAGCATCCCGGCCTTGCGCCGCGCCGGCTCCAGTTCCTCGCCCTGGCCGAGGTCGGCGGTGAAGGTCACGACCTCGCAGCCATAGGTGTCCTGCAGCCAGCGCAGGATCACGGAGGTGTCCAGCCCGCCGGAATAGGCCAGCACGACTTTCTTCACGTCGTTCTTCTCGCTCATCGCTCCGGTCCCGGCCTGTCCTGGGGAATGTGCTCCGCGGGGTGGTGCCCGCAGATGTGCTGGCGGATCGCGCCGGGACAAGGGGTTAAATCCGCCGCCCGCCACCGTCCATGCGGCGGGTCCGCCGGGGGCGGTCGACGGGGGCGGTCGACGGGGCGGTCGCCCGTCACGCCGCCGCCCGTCACGCCGCCGCCCGTCACGCCGGCGCCGCAACCAGCGCCGCCACCCGTGCTTGCAGGTCGGGCAGGAGTTCGGCCTCGAACCAGGGGTTGCGGGCGACCCAGCCGCGGGTGCGCCAGCTCGGGTGCGGGGTCGGCAGGTAGCCGGGCAGGAAATCGCGCCAGCGGGCGACGGTCTCGGTCAGCGTCTTGCCGCGCCGGTCGCCGAGATAGTGCGCCTGCGCGTATTGGCCGACCAGCAGGGTGAGTTCGACGGCCGGCATAAAGTCCAGCAGGGCGGCGTGCCAGTGCGGCGCGCACTCCGGCCGGGGCGGGGCGTCGCCCCTGGAATGTCCATTCCCGGAACGCGGCAACCGGCCGGGATAGCAGAAGCCCATCGGCATGATGGCGATCCGCCGGCGGTCGTAGAATGTCTCCCGGCCGATGCCCAGCCAGCCGCGCAGCCGGTCGCCGCTCGGGTCGTTCCACGGGATGCCGCTCTCATGGACCTTCGTGCCCGGCGCCTGGCCGACGATCAGCAGTCGCGCCGTCGCCGAAGGCCGTAACACCGGGCGCGGCCCGAGCGGCAGATGGTCGGCGCACAGGGTGCAGCCGCGCACCTCTTCCCACAGCGCGTCCAGAGCGAGGCTCAAAGTCCGCCTGTCAAAAGCCCCCGTCAAAATCCCTCTTCGAGAATGCGCTCGACCCAGGCCGGCACGACCTCGGTCGCCGGGCCGTAGACCGTGTCGGCGAACATCGTCGCGCCCTCGCTCGGCTCCATGTTGAGCTCGACCGTGTGGGCGCGGGCCGAGAAGATCGCCTCCTGCACGAAGCCGGCCGCCGGATAGACGTTGCCCGACGTGCCGATTGAGACGAACAGGCTGCACTGCGAGAGCGCGCGGGAAATCCGCTCCATCTCGAACGGCATCTCGCCGAACCACACGACATGGGGGCGCATGCCGCCGGCGGCGTCGCAGGCCGGGCAGACCGTCCCGATATCCATGTCGCCGGTCCAGGCCCGCACCTCGCCGCACAGCGCGCAGCGCGCCTTTAGCATCTCGCCGTGCATGTGGATCAGGTTCTTCGAGCCGCCCGCCTCGTGCAGCGCGTCGATATTCTGGGTCACGACCAGCACGTTGTCCGGCCACTCGGCCTCCAGGCGGCCGAGCGCGCGGTGCGCCGCGTTGGCCCGCACGTTGCCGGACTGCAACTCGCGCCGGCGGTGGTTGTAGAACTCGTGCACCATCTTCGGGTTGCGCGCGAAACCCTCCGGTGTCGCGACATCCTCCAGGTTGACCCGCGACCACAGCCCGTCGGCGTCGCGGAAGGTGTCGAGCCCCGATTCCTTCGAGATGCCGGCCCCGGTCAGCACGACGATGTTGCCTCGATTCCTGCCCCGCATGGCCGCTCCCGTTCCCCCTTGCCGCGCCCGGCTGCGCCTATCCGCGATTATCGTGGCCCAGGGCGGCGCGCGCCACCTTCTTCATCACGCTCGGCAGGGCCTGCCGGTCGAGCCGGGCCGGGTCTTCCCAGACCGCGCCGTCCCCCGATTCGCCCGGGCAGGCGCCGGTGCGATCTTCGGCCCGGGCTTCGGTCCGGGCGGTGCGCACGGCGAGTTCGAGCCGGAAATGGGTGAAGACATGGCTGACTGAACCGGCCTCGCGCTCAGCGGTGACGGCGAGCGGCGGGCCGCCCTGCGGCGGTGCTTCGGTCCAGTCGGTGCCGGGGAATTCCATCATGCCGCCGAGCAGGCCGTTTTCCGGCCGGCGTTGCAGCATGACGCGGCCATCAGGCCCTTCGATCCACCACACGATGCCGCGGCGCAGCGGCTTCGCCTTCTTCGGCGCCCGGCGCGGCAGGTCCGCGGCCACGCCCCGGCGATGCGCCGCGCAGCCGGCCGACCACGGGCACAGCGGGCATTGCGGCGACCGTGCGGTGCAGACCGTCGCGCCGAGATCCATGACCGCCTGGGCATAGTCGCCGGGGCGGTGCTGCGGCGCCGTCAGCCCGGCAAGGCGGCCGAGCACGGGTTTGGCCTCCGGCAGGGGCGTCTCGACCGCGTGCAGCCGCGCCGTGACCCGTTCGACATTGCCATCGACGACGGTCGCCGGCCGGCCGAAGGCGATGGCGGCAATCGCCGCGGCGGTATAGGCGCCGATGCCGGGCAGGGCGCGCAATCCCTCCTCGCTGTCGGGAAACTTGCCGCCATGCTCCTCCGAAACCGCCCTCGCACAGCGATGCAGGTTGCGCGCCCGGGCGTAATAGCCCAAGCCCTGCCAGGCGTGCAGCACCTCCTCCAGCGGTGCCGCCGCCAGATCGCCGACGGCGGGCCAGCGCGCAATGAAGCGCGCGAAATACGCTTTCACCGCCGCGACCGTGGTCTGCTGCAGCATGATTTCGCTCAGCCACACCCGGTACGGGTCCGGCCGTTCGCCGGTGCCGGGCAGCACGCGCCAGGGCAGGTCGCGGGCGTGCCGGTCGTACCAGTCGAGCAGCGCGCCGGTGGCCTGCACCGACCCGCCGAAGCCCGCATCCAGCCGCGCCGCGGCGGTGGACAGCAGGGCATCGGCGTTGTCGGGCTGAGGCATCGGGCGGATTTTTTTTTGCAGCGGGCGGCTCTGGCGGAATGCCGGCCTGTCGGCTACGCTATCGCCGTCCTCCGGCAAAGGCCAGATTCAGCCACCGATTTCCCGGATTGATGGCAAGACGCCCCGCTCCCTCCGCTGCCTCCGCCTCCGGGGCGGCAAAACCCGCAAGCCGCCGCGGCTTCGGTATGCGCCATATCGCGCCGGCCGCAGCGGCCGCCGCGCGCCCGGCCCTGCGCAAGCGCGGGCTGGCGGTCGCCGGGGTGCTGGCGGACTGGCACAAGATCGTCGGCGCGTTCCTGGCCGGGGCGACGGCGCCGGAAAAGCTCGTGGCCGGCCGGGCGCTGCCGGAAGGCGGCCGGGACGCCGGCGTCCTGCATCTCAGGGTCGGCAGCCCGGCCCTGGCGCCGGAAATCGCCCATCTCGCGCCGCAGATCATCGAAAGGGTGAACGGCTATTTCGGCTATCGGGCGGTCGCCCGGCTGCATATCCTGCATGCGCCGGTCAGCCCGGCCGACAACCGCCCCGATAACCGGCGGAACGCCGTTCCGCCGCCCGATGCCGCACCGGCCGACAAAAACGCCGTGCACCGGCAGACCGCCGGAGTCGAGGACGATGGCCTGCGCGATGCCCTGCAGCGGCTCGGCGAGGCGGTTCTGGCGCGGCAAGGCAAGCGCTGAGCGTCGCGCCGTATGCGCCCACGCCACATAGCTGTGCCACAATGCCGGCGTATTCCCGCTGCAGTGACGGCATCGCGCGACCGTGACGGCAGTGTGATTGTGCAGTTATGCACAAGCGCCAATAGTCTGTTGCCGTGCGTTTGAATTTCGCGCATCATCCATATATTGTGTCGAGGTGTCGATGAACCCCAACCGCTTGTTGATCGTTCTTCCTGTTTTGCTGGCCATCCTTCTGGCGTTCGGCCTGCCGGCGCGTGCGGAAATCGCTTCGGTCAAGGACGCCCTGAAGGAAATCGGCTACGGCAAGGCCAATGCGCCGGTCCTCATCTACGGCTTCGAATCCCTATCCTGCCCGCATTGCCGCGAATTCCATGTCGGGGCCTGGCCGCGCATCAAGAAGACCTATGTCGATACCGGCAAGGTTCGCTTCGTGCTGCGCGACTTCCCGCACAATGCGCAGGGGTTTCTGGGTATCCTGACCGCCCGGTGCCTCGGCCCGGCCCGCGCGAAGGGAATGGTCGAGATCCTGTACAGCAACCAGACGCAGTGGGCGTTCCTGGGCCGGGACAAGTTCTACAAGGCATTGGGCCGCTACGCCCGGCTCGGCGGCCTGAGCGAAGCCGATTTCAAGGCCTGCCTCGACAGCAAGGAGATCGTCAAGGGCATCTCCGACAGCGTCAACGAGGCGACGGCCAAGTTCAAGATCCAGAGCGTGCCGACCTTCCTGATCGGCACGAAGAAGGAGATCGACAGCGGCGCGGCCAAGCGGGTCGACGGCGCCCGCCCGTTCGAGACCTTCGACCGCATCATCAAGGAAGCGCTGGCGGCGGCCGGCAAGTAGCAGGCCGCCTGCACCGGCGGCCGGGAAGGACGGGTTGGTCCAGTTCAACAAGATTCGTCTGACGGGTTTCAAATCCTTCGTCGATCCGACGGAACTGGAGCTTTCTGCCGGCCTGACCGGCGTCGTCGGGCCCAACGGCTGCGGCAAGTCCAACATCCTCGAGGCGTTCCGATGGTGCATGGGCGAGGGGTCCGCCCGCCAGTTGCGCGGCGGCGGCATGGACGATGTCATTTTCAACGGCACGGCCGACCGCCCGGCGCGCAATATCGCCGAGGTCTCCATCGACCTGGACAATGCCGATCGCGACGCGCCGGCTGCCGTCAACGGCTTCGAGCAGATCGACGTCGTCCGCCGGATCGAGCGGGACAAGGGCTCCAATTACCGGATCAACGGCAACGAGGCGCGCGCCCGCGACGTCCAGTTGCTGTTTGCCGACCTCCAAACCGGCGCGCGCTCCACCGCGATGGTTAGCCAGGGCCGGGTCGCGGCCATGATCGCGGCCAAGCCGGCCGAGCGGCGCCTGGTGCTCGAAGAGGCTGCCGGTATCACAGGGCTGCACTCCCGGCGCCACGAGGCCGAACTGCGCCTGAAGGGCGCCGAAACCAATCTGGACCGGCTGGAAGACCTGCTCACGGAGCTGGCAGACCGGATGCAGGGGCTCAAGCGCCAGGTGCGCCAGGCGACCCGCTACCGCAACATCAGCGGCCATATCCGGCGGACCGAGGCCGTCCTGCTCCACCTGCGCTGGGCCGGGGCGGAGACCACGCTGGCCGAGGCCCGTCGCGAGCGCGCCGAAGCCGACCGGCAGGTCGAGACCCTGACCGCCGCCGCGGCGGCGCTGGCGCAGCGCTCGGCCGAGGGCGGCGCGGCATTGTCCGGCCTGCGCGAGGATGAGGCGGCGGCGGCGGCGACGCTGCAGCGGCATATGGTCGAGCGCGACGGGCTGATCGAGGAGGCCAAACGCCTCGCGGGGCGCCGCGCGGAACTCGCCCAGCGGCTGGAGCAGGTCGCCCTCGACCTGGAGCGGGAAAGGACGCAGCTGGCCGATGCGGCCGGTGCGACAGACCGGCTCGACGAGGAACTCCGGCAACTCGACCGGGCCGACGCCGAAGACGAGACGGCGCGCGCGGCCGCCGTCACGGCCGTGCAGGAGGGCCGTGCCGAAGTCGAAGCCTTCGAGAAAGAGGTGACCGCGGCGACCGAACGGGCGGCTGCCCGGGAGGCCCGGCGCGTCGCCGCGGCGGAGCGGGTCGCCACGCTGGAGCGGACGCTGGAAGGGCTCGGCCAGCGCATTCTCGCCGCTGAAAGCGAGCGCGATGCCCTGAACGCGGACGAAACGGGCTCGGGCCTCGAGGCGGCGCAGCGCTTGGCCGAGGATGCCGAGGAGGAAATCGCCCGGGTCCGGGCGGCGGCAGACCGGGCCGAAGCCGAGCGCGACAACTCGGCCGAAGCGGTCGAGCAGGCGCGCGGCATCTTCGAGGCCCATAACGAGACGCTGACCCGGCTGCGCGCGGAGGCCGACGCGCTGAGCGCGCTGCTCGAACGTCGCGCCGCCGGCGATACGCGGCCGGTGATCGAGGATATCCGGGTGACCGCCGGTTACGAGGCCGCGCTGGGCGCTGCCCTGGGCGACGATCTCGATGCCCCCGTAGACTCCGGGGTCGGCGCGGCGGCGGCGATCCGCTGGCAGGCCGGCACAGATTCCGGCGAAGAAGGCCCGGACCTGCCGCGCGCCGCCCGGCCGCTCAGTTGGTTTGTCGAGGCGCCGGCCGCGCTGAACCGCCGACTCGACCAGATTGCCGTGGTCGAGGATTCCGATCTGCTCGAAGCGATCGCGCCCCTGCTCGCCCAGGGGCAGCGCGCGGTGTCCCGCGATGGCGGGATGGTGCGGTGGGACGGCTTCGTCGCCGCGGCCGGCGCGCCGACCGCCGCGGCCCGGCGCCTGGCGCAGCAGAACCGGCTCGACGCCATTGGCCGGGAAGCGGTTGCCGTGGAAAAGCAGGTTGCCGCGGCGCGCGCCGATCTGGATGCGGCCCTGACGGACGCCGAGGCCGCCGACGAAGCCTGGCGCAGCGCCAATACCTCAGTGCGAGAAGCTTTTGACCTACTCAACGCCCGGCGCGCGGCGCTGGCCTCGCTGAACGAGACGGCGGTTTCGCAGCGCAGCCGCCTGGAAGCCGTTGCCGAAATGCTGGCGGCGCTGGACGGCGAACGCGCCGATGCCGCCGACGCCCTGGCCGAAGCGCAGACCGCGCTTGTGGCCATTCCGGAAGACAGTACGGCGCATGCGCAATTGTCGGACATGCGCGGCAAGCTCGCTGCGCTGCGGCAGGACCTGGCCGTCAGGGAGCAGGACGGCAACCGGCTGGCGGCCGAGGCGGCGGCACGGGCGCGGCGGCGGACAGCCGCCGGCGAAGACGCGGTGCGCTGGCGCCGACGGATCGAGGGCGGCGAGACTCAGGTGGCGGCGCTGGAAGAGCGGCGCAGCGGGATTGCCGCGGAAGCGGCGGAGATCGAGCGCCTTCCGGACGATATGGCAGGCCGGCAGGCTGCGGCCGACGCGCTTGTCGCCGAGAGCCAGACGGCGCGCAGCACAGCGGCGGCGGCGTTGGCGGAGGCCGAGTCGGCGCTCGCCGCGATCGACCGCGAGCTGCGCGAGGCCGAGAAGGCGCTTGCCGAGGCGCGCGAGGGCCGGGGCCGGGCCGATGGCCTGGTCAGTCAGGCGGAGCAGACGGTTTCCCAGATCGCGGAACGCTGCGCCGAGCGGCTGGATTGCCATCCGGACGCACTGCCGGAGATCGCCGAGCTGGCACCGGACAAGCCCCTGCCGACCCAGGCGGATATCGAACGGAGGCTGGACCGGCTGCTGCGCGAGCGCGACGGCATGGGTCCGGTCAACCACCGGGCCGAGCAGGAATCGAAGGAACTCGGCGAACGGATCGAGGAATACAAGACCGAGCGCGACGACCTGATCGGCGCCATCGAACGGTTCCGCCGGGCGATCGCCTCCCTGAACCGCGAGGGCAGGGAACGGCTCCTCGAGTCCTTCGACACCGTCAACGGGCATTTCCAGGCCCTGTTCACCCGCCTCTACGGCGGCGGCCGCGCCCATCTGGCGCTGACCGAGTCGGAGGACCCGCTTGACGCCGGCCTGGAAATCATGGCGAGCCCGCCGGGCAAGCGGCTGCAGAGGTTGTCGCTGCTGTCCGGCGGCGAGCAGGCGCTCACCGCCATCGCCTTGCTGTTCGCGGTGTTCCTGACCAACCCGGCGCCGATCTGCATCCTCGACGAGGTCGATGCGCCGCTCGACGACAACAATGTCGAACGCTTCTGCACCCTGGTCCAGGACATCGCCGAGGAGAGCGGCACCCGCTTCCTGATCGTGACCCACAACCGACTGACCATGGCCCGCATGGACCGGCTTTACGGCGTGACGATGGCCGAGCGCGGAGTCTCTCAACTGGTCTCCGTCGACCTGCGCGAGGCCGAGGCGCTGCGCGAGTCGGCCTGACAGCCGCTAAAATAATGTCGCATCGCCCGGTTAGTCCCTGAATTTCAGGGGCTTAGCCAATTTCCGGATGTTGGTTTGCGTCCGGCGTGCCGATTGACAGCTTTCGCGCTCTCCCCCTAGTTTGCCGGCGTTTCCGGCCGGTTTTCTTCCGGCTGTCCTGCGGTTCCCTCGGAGGCCAATTCCGCCGTTGCGGGCCGCGCCGCGCGGAGGCGGCGCCATGGCGCAACAGGACCGTCCTCCCTCCCTCGATCAGCTCGATGCCCGATTGCGCGCAGCGCAGAAAAGGCGCGACGACAATCGGGCCGGGCGTGACGGGCGCGGCGGCAAGCGGGACGCCGAGGACCGGACCGACCGGGGCAGGGGAATCGGCCTGGCGCTGCGCATCGGCACCGAACTGGTGGCCGGCCTCGTCGTCGGGGTCGCCATCGGGCTCGGGCTAGACTGGTGGCTGGGGACGAAGCCCTGGCTGATGATTGTCTTTTTCTTCCTCGGCGCGGCCGCCGGGATCGTGAACGTCTACCGGACGATGAGCGGTCTGGGCCATGCCGTGGGCTATGCAAGACCGGAAAACGCGCAGGACGACGGCGTGCCGGGGCGGGACGAACGCAAAGGGGAATGACCGGTGGCTGGCGAAAAACAGGGACCGCTCGATCAGTTCACGATCAAGCCGCTGGTCAGCATCGACATCGGCGGCGCCGACCTGTCGTTTACCAATTCTTCGCTGGCGATGCTCATTACCGTCCTGTCGGTCAGCCTGTTCCTGGTCGTCGGCATGAGCCGCGGCCGGCTGGTGCCGGGCCGGTGGCAGTCGATGGCGGAGCTGAGCTACGAATTCGTCGCCGGGCTGCTGAAGGAGACGGTGGGCAACGAGGGCCGCCGCTACTTCCCGTGGATCTTCACCCTGTTCATGTTCATCCTGTTCGGCAACCTGCTGGGCATGATCCCGAGCGCGTTTACCTTCACCAGCCACATCGTCGTGACCTTCGCCATGGCGCTGGTGGTGTTCGTCTTCGTCACCCTTCTGGCGGTGTTCAAGCACGGCATCCGCTTCTTCAGCTTCTTCGTGCCGCCGGGCGCGCCGAAACTGATGTGGCCGTTGCTGATCCCGATCGAGGTGATTTCCTATCTCTCGCGTCCGGTCAGCCTGTCTGTGCGACTCTTCGCCAATATGTTGGCCGGACACACGCTGCTTAAGGTTTTTGCCGGTTTCGTGGTCGCGCTGGGCGCCGCGGGCGTCGTGCCCCTGCTCTTCATCGTTGCGCTGACCGGGCTGGAAATCCTGATCGCCTTCCTGCAGGCCTACGTCTTCACGATTCTGACCTGCCTGTACATCAACGACGCGCTCCACCTTCACTAGGGCCACCTTAAACCAGGGAAAGGCTCCGGGAGCGGGCGCGACGGGCCCGAACATTCCGCGGAAAGGACCTGAGAATGGAAGTTGAAGCTGCAAAATTCCTGGGCGCCGGCCTGGCCGTGATCGGCGTGATCGGCGCCGGCATCGGCATCGGCAACGTGTTCGCCGCCTTCATCCAGGCGGTGGGCCGCAACCCGGCCGCGCGCGGCGAGGTCTTCACCATGACGATGCTGGGCTTTGCGCTGGTCGAGGCCATTGCGCTGTTTGCCCTGGTGATCGCGCTCGTCATCCTGTTCGGATAGCAGCCGGCTTCAGGCACGGGCGCCCGGCGCCCGTTTCGCGCGAAGCCCGGCCTGTTCGAATGCGCCCGGGCGCGGAGAACGGCGATGCCGCAACTGCAACAGATCGATACCTTCCTCTCGCAGGTCGTTTGGCTTGTGCTGGCCTTCGTCGTCCTGTTCGTGGTGCTGCGCACGGTCGCACTGCCGAAGATCCAGACGACGTTGGAAGCCCGGCGCGACAGGATCGAGGGCGATCTGGACCGGGCGCAGACCCTGCGCCGGGAGGCCGAGCAGGTCCTGGCCGAATACGAGGCGGCGATGGCCGAGGGCCGCGACAAGGCCCAGTCGGTGATCCGCGACGCGGTCGAGGACGGCAAGGCGCAGGCCGCCGCAGCGCATCAGGCAACTGCCGAACGTCTTGCCGGCGATATCGCCGGCGCCGAAGCGCGCATTGCGGCGGCGCGCGACGAAGCCGTCGGCAATATCCGGGAGGTGGCCGTGGACGTGGTGCAGGCGGCTGCCCAGCGCCTGATCGGCGGCCGGATCGCCCGGAAATCGGCGGTCGACGCCGTCGATGCCGCTGTGGACCGCTAGGAGGCTGGCGCGATGGAGATTTCCGCGATTGCCGGACAGGCCGTGCTGCTCGCCGCCGGCAACGCCGCTTCCGTCGGCGGCTGGCTCGGCGACCTGTTCGATTTCAGCGGGGCGACCTTCTGGGTCCTGATCGCTTTCGTCATTTTCGTCGCTTTCATTGTCTGGAAGGCGCGCGGCGCGATCACCGGCGCGCTGGACGCCCGGGCCGAGTCGATCCGCACCGAGATCGAGGAAGCCCAGCGCCTGCGCGAAGAGGCCCAGAGCCTGCTCGCCGACTACCAGCGCAAGCAGCGCGACGCCCTCCAGGAAGCGGAGGGCATGCTGCGCGCGGCCGAGGAAGAGGCAGTGCGCCTGCGCGCAAGGGCGGAGGAAGACCTGGCGGTGTCCCTGAAGCGGCGCGAGCAGCAGGCGCTCGACCGGATCGCCCAGGCCGAAGCCGCCGCCCAGGCGGAGGTCCGCAACACGGCGATCGACCTGGCGGTTTCCGCGACCCGCAAACTGCTGGAAGACCGGCTCGACGAGAAGAAATCCGCCGGCCTGGTCGACCGGGCGATCGAGGACCTGCCGGGCAAGCTGCACTGAGCGTCGCACGGACCGCCGGATATCCGGCGCGGCGGCAAATCCCGAATCTGCCCCTGACGGTTCCGAAGCGACAGGAAAGCGCAGACGCCCCATGACGACCCCGACACGCGCCGATTTCCGCTTCCGCCATCCGCTGCGCGTGCGCTACGCGGAGATCGACGGCCAGGGCGTGGCGTACAACGCGCACTACCTCACCTGGTACGATATCGGGATCACGGAATATATCCGCGCCATCGGCTACGATTATCCGCTGGGCGGCGATCCGGAAACCGGCTGCGATTTCCATCTGGTCAAGGCGATGGTCGAGTTCCGCGCGCCGATCCTCTACGACGAGATAATCGACATCTGCATCCGCACCCGGCGGATCGGCCGGACCAGCATCACCTTCGATCCGGCGATCTTCCTCCAGGGCGCCGCCGACGACCTGCGCGCGACCGGCGAGGTCGTCTGGGTCAACACCCACCAGCAGACCCACAAGACCGAGCCGGTGCCCGGCAAGCTGATCGACGCCATCGCCGCGTTCGAGGGCTACGATCCGCGCGTGGGGTGAGGCGCCCGGCGGCGCGATCCGGAGGGGCCGGTTGCCCGCAGCCCATTTGCCCTCATTAGCCGCCTGTGCCACTTAACGATCATGTCCGACCGCCTGCGCCTTTCCCGTTCCGACGACAATTTCTACGCCTGGAGCACGCTGGACCGCGCGTCTGTCCGGCGCGCCGACCCGGCCTGGCTGGAGTCCCGGTTGCACGGCCCCCAGGGCCGCCTCGTCCCGGTCTGGCGCTCGCGCAACCTGATCGATCCGGGCGCGCCGCCGGAGGACCCGCCGGAAGCCACCCTGCTGCCGACCGAACGGTTCGGTCCGCTGCTCGAACGGGGCGACGCGCCGTTGTTTCTCGGCCTGCACGGCGGGCTGGCCTATTTCGCCAGCGACCTCTCCCGGCTCGAGCAGACGGAGGCCGAAGCGATCTGCGGCGTCCGGGCCGATCGGGCGGAGTTCCTGGATCTGCGCTTCACCGGGCCGATGATGAACCGGGAGCACGGCAACCTGCTGGCCTATGCCCGCGGCATGCTCACCTGGCGGCGCCGGCACATGTTCTGCGGCGTCTGCGGCAACGAAACCCGGCCCAGGGACGGTGGCCACCTGCGCGTCTGCTCCGATGAGGCGTGCGGCACCAGCCATTTTCCGCGCACCGATCCTGCCGTCATCATGCTGGTGACCTATGGCGACAAATGCCTGCTGGGCCGGCAAAAGACCTGGCCGCCGGGGATGCATTCCACACTCGCCGGCTTCGTCGAACCGGGCGAGACGCTGGAGATGGCGGTGGCGCGCGAAGTCTTCGAGGAATCCGGCGTCCGGGTGCACGACGTGCGCTATCACTCGTCCCAGCCCTGGCCGTTCCCGACATCGCTTATGCTCGGATTTCACGCCCGGGCGCTGTCGGACGGGCTCGATGTCAACACCGATGAGCTTGAATTGGCCGCCTGGTTCCAGCGCGACTGGGTGATCGAGCAGATCGGCAAGCGCAGCGAGGAGTTCAAGCTGCCGCGCCGGGATTCGATCGCCCGGCAGCTGTGCGAGGACTGGCTGGCCGGCCGGGCCGGATGAGCGGCATGAGCATGAACGGCCCTGCACTCCGCCTGCCAGCCATTCTGACGGACGGTTACGCCCGCTTCCGCAGCGACCACTATGCCCGCCATCTCGGGACGTACCGGGCGCTCGCCGAAGGCCAGCATCCGCCGGTCATGGTCATCGGCTGCTGCGACAGCCGGGTCGATCCGGCGGCGATCTTCGATGCCGCGCCCGGTCAGCTTTTCGTCGTGCGCAATGTTGCCAATCTGGTGCCGCCCTACGAGCCGGCCGGCATCAACCACGGCACCAGCGCGGCCATCGAATACGCCATTACCGCCTTGGGAGTCAGCGACATCGTCGTGATGGGCCACGGCCAGTGCGGCGGCATCCGGGCCTTTATCGAGGGCCGGTTCGCCGAACCGGGCAAGCCGACCTTCATCGGCAGATGGATTGCGATTGCCAGGGGCGCCTATGCCCACCTCCCTGCCGATGCGCCGAAGGAGGGGCCGGGCCTGCAAACGGCGTTCGAATACGCCTCCATCCTGAACTCGATGGATAACCTGCTGACTTTTCCCTTCGTCCGCGAGGCCATCAACGAGAACCGGCTGAAGCTGCACGGCGCCCACTTCTCGATCGCCGAGGGCCTGCTCGCCGTGCTCGACCCGGAGACCGGCAAGCCCACCGTGCTGGAGTAGGCAGGCTGGTAGACCATGGCCGCGGTGCGGAATCCGGACTAGCTTGTGCGCCCGTTCGACCAGCCCCCGAGACACGTGTGACCGGACCGGCCTTTCCCTATATCAGCACCCGCGGCGCGGCGCCGGCGGCGGGCTTCGACGAAATCCTGCTGTCGGGCCTGGCGCGCGACGGCGGTCTTTATGTGCCCGCGGCCTGGCCCGCCTGGACCGCAGATACGCTCGAAGGCTGGCGCGGCCTGTCCTATGCCGGGCTGGCTGCGGAAATCTGCGCGCCCTTCATGGCCGGTTCCGCCGCGATGGCGGACCTGCCGGCGCTGGCCGAAGCGAGCTATGCGGCCTTCGACGATCCGGCCGTCGCGCCGCTCGTCCCGCTCGAAGACGGCCTGTATCTGCAGGAGCTGTTCCACGGGCCGACCCTGGCGTTCAAGGATTATGCCCTGCAATTGGTCGGCCGGCTGTTCGATGCCGTGCTGGCCGCGCGCGGCGAACGGATCACGGCGGTCGGCGCGACCTCGGGCGACACCGGCCCGGCCGGGATCGCCGCCTGCGCCGGCCGGGAGGCCATCGACATCTTCATGCTGCATCCGGCGGGCCGGACCTCCGAGGTGCAGCGCCGGCAGATGACGACGGTGCCGGACGGCAACGTCTTCAACGTCGCGGTCGAGGGCACATTCGACGACTGCCAGGACATGGTGAAGGCGCTGTTCGCGGGCGACGCCCTGCGCGACCGGGTCAATCTTTCGGCGGTGAACTCGATCAACTGGGCCCGGGTGATGGGCCAGATCGTCTACTATGTCCACGCCGCGCTCCAGGTCGGCGCGCGGGAGCGCCCCGTTTCCTTCGCGGTGCCGACCGGCAATTTCGGCAACGTGTTCGCCGGGTATGGCGCCCGACAATGCGGGCTGCCGGTCGGGCGGCTGATCGTCGGCAGCAACGCCAACGACATCCTCACCCGCTTCTTCCGGCGCAACGCGATGGAAATCCGCGGCGTGACGCCGACCCTGTCACCGAGCATGGATATCCAGGTGTCGAGCAATTTCGAGCGCCTGTTGTTCGACCTGCTGGACCGCGACGGCGCGGCCGTCGAAGCCGCCATCCGGGCGTTCCGCACCGGCGGCAGCCTGCCGCTCGACGAGGCCCGCTGGCGCCGCGCGACGGCCCTGTTCCGGGGCGCCAGCCTCGACGACGAGGGGACGGTTGCCGAAATGCGAAGGATCTACGAGCGCACCGGCCGGCAGATCGATCCGCACACCGCGGTCGGCCTTGCGGCAGCGCGCGAATGCCGGAGCGGCGACGGGCCGGTCGTCGTGCTGTCGACGGCCCATCCGGCCAAGTTCCCGGATGCGGTCGAGCGCGCGACCGGCCGCCGCCCGGCCCTGCCGGCCCATCTCGCCGACCTGCACGAGCGCGCGGAGCGGTGCGTCACCATGGCGAAAGATACCGCCCGGCTGACTGACTATGTGCTCGCAAACGCCAGGGCGGTGAGAGGATGATGCAGACAGCGCAGGTCACGACCCTCGACAGCGGTCTCAGGATCGCGACCGATGCCATGCCGCAGGTCGAATCGGTTTCCTGCGGCATCTGGATCGACTCCGGCGCGCGCCACGAGCCGGCCGAGGTCAACGGCGTCTCCCATCTGCTCGAGCACATGATGTTCAAGGGCACGGCTCGCCGGAGCGCGCAGGGCATCGCCGACGAGATCGAGGCGGTCGGCGGCCATATCAACGCCTGGACCTCGCGCGAGGCGACGGCCTTTTTCTGCAAGACGCTGAAGGACGACCTGCCGCTCGCGATCGACATCCTTACCGATATTGTCCAGCACAGCGTGTTCGATGAAGCGGAACTGGCGCGCGAGCGCGATGTCGTGCTCCAGGAGATCGGCCAGGCGATGGATACGCCGGACGATATCGTCTTCGACCATTTCCAGCGCGCCGCCTATCCGGACCAGGCGCTCGGCCGGCCGGTCCTGGGCGACCCGGAGATCGTCGGCGCCTTCCCGCGCGACCGGCTCGATGGCTATCACAAGGCCAACTACACCGCGCCGCGCGCGGTCGTGGCGGCGGCGGGCAACCTGGACCACGAATCCTTCGCCGCGATGGTCGAGGAGGGATTCGGGGCGCTGGCGGCCGGTGGCCGGAAGCCGGCAGAAGCGGCGCGATATGGCGGCGGCGACTATCGCGAGGAGCGCGACCTGGAGCAGCTTCACCTTCTGCTCGGCTTCCGCGGCGCGGCGCAGATGGACGACGACTATTTCGCCGCCATGATTCATTCCACCATCCTGGGCGGCGGCATGTCGTCCCGCCTGTTCCAGGAGGTGCGGGAGAAGCGCGGGCTGGTCTATTCGGTCAGCAGCCACAACACCGCCTACGCCGACGCCGGCCTCTATGGCATCTATGCCGGCACCGGGCCGGACCGGGCAGCGGAACTGGTCCCGGTCGTGTTCGACCAGCTGGCCGATCTCGCCCGCGGCGCCGGACCGGAGGAACTGGCCCGGGCGCAGGCGCAGGCGCGGGCCGGCCTGCTGATGGCGCGGGAAAGCACCGGCGCGCGTTGCGAACAGCTGGCCCATCACATGCTGGTCTATGGCCGGCCATTGCCGCCGGCGGAATTACTGGCGAAGATCGAGGCGGTCGATGAAGCGGCGGTCGGCGCGTTCGGCGAAAGACTGCTCGCCGGCCCGCTCACTTGCGCGGCGCTCGGCCCGGCCGGCGACCTGGAATCCTACGATGCGATGTCGGCGCGGCTTGCCGCCTGAACCGGCGGCGTCAGGCGTGGCCGGCGGTGCTGGAGAGCATGCTCGGGTCGATGCCGAGCGTGCCGATGGCGGTGCGCCAGCGGTCTTCGTCCAGGTCGGCGCCGAAAACGAGAGATTCGTCGGCATCGGCGGTCAGCCAGCCATTCTGCTGGATTTCCTGCTCAAGCTGCCCGGCGCCCCATCCGGAATACCCCAGGGCCAGCAGGCAGTGTTCCGGCCCGCCACCCGCCGCGACCTCGCGCAGGATATCGACCGATGCCGTAAGGCCGATGCCGTCGCTTACGGCCATCGTGCCCGTGTGGTCGTAGCCGCCGCCGTGGAGTACGAATCCGCGCGCCGTTTCGACCGGCCCGCCGATATGCACCGGGATGTCCCGCCGGATCGTGCAGTCGTCGACGCCGACCTGCTCCAGCAGTTCCTTGAAGACGATGCTGTCCGAACGCTTGTTGACGACGAGGCCCATGGCGCCGTCGCCGGAATGGGCGCACATGTAGATGACCGTGTGGGCGAAGCGCACATCCGCCATACCGGGCATGGCGATCAGCAACCGTCCGGTGAGCCAGGGATTGGCGCTGTCGGTCGAATCCGGGATTGTCGCCCTCCGTTGCAGGATGCCGGCTGTGCGCGGCGGCGCCTCCTCCCGAAGATAGGCCCAGCGGAGCGCCGCGCAAGCGAAACCGGGCTGCCTTCGCCGGCCCTCCAGCGCCGGGCCGCCGCCGGCACGGTCGGATCGCGATGGTTGCGTGCACTCCTGTTGCCGCTGGGCATTGCCGTGGCGACGGCCGCCGCTGCAGCGCCCGCGCCCGCGGCGGCGCTTTCCGAATCGCCGTGGGCCGATGCGCTGGAAGGCCGGATGCGGCTGGTCGGCGGCGGTGGGGACGGCCCCTGGCTCGGCCTGACTTTCGATCTCAGACCGGAATGGAAAGTCTTCTGGCGCTCGCCGGGTGCGCCGGGATTGCCGCCAGTGCTGGACTGGCAGGGCTCCCGGAATCTGGAATCGGCGCAGATCGTCTGGCCCGCGCCGGAGATATTCACAAGTTTCGGCTACAGGGCCCGCGGCTTCGGCGGCCGCTTCACCCTGCCGATCCGCGCCGCGGTCCGGGATGCGGACGCCGCCCTGGAGGCCCGCGTCCTAGTGCTGTTCCAGCTGTGCAAGGATGTCTGCATCCCGGTCGAGACGCGGCTCGCCCTGAACGTCCCGGCATCGGTCGCGGCGCATCCGGACATCGTTACGGCGCGCGCCCGGGTGCCGAAGCCGGCCGGCAGCGGGTTTTCCGAGTGGCGGGCCGAACGCCGCGGACGCCGCCTGACGGTCAGAATCCGCCATCGCAACCGGGTATTCGCGTCGCCGGTCGTTTTGGTCGAAGCGCCGAGGAAGGTGCGGTTGGGCCGGATGGTTGCACTGCCGCCGGACAGCGCCGGCCGCTTCGGGGTTTCGATTCCGATCCTGGGAAAACGCCCCGTGCCCGGGGACTTGCGGATCCGCGTGACCCTGATCGACGGGCCGGAGGCCTGGGAAAAGTCCGTTCCGGTTTCAGTGGCCGTCGACCGTTGATGCAACCGTCGCTTGCAGAGTTTTCGGCCGGCGGATCAGCGGCAACAGGATCAGAGCCAGTCCGGAGCACACAGCCATGATGGCGGCCAGCGGCCAGACGCTGCCCTCTACTATGGCGCCTGAGAGTTGCGCGGCGGCCGCGCTGACGGTCATCTGGACGAAGCCGACCAGACCGGAGGCCGCGCCGAAAGCGCCTGGACTGGCGTTGATCGCGCCGGCGACGCCGTTCGGGATGATCATCCCCTGGAAGAAAGCGATGGCGTAGGCCGGCACGAACAACAGGGCCGGGGTGAGATCGAAAAGGCCGTAGAGTACGGCCGCGACCGCCAGCGTCATTGCCCCCATGATGCCGCCGAGCATGATCGAACGGTCCAGGCCCAGCGTGTTCAGCAGCCGCGTAGCGGCAAAGCTCCCTACGGCAAACAGGCCGGGAACGCCCAGGAACCACAGGCCGTATTCGCTCGGCGGGCGCTGCAACAGGCCGTTCATCAGGTAGGGCGCGCCGGAAACGAAGGCGAAGAAAATCGCCATGCTGAACGCCGAAATCAGAGTATATCCCCAGAACCGCCGGGACTGCGCGACCTGGCGCAGGCCGCCGAGGGCCGACCGGGCAATCGATCTCTCGCGGGATTGGTCCCGCGAGGCAAGGGAGAGCGTCTCGCGCAGCAGGCCGACGACGAGGACGCCGACCAGCAGGGCGAGCGCAGCGGTTACGGTGAAATTGGCGCGCCAACCGTAATCTTCAGTCAGGAAGCCCCCGACTACCGGAGCGATCATCGGCGCAATCACCATCGCGATCGTGAGATAGTTTATCGCCTTCGGCGCCTCGGCGGCGCCGTAGACATCGCGGACGATGGCGCGGCTAAGCACCATGCCGGCCGCGGCTCCCGCGGCCTGCACGACACGCCCCAGGATCAACAAAGAGACCGACAGCGCAAGCGCGGACATCAGGCTGCCGGCCAGAAACAGGAGCATGCCGCCGACCAGCACCGGCTTACGGCCGTACCGGTCCGACAGCGGACCATAGAGCAGGGTCGAAACGGCGATCGCGACCATCGACAGGCTGAGCGTGAGCTGCACGAACGACTGGCTCGTGCCGAACGAATGCTGGATCGCCGGCAACGCCGGCAGAAACACCTGCATCGAAAAGGGGCCCGCCGCCGCCGTCAGCATCAGGATCAGGAACAAGGCCGCTTTGGCACTGACGGTCATGTATCGGCCTTTGGCGGGAGAGGCGGGCGAACGGCACGTTCGAGGAGGCCGCGACGCGGACTGGCGCGCCGATGCGGCCGCACGCTGCCCCTATAGCCTTGCCCGGCTACCGGCAATATCGGCAACGCGCCGCAGCGCAGGCCGGCTCCCGCCGGTCAGTCTTTCCCGTCTTTCAGCAGCCAGCCGAAGACGAGGGTTGCCGCGACCGCGCCCCCGAGCTGCGCCAGGATAAAGCCGGGCGCATGGGCCGGCAGGATGCCGGAGAAGCTGTCGGTCAGGCTGCGGGCGATGGTGACTGCCGGGTTGGCGAAGGAGGTCGACGAGGTGAACCAATAGCCCGCCGAAATGAACAGGCCGACGGCGTAGGCCGTGGCTTCCGGCCGGAACCGGACGGTGCCCAGGATCGTAGCCACCAGGCCGAATGTGGCGACGAACTCGCCGGTCCACTGGCCGATGCCGGTCCGGCCCTTGGCCGAGGCGGCGAAGGCCGGCTCGCCGAACATCAGATGGGCGACCAGCACGCCGGCCAGCCCGGCGGCGATCTGCACGATGACGTAGATCGCGGCATCGCGCGCGCCGATCTCCCTGCGGATCAGGAAGCTGAGCGTGACCGCCGGGTTGAAATGAGCGCCCGAGACCGGCCCGAAGATCAGGATCAGCACCATCAGGATGGCGCCCGTGGCTACCGTGTTGCCGAGCAGGGCGAGCGCCACGTTGCCGCCGGCCAGCGTCTCCGCCATGATCCCGGAGCCGACGACCGTGGCGAGCAGGAAGGCGGTGCCGAGGGCTTCGGCGGCGAGTTTGCGGGCGAAAGAGAAGGTCACGGGCTGAGCGTCTCGGGCGCGCCGCCGGCCGGGGCGGTCAGCCCGTCCGGCCTATGTCGTCGAGCCGCTCCTGCAAAGCCAGCTTGTCGAGCGCGCTGATCGGCAGGTTGACGAAGATCGAGATCCGGTTGGTCAGCATCCGGTAGGTGTCGGCGAAGGCGGCGGCGATCTCCGGCGCGCTGCCGGTCACGGCCGCCGGGTCCGGAATGTCCCAGTGCGCCGACATGGGCTGGCCGGGCCAGACCGGGCAGACCTCCCGGGCGGTGTTGTCGCAAACGGTGAAGACGAAGTCCAACGGCGGCGCATCGGGGGCGGCGAACTCGGTCCAGTCCTTGGAGCGATAGCGCGATACGTCGTGGTTCAGGTTGCGCAGCAGGTCGAGCGCGTGGAAATTGACCTGCCCGGCCGGATTGCTGCCCGCGCTGTAGGCCGCGAACCGACCCATGCCTTCGCGCACCAGAATCGCCTCGGCGATGATGCTGCGCGCCGAGTTGCCGGTGCACAGGAACAGGACGTTGAAGGACCTGTCGTCGGTCGTCATGGCTGCCGCGGCCCACCCACCGGTCGCTTCCGCCCAAGGGCAGGACGCCCCTGCAGGCCGGCGAAAGGTTCCACACCGCCGTTACTCTTTTGTGACAGGCCGGGTTGCGAGGGCCGCGCGCGCGCGGCCCCGGCCGGCGCGCGCGGCGATGGGTCGGCGCTATATTGCCGCCCGTTCGTGCAGGTCTTCGATTTCGGCGTCGCGCGCCTCGTCCCGGCCCATCGTTTCGGAATGGTCCAGGCGGTGGAAGGTTTCCCACACCACGCCGTCCGGGTCGGACGCCCAGGTCTTGTTGCCCTTGGCGTAGCAGCAGAGATTTTCCCTCTCCTGGAAGACCGCCTGCTCGGCGTCGGTCAGCGCCCGGGTGATCTCGGCCAGGCCGGCGTCGTCCTCGACCTGGAAGCCGAGGTGCGATACGCCGCCGCCGTCGCCGTCGCAGCATTTCTGTGTCGAGACGGCGAAATTGACGGCCGGATCGTCCAGCATCCACTGGGCGTAGTCGTCCTTCAGCTTATCCGGCGCGGCGCCGAACAGGGTCCGGTAGAACTGCACCGTCCGGTCCAGGTCCGCGACGTTCAGATGCACATGAAAACGCTTCATCGCCGATTCTCCTCTTGCGCCGTCTCCGGCCGGTCAGGCCGCTTCGTCCTCTAACGCAGCACGGACCGCAGGATGGCCCTTGCAGCAGTCTTTCATCAGAAACCGGATCAGCGCGCCGACGCCGTCGAAATCCGCCCGGTAGACGATCCGGCGGGAGCGCCGCTCCGACGACACCAGCCCGGCGCGCTGCAACAGGCCGAGATGGGTCGAGAGCGTGGACGGCGCCGCGCCGAGCGTCCGGGCGATCTCCCCGGCCGGCAGCCCGGCCGGCCCGGCCCGCACCAGCAACCGGAAGGCGGCAAGGCGCGTCTTCTGCGACAGGGCGGCGAAGGCATCCGTGGCTGCATTAATTTCCATATTTCGATAATTATCGAATTAAAGGAGAATGTCAAGGGGAATTTGCGGATATGTTTCGACGACGAAACGGCCGTCCTCCGGCCGAACGCGGTTCCCGTCGGCGTGCGGTGCAGGCCGGCCCTGGCGCGAAACCGCTATCGGCCGGTGAATTCCGGCTTTCGTTTCGCCATGAAGGCGTCGACGCCTTCCAGATGATCTTCTGTCCGGGCCGAGCGGACCGTGCGGTCGGCCTCCATGTCGAGGCAGGTCTTGAGGTCGGCGACGCTGGCACGGTTGAGATTTTCCTTCATGTAGCGCAGGGCGACCGGCGGGCCGGCGGCGATTGCGCCGGCCAGTTCGCGCGCCCGGTCGCGGAGTTCAGTATCCGGCACGACCTCGTTGAAGATGCCGAGATCGAGCGCCTCGGCGGCGTGGACCCGGCGGCCGGTGAAATAGATCGCCTTGGCCCGCCCCAAACCGACCAGCCGGGTCAGGAACCAGCTGCCGCCATAGTCGCCGGACAATCCGATATTGGCGAACCCCGGGGCAAGGAACGCGCTTTCCGCGGCAAGGCGAATGTCGCAGGCCAGCGCAATCGACATGCCCGCCCCGGCCGCCGGCCCCGGCAGGACGGCGATCGTCGGCTTGGCGAGATGGTAGAGCCGCAGGGTCAGCGTGTCCTGCTTGTGCTGCAGGCCGCGGATGGCGTCGTCGGCGCTGCGGCGCGGCGCCTCCGCCGTTCCCTCGTTGAAAGGCCGGCCCAGGCCGGTGACATCGCCGCCGGCACAGAAGGCGGTTCCCGCACCGGTGACGATTACGGCCCGCACGTCGGGATCGGCTTCCACCCTGAGCAGCGCTTCGCGCAGCGCCGGCGTCAGCGTATCGCCCAGCGCGTTGCGCTTCTCCGGCCGGTTCAGCGTGATCGTCGCGACGTGATTGGCTATGGCGCACAGCAGTTCGTCCGTGCCCAGGTCGATCGTTCGTGCTGACATATCCAACCTCCCGATAACCGTCAGGCCCGAGAGCGGGGTTCGGACCGCAGGGTCGGGAGCGGTTCGCGCCGCCCGCCGCCGCTCAGCATTTCTTCCTCGTCCTCGAGGAACCATTGGGGCGAGCGCCAGCCGGCCTTGCGGCGCTTGCCCATGAACTGCTTGTAGAGGCTGCGCTTCTCCGCATCGCCGTTTTCCTTGTGCACATAAGGGCAGACGTCGACGCAGATGTGGCAGTATTCGTCGCGCAGGCGGCTGGCCTCGTAGCATTTCGGGATGTCGATCAGCCAGCGCTTGTAGCCGTCGGTCACCACATAGTCGTCCGAGCCCGCGATCGCCGCCGGCGGGCAGTTGTTCTCGCACAACCGGCAATTCATGCAGTAGTCCTGGACGCCGAACAGATCGGGTTCGTCCGGGACCAGGGGCAGGTCGGTGAGCACGAATCCGGGTCGGAAACTGGCGCCGAACCGGCGGTGGAGCATCGATCCGTTCTTGCCCAATTCGCCGAGGCCGCCGGCCACCATGGCGGGGATCGCCTGCAACTCCATGGTGCCATTGTGGTCGGCTATGGCCGGATAGCCGAGGCTGCGGATGTATTTGCCGAGTTCGGTCGAAACCTCCGCGCAGCGCACATAGACGTCGATGGTCTCCATCTCGACGGCGAGCGCGCCGCCGAGAACGGCCTGGTATTTCTCTTCCAGCAACAGCGAGATGACGTATTTGTGGGGAAAGCTGTAGCCCTCGTTGATCATGACCGGCGTCAGCTCGCAGATGCCGACATCGTCGGCGCCCAGCTCCTGCGCCTTGTCCTTGATGAGCCGGGTCATCTCCGCCGGGTCCGTGACGGGGGTCCGCGCCGGATCGACCGGCCCGTCGCGCTCCGGCGCCAGTTCCGCCCATCGCTCGAAGGCCGTGCGCCAGGCTTGCGCGGGCATGTTGCGCCTGCCGTCGGCAAACAGCGGCACCTCGTCCATGCCGCGCTCCCTGGCCATCTCAAGGACGACCGGGTCGGCGATCGGGCTACGAAATTTCGAGATGCCGTCCATTGCTGGATCCCCCGCTATCCGTCGTCAATCAGGCATCGAGCGTGGCGAGTTCGCGCCGCATGATCTTGCCGGTGCCGGTTATGGGCAGTGCGTCGACGAACTGCACTGCGCGCGGCACCTTGTAGGCCGCCAGGTGCTGCTTGCAGAAGCTGCGGATTTCTTCGGCATCGGCGCCGGTTCCCGGCTTCAGCACGATATAGGCCTTGGCGATCTCGCCCTTCGTCTCGTGGTCGAGTCTTCCCACGCCCGCCATGGCGACCGCAGGGTGCCGCGCCAGCACCCGTTCGATCTCGGCCGGATAGACGTTGTAGCCGCCGGTCAGGATCATGTCCTTCTTGCGGTCGACCATCCAGACGTAGCCGTCGCCGTCCATCTTCGCGATGTCGCCCGTGTGCATCCAGCCGTCGGGCTCGATGGTCTCCGCCGTCGCCTTTTCGTTGCCGAAATAGCCCTGCATCACGAGCGGGCCGCGCACCATGAGCTCGCCCGGCTCGTTGCGGTCGAGCGTGATCTGCGCATCCTCGGCGTCGGCGATCCGGCTTTCCATATAGGGCAGGGTGACGCCGACCGAGCCGTGCCGGTTCTCGCCGTACCACGAATTGGCGATGCCGACGCCTGACAGCTCCGTCATGCCCCAGAGTTCCAGCAGGGGGCAGCCGAAGCGGTCTTCGAATTCCTGCGCCTTGGCGGCGGGCATCGTCTGGCCGCCCGTGGTGCAGCGGTTCAGCGAACCGGTGTCGAATTTCCCGGCGTCCGGATGTGCAAGGATCATCATGTAGGAGGTCGGCACCCCGTCATACAGGGTCGCCCGGTGTTCCTGGATCGCCGCCAGCACCGCGGTCTCCTCGAACCGCGGCAGCAGGACCATGGTCATGCCGTAGAGCATGGTGCTGTTCATCCCCACGTTGCCGTAGGCGTGGGGCAGGGGCAGGGCGGAAACCAGCGTGTCGGCGCCGGTGCGGCCGTGCATGATCGACGACAGGGCCGAGTTCATCACCACATTGCGGTGGCTTTGCATCGCCCCTTTGGGATGCCCGGTCGTGCCCGATGTGTAGCAGATCGTCGACAGCGAATCCGGGTCGACGGCTGCGATGTCGAAGGCGGTATTGCCCTCCCGCAGCAGGTCCTCGAAGGCGACCGCGCCCGCCGCGGCGCCGCCGCCGAACAGGATGACATCCTCCAGGCCGGCGTTCGCCCCGATGTCCAGCAGCGCTTCCGCCTTGTCGGCCGAGGAGACGATCGCCCTGGCGCCGCAGTCCTCGACGACATAGGCGACTTCATCCGGTGTCAGCATGGCGCTGATGGGGTTGATGACGGCGCCGGTCTTGGCGATCGCATAGTAGCTGACGATCCATTCCCAGCAATTTTGCGCGTAGAGAGTTACGCGGTCGCCCGCCGCGATGTTGCGGGCCGCCAGGCCGTTGGCGATCGAGGCGGACATCGCATCGAGGTCGCTGAAGCTGAACGACCTGCCGCCGAACGCCAGCGACGCCTTGTCGCCATAGGCCGCAGCAGCGTTGGGCAGGACCTGTCCCAGTGTCTGGCTGCGCAATGTCGCCTTCCCGCCGGTTCGCCGTGTCCGGGCGTCAGGCTACCAGGGTTCGACCCATGGCCGAACGTCGATCTCGAAGGTCCACGCGCTGCGCTTCTGGCTGTGCAGCGCCCAGTAGCTCTCCGCGATGTCGTCGGGCTGCAGCAGGCCGTCGGAGGGCCGTGAGGCAACCAGGTCGGGAAAGCGCTCCCGGGTCCATTGGGTATCGATCGGGCCGTCGACGACGACATGGCCGACATGGATGTTCTTCGGCATCAGCTCGCGCGCCATGCAGCCCGCCAATGCCCTCAGGGCGTGCTTGCCGCCGGCAAAGGCGCAGTAGCCGTCGTTGGCTTTGACGCTGGCCGTGGCCCCGGTGAAGATAATCGTGCCGCGTTCGCGCTCGACCATCCGGCGCGCCACCTCGCGGCCGGTGAGAAAACCGCCGAGCGCGCACATCTCCCAGACCTTGGTGTAGACCCGCGTCGTCGTCTCCAGGATCGAGAATTTCACGTTGCCGCCGATATTGTAGACGAACACCTCGATCGGCCCGATACCGGCCTCGACCCGTTCGATCAGATCGGCGACCTGTTCCTCGTCCCGGGCGTCGTTGTGGATGCCGGTGGCTGTGCCGCCGGCCGCCTCGATGGCCTTGACCGTGGTCTCGAGATCGCCGCGCCGCCGGGTGCCGACGGCATGGAAGCCCTCCCTGGCGAAGCGCCGCATGATGGCGCTGCCCAGATAGTCGCCGGCGCCGGCTACCAGGGCGACCTTATCCTGTCCGTTATTCATGCAATGCCTTTCGATCGACCGATCCCGCCGAAATTTCGACGGACTATGGAAGCGTTATTCCGCCGCCACCGCCGGGCCGGTGCGGGCCTCGGTCATCGCGGCGATGGCTTCGCCCAGGCTCTCGCCTTCCGGGTCGGCGAGTGCGGCGGCCCGCGCCTGGGCGATGTCGCCGGCCCGGTCGACGCCTTCAGCGAGCGCGGGCTCGACAATCTCGCTGACGATGCGCCGGTAGTTGCCGACGCCGCGCTTGTGGGTCTCCGAATAGCCCTTGATCAGCCGGGCGCATTCGATGGTCTCCAGCGCCATGGGCTTGCTGATCGCTGCCGCCCTGCGCATCAGGTCCAGCCAGCCCTCGATCAGCTCCTGCTCCTCGGCATAGCGGTAGCCGCGCCGGCGGAAGCGGCGCATTCCGGCGAGCATGCGCACCCGGGCGAAGCCCCACATCGTGTCGGTGCGGATATGCAGGCCGAAATGCCATTTGCGCGCCTTCGCCGGGTTGCGGTCGGCCCATGCGACGACCCGGCGGCCCAGGCCCTTCGGCAAGACGGAGGCGAACTCGTATGGCCCCGGCTTGAAATGCTCGGTCGTCCGGACGAGCTGGTCGTCCTGGGCCTGGACGTCGCGGCGCATGCGCTCGAAGCGCGAGCGGCGGGTCTTGAACTGGGCGACCCGCATGATGTCTTCGAAGGTCATGCGCAGGCCGAGATGGCGCGCCGCCTCGTTGGTGATCTTGAAGTCGCCGTCGCCGCGGCCGTCGTCGATTGCCCGGATCGTGTCGAGCCGGTCGAGATAGAGCCGGGCGTAGGCGGCGTCCTGGTAGTCGAGGCAGCGGCCGCAGGCTTCCAGCACGACGGCGTGGGTCTCCGACGGATAGTCCCGCTCGATCCGCGCCTTCAACTCGCCGATCGAATCGCCCGGCCGCGGCGCCGGGGCCTTCGGCGGCGCCAGCCTGGTCTGCAATTCGACGACATCGCCCGTGGCGTAGGCGTATCCGACATCGAAGCCGGCCAGGTTGGACTCGACCGCCTTGCCGGATTCGCGGATGCCGTCCTTGAAGACGTCGGGCCCGATGGGCAGCACGCCGGAGCCGGCCATGGCGCCGAGCAATACGGAATTGACGATGGTGCCGGCGTCCTGGGCGGCGCGTTCGATATCGAACAGGATATGCCGCTTCGCCATCTGCCTGGCGGCGTCCATGATCTTGTCGCCGTCGTAGCGGCCGTCGCCCATCGCCATTTTTTCGGCGAGCGTATAGACCCGGTGGGTCGAGCCGATGAGCGTGGTCTTCTCCGGGCTGATGAAGCCCTTCTCCATCGCCCGGCCGACTTCCATCAACTCGGTCGCGATCATCATGTCGATGTCGCCGGGGCCGGGATACAGGTCGAGCACCGGCTCGATATCGCCGGTTTCGGCATAGGGTTTCGGCACGATCTCGACATAGTAGGTCGTCGCGCCGGTGCGCTGCGCGACGCCGGGAATCGACGTCGCCTGAACCGGCAGGCCGGACGCGCGCGCCGCGTTGACCAGCCAGGCGGTCAGTACGCCGCCGCCCTCCCCGCCCATCGCTGCGATGACGACGGTGACAGGCCGTTCCTCGGCAGGTTTGCGCCGGCTCGCCTTGCGTTTCCCCTCTGGTTTGGGGGGGGCAGCCTTGGGCGCGGTCTTCGCCTCGGCCGGCGCGGACGCCTTCTTGGTCGTCTTGGCCATGGTCAGGCTGCCTTCGCCGCGTCTTCCTGCTCCATCGCGCCTTCCCGGCGCGGGGCGAGGCGCAGTTCCTCAGGGCTGTAGAACATGCCGATGAAGCGCTGGCGCACGCCGGCGAGCCAGCGTTCGAACGACCCGGCGTTGTAGACGATCTCGGCCTTGTAGAAGGACGGGCACAGGATCGCCGCGTGGGCGACCTCGCCGCACAGGCCGCAGCCGACGCAGCCGGTGTTGACATGGGCGATCGGGTCGGTGCGCAGCGGATCCGGGTTCGCCTTGATGGTGAGCGACGGGCAGCCGGACAGGCGGATGCAGCTGTGATCGCCGGTGCAGACATCGTCGTCGATGCCGAAGCGCGGCCGCACGGCGCGCTTGCCCTCGCGGATCAGCTTGGTCCGCTCGGCCTTCACCCGGCGCTGCTTGGCGAGCATGCACTCGCTTTCCGCGATGATGACCTTCAGGCCCTTCTGCGTCGTGGTCATCGCCTCTTTCAGCGTCTTGACCATCTTGGAGACGTTGTAGGTGCGGACCTTGCGCTGCCACTTGACGCCGAGCGCGCGCACCGTCTCCTCGATCGACATGTGGGACTGGTCGAAATTGCCCTCCTTGGGCGTCGACGGCACCCACTGCCAGCCGGTGGCCGAGGTGTAGCCGTTCTTCATCACGATCAGGATCGAATCGTTCTTGTTGAAGACGGAACTGGCGACGCCGGTGCTCAGGCCGTTATGCCAGAAGCCGCCGTCGCCCATGATCGAGATGACCCGCTTGTCGAAGTTCGGCGCGACGCCGGTCGAACTGGCGAGGCCGAGGCCGTAGCCCAGCACGGTCTGGCCGAGGTTGAAGGGCGGCAGGGCGGAGAAGGTGTGGCAGCCGATATCGCAGCTGATATGCGTCTTGCCGATATCCTTCTCCATCAGCTTGATGGCGCTGAACACCGGCCGTTCCGGGCAACCGGTGCAGAAGGTCGGAGGCCGCGGCGGGATCGGGTTGCCGAGATATTTCGTGGCCTTGGTCTTGAGGCCGACGATGTATTTCACCCGGGCGCCGGCGCCTTCGCGGTTGGTGTCCGGCAGGCCGATCTCGTCGATCCATTTGGAAACGCCGGTCTGGACGACGTCCGAAGTATACTGGCCGGCCATCGGCATCGGCCCCTTGCCGTGCACCTTCGTCTGGACGTCGGCCTTGCGCAGGATGACGTTGACATCGTCCTCGATATAGGACGGATGACCTTCCTCCACGACCAGGACATGCTTCTTGCCGGCGCAGAAGGCGGAGATTTCGTCCGGCACCAGCGGGTAGGTGACGTTCATGCAATAGATCGGCACCCGGGAATTGCCGTAGATGTCGGCAAGGCCGAGGTGGTTCAGCGCGCGCTGCACCGTGTTGTACAGGCCGCCCTGGCAGACGATGCCGATATCCTCCAGATCGCCGGCAAACACCTCGTTCAGCTTTTCCCGGCGGATGAAGTCGATGGCGGCCGGCACGCGCTCTTCCCACTTGGTCTTTTCCTGGGCGTAGGTGCCCGGCGGCAGCGCGATCTTCATCAGGTCGAAATTCGGCTTTTCCAGCTTGCGGTTGCCGGAGAATTGGCCGTGCCGGTTGTCCTTGGCCTCGAAGCGGCCCTGGACGTGGCAGGCGAGGATGCGGAGCTGGACCATGACCGGCTGGTTCGACGCTTCGGAAAGCTCGAAGGCCTTTTCGGTCATGTTAACGATCGAAGTCAGGTTGGGCCGCGGATCGAACAGCCACAGGGTCGATTTCAGGGCATAGGCGTGGCTGCGTTCCTGGATGATCGAGGCGCCCTCGCCGTAATCTTCACCCAGGATGACTACCGCGCCGCCGACTACGCCGACCGAGCCGAGGTTGGAGAGCGCGTCCGAGGCAACATTCGTCCCTACGGTGGATTTCCAGGTGACGAGGCCGCGGATCGGATACTGGATCGACGCGCCGAGCATGGCGGCCGCGCCGGCCTCGTTGGCGCAGATCTCCAGATGGACGCCGTATTCGTCCATGATGTCCTTGGCGTCGTTCAGCACATCGACCAGGTGGGACACCGGCGAGCCCTGGTAGCCGCCGACATAGGAAACGCCGGATTGCAGCGCCGCCTTGGTGACCGCGAGGATGCCTTCGCCTTCGAATAATTCGCCGTCGCCCTTCTTCAGCGACTGCACTTCTTTCGCAAATGACCGTTCCATGACCGTATCTTTGAATGAGGCGGGGACGATTCGGGGTAAGGTGACCGCGAATGTCTGCGCTGGCGTCGTTCCGCCGGGCATATTAGGGTCTTTCGAACGCCAAGGCCAGCCGCGCGCATGTACACGCGCGCGGGCGGGACATGCGCCCTTCACAATGCAACGCCAGTGCGGACGCCGGATTCCCCGCGCCCGGCGCCGGAATCGTCGAAGTCCAACCCGGGAAAGCCTGCCATGGTTCGCCGCCTCCTTGTCCTTCCGGTCTGCTTTCTGGCGCTGACGGCCTTCTCGGATGGCGCGAAGCAAGAGCTTGCCGCCGCCTGCGCCGACAGCCTCGCCAAGCGCCAGGCGCGCGGCCAGGAAACGCCCGCAGCGCTGGTGAAGAACCGCAAGCCGATCTGCAAATGCGTCGCCGACGCCGTTGCGGACGAAGCCGAAATCCCTGGCGGCGACAAGCCGAAGGTGACGAAGGTGTTCGCCCTGGTCGCGGCGGGCGACATGGAGGCCGCCCGCGCATTGCGCCTCGCGCTCGGCAAACCCGTCCACACCGCCCTGCGCCGCATCACCCGCGACTGCGCCCGCGAATTCGAGAAAGCGGGGGAATGAATCGGCAGGAGACGGACAAGAAGCACCCAAACAGAAGTTGCCTCCTGCCGGCATCAGAAGGGTTTCCCAATGAGAATAAAGACTATCTCTATAAAGAATTATCGATCAATAAAAGACCAAACTATAACTTGCTCAAGTTACAATGTAATCGTCGGACCAAATGGCTCTGGAAAATCGACAATTCTACAGGCGCTAAATCTGTTTTTCGGTGAACAACAATCTTTCTCTTTAGATGACTATACAGATCGAGACACAGCTTCATCTATCGAAATTTCGTTGACATTTGACGGATTATCTCAGGAGGCGATAGAAGAATTTAAACATTATGTTCGACATAATAGAATGACGGTAGTAGCTGAGGTTACATGCTTGAATGATGGGCAGTTTAAATTTACTCGAAGAGGCGAACGGCTGGTAAACCCAGATTTTACGAAGTTTTTTGAACTGCCAAAAAGCCCTGTTGCAGAACGCAAAAAGATATTTGCAGAGCTTCAAAAATCTTACGCCGAACTAGGCGATCAAAAATCGGGCGACGCAATGGAGAAAGCACTCCGCGATTACGAGGAGAGCATGCCTGAAGGCATGAAGAAAAATGTCCGAAGTAATGATGAATTTTTTGGTATAAGCAGAGGAACTGATCGGCTGAAAAAATATATTACTTGGGTGTATGTTCCGGCGGTCAAAGATGCTTCATCAGAATCTGAGGAGAGTCGAAACACTCACCTTGGTCGTCTTATACAACACACCGTTCGTTCATCAATGGATTATGGAACTAAGCTTGAGGAAATAACCAATCACACGCTGTCCCAATATGAAGAGCTTCTTAGTAGCCAGCAACAATACCTGGCAGAACTCGAAAGAAGGCTTAGTCAGCGGTTAGAGGCGAGCGTAACTTCTTCGGCTGGCATTGAATAGCGTTGGCGTTCTAACGAGAAATCTGTAGTGATTTCGGAGCCCAGTGCTACGGTTCGTTTGGAAGACAGAGGTTTCAAGGGAGACGTACGAATATTCGGTCACGGATTGCAACGAGCATTCTTGCTAGCGATACTACAGGAACTCTTGGGTGCGGATAATCAAGGTGGACCATATCTTGTCCTCGGTTGTGAAGAGCCAGAATTATATCAGCACCCACCGCAAATAAAGCATTTTGCCTCCGTATTCAAGGGATTGAGCAAGGAGGAGGGCCAAGTAATATTAACCACTCACAGCCCGTACTTTGTCGATATTGAAAGCCTTGATGGATTGATTAAGGTTGCAAGGTCTATGGACCATACTGAAGTCAAAGTAGGAAACCTAAAGAATCTGACGGAGAAGTATAATGAATGCTTTGAAGACTCGGATAGAATGATTGATGCAGTAAGGGCAAAATTGAGTATGCAACTACAACCAAAATCTAACGAACTCGTCTTTTCTGACTTTGTGGTATTAGTAGAGGGAGTTTCAGATCGGTCCTATCTTGAGACTTTCTTAGCTCTTTCTGAAAAAGGGAATCAATTTAGAAGACTCGGTTGCAACATTATCGAGGCCGGTGGAAAGAGTTCACTTATCTTGCTTCAACTACTAGCCGCGCAGTTTGATATTCCACACTATGTTATTTTCGATTGCGATGGGGATGTTTTGAAAGAAGGTGCGAGAAAGCGTCATGGAAAAGACAATATTACGGCGTTTAGGTTAGCGGGTTATGGCGAAATTGATCCATTCCCCGCAGAATCTCTAATTGATAATTCTATGACAGCATGGGCGAAAAATATAGAAGATGTTGTGGACGCTGACCTAGGATCCTTGAAAGATTCCGCGACTGAACGCGGACGCAGGGCAGCGGGGCACTTGAAGGATTGCAGAAAAAATCCGTTTTTTATTGTAGCATTGATGGAATTCGCTTGGAAAAATGAATGTAGATTTGAAACTTTCCAAATTGTAATCGACACAATACTTTCTGCCGCTAAGAAACATCAGTAAAGTCGAAATGCGCCTGGTTATGTAGCAGTGGCGTTTAGGCAATAAATTGCAATAGAACCAATCATATTACGTCGACGGTACCTAGCAGAAGCCCGACCGCTGCTGCACCCGCTAGTAACCGGACTGTGCCGAGTCTGAAGCAGAAAGTCGCAACGAGCGCGGCGGCCGACAGGCCGAGTGCCCAGGGGTTGAGCGTCCCGGCCTCCGGCACGGCGACCGACAGGCCCCAGCCCTCGAACCTGCCGACCGCGCCGAATATCGTGTGGAGCGCGAACCAGAGCGCGAGGTTGAGCACAACGCCGACCACGGCGGCGGTGATCGCGGCGAGCGCTGCCGAGAGCGCCCTGTTCTCGCGCAGGCGTTCGACATAGGGCGCGCCGAGGAAGATCCACAGGAAGCAGGGCGCGAAGGTCACCCAGGTGGTCAGCGCGCCGCCCAGAACTCCAGCGGGCAGTACCGCCAGCAGGCCGGGCTCGCGGAAGGCGGCCATGAAGCCGACGAACTGGGTCACCATGATGAGCGGGCCGGGCGTCGTCTCCGCCATGCCCAGCCCGTCCAGCATCTCGCCGGGCTGCAGCCATCCGTAGGTCTCGACGCCGGCCTGGGCGACCCAGGCGAGCACGGCATAGGCGCCGCCGAAGGTGACGACCGCCATCTTGCTGAAGAAGACGGCGATCTCCGCGAAGACGTGTGCGCCGCCGAGCACCGCCCACAGCAGGCCGACCGGCCCGAGCCACGCGACCAGCAGCAGAGCCGAAGTCAGGAACAGCCGGCGTTTCGTCGGAAGGTCGCGGGCGGGCACCTCCTCGCCCAGGATTGTCGTCGCGTCGGCGACCGTCTTGCCGCCCAGGGCGCCGTGCCCGCCGTCCGGCGCGAAAGCCGGCAGGCCGCTGCGCCCGCCGGCATAGCCGATGATCGCCGCCGCCAGCACGATAAGCGGAAAGGGGGTGTCGAAGCAGAAGATCGCGACGAAGGACGCCACGGCCAGCGCCAGCATCGCGCGGTTGCGCAGCGCGCGGCTGCCAATTCGCACGACCGCCTGGACGACGATGGCGAGCACGGCAGCCTTGAGCCCGAAGAACAGCGCTGCCACCGCCCCGACATTGCCGTAGAGCGCGTAGACGACGCTGAGCGCCATGATGGCGACGGCGCCGGGCAGGACGAACAATAGCCCGGCGATGAAGCCGCCGCGGATGCCGTGCATCAGCCAGCCGGTATAGGTCGCGAGCTGCTGGGCCTCCGGGCCGGGCAGCAGCATGCAGAAATTGAGCGCGTGCAGAAAGCGCGCCTCGCCGAGCCAGCGCTTTTCCTCGACCAGGATGCGGTGCATGACGGCGATCTGCCCGGCCGGCCCGCCGAAGCTGAGCAGCGCGACACGCGCCCACACGGCCAGCGCCTCGCGGATCGACGGCCACGGCCGCCCGTCGGCGCTCCTTCGCTCTCCAGGGCGCACTCTCTGGCGCTCTCCGGTGCGTTCGCCGGATCGCCCGCTAGGCCCGGTGTCGCTCATCGGACAGGCGGGAGGCCGGAATGGTGTTTCGGCTTGACTGTCCGGGAATAGAACAATAAATGAACAAAAAGACCATTATCGCTCCCGCAGTGCAAATCCCCGCACGTTCGCAGCGGGGGAGCCGCACCGGGGTTGCGATCTGCCGAGCAAGTTTTTCCACTCCGCCGCCTGCCGGTCAGGTCCGGCCGGAATGACGGTTGAGGCCGGGGCGAACGGCGAATCATGACACGCATTTATACCCTTTCCATACGTTGCTGAATCTGCCAGGACCGGCGCATGGTCGAAGAGGGCGGTATGGCGATTCTGGTATGGTGACAAGCATTACAGTATGGATGTCACAGAATCAAACTTAGCCGACATTGTGAATAAATTTGGTGGCGTATTAGTTGATGACCGGTTTAGGGTAATTTTGAAACTGGAGGAAGATGAAGGGGGGATAAACAGTCATTTAAGGTATTGGAAGTAATTGAATTTTACCCCGCATATAGACAAATGGAGAAACTTAATGAAACGCAGGAACGAAATAGCCTAAAGCAGACGAGAAAATCGGGGGAGATTGATCGTTTTTGCAGGGAGCACCCGTCGGAGGGTAACGCGTCCCTTTTCGAAAAATTGCTCCTACAAATGGCTAGAAAGCAGCCAGAAGCCGATCAAACATCCGATCCGGATGCTTTCGTATGTTGAAGCGATACTCAAATTCACCGAGCTATTTGGACAGGTGCTTCTTGGATACCCAAACGTGCGTCCCGCGGATCGACCGTTTCAGGATCAGCCAAAAGGCTTCGATATTGTTAGCGTGATCCAAGCCGCTCACATATTGCTTCGACATATGTTCGACCGTGCCGTGAGCGTATCCCTGAGGTGGCAGCACCTTGTAGACGGGCCATTCGTCCGTGCTGATGTGCGTCCCCGGCTCAACGTGTTTGGCGACGTGCGGCAGCATTTCCTTGCGGCTGGCGCGCTCCACAACGCGGGTAATGACTTCGCCTTCGCGCTCCATCATGCCAAAGACAATGGCCTTCTGCGCGCCGCGTCCGGTCAGTCCCTTGTTTCTTTCCGCCAACACGGCGACCGCCGATATAGGCTTCATCCAGTTCCACAATGCCGTCCAGCGTTCCGTCGCCGTCAACCTTCGCCATAATACTTGCGAATCTAATGGCCCATGCGCCATGCGCATTTGTAAGTGACGCCAAGCTGGCGCTGCAATTCCTTCGCGGAAACGCCGTGGCGCGTCGTTGTAATCAGGTAGATCGCATAGAACCACCTTTGCAGCGGCGTCCGGGATCGCTCAAACGGCGTCCCGACCATCGGGTGAATGTGATGGCTGCAGCGCGGGCAGGATTAAGCCGGGGCTTTGCTCAAGCGATAGAACTTGCCAGCCTTTCCGCACCTATCACAATCGACATGATTGCCAAAACGAACCTGCCACAGATGCTCAAGGCAAGCATCGCCGGTCGGGAATTTGCGGAAGAAATCGGTAACGGTGAGCGTCATGGTCTTGTCTCCTGACTGTCATTCGGCGTGGAATACTGACCCCCTTTTGAAGTGGGCCCCTGGGGTCGGACGGGCGGATTGAAATGATTTGACCAGTGCGATAACGCGCACGCCGGGATCTGTGCGGGGGGCGCCAGGCAACTGGCGTCCCTACCGCGATAGCGCAGCCGCTTGCGGTATGATGACGGGCGGCATTGGGCGCGGTGTCCGCGTTGCCGTCCCGATCCGATTCGGGCTATGGCGGCAGGGCCGTTTCATTGATAGTCGGGATTCGAGCCGGACTGTTGCGAGGGCATCCCCATGTTCAGGCGGAGAAGCCGGCGGCTCAGACCGGGGCCGGTGCCATTGCCGGTGCGGCCGATCTGCCGGCTAACCTAATCCCGATCGCGCCCGGGGACCTGGCGGGGCTCTCCGGCGTACGGCGATTCGCGGCGTGTCCGGGCGATTCGCGGCGTGTCCGGGCGAAAAGCGGCATTTTTTGGTTTTGCGCCCCGACCGGAATTCGGGTCATCAACCAGCCGGGCGAATATTTTTTGCTAAACAGACCGATCTGTCTATTTTGAGCCGATGCCGGACCGCAAGGGTGGAATTCAGGCCCTCCCGAGCGATGCTGGCCGAACCTGTACTGCGCCCGGCCATCCGCCGCACCGGCTTTGCGCGGGTGCGCGCGGTCCTGTAGGACATCGGCAAACTCCCGACACCGCCACACGCAGCCCATCCTGGAGGCGCCATGTTCTACCGGCCCGGCCACGAGCATCACGGCCTGCCCCGCAACCCGTTCAACGCGCTCGTCGTTCCGCGGCCGATCGGCTGGGTGTCCAGCCTGGCGCCGGACGGCACGGCCAATCTCGCGCCCTATTCCTTCTTCAACGCGGTCAGCTACGGGCCGCCTCAGGTCATGTTCTCGGCCGGCCAGCGGCCGCACCGCAAGGGCGATCCCTACGACCCCAAGGATTCCCAGACCAACCCCGAGGCGACCGGCGAGTTCGTCTGCAACATGGCGACCTGGGACCTGCGTGCGGCGATGAACCTGAGTTCCGAGCACGTCCCGCCGGGCGTCGACGAGTTCGACCAGGCCGGCCTGACCAAGGCGCCGGCGCAGACCGTCGCGCCGCCGCGGGTCGCCGAATCGCCGATCCATCTGGAATGCCGTTATCTCCAGAGCGTGCGCCTCAAGGCGAAGGAGGGCTACGGCCCGAACGTGCTGGTCATCGGCGAGGTGACCGGCATTCATATCGACGATGCAGTGCTGACGGACGGCTTCGTCGATATGGACAAGGTCCGCCCGATCGGCCGCCTCGGCTATCTCGACTATGTCACCGTGGACGACGTCTGGACCATGCCCCGGCCGGATTGACCGGGCCGCCGCAAGTTCCGCTATTCGACTTCGAACGTCTGCGGATCGAGCGGTTCCAGCCGCGCCGGATCGAAGGGCTGCAGATCGACCGTCGTGGCCGCGCCGTCCGCGATCAGCTCCGCCATCGCCTCCCCGGTCGAGGGGCCGTTCAGCATGCCCCAGACGCTGTGGCCGGTGGCCACATAGGCGCCGGCGATCCCCGGCACCGGGCCGATCAGGGGCAGCCCGTCCTCGGTCACCGGCCGGAAGCAGGCCTGCTCCGCCAATATTCTCGACGCCGCCAGGTCGGGCGAGACGCAGGCGGTCAGGCGCCGCAGGCGCTCGGCGGCTTCGGGCTCCGGCGCGACATCGGCCGGGTCGACAGGCAGGCCCTCGTCGCCGGAGGAGCCGCAGACATAGGTGGTTCCGTCGGGCCGCGGGTAGAATTCGGGATGCGCCGCCCCGCTCTCGGTTTCGACGTCGGCGAACAGCGTTTCCGCAGAAGGCTCGTAGTCGAAGATCAGGCTGTGCGCCTTGACGCCGTAGACCGCAGGCAGAGGCAGCCAGCGGCAGGCCAGCAGCGACCACGGCCCCAGGGCGATGACGACGGCGTCGGCCGGCAGTTCGTCATCGTCGACGACCGCGCCCGTCGCCCGCGCGCCGTCCGGCGACAGGGCAATGCCCCGTACGCAGCCTTCGACCAGCCGCGCGCCGCGCCCGGTTGCGCGTGCCATCATCGCTTCGGTGAAGGCGGCGGGATGGACCTGAGCCGTCGTTTCGGCGGTGCTCAGCCGGCCGTGAACCGCACTGTCCGGGCCGAGCCAGCCGGGGGCGGGCAGGCGCGCGAACCGGCGCATGTCCTGCCCTTCGCCGGCGACGACGCCCAGCGCCCCGATCCGGCGGTAGCCCCAGCCGCGGCTACCCCGACCGCTGACAGTCGCCGCCAGTTCCGCGTGCAGATCGAAACCGCGCTGCGCCAGCCCCGCCACAGGCGTGCCGTTGCACCAGTCGCGCGCCAGGAAGCCGCCGGATTTGCCGGACGCGGCATTGGCGACTCCGGTGCGCTCGACGACCACCGCTTCGATGCCGCGCAGGCCGAGGAAATACGCGATGCACGCCCCGATGACGCCGCCGCCGCAGATCAGGACTTTCATGCCGCCTGCTCCCGCTCAATTCCTGCGTTCATTCGGGCACTCGTTCGGGATCCTGCCGCGCTTCGAGATACTCCTGCGACTGCATCTCCATCAATCGCGAAACGGTGCGCTGGAATTCCATCGCGATGTGGGTGCCGCGGTAGAGGTCCTGCGGCGCGCCGGCGGCTGAGGCGAGCAGCTTGACCTTCCGCTCGTAGAGCGTGTCTATCAGGATGGCGAAGCGCTTGACCGGGTTCTTCTCGTCCGGCTTGAAGCGCGGAATGCCGTCGATCAGCACGGTCCGGTAGGCGTCGGCAATCGCGATATAGTCGGCGGCGGCGCGCGCCTCGCGGCATAATTCGTCGAACGGGAAGCGCGCGACGCCGTGTGCGGCAAGCGGCACCGGCACGTCCCGCCCTTTCACGGTCAGCCGGGCCGGCGCGGCTTCGGCGCCGTCGGTCAGCGCTGCGAAATCCCTGTCGAGCGCCCGGGTCGCCGCCGGCCCGAGGGGCGTGCGCCAGACCTGCATCGTCATCAGCCGGGCGAGCCGGTAATCCCGCGCCGCCTCCAGGTGCAGCACGTCCAGCTTCGTCTTGAGCAGGTCGATGAAGGGCAGGAAAAGCTGGCGCTGCAAGCCGCCTTCGTAGAGCCGGTTCGGCGGCCAGTTGGATGTGGCGACGACGATGGCGCCGCGGGCGAACAGGGCCTCGAACAGGCGTCCGAGGATCATGGCGTCGGCGATGTTTACGACATGCAGCTCGTCGAAGCAGAGCAGCCAGGCATCCTCGGCGATGTCGCCGGCGACGGCCGGCAGCAGGTCGTCGACCCGGCCCCCCGTTCGCGACTCCTCGCGCCGCCGGTGCAGCCGGTCCTGGATTTCGAGCATGAATTCGTGGAAGTGGACCCGGCGCTTGCGGGCGACCGGCGCGGAGTCGAAGAACAGGTCCATCAGCATGGATTTGCCGCGCCCGACGCCGCCGTAGAGATACAGCCCGCGCGGCGGTTCCGGCGCTTTCCTGTTAGCGAGGCCGAAGCGCGCGAGCCCAAAAAGGGAATTTCGGGAGCCGGCCCGACCCGGTTCGTAGCCTTTGATCGCCTGGTGCAGGCCGGTCAGCTTCTCCGCCGCCAGCGCCTGGGCCGGATCGTGGGTCAGATGCCCGCCGGCGACCCGGGCGCGCCACACGCCAAGCGGCGTTTGCGCCGGCGCGGTTGCAGCAGCGCCGTCCACCATCGGCTTGGTACGCTCAGCCATCCGCCTCGTCGGCGACGCGGACATGCCGGTCCGGAGCGGCGAGAATGGTATCGATGGCGTCGGCCACCATGCGCTCGACCAGTGCCGCGGCGCTTGGCCGGTCGGCGATCAGGTCCAGCCCCTCGCCGGCGAAGGTGACGGCGGTGTCGGTATCGCCGCCGCGCTGGGCGGCGAAGAAGCGCTCGCGTTGCGCCGGCCCCTCCGCGCGCAAATCGTCGTCGCGATTGTGCCAGGCGTCGGTGAAGGCGTTGCGGATTGCGCGCCCGGTATACGGTTTCGGCCAGGTCAGGCCGCGCGCCGTGTCGAACACCTTGGTGCGCAGCGTGTCGTCGCCGCCGGTGCGCTCGATCAGCGCCTTCTGGTTCGGATGGCCCAGCGCCTCCCGGGTCGCCCAGAAGCGGGTGCCGACCAGCACGCCTTCCGCGCCCAGCATAAGGGCCGCGGCCAGCCCGCGCCCGTCGGCGATGCCGCCCGCCGCCGCGACCGGGACGGGCGCCACTGCGTCGGCGACCGCCGGGACCAGGGGCAGGGTCGCCCGGTCGGCGCCGTGGCCGCCGGCCTCGGTGCCCTGGGCGACGACAATATCTGCGCCTTTCGTGGCAACGTCCCGCGCATCCTTCAGGGTCTGGACCTGGCAGATCAGCGCCGCGCCGGCGTCGCGGATCTTCGCGGCGTAGGGCGCGATATCGCCGAAGGACAGCATGACCGCCGCCGGCCGGCGCTCCAATGCGGCGTCGAGCGCACCGGGGCGTTTATCCAGCGCCCAGGTGATGAAGCCGATGCCGACCGCCCGGTTGCCCGCCTTGTCGAATTCGCCTGCGATCCACTCGTCGGAACCCCAGCCGAGCGCCGGGTCGGCATAGCCGGCGCCGATCAGCCCCAGCCCGCCGGCCGCCGAGACTGCCCCGGCCAGCGCGCCGCCGGAAACCCCGCCCATCGGCGCGAGCAAGACCGGATGCTCGATGCCAAGCAGGCGGGTGATCGCAGTCGAAAGCCTCATGGCCGCGGGCATAGCGGCTTTCGCCCGGCGATGGCAAAGGGAATGTCGAGCCGGTTCCGCCTGCATATTTCCAATCGTCATTTCGACCGGAGACGCCCGGCGGGCGGCGAAGTGGAGAAATCTGCCCTGCGCTCTGCCGACGCCCGGCAGCGGCGCGTGCGGCAGCGCCCGGCGAAGTACAGATTTCTCCACTCCACGGTCCTGCGGACCGTTCCGGTCGAAATGACGGTTGGGTGTCCGGCCGGGGCGGCAATGCGGGAATTTGCGAGCCCTTACTCCCCCGCCGGTTCGCTCCCGCCGTCGATAACGTCCAGCGGCAGGCTGCCGATCTCGCTGACGACCTGGATCAGCACCTCGGTCGCCTCGTCGAGCAGGCGCGTGCCGGTTTCCGGGCTGGCCAGCGTGGCGTCGCCGACCGCGCCGGCCGGGTTGAGGTCCTGGGTCTGCCAGCCGAAGCCGGCCGTGCGGCCGAACGGGCGCAGATGGGCGTAGTCCCTGGCAATCTCCTCGGAACGCGAGGCGAAGCGCTGCACCTTGCCGACGCGGACCTCGCCTGGCCGGATCGCCTGCATGATCGAGGTTTCGGCCGCGCCGCCATGGATGCCGTGGGCCGCCTCGTGGACGCCGAAGTGGCTCTCGGCCTGCCAGTAGCGATAGCCGTTGAGCGGGAAGACCAGCAATTCGTGCTTGCGGCGCAGTTTGTGGGCAACGATGTCGAGCACCGCCGGGTTGCCGCCGTGGCAGTTGAGCAACGCCAGCTTGCGGAAGCCGGCTGCCGCAACGCCGCCGGCCAGTTCCATCAGCACGGCGATCATGGTCTCCGCCGACAGGCTGAGCGTGCCGGGAAAATCGCCGTGCTCGATGCTGACGCCGACCGGCAGGGCCGGCAGCACCAGCAACGGCACCTTGACCGGCAACCGCGCAACCAGCCGCTCGACCAGCGCGGCGCAGATATCGTGGTCGACCGAGACCGGCAGGTGCGGCCCGTGCTGCTCGGTCGCCCCGACCGGCAGCAGGATCACCGTCGCCGCCGGGTCGAAGCCGGCGAACTCCTCGGTCGTGTGGTCGGCCCAATAGCGGGAATGGCTGGTCATGCGGGTGCGGCTGGATTCCGTGGCGAGCGTCCGACGCAATCTATGCGCCTGCAGGCCGCGCGGCAAATGCCGGCGAGATGGCGGAGGCCCGGTATCAGGTCAGACGTTTCTTTTCGCCATGCCGCCAGGCGCGCGGGTCGTAGGCAATGGCGCAGCCCCACATTCCGCGCCCCGCCTTACGGGCCTCCAATTCGACCGCCTTGTACCGGTCGCCGTAGGCGGAGATCGCGTGGCCGTTGCGGACCAGCCAATCGCCGACATCCCTGCCGTCGCAGGTCACGATGCCGACGGCCCGTTCGTATTTGTCGAACTTCACGACAGTGACATGGACGTGTTTGCCGCCGACTTCCAGGATCAGGGCGCTCTTGATGCGCTTGCCCTGATTGAACCAGTAACCGTCCCGGTGCATTGCCTGCTGGTCGTATTCCGGCGCGTCGAGGCCGGCGAGCCGGATTTCTGTTCCGGAAACACGCAACCCGTCGCCGTCGGTGACATAGGCCTTGCCGGAGATGGTGCCTCCGGACCGCCTTTTCCGGCGGCCACGGAAGAGCAGGAAGACAACGGCCGCGACCAGCAGGAAAGCGAGGAATTCCATGGCGGAAGCACCCTAATCCCGCTCCTGCACGCAATCCAGTGGGCGTCGGATGCCGCCGACTGCGTGATCGTCCTCGTGACTGGACGGCACCGCTTCCGCGTCCTGTATATCGCCGCCCCTTGTCCCGCGACCGGCAGCCCCCATCTCCGGTCCAGTCCCTGCCGGCATCGGGCGGCCGGCGCTGCGAAACCCGGAGAACGGCATGACACAATCCGCAACGCCCAGGGCCCGGCCCGTCGGCATCAACCATATCGCGCTCGAGGTCGGCGACATCCAGGAGGCGCTGGATTTCTACCACGGATTCCTCGATTTCGAGGTCTCGTCCCAGAGCGAGACGGCCGCCTTCATCTATTTCGGCGACCAGTTCATCAACTTCATGACCGGCCGGCGCCAGGGGCCGGACGAGGGCCGCCATTTCGGCATCGCCGTCGACGACAAGCCGCTCGCGATCCAGCGGCTCAAGGAGATGGGCGTCGAGATGCTCGATACCCGCTTCACCGATTTCCTCGACCCTTGGGGCAACCGGGTCGAGCTCACGACTTACACCAACATCCAGTACACCAAGGCCGACCATGTCCTGAACGGCATGGGCCTCGGACATCTTAAGAAAGCGCCGGAAGCGCTTGAGGAACTCGCGAGGAAAGGCATGGTGCCTGAAGGGTAGCCAAGAATTTAATGGAAGAATAGGCAATGAAGGGCCTCATTCGATGGAAGTAGGTACAGGAAGCGAGCAACTTTTCTTCACTACACTGAGAATTGAAGCTGGCGACTCTGTTGGTACGGGGTTTATCGTAGTCCATGAATGGGCCAATAAGAAATCTGGGACAAATCTATTCGGTTTGTTTCTCGTTTCAAATAAGCATGTAATCGCGAATTCGAAATCGGGAAAAATCCGAATTACAAGAAGAATAGAAAACAACCCTAGTCTCGGTGAAATTACTGAACTAGAAATATAACGATATTGACTGGAATCGTTGGACTGGTCACCCAGCCGAGGATATAGATATTGCCGCACTTCCACTAAATCCAATACTTGATAAACTGGACGAATCTGAAAAAAATTTTTTCTGGAAAACAATTTTCACGAAAGACATTAAGTTAGATCCATTGGGCCACAATCTGGGAGCCATAGAGGATATCTTATTTGTAGGATATCCAAATGGTGTATTTGATGAGAAAAATAACTTGCCCATTGCTCGCAAAGGCATAACTGCTACACCACCAAATGTGGACTATAACGGAAAACCTATATTCTTAATTGATGCTTCTGTCTTTCCAGGTAGCAGCGGAAGTCCAGTTTTCGTCTACAACACTGGTTCCTGGCTCGATAAGGACGGGCCGGTTCTAGGTCACATGAGAATAGAATTTATCGGCGTTCTTTCTGCTGTGTTGTATAGAGTAGAGAATGGCCGGCTCGAGTTTCGTGAAGTTCCAGCTAATATCGAGCCAGTTATTCGAACAAAAGAAATGCTTGATATTGGTGTTGTTTATAAGGCTAGGACAGTTATAGAAACAATCGAATATATGTTAAAGATAAATGATTAATAGTTGCGGCACATTCGGCAAATAGTGGGCTATGGAACTGGTCCTATTTAGAAGTACGTCTCGCAAAGACTTGCATTGAATTTGTTTGCTGTAGAAAAATTACTGTAGATCATGCCACCGCCCTCGCCCTCGACCTCGCCCCTCCCCGATACGGATGTCATCGTCGCCGGCGGCGGGCCGGCGGGGCTGATGCTCGCTATCGAGCTCGGGCGGCGCGGCGTCGCCGTGGCGCTGTTTGACGACGACCGGGCGGATTCCTTCAGCCCCCAGGCCAACGCCACCCAGGCGCGCACGATGGAGCATTTCCGCCGGCTCGGCTTCGCCGACGAGATCCGGCAAATCGGCCTGCCGCCGGACCACCCGACCGATATCGTCTATTACACGACCTATGCCGGCTACGAACTGGCGCGCTTCCGGCTGCCGACCGCGCGCCAGGCCGCCGGACTGCCGAAACAGCTCTCCGGCTCGTGGAGCGCCGCCGAGCTGCCGCACCGGGTCTCGCAGATGTATGTCGAGCGGGTTCTGCAGCGCCACGTCGCCGCCCTGCCTTCGGTTACGCTGCATTACGAACACAAGGTCGTCGCGGTGCGGGACGACGGCGATCGGGCCACGGCCACGGTCGAGCACGGCGGCAAGACCTTCGAAGCCTCGGCGCGCTATCTGGTCGGCTGCGACGGCCCCGGCAGCCTGGTCCGCAAGCATCTCGGCGTGCGCTACGAGGGCGAGGCCGGGGTGCGGCGCAATTTCGCCGGCGGCCGCATGCACGCCGTCCACCTCAGGAGCGCGGCGCTCAAACAGGCTATGAGCGGTGCGCCGGGCTGGATGCATGTCAACGTCCACCACGCCCGGCGCAGCTTCACGATCGCGCTCGACGGCGTCGCCGAGTTCGTCTTCCACACCCAGCTCCTGGCGGGCGAGGACGAAGCGGCGCTGACCGACGGCGACGTCCGGCGCATGTTCGCCGATTGTATGGGCCGGGAGATCGATTTCGAGATCCTGTTCCGCGCCTCCTGGACCGCCGGCTTCGCCCTGGTCGCCGAGCGCTTCCGGCCCGGAAATTCCGGGGGCCGGCTGTTCCTCGCCGGCGACGCCGCCCACCTGTTCACGCCGATGGGCGGCCTCGGCTACAACACGGCGGTCGAGGACGCGGTCAATCTGGGCTGGAAGCTGGCCGCAGTCGTGAAGGGCTGGGGCGGCGCCGGCCTGCTCGAGTCCTACGAACTGGAGCGCAAGCCGGCGGCCGTGCGCAATACCGGCTATGCCCGCGCTTTCGCCGATTCCCTCGGCAACTTCGTGCCCGATCCGCGGCTGGAGGAGGCGTCGCCGGAGGGCGAGCGGCTGCGCGCCGAAGCCGGCGCCTATTTCGAGGACCACGGCCGGCGCGAGTTCAACATCCCCGGCATTACTTTCGGCACGCGCATCGACGGCTCGCCGGTCGTCGTGCCCGACGGAACGCAGCCGCCGCCCGACCGGCCGAACGAATACGTCCCGACTGCCTGCCCCGGCGGCCGCCCGCCCCACGCCTGGCTGGCCGACGGCGCGTCGCTCTACGACCGTTTCGGCTTCGACTTCACCCTGCTCGACCTCGGCGGCGACCCGGACCGCGCCGCGCCGCTGTTGGAGGCCGCCCGCAGCGTTGGTCTCCCGCTCGCCCATGTCTCCCTGAACGACGCCGCCCTTCGCGACCTCTACGAAGCCGGCTACGCCCTCATCCGCCCCGACCAGACGGTCGTGTGGCGGGGCAACGGCTTCGGCAACGCAGCGGCGGTTGTGGATATCGTCAGGGGTGCGGGCAGCCTTTAGACCGCGCCGCGCGCTCCGGCTCCACCCGTCATTCGGACAGGGACCGCATCAGGCCGCGGGGCGGAGGACTCCCGGCGCCCGGCCGGAACGGCGGTACGGGACATCTCGCATGTTGAGGCGGGGCCTGGCGCGCGCTATCCGGTTCGCCCCGGCTCGCTCGCGAGCCTCTGGACAGCGAGTCCCGCCGGCCGATGACAGAACGAATGACCACAAAGGACGCTTCGTTGGGGCGAGACCGTGTGCTCCTCGGCGCGGCCCTGGTCGCGGCGGCGGGGCTGATGTTCGCGCTCGCCGGCATGGCGATCAAGATGGCAGGCGCGAGCCTGTCGAGCGTCGAGGTGCTGTTCTGGCGCAACGTGCTGAGCCTGGCGATCCTCGCACCGTGGATCCTCTGGCGCTGGCCGGCCTCCCTGCGACCGGTCCATAGCGGGCTGATGGCGTTGCGCGGGGTGGCGGTGGTTGCCTCGCTGCTCTGCTACTACTACGCGGTCAAGGCGCTGCCGCTCGCCGAGGCGGTGCTACTCAATTTCAGCTCGCCGATCTTCGTTCCGCTGCTCGGCTTCCTGCTGTTCCGCTTCGCCCTCGACCGCAAGGTGCTGCTCGCCGTCGCGGTCGGCTTTGTCGGCGTCGCGCTGATCCTCAAGCCGGGCACGGATTTCTTCCGGCCCGACGCGCTGATAGGGCTTGCTTCGGGCGCGCTCGGTGGCCTCGCCGCGGTTGCCGTCTGGCGCATGCCAGCCGAGGAGAGCCCGGTGCGCATCGCGGTTTTTTTCGCGCTGATCGGCATCCTGATCACGACCGGGCCGGCACTCGTGGCCAACCCGGCCCTGCTGCCGCCGGCCGACGCCTGGCCCGCGCTCGCGATGCTCGGCCTGTTCTCGACCGCCGCCCATATCCTGTTCGCCCAGGGCTGCCTGGTCGCGCCGGCCGACCGGGTGAGCCCGCTCGACTACACCGCGGTCTTCTTCGCCGCCGGCCTCGGCTGGCTGATCTGGGGAGAGGGCGTCGACGGGTTCACGGCGGCCGGAACCGCGCTGATCGTCGTAGGCGGCGTCATCGCCATCCGCGCCGGGCGGAGGGATAGCGAGGCGTGAGGCGGGCGTGCCGTTCGTGTCCGGTTGCGCGGGGCAGGGGGTTGGGTAATATCCGATGCCGAATTCCCATACCGCCAGCAACTGCCCGGCGGCACACCACCGATTTCCGTAACCCGACAGGTCCGCGCCCGATGGCAGACACCGACGCCCCCGAGATTGTCGAGGTGAGCGAGCGCAGCGTGTCCTGCGACGGCGGCGGCGGGGTGCTGGGCCATCCGAAAGTCTATCTCAACATGGGCGGCGGCGATTTCGTCGAATGCCCCTATTGCGACCGCCGCTTCGTGCTCGCGCCCGGCGCCGGCCGGGCCGGCTGACCCTCCGATCGCCGCCGCGCCGCTTCCCGGCAAGGCGCGCTCCCAACGCTTGACAAAACACCGAACGGGACCCTCAACAGGAATTTGCCATGAAACTCGCTTCCTTCATTCTGAACGATAAGCCGACCTGGGGCGCCGTGAACGGCGACTCGGTGATCGACCTGGGCGATCTCGCCCCGAGCCTGAAAGCGGCGCTCGCCGCCGGACTGCTCGATGCTGCGGCCGAGCGGGCGGCCGGGCAGGGGCCCTCGGCGGCGCTTGCCGATGTCAGCCTGCTGCCGGTCGTTCCCGATCCGGACAAGGTCGTCTGCGTCGGCCTCAATTATAAATCCCATATCGAGGAAACCGGCCGGAGCGACAGCGATTATCCCGTGCTGTTCACCCGCTGGGCCAATACCCAGGTCGGCCACGGCGCGCCGATGGTCCGGCCGGTCAATTCGACCAAATATGACTATGAGGGCGAGCTTGCGGTCATTATCGGCAGCGCGGCCCGCCATGTCAGCGAGGCCGATGCGCTCGGTCATGTCGCTGGCTACAGCTGTTACAACGACGGCTCGGTCCGCGACTGGCAGCGCCACACCCACCAGTTCACTCCGGGCAAGAATTTCGAAGGCACCGGTGGTTTCGGACCCTGGATGGTGACGACGGACGAGATACCCGATCCGTCCGCCCTGCATCTGAAGACCCGGCTGAACGGCCAGGAAGTGCAGAATTCGAAGACCGAACTGCTGGTTTTCACCGTGCCCGTGCTGATCGAATACATCTCCAGCTTCACGACGCTGGCGCCGGGCGATGTCATTGTCACCGGCACGCCGGGCGGCGTCGGCTTCAAGCGCAATCCGCCGCTCTACATGAAGGACGGCGATACGGTCGAGGTCGATATCTCCGGCATCGGCGTGCTCTCGAACCCGGTCCGGGACGAATAGGCCGCCGGGCGCCCATTGCGTGCGGGCGCCCTCATGGCGGCGCCTTCCCTGAAACCTGCCCAGGCCCGGACCCGCTGGACCATCGTCCTGCTCGGCATGCTGGCCGGCATCATGGTCGCGTTCCAGATCGGCAAGCTGCCGGCGGCGATCCCGACCCTGCAAGGCGAGCTCGGGCTCGATCTGGTTGAAGCCGGCTGGGTGCTGGCCGTGTTCCACGCCCTGGCCGCCGCCATCGGCGCGATCGCCGGCGTTTATGCCGACCGCTGGGGCATCCGCCGGGTCGCCTTCGCGGGGCTTCTGGCGACCGGGCTCGGCGCTGCGGCGGGCGGGCTGTCGGACGGCCTGACCCTGCTGTTGCTCTCGCGGATGGTCGAGGGCGTCGGGTCGATCACCGTGCTGGTCTCCGCGCCGGCGCTGATGCTGCGGGCGAGCCGGCCGGGCGACCAGGGCCTCGCCATGGGCATGTGGGGCTCTTTCATGCCGACCGGCATGGCGGTCATGACCCTGCTGACGCCGCTCCTGATCGCGCTGGCCGGCTGGCGCGGCCTCTGGATCGTCAATGCCGGCCTGGTCTGGCTGTTTGCCGGCCTGTTCTGGGCCGCCACCCGGCGCACGCCGGACCCGACCGGGCCGGGCGCGGCCGGGCCGGGGCCGTGGCGCGAACTGGCCGTTGTATTGCGCCGCACCGGGCCGTGGCTGCTCACGCTGGTCATGGGCCTCTATGCCGCGACCTATCTGCCGATCCTCGGTTTCCTGCCCAAATACCTGATCGAGCATCACGGCTATTCGCAGTCCGCGGCGGCGGCCTGGGTGGCGCTGGCGATCTGGGCCAACGCGGCCGGCAACCTGACCGGCGGCTGGCTCGGCCATCGCGGGGCGCCGCGCTGGCTGTTGATGATCGTGGCGCTGACGACCATGGGCATCGCCGGCTGGCTGACCTACCAGCCCGGCTTCAGCGGCGAGGCGCGCCTGGTTTTCGCTTTCGTCTTCTCCGGCGTCGGCGGCCTGCTGCCGTCGTCGATCTTCGGCAGCGTGACACGCCACGCCCCGGACAGGAACCGGGTCGCCGGCGTTAACGGGCTGATCCAGCAGAGCACCAATGTCGGGCAGCTCGCCACGCCGCCGCTCTTCGCGATGCTCGTCGCCGCCGGCGGCTGGCCGCACGGGCCGTGGCTGACGGTGGGCCTGTCCGCCGCCGCCATCGTCTTCGCCCTGCTCCTGCGCCGGCTGGAGCGGCGGGGGTGAGGCTGGGCGACGCCGTAAGGTCGGACCCATATCCGCCGGCAAGCGTTTCGGCCGGCAGTGACGCGCTCACCAAAGGCGTGCAACGCCGTACCGGTCGAACATCGTATCGACCGACACCACCGGCAGATCGCAGGTTAACGCCTGGGCGATAAGCATCCGGTCGAACGGATCGCGGTGCGGGCCCGGCAAGTGTCCGGCGCGTTCGGCATCGGCAACGCGCACCGGCAGCTCTTCGAATCCCTGGCGGGCGATGTGGCCGGCAATATCGCGCGCCAGACTATCCGCGCCCGGGAGTTTGCCGATCCGGAATTTGGTCGCGATTTCCCATGCCGACGCCGCACTGACCGCGATTTCGTTCGCGTCGTCCGCAATGGCGCGCCGTGCCGGCTGCGAAAGGCGCTCGCTGTCCGCAAGCCACCAGAGGAAGGCGTGCGTGTCCAGCAGCGCGCGCACCGCTACCGGCCTTCCCATGCCGCCAGTTCTTCTTCCGGCAGCGGATAGAAGAAACTGTCGGGAATCGTCACCCTGCCCTTGAGGATATCGGGCTGCCGCCTGCCCGCCTGTTTGCAGCCGACAAGACGTGCGACGGGTTCGCCCCGGCGGGCGATCACGATTTCCTCGCCCGCCTCGGCCTGCGCCAACAGGCGCGAGAGGTGGGTCTTGGCCTGGTGAACGTTGACAACCGGCATCGCTTCGTTCCTTGGGGAGGGTAGAGATGACTAACTATCTAGTCAGATTTCGGGCGGAAGCAATGCGCCTGCCGTTGGGCTAACGCCGGAGCCAACGAGCTCAATCCGTCGCGCCGGGCATCCCCGCATCGCGCGAGGACTTTTCCTGTCCGGCCGGCCCGCCGCCGCGCAGAGGCAACCTTTGCGAGAAATCCGCGCTAACCGTCCGCCAGCGTCGGATGCTCTTCCTCCAGGCCTTCGGGATCCTGGTGGATGATGACTTCGGCGTTCGGGAACGCCGCCATGATGGCGTCCTCGACCTCGTCGGCGATGGTGTGGGCGCGCATCAGGGTCATGTCCGGGTCCATTTCCAGATGGAACTGGATGAAGGTTGCGGCCCCCGAACGGCGCGAGCGCAGGTCGTGCAACGACCGGACTTCAGGGTGGCCGAGCGCGATCTGCCGGATATTTTCGCGTTCTTCGTCCGGCAGTTCGCGGTCCAGCAGCATGTCGAGCGACGCGGCGCCGACCTTGCGCGCGTTCCACAGCAGCCACAGCACGATGCCGACGGCGAACAGCGGATCGAGCCAGGTCCAGCCCCACATCGCGTGGGCGGCCAGGGCGACGATGACGCTGCCGTTCAGCGCCAGGTCGCCGGCATAGTGCAGCGAGTCGCCCTCGATCGCGACAGACCGGGTCCGCCGGACGACATGGCGCTGAAAGGCGACCAGCGCCAGGGTCAGCGCGATCGAAAAGACCATGACGCCGATGCCGATCGCTTCGTCGCGCACCGCGCGGGGATCGAAAAATCGCCGGATCGCCTCGATCAGCAGCAGCGCGCCCGAACCGCAGATGAAAGCGGCCTGGCCCAGGCCGGCCAGCGCCTCCGCCTTGCCGTGGCCGAAGCGATGCTCCCGGTCCGCCGGCTCGACCGCATAGCGCACCGCGATCAGGGTGACGACCGACGCCGCGGCGTCGAGCAGGGAATCGACCAGGGAAGAGAGGACGGCCACGGAATCCGTCAGCAGCCATGCGACGAGTTTGGCGGCGATCAGCAGCGTAGCGACAACGACTGATGCGATCGTCGCCTGCTTCTTCAGGCGAATCTGGGCGGCGGCATCGGCAAGGGGTGCAGCGCGGGCGGCGGGCTCGGTCATGTCGCGCCGAACATAGGCTGGCCGCCCGGCAGCCTCAACCGGCGCAGCCCCGGCTGGTGCGGCCCCGGCCGGCGCAGCGTATGGCCGAAGAAAAAGGCCCGGTCCACCGGGGACCGGGCCTGCAAGGCGGAGGGAAAGCGCGGGAGAGGCGTGCGGGAGCCGATTGCGGCGTCAGGCGGAAGGCTTGCCGTTCGGGCCGTCGCCGTTGCCGCCGCCGTTGCGTTCGGCCATGAACTGGTCGAACTCGGCCTGGTCCTTGGCGCGGCGCAGGCGTTCCATGAACATGGCGAACTCGCGGCGCTCCTCGTCCAGCCGGCGCAGGGTTTCCTCGCGATACTCGTCGAAGGCGGCGTTGCCAGTCGACGGACCGCGGCGCATCTTGCTCTTGACGCTGATCCAGTCGCAGGAATCGGCGCAGCTGCCGAGTCGGCCGGTGAACAACAGGAAACCCAGTATCGCGAGGCCGATCGGCCAGAGCACGATGAATCCCAGGACCATGATCGCAATCCATGCCGGTTTCGGCAGGCTGGGTCCGGTCCACTCGCGGCTGTGGCGGGCGGGGTTTTCCCGGGCCATCGAAGCTGCGGTCATTGAAGTCCTCCTCGGTTGGTGCCACTGTCTATGTAAAACAGTTTCACATAGATGGGGATGGTACGCACCGGCGCAAGAGGTCCGTCGAAAAAAAGTTATCGCGCCGGTTCGCGAAGGCGCGTTACGCCGTGACGCCCAGGCCCTTCAGATACAGCTCTACGCCCAGATCGAGCATCCGATGGCGCGACAAGGCCGGTGCCGCACTGCCTTTTCCGAGGGTCGCAGCGCCATGGGCGAGCGACCAGATATGGAAAAACACCGCTTCCGGCGGCACGGGTTGGCCGGCTGCGCTGGCGCCCTCGAGGCGGTCGGTCACCGCCGAGAGCGTGCGGTAGGCCCGGTCGGCCGCATCGTGGAACGCCGGGTCGCCGTCGCCGCTCACGTCGGCTTCGAACATGGCGGCGTAGTAGGCGCGTTCGGTCAGGGCAAAATCGAGATAGGCGTGGCCGAGGCGCCGGAAGGCGGTCAGCTGGTCCGGTTCGCCGCCGGCCCAGGCCTCTTCCAGACCGTCTGAGAATTTCGCGTAGCCGAGTCGCGCGACCTCCGCCAGCAGCGCCTCCCGGTCCTTGAAGTGGCGGTAGGGCGCGGCCGGGCTGACTCCGGCCAACCGCGCCGCCTCAATCAGCGAAAAGCCGTGCGGGCCCTTCTCCAGAATCAGCACGCGCGCCGCCGAGACCAGCGCTTCCTTCAGGTTGCCGTGATGGTAGCCGCTCTTGCGCAGGCCGTTTGCCCGAGCCGGGGATTTCTCTGTATTTCGGGGCATGTTAATGTATTTAACATGCGAATCGCCGCTGCCAAGCCCCCGGTGCCGGAAAGTTTCGAACCAAATTGCATCATACCTGCCTTGCCGCGCTGCCGGCCGGGCAGCTATCGTCCGCCGGTCAACCGATGGCGGGGCAGGGCGTGGCGACAATTCCTGAGGCAGGCGGCCGGAATTTTAATCTGGAGCGCGCGGTCGGCGCGGTGACGGCGCGCTACGAGGCCGCCAACTCCGCCAGCCGGGCGCTGTACGAACGTGCCCGTGAGAGCCTGCCCGGCGGCAATACGCGCACCGGCATGTTCTACACGCCCTTTCCGCTCGCGATCGCGAAAGCGGCCGGCGCAACCGTGACCGACGTCGACGGCCACACCTACACCGATTTCGTCGGCGATTTTTCCGCCGGCCTCTACGGCCATTCGCATCCGGCGATCCGCGAAGCGGTGCTGGCGACGCTGGACGGCGGCATGGCCTTCGGCTCGACGAGCCCCTACGAGGCGCGGCTGGCGGCGCTCGTCTGCGCGCGCTTTCCCTCCATCGAGCGGGTGCGCTTCACCACCTCGGGCACCGAGGCGAACGTGCTGGCGCTGGCCACCGCCCGCGCGGTGACCGGCAAGGACGCAATTATGGTGTTCGAGGGCGGCTATCACGGTGGCACCATCTACTTCGGCCGCGAGAGCGCGCCGATCAACCTGCCCTTCCCCTTCCTGATTGCGCCGTACAGCGATCCGGATGAGGCGCAGCGCCTGATCCGGGAAAATGTGCAGCGCCTCGCCGCGGTCCTGGTCGAGCCGCTTCAGGGCGCGTCCGGCGGGATACCGGCATCGGCCGGCTTTCTCGAGGCGTTGCGGGAGGCGTGCAGCGCCCATGATGTGCTGCTGATCTTCGACGAGGTGATGACTTCGCGGCTCGCGCCAGGCGGGCGCCAGGAGCAGCTCGGCATCGTCCCGGACATGACCACGCTCGGCAAGTATATCGGCGGCGGCTTTTCCTGCGGCGCGTTCGGCGGCCCGGCGGAAATCATGAAGGTCTACGACCCCTCTCGGCCCGACGCGTTCGTCCACCACGGCACCTTCAACAATAACGTGTTCATGCTGAACGCCGGCGCCGTGGGCCTGGAGAAGGTCTTTACACCGCCGGTGCAGGCCGCGCTCAACGCCGCCGGCGATCGGTTGCGCGACGCCCTCAACGGGCTCGCCGCCCGGCACGGCGCGCCGTTCCAGGCCACCGGGCTGGGCTCGCTCATAAATCTGCACTTGCAGCGTGAGCCGATCCACTCGATCCGCGATATCGCGCCCAGGGATGCGCGCGTGCGCCAACTCCTGCATCTGGATCTGATCGACAGAGGCTTCTTCACGACCCGGCGCGGCTACATCACGCTATCGCTCGCCATTACCAAGCCCGATCGTGCCGGCCTGGTCGAAGCGGTCGACGATTTTCTGGGCCACCACGGCCATCTGCTGGATGCCGCCGCCGGCTAGTACCCATATGCCTTCGCAAACAGTTCGATCGGGTGGGGCGCCCGGTCCGGGATTTCGGCGCCCCCGATCCGTTCCATACCCTGCAGGATGTGCAGGCCGGCGAGCGGGCATTCCGAGACGATGTAGCGGTTGGCCGCCTTGGCCGCATCGCGCATGACCGGCTTGCCGACCTTCATGCCGGTCTCGAAATTGTCCTTCATCACGCCCCACGAGCCGCCATGTCCCGAGCAGCGCGACAGGATCTTCGGCTTGGTCCCCGGGATCAGGCGCAGCAGTTCGGCGGCCTTCACGCCCATATTCTGGGCCCTGGCGTGGCAGGCGACATGCAGGGTGACGCCGCCGTCGAGCGGCCGCAGCCCTTCGGCCAGCCCCTCCGTCTTCGCGATGTCGACGACATACTGCGCCGCGTCGAAGCAGTGTTCCGACAACACCCGGACATGCTCGTTGTCCGGCAGCAGCAAGGGCCATTCGAATTTCAGCATCAAGGCGCAGGACGAGACCGGTGTCACGATGCTGTAGCCCCGGTCGATCCAGGGCCTGAGCGCCGCGGCCGTCCGCGCCGCCCCGGCGGCGACTGCCTTCAGGTCGCCCTGCTCCATCTGGGGCATGCCGCAGCAGCCGGGGTAGGCGATTTCCGTATCGACGCCGTTGTGCGCCAGCACCTTGAGCAGCGCGACGCCGATCTCCGGGGTGTTGCCGTTGCCGTAGCAGGTCGCGAAGATCGCCGCCTTGCGGCCGTGGGCCGGAGCCTCTGTGTCAGCCTCCGGCGTTTCGGTGCGCGCCCGCTTCTCCAGCGTCCGGCTGGCGAAGGCGGGCAACGCCGCGTCCCGATGTACCCCGGCGACGGCCTCGAGCGGACGGCGGGTCAGACGGTTGCCGCTTCGCGTCGCCCAGTTGGCAAGGCCGGAGACCGAACAGCCCAGCTTGTTGTTGCGGTCGGTTTTTGTGAGTTGTTTTTCCCAGAAACCGCGCTTGCCGCCGCGGTTCTCGACCGCCCGGTAGCGCAGCATGAGATGGGGAAAATCGAGATCGAATTCGTGCGGCGGCACATAGGGGCACTTCGTCATGAAGCACATGTCGCACAGCGTGCAGCCGTCGGCGACTTTCCTGAAGTCCGCGCTATCGACGCCTTCGAGTTCCGCATCGCCCGCGTCGTCGATAAGGTCGAACAGGGTCGGGAAGGAATCGCACAGGTTGAAGCACAGCCGGCAGCCGTGACAGATGTCGAACACCCGGCGCAACTCGGCGTCGAGCGCGGCTTCGTCGTACCAGGCCTCGTCCTGCCACGGGATGGCGTGACGGACCGGCGCTTGCAGGCTTCCTTCCGACATGGCTTCCGACATGGCTTCCGGTTCGGATATCGGGATTGGACGCGGGGATCGCAAGGTACGGGCAGGGTGTGGGCAGATTACGGGACCGGGCTGGCAAAGCCCGATCCCGGCGACCCGATCGCGGCAGGCCGGGGCCGGTCGGCCCCGGCCTGGAAAAAACGTCAGGCGACCTCGTCAAGCGCTTTCTGGAAGCGGCCGGCGTGGCTCTTCTCAGCTTTCGCCAGGGTCTCGAACCAGTCGGCGATCTCGTCGAAGCCTTCGTCGCGGGCGGTGCGGGCCATGCCCGGATACATATCGGTATATTCGTGGGTCTCGCCGGCGATGGCGGCTTTCAGGTTGCTCTCGGTGTCGCCGATCGGCTCGCCGGTCGCCGGGTCGCCGGTCTCTTCGAGGAAGGCCAGATGGCCGTGGGCGTGGCCGGTCTCGCCTTCGGCGGTCGAGCGGAACACGGCGGCGACGTCGTTATAGCCCTCGACATCGGCCTTCTGGGCGAAATAGAGATAGCGGCGGTTGGCCTGGCTCTCGCCGGCGAACGCGTCCTTGAGATTCTGTTCGGTTTTGCTGTCTTTCAGGGACATGGATGGCTCTCCTCTCCTGGGCCGGTGCGCCACCGGGGAATCGAATTCCGGCGGTCGCGGATCGTCGAATACAACGCTTTGGACGGCGCTGGCGGCTATCTAGGCCATGGGCGCAGCGCGAGTCAATTGTTTAGAGCTATTCTAATCTAATTCGTCGCAGGTTCGCGGCACCGGCGCGGCGGCGCCTATTCCGGATTGCGCAGGCGCACGATCACCTCGACCCGGTCGATCTCGGTGCCGGCCGGCGCGCGGGGCACGCCTTCCACGGCCAGGCCCTCGGCCTCGAAATCTGTCAGCGCGCCGGTCGCCTCGTGGAAAAAGTGGTGATGGTCTTCGAGGTTGGTATCGAACCAGGACCGGCCGGAATCGACCACGACTTCGCGCAGGAGGCCGGCTTTGCGGAACTGGTTGAGCGTATTGTAGATGGTCGCCAGCGAGACCGCGATCTCCCCGCGCCGCGCCTCGGCATGGAGCTGTTCGGCGGTGACATGCCGGTTGCCGCCATCAAACAGCAGGCGCGCCAGAGCCAGCCGCTGCCGCGTCGGCCGCAGTCCGGCATCGCGCAAACGCTCCAGCATCGGCGTGAAGGGGCGGTCTTTCATAGCGCCCATGATATGGTATCGCGTAGTTTAGAATCAATCTTGAATTTGGTCGACGCCGGAGAAGCGCGGAATTTCGTCGGTCTGCCCCGGTCGACCGCAGGTAGCGATCGAATAATTCGCCAACGCGCTTGAACTGTCGCAGCAATTCCTTACTTTTTCGAAATGTAAGGAATTCTGGAAAAGTAAGGAATTGCTAAGAAAGTAAGGACTATGGAACGGTTATCGACTGCCAAGATCACTGCTAAGGGCCAGATCACCATCCCCAAATATGTGCGCGACTCACTCAATCTCAAGCCCGGCGACAAGGTCCGGTTCGAGGTCGACGATGGCGGCGCACGGATGAAGGCGATGAACCGGTCGATCGACGACATCGTCGGGATGCTGAAGCCCTATTACGACGGACCGGCCATCAGCGTTGAGGAGATGAACGACGCCATTGCAGAAGCCGCGGTGGAGCGGGCTGAGAGGGCTTTGGGGCCGTTGCCGCGCCGCGGCGTGGCGGGCGATGACTAAGGCGCTGGATACAAATGTCCTGCTCCGTCTTGTCATTGCCGACGAACCTGAGCAGGCGCGCGCCGCGGAGAAAGTCGTCCGCGACGCGGCGGACGCCGGAACGCCCCTGTTGGTCAATCTCATGGTGCTGTGCGAGTTCGCCTGGGTGCTGCGCCGGTCGTACGGTTACCCGAGGGCCGAAATTGCGGACTGTATCGAGATGCTCGCGAACAGCCCCGCCCTGATCTTCCAGGAACCGGCCCTTGTCGCTCGCGCGACGCAGTGGCTCCGGCAGGGGGGCGACTTCGCCGATGCCATCATCGCAGGACTCAACCACAACCTCGGGGCAGACACGACCTTGACATTCGACAAATCCGCCTTGCGTCTCGACGGTTTCACCGCGGCTTCCTGATTGGCCGGTGCGGCCCTGCCGCCGGTTGCCGGCCAGCTGCGGATCGCCAGATAATTCCGGCCCCACCGCCACGGAACGCCGATCATGAAATTCCCCCTGTCCTGGCTCAAGGAGCATCTCGAGACGGACGCGTCGCTGGACGAGATTGCCACCAGGCTGACCGCCATCGGCCTGGAGGTCGAAGGCATCGAGGACAAGGCGGCCGAACTCGCGCCGTTCCGGATTGCCCGGGTCGTCGAGGCGAAGCAACATCCGGACGCCGACCGGCTCAGTGTCTGCATCGTCGATACCGGTGAGGCGCAGGTCCAGGTGGTGTGCGGCGCGCCCAATGCGCGCGCAGGCATGAAGGGCGTGTTCGCGCCCGCCGGCACGCATATTCCGGGCACCGGGCTGGACCTGAAGAAGGGCGTGATCCGCGGCCAGGAATCTAACGGCATGCTCTGTTCCGAACGCGAAATGGGCCTGTCCGACGAGCATGAGGGCATCATCGACCTGCCGGACGACGCCCCGGTCGGTGAGCCCTTCGCCGATTGGCTCGGCCTCAACGATCCGGTCATCGAGATCGCCATCACCCCGAACCGGCAGGACGCGCTCGGCGTTCACGGAATCGCGCGGGATCTGGCGGCCGCCGGGATGGGTGGGCTGAAGCCGCTCGATGCGACGCCCGTGCCGGGCACGTTCGACAGCCCGCTGGTCTGGCGGCGCGACCTGCCGGGTGAGCTGGACGACGCCTGCCCCTTCGTCGTCGGCCGTTTCTTCCGCGGCGTGACCAACCGGCCGAGCCCGGACTGGGTCCAGTGGCGCCTGCGCGCGATCGGACTGCGGCCGATCTCCGCCCTGGTCGATATCACCAACCTGGTGACCCACGATCTCGGCCGCCCCTTGCATGTGTTCGACGCCGACAAGCTGGCCGGAGACCTGACCATGCGCATGGCGCGCGACGGCGAGACGATCCAGGCGCTCGATGGCAACGAGTATGAGCTCACCTCCGAGATGACCGTGATTGCCGACGACCGGGCGGTGCACGCCATCGGCGGCCTGATGGGCGGCGAAGAGACCGGCTGCCAGCCGGAGACGACGAATGTGTTCCTGGAAGTCGCCCTGTTCGACACGCTGCGCACCGCCGCGACCGGTCGGAATCTGGGGCTGAGCTCGGATGCGCGCTACCGCTTCGAGCGTGGGGTCGACCCGGAATCGGCCCTCTGGGGCGCTGAGGTCGCGGCGCGCTTGATCCTGGAGTTCTGCGGCGGCGAGGCGAGCCATGTCTTCAGCGCCGGCGCCGTACCCGACTGGCCCCGCGACGTGACTTTCCGGCCGGCACGGCTGGAAAGTCTGGGCGGCCTTGCCGTGCCCGGGTCCGAGATCGAACGCATCCTCGAAGCGCAGGGCTATGGGATCCGGGACAAGGCGGTGGCGAACGGCGAAGAGAAATGGACCGTCGCCATCCCCTCCTGGCGCACATTCGATATCGACGCCGACGGCGAGGCGGACATCGTGGAAGATGTGCTGCGCGTCTACGGCTACGACCGCATTCCGGCCGTCTCGGTCGTGCCCGAAGGCGTTACCGCCCGCACGGTGACGCCGGCCCAGCGCCGCCTGGGCATGGCAAGGCGGGCGCTGGCGGCAAGAGGCATGCTGGAGGCCGTCACCTGGTCCTTCATGGACGCCGGCCATGCCGGCCTGTTCGGCGGCGCGACGCCGCAGACCGCGCTGGAAAACCCGATCACGACCGATCTGGACGTCATGCGGCCGTCGATCCTGCCGAACCTGATCCAGGCCGCGCGCTGGAATGCGGACCGCAGCTCGCCCGATGTGGCGCTGTTCGAGATCGGCCCGCAGTTCGCCGGCAACGAGCCGGAGGACCAGGCGACCGTCGCCGCCGGCCTACGCGCCGGCAATCGCAACGGCCGCCTCTGGTTCGAAGTGCCGCGCGCCGTCGATGCATTCGACGCTAAGGCCGACGCCCTGGCGGCCTTGGACGCAGCCGGCGCCCCGGTTGGCAGCCTTCAGACCGCCGCCGAGGCGCCCGGCTGGTATCATTCGGGGCGCTCCGGCGTGCTGAAACTGGGCAACCGGGTGCTGGCGGCCTTCGGCGAACTCCATCCGCGGGTCCTGCGCGCGCTCGACGCCAAGGGGCCGATGGTCGGCTTCGAGGTCTTCTTCGACGCGCTGCCGCCGCATAAGGACAAGGGCACCAGGGCGCGCGCGCTGTTCAATCCCCCGCCTTTCCATCCGGTGGAGCGCGACTTTGCTTTCGTGCTGGACCGCGCAACGCCGGCCGAAAGAGTGGTCCGCGCCGCAAGGAACGCCGAGAAGGCGCTGGTTGCCGATGTGTCGGTCTTCGATGTCTACGAAGGCGGAGGGATCGAGGAAGACCGTAAATCCGTCGCGATTTCCGTCACCCTGCAGCCGAAGGAAAAGACCCTGACCGATGCGGAAATCGATGCGGTCGCGGAGAAGATCGTCGCCGCCGTGCAGAAACTGACCGGCGGGGAACTTCGGGGGTAGCCCGGATATTCCCAAGGGCTCGGCTCTATCCGTTACTTCCCCCTCTGCAGAGGGGGGAGTGGCTGAGCGCAGCGAAGTCGAGGGGGGTGCTCCGGTCAGCGAACGCCAACGCTTGCCCTGCGATGCGCGTCTACCGACGCGCCACCCCCACCTGACCTCCCCCTTCTGAAGAGGGGGAGGAATAGTGACTTCGATTTGGGCCTTCCTTTCACGCAGTCGGCGAGAAATCCGGACTAACCATTCTCCGGATCCACCTCCCGTCCGCCCAGCGCGTCGGCCAGGCGCGCCGTCGCGCTGCCGGGCTGCAGCGGGCGGGGCTGGCCATCGGCCGGCGCCCAGCCCGTCATGAAGACAATGTCGAAGGTGGCATGGAGCCGGCCGCTGTTGTCGGCGAACCGTCGCAGATAGGCCTCCGCCGCCGCGATCAGGGTACGCCGCCGGGTGAAGCCGCGCCGGCGCTCCACCACAGCGTTGGTCTCGCCCATGTTACGCAGGTCGATCATCAGGCTGAAGGCGTGCTCGTAGGTCGCGCCGATCCGCTCCCGGTCGACCACCGGCAGCGCGAACCCCGCCCGCTGCAGCAGATCGCCGCCGTCGCGCACATCCGCAAACGGCGAAACCCGCGGCGAGATCCCGCCTTCACTTGCCAACTCAGCCTCGCCCAGCGCCTCGCGCAATTCGGCCAGCGCCCCGCCGCCGATCAGGGCCGCCAGCAGCAGGCCATTCGGCCGCAGCGCGCGGTTGAGCTGGATCAGCGTGCCCGGCAGATCGTTGACCCAGTGCAACGACAGCGGCGCGAAGACGAGGTCGAAGCTGCCCTCAGCAAACGGCAGCATTTCTTCGTCCAGACAAAGGGCTGGAAAGAACCGGTTTTCGGTGCGGGCAACGGCGGCCATCGCCGGGCTCAGGTCGGCCTGGACGATCCGTTGCATCCCGGCCCGGGCCGCCAGCCGCCGGGTCGCGGCGCCGCGCCGGCACCCCAGATAGAGGCAGTCGGCGAAAAGTTCGCGCACTTCGCCCAGCCGTTCGAGCAGGCGGTCCGTGACTTCCTCATGCAGGAATTCCGGATTTCGCACGCCGGCCAAAGCGCCGTAGCGGCGGGCCGCCCGGTCGCGATGCAGTCGGACGGCGCGGCGGTCGAAAATCCGGGCCGGGCCGCTCACGCCGCTAGCGCAGGACAGCGCGGGCGGCGCGGCAACGCCAGGCCCTTTGCAGGATGTGCAGGACGATTGCCGCGATATCCGTGTCCGGCGGCCAGGGTTCGCCGCTGGGGCGGGACGGCGATTTCAATTCCCCATCGATCCGTTTGCGCAGGTCGCTGCCCGCCATGCCGTCTTCCGGAGCATCGGCGGGCGGGCAGAACAGCACCGGCATGCCGGCCTGTCCGAGCCGGCTGTTGGCGAGCAAAAGCCCGCCGAGGAGTCCGCCGAGACGCACCTCTACCAGGCCGGTCGGGGTCGCCCGGACCGTGCGCGTCGCATGCCGCCATTTCTGATAGTCCGCCACTGTGACCGCCGCCGACGGTCCGGCCGGAGCCGCTAGGGCGAGGCCGAGCAGTCCGGCAGCCATCAGGCGGCGGAGTCTCACGGAGCGTCGCTCACAGATAGACCGTGCCGCCGTCGACCATGATCGTCTGGCCGGTCACGAACTTGCTGGCGTCGCCGGCGAGGTAGAGCACGGTGCCGACCAGATCGTCGGTCTCCAGATTCTTCTGCAAGCTCTGCGATGCCGCGATCACCTGCATACCCTTTTCCTTCTTCTCGCCGAAGAATTCGTCCGTTCCCTCGGTCAGTACGGCCGACGGTGCGATCGCGTTCACGCGGATCCAGTCCCGCCCCAATTCGCGCGCCATCGCCCGTGTCATACCGATAACCGCGCCCTTCGACGTCGAATAGTGCAGGGCGTAGGGCAGGCCGTATACCGCGGCCAGCGAAGAGATGTTGATGATGCTGCCGCCCCCGCGCTCGCGCATCGAGGGGATGACGGCCTTGGCGCAGTTCCACAGGCCCTTCACGTTGACCGCCATGCAGGCGTCCCAATCGGCCTCGGCGATCGTCTCGATCCGGCCGCCGGTCAGCGAACCGTAGAGCGCCGCGTTGTTGACCAGAATGTCGATGCCGCCAAAGCGCTCGCAGGCGAGCCCAGCCATCGCCTCGGCACTGTCGAAGCTGGCGACGTCAACGCTTGTGCCGACGGCCTTACCCGGCCCGTAGGCGCCGGTCACCGTCTCGCCGCAGTCGGCGATGTCGGCGGCGACCACGTTGACGCCCATTTCCACCATTTTCTGGGCATAGGCACGGCCGAGACCGCGCGCGGCACCGGTTACAATTGCGGTTTTTCCCGTAAGGTTCATGCTAGTATCCGTTCAAGAGGGGCCGTTCAGGAAAGGCAGCGCCGCGCTGGGAAACAGGCTCCGGCAGCGGGGTGCGACGCATGTCGTCATTCCCGCCTTCCAGCGCATTGCCGCGTCAGGCTCGACGATACTCTAGGGAGGTCGGCTTTCATGAGCAACGCCGAACGGAGCAACCGCGGCAAGCAGGCGAAAACGGTGGGCACGAACGCCGAACCACTGCCCGAATTGATCGAAGATTCGGCAGCAGGCAAGCGGTCCACCGCAAAAATGCGCCGGGATCGGGAGGTTATCCGCCGGGTCTTCGAATCGGGCGAATATCCATACAAGCGGAAAATCCGCCGCAAGGACTATGAGAGCCGCAAGGCGGAGCTGCAGATCGAGTTGCTCAAGGTGCAGGAGTGGGTGCGTGAGACCGGGGAGAAGATTGTCTGCCTGTTCGAAGGCCGGGACGCCGCCGGCAAGGGCGGCACCATCAAGCGGTTCACCGAACATCTCAACCCGCGCGGGGCGCGGGTCGTCGCGCTCGACAAGCCGACCGAGAAAGAACGGGGCCAATGGTATTTCCAGCGCTATGTCACGCATCTGCCCTCGGCCGGTGAAATCGTCCTGTTCGACCGCTCCTGGTACAACCGGGCCGGCGTCGAGCGGGTCATGGGCTTCTGCACCCCCGGCGAATATCTTGAGTTCATGCGCGAGGCGCCGGAATTCGAGCGGATGTTGGTGCGCAGCGGCATCCGCCTGTTCAAATACTGGTTCTCGGTGACCCGGGAGGAACAGCTGCGCCGCTTCAAATCGCGCGAGAACGAGCCGCTGAAACACTGGAAGCTGTCGCCGATCGACCGGAAATCGCTCAACCTGTGGGACGACTACACCGAGGCCAAGGAAGCGATGTATTTCTACACCGATACCGCCGACGCCCCGTGGGCCATCATCAAGTCCGACGACAAAAAACGGGCCCGGCTGAACTGCATGAGGCACTTTCTCAGCAGCCTGCCCTATCCGGGAAAGGACAAGCGGATTGTCGGCGTGCCCGATCCCCTGATCGTCGGCGGTACCGCCCACGCTATCGGGGATGGCGCGCAGATCCTGGGCCGCTCCCTGCATCCGGACCAGCGCCGCCGCGCCAACCGCAGCCAGGGCGGTGACTGACGGCGGCAGCGCAACGCAGAGCGGAAGCGGGCCCGCCCGGCCGCCCGGCCTTCTGCGCACCGCCGGCCACTGGGCCGTAGACCGGCTGCTGCCGCCGCGCTGTCTGGCCTGCCGCGCGATCGCACCGCGCGACGGCGCCCTGTGCGGCGCCTGCTGGGGCGGACTTTCCTTCATCGAGCGGCCTTTCTGCGCCTGCTGCGGATTGCCGTTCGAGTTCGACGTTCCGGAGGAGGCCGTGTGCGGCGCCTGCGCGGCCCGGCAGCCGGCCTTCGAGGCCGCGCGCGCCGTGCTGCGCTACGATGACGCCAGCCGGCCGCTGATCCTGTCCTTCAAGCATGGCGACCGGATGCAGGCGGGCCGGCATTTCGGTGGCTGGATGGCGCGCGCCGGGGCGGATCTCGTGCAGCGCGCCGATCTGGTCGCGCCGGTTCCGCTGCACTGGTGGCGGCTCGCGATGCGCCGCTACAACCAGTCGGTCGAACTGGCGCGCGGCGTGGCGGCGGCGGGCGGCGTCGAGCTGTGCGTCGATCTCCTGCGCCGGACCCGGGCGACGCCGAGCCAGGGCGGCCTTAACCGCCGGGCCCGGCGCCTCAATGTCCGCGGCGCGTTTGCGGTTTCGCCACGGCGGCGGCCGGCGATCCGGGGCGCATGCGTCCTGCTGGTCGACGATGTGCTCACGACCGGCGCCACGGTCGAAGCCGCTGCCAGGACATTGAAGCGCGCCGGCGCTGTGCAGGTCGATGTACTCGTGCTCGCGCGGGTCGTTCGCGGCGCTTCACCGGAATGATCGCGAGGGGGCGTTCAAGGGCGAACCGATGACTGCACAGAGCGAAGCGATGACCTCTATACTCGACCGCGCCATGCCGGTGCTTGCGTCGCAGGATATCGCGGCTTCGCTCGACTTCTTCAACAAGCTCGGTTTCGAAACCCGCGATTTCGGCGACAGCACCTACGGCATCGCCGTCCGCGAGCATATCGAGATCCACTTCTGGCTTTGCGCCGACAGGCACATTGCCGAGAACACCTCCTGCTACCTCCGTGTCAACGACATTCGTGGCTTGCGCGCAGACTTCGCCAGTCGCATCGATGTGGGCGAGGTCGTCGAAACGCCGTGGGGCATGGAAGAGCTGTATATCTAAGACCCGAGCGGCAGCCTGGTGAAGTTCGGTCAAATAACCGACAGGTTGGCCCCGGCGGACGCCATGCAGGACGCGCCCTCGGGTTGAACGGACCTGCACTAAGGCGCGACGGTCACGCATTTGCGAGTACCTCGCCGGTGCCCGTTACTGGACTCCGGCGCGGCGGGGAACCATAGTTCCGGAACACGGTGAACGGTCCGACGAACGATGGCGACGGTAGAAATCTATACGACCCTGATGTGCCCGTTCTGCAGCCGCGCTCTGTCGTTGCTCAAGCACAAGGGCGTGGACTATACGGAAGTGGACGTCACCTTCCGACCCAAGCTGCGCCGCGCCATGGCAGAGCGTGCGGGCGCCAGGTCCGTGCCGCAGATCTGGATTGACGGCCGGCATATCGGCGGCTGCGACGAGCTTCATGCCCTGGATGCGGCAGGTGAGCTGGACCCGATGCTGGCGCAGGGCGCGCAATGACTGTCAGCGAGACCGGCGGCAGGAGCGTCAAGGTCGCCTGCCTGCAGGTCACCGCGGAGCGTGAGTTCGAGCCGAACATCAGGAAGCTCACCCGGATGATCCGCACTGTGGCGGAGGAAGGCGCGAAATTCGTCTTGGCGCCGGAAAACGCCACGATGATCGAGCCGGTCCCGGCTGCGGCGCTGCGCAAGGCCAAAACCGAAGAGGATCATCCGGCCCTGCCGGCCCTGACGGAAGCGGCGCGCAAGGCCGGCGTGTGGTTGCTGATCGGTTCGCTGTCGACAAGGCTGCCCGGCGGCAAGCTGGCCAACCGATCTTTCCTCGTCGATGACGGCGGCGCGATCGTGGCGCGCTACGACAAGCTGCACTGCTTCGACGTCAACCTGCGCGACGACGAATGGTACCGGGAATCCGATACCATTCAGGCGGGGTCGGAGGCCGTTCTGGCGCCCTCGCCCTGGGGCCGGATCGGCATGACGGTGTGCTACGACCTGCGTTTCCCCGGCCTGTACCGCGCGCTGGCCCAGGCCGGCGCCGATATCCTGACGGTCCCGTCTGCCTTCACCCGCACCACCGGCCAGGCTCATTGGCACACGCTGCTGCGCGCCCGGGCGATCGAGACCGGCTGTTTCGTCATCGCGCCCGCCCAATGGGGCGACCATGCCGAAGGCCGGAAGACCTATGGCCATTCGCTGATCGTCGATCCGTGGGGCGAGACGATCGCCGATGGCGGCGACGGCGAGAACCTGGTCTTCGGCACACTCGACCTGGACCTGGTGGAGAAGAGCCGGCGCCGCATTCCCTCACTGCACGCCGAACGATCCTTCACGCTGAGCGATCTGACGGCGCAGCGCCAAGCGGCGGAATAGCCGGCTTTCAGGTCCGCAGTGCCAGGTGCGCCGTCATGGCCACGGCGCCGCCGTTATCCAGCGACCAGAGATTATACCCGTCGCCCTCGCGGAACCCTTTTACCGGGAATGGGCTGGTGTCGAAGGTCGGCCGCAGGCCGCGGAACCGGAACTGCTCGACATCGGCGCCGGGAAGGTTGCGGCGCACCAGATCGACCAGCAGGGTGGCGATCAGCGGCCCGTGGACGATCAGGCCCGGATAGCCTTCGACGCCGGTGACGTAGGGCTGATCGTAGTGGATGCGGTGGCCGTTGAAAGTGAGGGCGGAATAGCGGAACAGCATGACCGGATCGGCCGCGATCTTCCGCTCGATTTCGGCTTCGCCTGGCGGGTCCTGCGGCGGCGGGGCGATATTGCCGCCGTCCGGACCGCCGGCGGGCGGCTCCCGGTAGACGATATCCTGCTCCTCGGCGATCGCCGGCCCTTCGCTGCCGGAATAGACATGCTTGACGGTGACGAAGCCGAGCTTGCCGGTCCGGCCCTCCTTGAAGACGATATCGGCGATTTGGGACCGCCGCGTGGCGCGGTCGCCGACGCGCAGCGGCCTGTCGAACCGGATACGGCTGCCGGCCCACATGCGCCGCGGATAGGGAATCGGCGGCAGGAACCCGCCCTTGGCCGGATGGCCGTCATGGCCGATATCGGCAGGTAGGGCGGCCGGCGCGAAATACAGCCAGTGCCAGCAGGGAGGCAGGGGATCGCCCTCTTTCGGTTCCGGGTCGTCCCGGTCCAGCGTTCGGCTCATGCGGAACACTGAGGTCGGCGTGATCGCGTCTGCGGCCGTTTCCGTCCGGCCGATCCAGTCGCGCAGGTCGGGTTTGCCGTCCGTCATCGAATGCCACCTCCTCCTATTCGCCGGCCGGGCGCGCGGGCCGGAACAGGGTGACTGTCGTCCGCCGGCCGCGCGAGTAGTTCAGGCCGGAAACCGTCCCGACCGCTCGGACAGCAATTCCCCGCCCGGCCATCGCCTTGCGAAACTTATCGACCCCGTCATCCCGGACCGTGGCCAACCATCCCCGTTCGGACAGGCTGGCGCCGAGCGCCGCGGGCGAGGTAAGGCGCAGGCCGCTGCCGAGATAGAAGGCCAGGCTGGGCTCGGTATAGCCGACGGCGAAATACCGGGTGTCGGCCGGCAGTTCGAGCGCCGACACCATCCGGCCTATCTCGCGGCTGATCCACATATGGCTCACCGTGGGCATCACGGCGCTCAGGATCGGCGCAAAGACCAGCGGCGCGGCAAAGGCGGACGCCAGCAGGGCCGGCCTGATTTCGCCGCGCCACAGCCGCGGGACGGTGTAGACGCTCACCGCTGCCACCGCCGCGATCGGGACAAGGCCAGCCCAGGCGACACCGTCGCCGGTTGCGATCGGCAGCAGGAACGCCCCGATGGCGAAACCGCCGATCAGCACGATTCCGAAAATGTAGAGAGTTCGCGACACCGAGTGGCGCAGCCAGCGGAATTCCCCGGCCTCGGCCGCCTGAACCGCCAGTGCAACCAGCAGGGTAAAGGCCGGAAAGACCGGAAGGATATAATGGGGCAGTTTGGTTGGCGTCAGCTCCAGCACCAGCCAGAAGGGCAGAATCCAGCACAGGCAGAAGCGCACGGCCGCCTCGCGGCGCCATTGCCAGCTCCAGCGCAGCGCCTGCCAGACGAACAGCGAGGCCGGCGCGAAAGCGACGATCAGGATGACCGCGTAGGCGCCCGGCGGCGCACCGTGTTGTTCCTGGGCGGAAATCAGCTTGCCCAGGAAGTCCCTGCCGCCGGCTTCGCGCAGGAATGTATCGTCGGCCAGCACGATGGCGAGATACCAGGGCGCGGCGATCAGCAGAAGCAACGGCAGCCCGACCAGCGGCCGCAGGCCGCGCCAGAAGTGGGCCCGCCGGTCGGTGACCAGAAGCGCAACCAGGGTCAGGAATACGACTGCGACGGGGACCGGCCCCTTGATCAGGATGCCGACGGCGAGCGCCGCCCAGAACAGGATCGCGATGCGCCAGCCGGTGACGATGCCGTTGCGCCCGTCCAGATAGAGGCGCGCCAGCGCATATTGCGCGGCAACGATCGTGGCGAGAAGCGCTGCATCGGTCTTTGCGGTATGCGCCTCGACGACCAGCACGAAGGAGGAGGCCAGCAGGGCCGCAGACAGGAAAGCGCCGCGCCGGTCGAGGAACAGCAGCCCGAGCGCGAAGGCGAACAGGACGGCGACGGTGGCGCCCAGCACCGATGGTAGCCGGTAGGGCCACAGTGCCGTGCTTTCCGGCGTGCTGAACGCCTTGACCGAGGCCGCCTGCATCCAGTGGATGCCGGCCGGCTTCTTATTGCGCGCCTTGTCGAGGAAGCGGATGCGGACGGTGTCGCCGGTCTGCGCCATCTGACGCGACGCCTGCATGAAACGGGATTCGTCCCGGTCCATGGCCGGCAGGGAGGCGATCCCCGGCAGGTAGAGCGCCGCGCATAGCAGCACCAGCCAGAACCATGCGCGATACCCGGTAAGCACCCGTTCCGTGTCCTTTCCGCATGATCGGCGGCCACCCTCTGCCACCCGGCAGTCCTGTACTACGGCGGCGCCGTGGCGCCGCGCCCGGCGGCGTGCTAATCGGTCCCCGGCCGAGGTGCCCGGCTAGGTACGACAATCGTTTCCGGCGGTCAAACCGGCTGCCGGCCGCCGGCAGGCAATCGGGAGAAGGCGCTCAAGCCATGTCCGCTCCGGTGCTATCGATCGTCATTCCGGTCTACAACGAGGCCGGCAATATTGCCGGGGTGGCGGGCGAAGTGCGGGCGGCCTTCGACGGGCGGGTCGGCTACGAGATCGTGTTCGTCGACGACGGCAGCGACGACGGCACCGCAGGCGAGATCGCTGAGGCAGTTGCTGCGGCGCCCGGCGTCGTGCGGACGGTGAGCCACGCAGCGCGCGGTGGCAAGAGCCGGGCGCTGATCAACGGCGCCAAGGCTGCACGCGGCCGGTTCATGGCGACGATGGACGGCGACGGCCAGGACGATCCCGCCAGCCTGTTAAAGATGTGGGACAGACTCTGCGAAGGCGGCGCGCCCGATTCCCGCCTGCTGGTTTGCGGCTGGCGCACCGAGCGGCGGGACGGTTTGTGGCGCAGGATCGTCTCGCGCATCGCCAACCGGGTGCGTCGCTGGTTGCTCGGCGACGGCACGCCGGACACCGCCTGCGGCCTCAAGCTGATGAACCGGGAGACCTTCCTGGAACTGCCCCATTTCGAGAATATGCACCGCTTCTTCCCGGCATTGTTCGCCCGGCGCGGGCACCGGGCGGTCTCGGTTCCGGTTTCGCACCGGCCGCGCAACCGGGGCGCCAGCAAATACGGCACGTTCGACCGCCTGTGGGCCGGACTGTGGGACCTGATCGGCGTGATGTGGGTGATGCGCCGGATGCGCTATCCGGAAGTGCGCGACGATCTGGATTAGCCGGCTGCCTACCCGCTATTCGGCGGCGCTGCGCAGGGCCAGGGTGACGGCCGGCGGCGCGATTGCGAGACCGGAGAGCAAGGCCGCTGCGAGCAGCAGGATATTCGGCCACGGATCGGCAGCGTGGATGACGGCGTCGACGCTCAGCACCCCGAAGATCAGGACGGGAATGTAGAGCGGCAGCACGAGGATGGCGATCAGCACGCCGCCGCGCCGCGCGCCGAGGACCAGCGCAGCGCCGACGGCGCCGATCAGCGTCAGCACCGGCGTGCCGAGCAGCAGGCTTAACGCCAGCATAGGATAGCCCGCCGTCGGCAGGTGCAGCATGGCGGCGAGTATCGGTGATAGCAGGATTAGCGGCAGGCCGGTCGTCAGCCAGTGGGCCGTGCATTTCGCCAGCACGATCAGCAACAGGCTGCTGCGGCCGGTCAGGAACAGGTCGACCGTGCCGTCCTCGAAATCGGCTGCGAACAACCGGTCGAGAGACAGCAGCGTTGCCAGCAGGGCGGCGACCCAGACCACGCCGGGCGCGATGACGGCGAGCGTTCCGGCCGCCGGGCCGACGCCGAGAGGGAACAGAATGACGGCGACGACGAAAAACGCCAGAACGACCGCGGTGTCGGCGCCATGACGGACCGCAAAGCGGAGATCCCGCCGAAAGGTCGCGAGATACGGCTGCATCAGGCGTCTTCCGCCTCGCCGGGGGTATCGCCGGCCAGAGGCACCGTCCGTGCGTCGGGCAAGCCGGTCGGCAGGTGGGTTGCCACGATGACCATGCCGCCGCGCGCACGGTGCCGGCCGATCATGTCCAGGAGCAGCCCGGCGCCCGCTTCGTCGAGCGAAACCGCCGGTTCGTCGAGCAGCCAGACCGGCGCGTCGGCGAGCGCCAGCCGTGCCAGCGCCAGCCGCCGGCGCTGCCCGGCCGAGAGCAGCCCGCCGGCGATGTTCAGCAGCGGGTCAATACCCATAGCCCCGGCAGCCGCTTCGACGCTGCCGCTCCCTTCGAGATCGCGCCACCAGGCAAGCTGTTCCGCCACCGTCAGCCACGCCTTGACCGGATCGCGATGGCCGCAATAGGCCAGCGGCGGTCGGGACGCACCGTCGCCGCCGGTCCAGGCAATTGTGCCCGCCGCCGGATGCAGCAGCCCGGCCAGCAGGCGCAGCAGCGAGGATTTACCGGCGCCGTTCGGCCCGTGCAGTTCAATGGCGTCGCCGCCGGCGCCGGCGAAGCTCAACCCGCCGAACACGGCCCGCCCGCCGCGGATGCAGGCGAGGCCCTCGACGCTCAGCGAGAGGGCGGGGTATCGGTCCGGATCGCTCATGGGGTTGCGCGGCGGTCTATGGGACTGCCGACACTCTGCAATCTGCCGCCGTCCGCGCAAGGGGACAAAAGATTAGGGCAACTGGCCCTTGGCGCCGCCGCCCCGTCGCTATTCGTAAACCCGAACGTCGTCGATCACCTTGCCGTCGTTGGGCAGCGTGCCCGGCTCGAGAATCTCGACGGTGGCGCGCAGCTTGCAGACGGTCTGGAAGCTCTGGGCGACCGCATCGGCGAATGCCGGATCGGCCGCGCCGGCTTCGACCCGGAAGTTGGGAGCATCCTTGCCGTCGACGGCGTCGACAACGAGCCGGGCCCTGGCGATCTCCGGATGACGCTTGACGACATCGGCGATCTGCTCGGGATGAACGAACATGCCCCGGACCTTGGTCGTTTGGTCGGCGCGACCCATCCAGCCGAGCATGCGCACGTTGGTCCGACCGCACGGGCTGGGCGCATCGGTCAGGGCGGAAAGGTCGCCGGTGGCGAAGCGGATCAGCGGCACTTCCGGCGACAGCAGCGTCACCACCAGTTCGCCGACATCGCCGATGTTGGCGACCGGTTCGCCGGTGCCGGGGACGACGATTTCCACGATCTTGTCTTCGGCGATGACCATGCCGTTTTGCGCTGTCGTCTCATAGGCGACTATGCCGAGCTCCGCGGTGCCGAAAGTGTTGAACACCTGGATGCCGCGCTCTCCGTACCAGTCGCGCAATGGCGGAAAGAGCGGGCCGGCGCCGACGATGGCGCATTTCACCGAGCTCATGTCGAGCCCGAGATCGTCGCCCTTTTCGAGGATCGCCTTCAGATAGTCCGGCGTGCCGGCATGGCCCTTCGGGCGGTACTGGGCCATCACCTGGGCCTGCTGTTCGGTGTTGCCGATTCCGCCCGGAATGACCGGGCAGCCGAGGGCGCGCGCCGAATCGTGGAAGATCCAGCCGCCGGGGGTGAGATGGTAGGAGAAGGAATTGTGGACGATATCGCCTTTGCGCAGCCCGGCGGCGTAGAGCGACCGCGCGCCGCCGTAATAGTCGCTACGGGTGCCCATGACCTCAAAGATCGGCCCCGGCGAGGTGAAGGCGACGGCGGCATCGCCCAGCGCCAGGGCATTGAGCCCGGCGAGCGGCGGCGCGTCCCTCTGCGCCTCGATCAGGCTGTGCTTGCGGGTGACCGGCAGCGCCGCCAGGGCCTCGCGCGAGGCGACGGCCGCCGGATCGATGCCGGCCAGGCTGTTCGCATACCAGCCGGTCGCGCCCTTCGCATGGGCGATCTGCGCCGGCAGCGCCTGCATGAGCGCCGTCTCGCGCTCGGCCGGATCGCGGGTTTCCAGGGCGTCGAAATGGTCGGACATGGCCGTTCCCCCGAACTGAAAAGCCGCCACCCCGGTTCTGGGATGACGGCCCGTTTGACGAGACCGCGGCGCCGCCCGATACCGTAAACCGGCCGGCCGCGCTCGCGGTGGGCCCGCTTTCAGGCGAGCCAGCGCTTGCGGCGCTTGTAGTGTTTCACATCCCGGAACGACTTGCGGTTCTCGCCGGCAACGCCGAGGTAGAATTCCTTCACGTCCTCGTTCTCGGCGAGATCGCTGGCGACGCCGTCCATCACGACGCGGCCGCTTTCCAGGATATAGCCGTAGTCGGCGTAACGCAGCGCCATGTTGGTGTTCTGCTCGGCGAGCAGGATGCTGACGCCTTCCTGCTGGTTGAGACGTCTGACGATCTCGAAAATTTCCTCGACGAGTTGCGGCGCAAGGCCCATGGAGGGCTCGTCCAGCAGCATGGTCGAGGGATTGGACATCAGCGCCCGCCCGATGGCGCACATCTGCTGCTCGCCGCCGGAGATGTATCCGGCGAGCGCCGAGCGGCGGTCTTTCAGGCGGGGGAAATACTCATACACCTTGTCAACTGAGTCGCGGATCGCCGCGCCGCCGTCCCGGCGGGTGTAGGCGCCGGTCAACAGATTCTCGTCCACCGTGAGGTGGGGAAAGCAATGGCGGCCTTCCATCACCTGGATCACGCCGCGCCGCACCAGATCGTTCGGATCCAGGCTTTGCACGGGCGTTCCTTCATAGAGGATCGATCCCTTCGTCACGTCGCCGCGTTCCGCGCCGAGCAGATTCGAGATCGATTTCAGCGTCGTCGTCTTGCCGGCGCCGTTGGCCCCAAGGAGGGCGACGATGCCCCCCTTGGGAACCTCGAGCGAAACCCCCTTCAACACGAGGATCACATGATCGTAGATCACCTCGATGTTGTTGACGCTGAGCAGCGCTTGCGCAGCACCGTTCGCGCCATTGGTTGCGGGGGCTTCACTCACGGCGGTTCTCCCTTGCTACAGGCGTTGTTTCGCCTGCAACGGACCTAGCACTTGCGCGGTGTGATGTTGTTTTTCTTGGCGTAGGCGGCCGCGGATTTCTCGATCAGCGGACGGATGACCTCACGCATCGGCGTGATGAAGTCGCTGACAATGTTCCACTTGTTGCCGTCCCACTGCTGGATCAGCACCGGGCCGTTGCCTTCATGGTCGGCGCAGGTGTTCTTGACCGGCTGCATAAAGCCTTTCAGGCCCAGCTCCGCCCAGCGTTCCGCAGTGATGTTGAGGTTCTCGAGTCCCCAGCGCATCTGGTCGCCGTTGACCACCTTGACGCCGAACTTCTTCTGCGCGGCGCGCATGGCTTCCGTGGCGAAGATCGCGTTCACCATGCCGCGGTTCCACAGCACCTGGCCGATATACTTGTCGCCGCCCTTGATGCCCTTGCCGGCGTCGTAGACGACTTTCTTGATGTCCTTGATCAGCGGGAAATCGCCACCGGCGGCGTGGAACGTGCCGGCCTTGTAGCCCTTCGCGGCATCGCCGGTCGGGACCACGTCTTGCTCGGCGCCGGACCACCAGACGCCGATCATGCGATCCATCTTGAAGCCGATATTGGTGGCTTCCTTGATCGCGACCTGGTTCATGACGCCCCAGCCCCACAGCAGGATCCAGTCCGGACGGATCTTGCGGATCTGCAGCCAGGTGGCTTTCTGCTCCTGGCCGGGATGGTTCACGGCGAGCTGGGTCAGCTTGTAGCCGAGCTTGCGCTCGAGCAACTCGAGCGTGCGGATCGGCTCCTTACCGTAGGCGCTGTTATGGAAAATAAGGGCAATCTTTTTGCCCTTGAGCTTGCCCATGCCGCCTTCCTGGGCGCCGATATATTTGATGAAGGCCGAAGCTTGGCTCCAGTAGGTGGTCGGCGTGGTAAAGGTCCACGGGAAGACCCGGCCGTCCGACGCGTCCGTGCGGCCGTAGCCGACAGTCAGGATCGAAATCTTGTCCTTGTCGGCGTTCGGGATGAGCTTGTAGGTGATGCCCGTCGAATACGGGAACACGACCGTCGTGCCCTTGCCCTTCAGGCGCTCGTAGCACTCGACGCCCTTCTTGGTGTTGTAGCCGGTCTCGCACTCTTCCCAGACCAGCTTCACGCCGTTGACGCCGCCGTGCTTCAGGTTGACGTAGTTGAGATAGTCGGCGATGCCGTTGGCCGACGGAATACCGTTCGGCGCATACGGGCCGGTGCGGTAGGTGAACAGCGGGAAATACTGGGTATCCGCCGCCTGAACGGCCGGCGCTGCAATGCCTGTCGCGGCGACTGCAGCGGCCAGACCCAATGTGAGCCCTTTCAGCCTCATACCATTATCCTCCCTGGATCGGGTTTGCCCCCCGCGGGGCGCTGGGGGTTGGAGGGTTACCCTGCAGGACACCATGACCTGCAGGTTGCCAAAACCTTAGCATGTGCCAAAGGTTCCGCAAAAGACCGCAAGACGCGGCCGATTACAGCCGTTTTCCACCCACCGGCGCACATGTTGGACCGCCGGCTAGTAGGGAAACGGCCATTGTCTCAGTCTTTCCTTGCCGATCTGCCACAGGCGCGCCAGACCGAGCGGCTCCATGATCAGGAATATGATGATCAGCGCGCCGAAGATCATGAACTGGAAGTGTTCGACGACCGCCGCATCGACCGGGATACCGAACTGGCCTCCCAGCCAGGGCAGGGATACGACCAGGAATATCGGGATCAGCGTGATGAAGGCGGCGCCCAGGAAAGAGCCGGTAATGCTGCCCAGCCCGCCGATGATGACCATGAACAGGACGGCGAAGGATTCGTTGATGTTGAAGGCCTCCGCACCTTCCAGCGCGCCGAGGTAGAAGATCAGCGACATCGCCCCGGCCATGCCGCAGAAGAAGGAGCTGACCGCAAAGGCGAGCAGCTTCGTTGCCAGCGGGCGGATCCCGATGAGTTGGGCGGCGATATCCATGTCGCGGATCGCCATCCAGGCCCGGCCGATGCGGCCGCGCACCATGTTCTTGGCGATGAAGGCGAAGAACACGACGAGCGACAGGCAGATCAGATATTTCGTCTCCGCCGCGGGATAGATCGTCACCTGCTGACCGTCGCGCATTACCGTTTCCGAGCCGGTAACGACGAGGCCGAACAGCTTGAGCGGCGGAATCTGGATCGTCGACGACGAGACATAGTCGTAGAGCCATTCGACGCGCGAGAAGCACCAGACCAGAAAGAACTGCGCCGCCAGCGTCGCCACCGCCAGATAGAAGCCCTTGATGCGCAAGCTGGGCAGGCCGAAGATCACCCCGACGATTGCCGTAACGAAGCCGGCGATCAGAACCAGCAGAATCGGGTTATCGATCGCCGGCAGCAGCGGCACGAGCTGCGAAACGAGCTCGCCGGCATCGTCCTCGTGCTGAATCCGGTAGTTCAGGCCGGTCGAGAATTTGAAGGCGGTAAACGCGCCGACCCCCATGAACGCCGCCGTGCCGAGGGAAATCTGTCCGCAATAGCCGGTGAGGATATTCAGGCCGAGCGCCGCCATGCTGTTGACCAGCAGCAGCAGGAAGATCGAGTTGTACAGATAGTCCTTGGTCGACGCGGCCATGAGGCCGCCCTGCACCAGCAGGTACAGGCCGACCGGAACTACAACGAAGGCGATGAACAGGATGCCCCACAGGCCGTACTTGTCCTGCCGGAGCTGGAAGATGCCCTGGTCCTTGGCGTAGCTCGTGTAGAACTGCCCGGCTTCGCGATAGAACATAGCGTCAGACTCTTTCGATGATCTTTTCGCCGAACAGGCCCTGCGGGCGGAACACCAGGAAGACCATCGCCAGGATATAGGCGAACCAGTCCTCGATCGCGCCGCCGACATACGGGCCCCAGCCGACTTCGGCCAGCTTCTCGCCCAGACCGATGATCAGGCCGCCGATGATCGCGCCCGGGATCGATTCGAAGCCGCCCAGGATCAGCACGGGCAGCGCCTTGAGCGCGATTTCCGAGAGGCTGAACTGGACGCCGGACTTGGCGCCCCACATGGTGCCGGCGACCAGTGCGACGATGCCGGAAACCGCCCAGACGATGATCCAGATGGTGCGCAGGTTGATGCCGACCGAAAGCGCCGCCTGATGATCGTCGGCGACCGCGCGGAGCGCCCGGCCGATCTTGGTTTTGCTGAAGAAGATCGCGAGGACAGTCACCAGCGCTGCGGCGACCGCGCCGGCGGTGAGCTCAAGATACTGGATCTGGATGCCGAAGGGCTCGAAGCGGCCCTGCGGGATACCGATGTCCAGCTTCTTGACGTCGGAGCCCCAGATGGTCTCGCCGAAGGCCGACAGGAAAAAGGCCAGCCCGATGGTCGCCATGAACAAGATGATCTGCTCCTGGTTTACCAGATGGCGCAGGACCAGGTATTCCACCACGATGGCGAACAGGATCATGATCCCGATCGTCAGCAGGATCGCGAGCGGGATCGGCACGCCGAGGCCGATGAAGCCGGCGAGGTTGAGCGCCGCGAACAGGACGAGGACTCCCTGGGCGAAGTTGAACATGCCCGAGGCCTTGTAGATCAGCACGAAGCCCAGCGCGACGAGCGAGTACATCACCCCGGCCAGCAGGCCGCTGATCGCGACCTCCATGCCGAACTGCCAGCTCTCGAATATGAGCACCGGCGCCAGAACGAATTCCCAAAACTCTCCCATGCCTTCCCCCTCAAACGGGCTCCCGGGTTCGGGATTGCCCGCTGCGGTCTGCCGGCGCTGTCGCAATGCCGGACCCAGCAGGGCCGGCGCGCGCGCCTATTCCCTGTTTCTAAGTCTCGATCAGGTCCTCTTCGTGCGCCACGCCCAGATAGGCGTCGATCACGTCCTGATCCGCCTGGACAACCGCGGGCGTGCCCTCGGAAATCTTGCGGCCGTAGTTCAGCACGACGACGTGATCCGAAATATCCATCACCACGCCCATATCGTGTTCGATGAGCGCGATCGTGGTGCCGAATTCGTCGTTCACATCGATGACGAAGCGGCACATATCCTCTTTCTCTTCGAGGTTCATGCCCGCCATCGGCTCGTCGAGCAGCAGCAGATCCGGCTCCATGGCGAGCGCCCGGCCCAACTCGACCCGCTTCTGCAGGCCGTAGGGCAGGCGGCCGACCGGCGTCCTTCGGATCGACTGGATCTCGAGAAAGTCGATGACTTCTTCGGCGGCCTTGCGGTGCGCCACCTCTTCCTTCTGGTACGGTCCCCAATAGAGCGAATCGAGCAGAAAATCGCCGAACCACATCGCCGGATAGGTCAGGTAGTTGATCACCGGCATGTTGGCGAGTTTGTTGTGATAGTAGCGCATCGACGGGCCGCTCATCTTGAGCAGCCGGCCGGTCATGACATTGTCCAGTGTGCTCATGCCCCGGAACAGCGCGACGTTCTGGAAGGTCCGCGCAATCCCGGTCTCGGCTGCCTCGTGCGGCTTCATCTGGTGGCGCGGGTTACCCTTGTAGGTGATCGTGCCTTCCTGCGGATGGTAGAAGCCGTTGATGACGTTGAGCATCGACGTCTTGCCGGCGCCGTTCGGGCCGATGATTGCGAAAATCTGCTTTTCGCGGATTTCAAAACTGACGTCGGTGATGGCCTTCACGCCGCCGAAGCGCAGCGTGATGTTGTCGACCTTGAGCAGGGTGTCGCCGAATGTGCGTTCTGCGTGTTTCATGGACGACTAACCCGCTTTGGCCAGCGGCGCGCCGCCGGACAGCTTGGCGTCCATGATCGCGATGTCGGCGGCGCTCACGCCCTTGCGCCCGTCCTCGAAGGTCGTCTCGACCTCGCAATGCACCTCGCTCTGGCTGCCGTAGAGCGCTTCAATCACGTTGTCGTACCGTTCGTTGATGAATTTCCGGCGGACCTTGCGCGTCCGGGTCAGTTCGCCGTCGTCCGCGTCCAGCTCCTTGTGCAGCAAGGCAAAGCGCGCGATCTGGGCGCCGGCCAGTTCGGGATCTTCGGCGAGGTCCGCGTTGACCTGCTCGATATTCCTGCGGATTTCCTCGTAGACCGCGGGCTTGGCCGCGAGTTCTCGATAGCTGGCGTAGGATACGTTGTTGCGTTCCGCCCAGTTGCCGACCGCGTCGATATCGATGGAGATCATCGCCGCGGCATGGTCGCGCCCGCCGCCGAAGGTCACGGCTTCCTGGATGAAGGGGAAGAACTTCAGCTTGTTCTCCAAGTATTTCGGCGCGAACATCGAACCGTTGTTCAGCACGCCGACATCCTTGGCCCGGTCGATGATCTTCAGATGGCCGTTATGGTCGATGAAGCCGGCATCCCCGGTATGGACCCAGCCGTCCTCGGTCTTGGTCTTCCGGGTCTCTTCCTCGTTCTTGTAATACTCCTTGAACACGCCGTCGCTGCGGTAGAGCACCTCGCGCGAATCGGGATCGACCTTCACCTCGACGCCGGGGCAGGCCTTTCCGACGGTATCGGCGTAGACTTCGTTGTCCGGTTGCAGGGTAACGAACACCGAAGCCTCGGTCTGGCCGTAGAGCTGCTTCATGTTCAGCCCAATCGACCGGTAGAAGTCGAAGATATCCGGGCCGATCGCTTCGCCGGCCGTGTAGACCCGCCGCACCCGGCTCATCCCCAGGGTGTTCTTGAGCGGCCCGTAAACGAAGAACTCGCCCAACCAGTATTTGAACCGGTCGCCCGCGCCGACCTTTTCCTTCTGCAGGATTTTCACGCCGACCTTCTTGGCGTGCGCCATGAAATAGTGGAACAGGCGACGCTTGGTCCGGCCGGCGTCCTGCATTCGCACGTTCACGGAGGTCAGGATATTCTCGAAGATGCGCGGCGGCGCAAAGAAATAGGTCGGCCCGATTTCCTTGAGGTCGGTCAGGAAAGTCTGCTGGCTCTCCGGGCAATTGGAGCAGAAGCCGGCGACATACGACTGGCCGATCGAGAACACGCAATCGCCGACCCAGGCCATGGGCAGATAGGCCAGCGTGTCTTCGTCTTCGGTGATCCTTTCCAGCTCGACGGACATTTCCGCCATCGAGATGAGGTTGCCGTAGGTGAGGACGACGCCTTTCGGGTTGCCCGTGGTCCCCGAGGTGTAGAGGAAAATCGCCGTGTCGCTGCCTTGGCCCCTGGCAACCTCGGCGTCGTAGAAGCCAGCGTTGGCCGCCCTGTGCTTTTCGCCGGCCTGTTTGATCTCGTCGAGCGAATGAATGAAATCCTGCTCGTATTCGCGCATGCCGCGCGGATCGCAATAGACCAGGGTTTTGAGCGCCGGGGTCGTTTCCTGCACCTCGAGCAGCTTGTCGATCTGTTCCTGATCCTCGGATACGGCGAACGACACTTCGGCGTGCTGGAGCACATAGGCCAGCTCACCCGCGACGCTGTCCTGATAGACCGGCACCGGAATTGCGCCGAGCGCCTGCGCCGCCACGATCGACCAGTAGAGATTGGGCCGGTTGTCGCCGACGATGGCGATTCGGTCGCCGCGCTGCACGCCGGAGGCCGCGAGGCCGTGGGCGATGGTTTCTACTTCGGCCCGGGTCTCGCTCCAGCTGAAGGTCTGCCAGATTCCCAGATACTTTTCGCGAATCGCAGGCCGCGGCCCGCGTTCGCGGGCATTGCGGTCCAGCAGCTTCGGGAATGTGTCTGCCGTCATCGGCGTCTCCACTCGATCCTTTCGGCAAGCCACAACGCCGCGGCGCGCGGCTCATCGGATCGCACCGCGCGCGGTCCCGGAACAGGATTCGAGGCTTACCGGAGCACGGCGGGACGCATCCCGCTGCCTGCTCTGCCGGTACGAACCTCCCTGGTACGCCGCAGCACTGTTCTTCTTTTATGCGCGCCGGTTTGCCTAGCCAATCGGAACCACAGGGTCAAGACGCAAAGCCTGCATGTTTCGCTTCGCCGCGCACACCGCCCGGACTTCGCTTAACATTCTGGCCGCAAATAGTTTTTTCACCGGATTCCCGGCCGCAGCCTGACATGCGCGTCAGGTCCGCTCAAATCGGTGGATGCCGTCCGGATCGAGCCGGCCGGTCAATGTCCCTTCGCCCTCCAGATAGGCGAGATGGGCCAGGCATTCGCCCATCGCAAAACCCATCTGGTGAAAGTCCAGTTCGCGGCGGAACATGAGCGGCACCGCGTCCGCCGCCGAAAGGCGTGCGCCCCCGGAACCGTCGCCGAAACCGACGGACAGCCGCTCCAGCCGCACCCGGTGATGGTCGACGATCTGGCCGATCCGGTTCTGGACGCCGCGGAACGGCAGGTTGTGGCTCGGCAGCACCAGCGTCTCGTCCGGCAGATGGCTGAAATTGGCGAAGGAGCCGAGATAGTCCTCCAGCGGGCTGGCGTCGGGCTCGCTTGCCCAGACGCTGATATTCGGCGTGATCTTGGGCAGGATCTGGTCGCCGGAAATCAGGATGCCGTCGTCGGCGGCCCACAGGCAGGCATGCTCAGGCGCATGGCCGGTGCCGACGATGATCTCCCAGCGCCGGCCGCCGATTTCCAGAACATCGCCGGCGCACAGGCGCCGGTGATGGTAGGGCGTTTCGGCGACCCGCTTGCGATAGGTGTTGCCGCCGGAAAACATCTTGTCCGCCAGCGCCGGTTCCAGCCCGTGAAGGGCGTAGAAATCCGCCATGCTCCTGTGGTTGACTGCGTCAGAATCCAGATAGAGCATCCGGGCCATCAGCCATTCGGTCCGGGTTATCCAGAGTTCGGTATCGAGCAGCTCGGTCAGCCAGCCGGCCAGGCCGATATGGTCGGGATGGAAATGGGTCACGACCAGCCGGGTTACCGGCCTGCCGGGCTTGTCGCCGTGGGCGATGCCGAACCGCTCGAAGATGGTAAGCCAGTGTTGCCTGGTCTCGTCGAGTTGCAACCCGCTGTCGACGACGACGTAGCCGTCGCCGTCTTCCAGCAGCCACAGGTTGATATGGTCGAGCTGGAAGGGCAGCGGCATGCGCAGCCAGTGGACGCCGGGCGCAATTTCGATCGTTTCGGCGGCGGCCGGCTTGATCTCGCCCAGCGGGTAGTCGAGGCCGTCATTCGGGCGGCGCCCGTTGGCGGTGCTCATGCAGCGGCCTTCCTGCCGATATGCCGGGCGACGGCGGCCAGGGTTTCCTCCGGCCGGTCGCGATGCGGCGAGTGCTTGCAGCCCGGCAGCATGACGAGGTCCACCGGCCCGCCTGCGCCCCGCTCGACGGCCTGAGGCTGCAACGGCGAGCCATATTCGTCGTCCAGCCCCTGAACGACCGTGATCGGCACGCGGATGTTCGGCAGGAATTCCTCGATATTCCAGTTGCGGAATTCCGGCATCATCCAGGACAGGTTCCAGGCGAAAAAGGCGCTGTCCGGATCGTCGTGATAGCGGGCGAGGCGACCGCGCAGGTCGGTCTCCTCCCACAGCACCCGGGCCCTGGCGATCGACGTGATGGTGCAGGGCTCGACCAGCACATGCGGCGCCATGACGATGACGCTGTCCGCCGCCGGCTCAAGGCCGCTGCCGGCGTAGATCAGCGCGATCGAGGCGCCGTCGCTGTGGCCGAACAGGAGGGGCCGGCGCACGTCGAGCCTGTTCAGCAGCTCAGGCAGGGCCTCCTGCGCTTCCCGGTGCATGTAGTCTAAGGACAGCGGCAGGTCGTTTCGCGTCAGAGCATCGGATTTGCCGTAGCCGCGCCGGCTGTAGACCAGCACGCGCAGGCCCGTCGCCCGGGCGACCTGCAAAGGAAAATCCCGCCACATGGCGACGGAACCGAGGCCCTCGTGCAGCATGACGACGGTCGGCCCGTCCGCCGGGCCGACCCCGACCCATTCATATTCAAGCCGGCTTCCGCCGGCTTCCACAAAGGCCATTGCCGCCCCGTCCGAATGTCCGCCGCCAACCTGCGGTGGGGCTCGGACCCCGGCAAGGGACGGAAGGTCGCCGCGGCTCGGCTACTCCGTCGCCTCGCGGACGATCGCATCGGCGACATACTCTGCGACATCCTCGAACACGCCCTCGACGGCGACGATCTTCATGTCGCCGGGTTCGGCCCGGACGCGCTCTGCCGGGCCGGCAGCCACCATGAGGAACGCCGTTACGAGCAGAATGGCGGGGCGCACGCGTTCCGGCATCTTCGTTCTCCTGCGGCTGTCGTTGCCATTCGATAGCGGGGCCGCGCTGCAATGGAAACGTCGTCGTACCGGCAGAATTACGAGCTTGCGGCGTCCTGCCCGCTGTGGCGGGCTTGCTGGTCGAAGAAAGATGCCGTCGTCGGCAGTTGGGGCAGATCGATTTCGTAACCGATCGAGCGAACCCGGCCAGTCCGCTGTCCGCGAACGAGATGCCCCTGAAAGCGGGTCGGCATGGGATTTGGCGAGCAGGGGATCGCGTCTTCCGCGCTGTAAACCGAGATGTGCAGGGTCCGCGGCCGGTCGGACCGGTTGGGTGCGGAGCCGTGCAGCAGGCGCGTGTGCATCAGGCATACCGCGCCCGCCGGACCGATGCAGAGGCTGGCGGACGGGCGGCTCGCTGCCGTAACGTCGTCCGACACCGCCCCCGTGAATACGCCATCGTGCCACAGGCCGTGGATCGGGCCGCGGTGAGACGCGGGAAGGACCTCCAGGGCTCCGTTCGATTCGGTGACTTCATCCACCATCAGCAGGGCCGTCACCACATCGTCGTTGGTGTGGGGCGTGAACGGGAAATCCTGGTGCCACTTCACCTCGGTGTGCCCGCCCGGCAGCTTCGAATTGATCTTGGTGTGGTGCAGCTTGACGTCGGGGCCTATGAGGTCGGCGACGCAATCGACCATCCGGCTGTCGATCGTCGCCGCGAAATAGGCGTCCGAGACTTCGATCGGCGCGTTGACCCGGCGCAGCTTCGGCGCCTCTGCGCTGTGCCCGGGCTCCAGGTCGAAGCGCGGTCGCCCGTCCAGCGTGTCGCCCCAGGCGGCATTGTGGTCGCGGCTCTCTTCCACCCACGCCTCGAAGTCCCGCTGCAGCCGCGCCAGCAGGGCGGCGTCCACCGCGTCTTCAACCATCAGATAGCCGTGCTCGTGGAAAAACGCACGCTCGTCGGGGCTGAGCTGGGCCATCAGTCCACCCTGTGCCTCAATGCGGCCCCGAGACCGGGCCGTTGCCGCGCTGCTCGCGCCAAATCCCGAGTTTGCGCTGGGCCGCCCGGTCGGAGAAGCTGAACAGCACCGCCTCGCCCTCGCATTCGTGATGGTGGGGCATCCAGCTCGGCACAATAAACACGTCCTTCGGGCCCCAGTTAAGCGCGGCATCGCCGTCCGGCGTGCGCACGACCGTCCGGCCCGTGCCCTCGACCGCCGAATAGACCATGCCGTCAGTCGACCGGTAGGGCGTTGTCGTGGTTCCCTTGGGCAGGAGCTGCATGAAGGTGGCGATGGTCGGCATGGCGTAGCCGCCGTCGACCGGGTTGGTATATTGCAGTTTCAGCCCGTGGCACGGGTCCCATTCCTCGTAGGCCGCCATCCGGTCCAGCGTCTCGCGGGTCCGCGAATAGGGATAGTTGAAGATCGGCGAATAGTTCTTCGCGTTCTCGTAGCCGACCGGCAGCAGGTTGTGGGAATAATGGTCCGGCGAATAGTCGGCCGGCCGGGACAGCTGCTGTTCGTCTTCCGCCAGGTTCTCCGCAAACGACGTGTCGAAGCTGTTGACCATCGGCACGTCCAGCCCGTCGAGCCAGATCATCGGCCGGTCGCTGTCGTTGCCGTGGTCGTGCCAGGCCCAGGGCGGAGTGATGACAAAGTCGCCCTCTTCCATGATGGTCTTTTCGCCGTCCACGGCGGTATAGGCGCCGCTGCCCTCGACGATGAAGCGCAGAGCCGAGGCGGTGTGCCGGTGCGCCGGCGCGATCTCGCCCGGCAGGATCAGCTGCAGGCCGGCATAGAGCGACTGGGTGATCCGCGATTCGCCGCGCAGCCCCGGATTTTCCAACACCAGCACCCGGCGCTCCGCCTCCTCGGCGGTGATCAGGCTGCCGGCTTTCAACACATGGGGCCGCACCTCGGCGAATTTCCACAGATGCGGTTTTGTCCGGCTGACCGGTTCTTTCGTCACCAGCCCGGCCAGCACTTCCCACAGGGGCGTCAGGTTCTGCCGGTCGATCGTGTCGTAGAAATCCTGCCGGGCTTCCCGGTCGGCGGGGCTGATCCCCAATTGTGATTGCGGCGCTTCCATCGGCGGCCTCGGAGTCTGGGTTGCGTTCGATGCAGGATAGCAGCCGCCTCGCCGCGTTTGAATTGCGAAGTGCGCAAAGTCCTTGCCCGGTGGCCGGCCACTACCGCGCCACCGTCTGCCGCTCGGCCGCGGGATCGCTGTAGCTGTCGCGCAGCGCGGTCTTGAGGATCTTGCCCATGGCGCTTTTCGGCAGTTCGGGCAGGAAGGCGTACTGGCGCGGGATCTTGTAGCCGCCGATTCGCTCCCGGCAGTGGGCGACCAGGTCTTCCGCGCTCACGCTCTGTCCCGGCTGGGGCACGACAGCGGCGAACAGGGCCTCGCCGTATTTGCTGTCCGGAATGCCGATCACCGCGCATTCGCCTACCGCCGGATGCTGGTAGAGCGCGGCCTCGACCTCGAGCGAATAGACGTTCTCGCCGCCGGTGATGATCATGTCCTTCTTGCGGTCGACCAGGTACATGAAGCCGTCGTCGTCCATCCGGCCGACATCGCCGGTGTGGAACCAGCCGTCGCGGAAGGCCCGGGCGTTCTCCTCCGGCAGGTTGAGGTAACCCGCCGTCACGTTGGGCGCGCGCACGGCGACCTCGCCCGATTCGCCGTTCGGCACCTCGCGCCCGTCCGGGCCGACGATCCGCATGTCGACGCCGATGATCGGCCGACCCGCCGATTTGAGCCGCTCGCGGTTGCCGGTTTCGATGGCCTCGACATGCTCGCGCTGGGACATCAACGTCAGGATCGGCGAGGTCTCGGTCAGGCCGTAGCCCTGGATCAGGTCGACGCCTTCGAAGGCCTTGAGAGTCCGCTCGACCCACTCCGCCGCCATCGGCGCACTGCCGTAAAGGAAAGCGCGCAGGCTGGAGAGGTCGTAGTCCGACAATTCCTCCTGCTGCAGCGTCAGGATGATCATGGTCGGCGCCAGCATGGTCCAGGTAACGCCCCGGTCCTGGATCGCGCCCAGCAGGTTCGCCGGGGTGAAGGCCGGCAGGAAGGCATGGCCGCTGCCCATGAGCGTAAAGCCGGTGCCCAGCAGGTCGGCCGAATGGAACATCGGCGCGACATGGAGATAGACGTCGTCGGAATAGACGCCGACCGTGTGCCCGACCTGCATGCCGTTCGAGACCGCGTTGCGGTGGCTGAGCGGCACGCCCTTCGAGCGGCCCGTCGTGCCGCCGGTGTAGAACAGGATGGCCGGGTCGTCCTCCTGCGCCTCGTGCAGTCCGGCAGGGTCCACGCCGGCGATCAGGGTTTCGTGATCGTGCTGCGGCCACCCGCCATCGGCATCCGCGGCTTCGTCATGCGGCCCGGCGACCCGGATCGCCCGGTCGCGCCAGGGCGCCAGCGCCTCATGCTCGAACAGGCCGAGGAAAGGCGCATCGACCGCCACGACCTCCGCCCCGGCGTTGTCGAGGATGTAGGCGATCTCCGGCGGCGCCAGGCGGATGTTGACCGGCGCCGGCACCGCGCCCATCCAGTAGCCGGCGTGGAGCAGTTCGAAATTGCGGAAGGTGTTGCGCGACAGCGTCGCAAAGGCGTCGCCGCGCTGCACGCCCAGCGCCTGCAACGCGCCGGCCAGCCGCGCAATCCGGTCGAGATGCTCCGTCCAGGTCCAGCGCCCTTCCCGGTCGATCACCGCGGGCCGGTTGGCATAGTAGCGTCGGCAGCGGTCCAGCGCCGATGACATCGTCAGCATGATCGGGCCTGCTCCTTCGACCCCGTCGATTGAACAACAACGATCCGTTCTTGCCGCCTGCCACGCGGAATCGCAAGGGCGCGTTATCGTGCGGGGAATGAGCCGGGAAGTCCGATCGGACAGGCCGGCGAAAGACAGCGCCGTTGAAGGACGGTCCTCGGTTCGCCCCGATACTAGTTTGGTCTGACGCCGCGGAGCCGTTCGCTGCGCCTGCGCAGGAGTTCCAGGGTTGTGAGGAGCAGGATCGAGACGCAGACGAGCAGCGTGGCCGCCGCAAGGATGGTCGGGCGTATTTCCTCCCTGATTCCGGAAAACATCTTCCACGGGATGGTGCGCTGTTCCACCGAACCGACGAACAGGACGACAACGACTTCGTCGAAGGAGGTAATGAAGGCAAACAGCGCGCCGGAAACGATGCCCGGCAATATCAGGGGCATCGTGACCTTGAAGAAGGTCTGGACCGGATTGGCGCCGAGACTGGCTGCGGCCCGGGTCAGCGAATGGTCGAAACCGACGAGCGTGGCCGTCACCGTGATCAGGACGAACGGCGTGCCCAGCGCGGCATGGGCAACAATGACGCCGAGATGCGTCGACGAGATTCCGATGCGGGCATAGAAAAAGTACATGCCGGTCGCCGAGATAATCAGCGGCACGATCATCGGCGAAATCAGCAGGGCCATCAGGCCGGTCTTGAACGGCATTTCGGAGCGGCTCAGGCCGAGCGCCGCCACGGTGCCGAGAAACGTCGAGATCAGGGTTGCGAAGACGGCGATGACCAGGCTGTTCTGGACCGCGTCCTGCCAGGACGCCTCGGTGAAGAACTCGCGATACCATTTCGTGCTGTAGCCGTCAGAATCCAGCGCCAGCATTTCCGGAGTGAAGGTGAAGTACGGCAACTCGTTGAAGCTGAGCGGGACGATCACGAAGATCGGGCCGATCAGGAACACGAAGATCGCCGCGCAGATCACGCGATAGGTATAGTGCCAGCCTTTTTCGATCGGGGAAGCATATACCGGGGGCGGCATCGGACGGGCTCAACCCAGCTTCATGTTGTCGATGCCGACAAGGCGGTCGTAGAGCAGGTAAAGCGCGAGGACCAGTGCCAGCAACAGCGAACCCAACGCGGCGGCGAGACCCCAGTTCAGGGTTTCGCTGACATGGACGGCAATGAAATTGGAAATGAACGTGCCCGTCCGCCCGCCGACCAGCGCGGGCGTGATGTAGTAGCCGATGGAAAGGATGAACACCATGATGCTGCCGGCGCCGACGCCGGAGACCGTATTGGGCATGTAGACCCTGACGAACGCGGTAAAAGGCGTCGCCCCGAGCGACCGGGCGGCGCGCATCAGGGAGGGCGGAATCGTCTTCATGACCGAGTAGAGCGGCAGGATCATGAACGGCAGCAGAATGTGGACCATGGCCACAAACGTGCCGAACTGATTGTGAATCAGCTGAAGCCGGCCGTCTTCGGCGATCAATCCGGTAAAGACCAGCAGATCGTTCAACACCCCTTCGGTCTGCAGGATCGCGATCCAGGACGTCGTCCGCACCAGCAGGGAAGTCCAGAAGGGCAGCAGGACGAGGATCATCAGCAGGTTGCTGGTGCGCAGCGGCAGCGTGGCCAGCAGATAGGCCACCGGATAGCCGAGCAGCAGGCACAGCAGGGTAATCAGCCCACTCATCCACAAGGTGCGGAAAAACAGGATCAGGTATATCCGGCGCTCCTCCGACTGCCAGACGATTTCGCCGCGGTCGTCCGTCTTCAGGTCGACCGAAGCCAGGAAATATCCGCCTGTGAGCGAGCCCGACTCCCGGTGGATGAGCCGCCACGTGTTCAGGTCTCTCCAGCGTTTGTCGATTTGTAGGATCTGTTCCTTGTAAGGCGGTCCGGTTATGCGCGCCGCGCGCCTACCCGATTTCCTGAACAGGCTGGTCATGCCCGGCTTTTCATAGTTCAGGCGGCGCGCAACCCGGCCCAGCGTTCTTTCCCTGAACGCTGTATTGATATCCAGAACCAGGGCTTCGAAGACGGCTTCGCCGGGCAGTTCCGTACTGTCGGGTTTCCATTTCTGGATGGACACGGCCGTGCGCGGCAGGATCGACGCGACGATCCGGTTGTCGACGCCGCGAAACAGCATGTCGCCGATCGGCAGGACGAAGGCGACGACGATAAACGCCAGCAGGGGGACGACCAGCAGAATCGCCCGGATTCGGCTGCGCACCAGCGCCCGCTGAAGGCTGATCTTCAGCGGCACGCCGTCTGCCGTTCGCATTACGTCATCCGGTGTGTTGGGCATGCGGATACACCGGTCGCCAGCAAGTTCCGAAATAATGCGCCGGGCGGCAGGCTCCTTCCCTGCCGCCCGGCCGGAAGAATCCTACTTGGCGAGCCACGCGTTGAACCGCTCGTCGAGTTCGGCCCTGTGGTCCGCCCACCAGACATAGTCGAAGATCAGGATGGTCTTCGCGTTCTTCGGGTTGGTCGGCATGTGCGGCTTCATATCGATGCCGAGTTTCGCATGCTTCCCGACACGGCTAATGGATGAGCTCCGCGCCGGCCCGTAGGAAATGAACTTCGCCTGGTCGGCCAGCCGCTGGGTGTCGGTCGCGAATCGCAGATACTTCTTGATTGCGGCCATTTTCTTCGCGCCTTTCGGCACCACCCATCCGTCAAGGTCGAAGGCCTGCCAGTCCCACAGCATCGCGATCGGCTGTTTCTTTTCGACGATGGCCGAGAACAGGCGACCGTTGTAGGCCGAAGCGATGACGACCTCGCCGTCCGCCAGAAGCTGCGGCGGCTGCGCGCCCTTGGTCCACCAGAC
>LXNI01000018.1_pt1 | contig 154009 bp, 128 predicted proteins | sample 809091 | NCBI WGS metagenome assembly LXNI01 (sample SAMN04870527, study PRJNA318959) | sponge metagenome | biome: 01000161; feature: marine sponge reef; material: water | host: Sarcotragus foetidus | place: Greece: Milos, Mediterranean Sea | collected 2013-05-29 | depth 5-7 m
CTCGATTTGCGTGCCCGAGAGCGCCGCGTTCACCGCGTGGCTGGCAGGGCTCCAATACCACGACACCGCTGACCTTGACCGCTGCGCCAGTCCTGACCGGGCCCGGCTGGCGGCGTTTTACGAAGCAACCGGCGGGGCCAACTGGACGCAGAGCAACGGTTGGCTGACCGGCGCACCGCTGGGGGCATGGTACGGGGTGGAGGCGGACATTTCCGGGAGGGTTACCGGGTTGTCCCTCGTGGACAACAACCTTTCCGGTTCGATTCCGCCCGAGCTCGGCGACCTCGCGAGCCTGACGTACTTGGATCTGGGCGCCAACGATCTCTCCGGTTCGATTCCGCCCGAGCTCGGGAACCTCGCGAGCCTGACGTACCTGGATCTGGGCGCCAACGATCTCTCCGGTTCGATTCCACCGGAACTCGGGAACCTCGCGAGCCTGACGATCCTGGATCTGGGCACCAACGATCTCTCCGGTTCGATTCCACCGGAGCTCGGGAACCTCGCGAGCTTGACGCACCTGTCGCTCCCCACCAACGGCCTGGCGGGCACCATCCCGCCCGAGCTCGGCGACCTCGCGAGCTTGACGCACCTGGATCTGGTCGCCAACGACCTGTCCGGTTCGATTCCACCGGAGCTCGGGAACCTCGCGAGCCTGACGATCCTGGATCTGGGCGCCAACGATCTCTCCGGTTCGATTCCACCGGAGCTCGGGAACCTCGCCAGCCTGACGATCCTGCAACTGGACGAAAACGATCTCTCCGGTTCGATTCCACCAGAGCTCGGGAACCTCGCCAGCCTCGCGACGCTGTCTCTCCACACGAACGCCCTGACGGGAGCCATTCCGCCCGAGCTCGGGAACCTCGCGAGCTTGACGCACCTGGTGCAGTACGTTATAGAATTAGATAGATGGATGCACAATCTACACGGTTCCCGTCCGTAAGTCGTCTTGTCGTCGCCGACGAGGTGCCGGTCGTTGGGGACGTCGAAGACTGGGAGGACCGGATCTGGGTGACGCGAAGGGGAGCGGACGGCGACCGCGACGGTGGTCCGACCGACATCGTGACGCCGGACGGCCGCTACATCGGCACTCTGGCCGCGGATGGACTGCAGACCCCAGCTGCTTTCGGCCCGGACGGCCTGCTGGCCTACATCGAACGGGACGAGCTGGATGTGCCCACCGTCCGGGTGATTCGGCTGGTGTCGCTCGAACCGGAGGGCTGAGGGAACTCTACCGAGGCAGTCGAGAGCGGAAGGCGACGACCGTGTGCACCTCGAACGTCGGGTCCATGACGACGCCGACGATGATGTCTTCGCCGAAGAACGGCGGCGGATCCGTCAACAGCGGGGCCGGTACGACGACGGTGCCGGCGAAACGTCCGTCATATTCCAGGACGTCGAAGTACCGCGACGAGGCCATGCCTTCCGGGGGCCAGCGCTCGACCCAGATGCGGTCGGACGCTCCTACGTGGATGGAGTTGAAGGCCGGCAGCGAGTCCGGGATCTCGCCGCTGAGGATCTCCGGCGCGACGCCAAGGACTTCGTCCAGCGGGACGGGAAGCGAATCGATGCGCGCGTCGAGCGCTCTCATGCTGTCCGCGCGCTCGGCCCGCGGCACTGCGCGGCGTTTCATCTCCGGGCCGTCGATCGTCCTGAGAGGTTCGCCGCCCCGGGCGAACTCGTGGAGCCGGTACGTCTCTCCGTCGCCCACGATGATCGTCCCGCGCCCGGTCATGTCCCAGTCCGCGCGCGGAGCGAAGGGAGCGCTGTTCAGTCCGTCGACCATTCGGCCGCCGCCACCCGAGCCGACCCTGTAGTAGGCCGTCGGCGATCTCGAAAGGTCCCCCATCTCGGGCACGTGGACCGTGTCGCTCATGAGCCCCCCTGCACCGTATGTCATACAAAAGTACTCCGTAGCTTCATGCCTCCAGCTGTAGTGCGGGTAGTAGTAGACGCCGTCGACGAGCCGAGCCCGCCAGGAGTGGACTCGCCTGCCGGGTTCTGAGGCGGCTGACAACCCTCGTCGAACGTTCCGCTGTCACAGAGCGTGTCAGCAGCCGGGGGGGACAAATCCGCCGTATGAAGGAGGATTCCGTGAGCACGAGTGCCGAACCACTGAAGCGTACGATTCGTTGGTTGCAGGTCTACTCTGCCTTGATGACCATCGCGCTGGCCGTGCTCTTCGTCAGGAGCGGGACGGCTTCGGATGATGTGATCAGAGCCCGTGGTCTGATCATCGAGGACGAGGCCGGTCGCGAGAGAATCCTCATCGGTGCTCCGGTTCCGGAGGCCGCCAACCGCGTTCGTACCGATGAGGCCCGGGTGCGGGAGATCTGGGGACCCCGGTTTCCGGACGCCTACATGGGCTACTATCAGGACTACGTTCACGAAACCACCGGGCTGCTGATCCTGAGCGAGGACGGGTTCGATCGCCTCGTCGTCGGGGATCCGGTGCCCGATCCAAACATCGGCAGGCGTCTCGCCCCTAGCACGGGCATGGTGATCAACGACCACGAGGGGTTCGAGCGGATGGGGTACGGCGTGAAGCCGATGGACGGTCGCTATCGCGTCAGTCTGGGCCTCGACACGGATCGTATCCAGGAAGGTCTCTTGCTGACCCTGGACGACGACGGCCTGAACGGCGTCACGGTGGGCACCGGGGCGAACGGGATCTTTCTTGGCAGCGCGCCCGCCGGACACGGGTGGACGGGCCTTGAGGAGGAGTTTCAGGGACTGTTGGTACGGCGGGACGGCGAGATCGTGCACAAGATCAATCTCGCGGACGGCAACTGACGCGGGCAGCATCTGCCGGTTCGATCGTCAGAGGGGCGCCTCGATGTCGATCTCGGGTGCCACAGTGGCGAAGTGGCGGACGTTCCAGGTGATGATCGTCGAGGCGCGGGCCTTCAGCGCACTAGCCGCGATGAGCATGTCGTACGTCTGGCCGCCGATCACTCCGCTTCGCTGGGCTTTATGCAGAACGCGCCAGGTCTCGGCCGCCGTAAGGTGTACGACCGGGGTGTCGCCCCAGTTGGCGTCCAGCAGCGCGATGGCGTCCCCGGATCGCAGGCGATTGGGTCCGGGTAGCCGGGTGAGGACCGCGTACGTTTCCGCCAGCGAATGAGCGGCAAGAACAAGCTCTTCGCCTCCCCGTTCGCGTCGCTCCATCTCGGCGCGGGTTCGCCCGTGGTGTTCATGCCAGGAGCAAACGGTCGCGACGAGGGCGCTTGTGTCGCAGAGGTAGCGGGTCACCCGGCCCCTTGAGTCCCGCCCGCCGAGGGTGCGCCGGAGCGGAGGCCGGCGGTCGTCTCCTCGACCTCCGCCGCCGTCAACACGGGCTGTCCCTCTCGCGGCACCGCGACCACGGCGGAACCATGCCGTTCAAGCGAGACGTCCAGCGGCACGGGTTCGATCTCGACGCGGCCGTCCCGGACCCGGAATCGGACGCGGGTTCCAGGGCGTAACCGGCTCGCCTCCCGAACCGCCTTGGGCACAACCAGACGGCCAGCTTTATCGATGGTAGTTTCCATGGTAATAATGATGCCATGTCTAGCACCATCGATCAAGGTCTTGGGGCGTTGGCCGCCGCCCCCCCGGTCTGTACCGCCGACCTCAAGAAGGACATCTGTCAGGCAACTGGCTGCCGCAAGTCATCTTTCCCGACCCGTGCCGCAAGCCGTAGCTTCCGACCTTCAGCACCAACCCATCCAAGGATGTGTTCCTCGCCGATGCCCGGACTGGCCCAGAGCCTGATTGAACGCCGCGTGCCACAGATTGTCGCCGTGTACGTGGGCGCTTCCTGGGCCCTGGTGCAATTCGTGGCGTTCAACGTGGACGAGTTCCTCTTGTCACCGCACTGGACGAGGGTGGCAATGGTCACTTTCCTGACGCTCCTGCCCAGCGTGCTGATGCTCGCCTGGTTTCACGGCGGACCCGGGCGGCAAGATGTGCCGCGGAGCGAAAAGATCGGCATCGGGGCCAATCTGGTGCTGTGCGCGTCCGTGTTGTGGGTGCTGTTCGGCGGGAAGGATCTCGGCGCGGCTACGGTCGCCGTCACGGTGAAGAACGAGGAGGGCGAAACCGTCGAGCGCGAGATTCCCAAGTCGGAGTTTCGCAAGCGGACAGCCATCTTCCCCTTCGATGTCGGCCCCGGGGTCGGCGAGGATGATGCCTGGACCTCCTTCACCGTGCCGCTGGCGCTCGAGATCGACCTCGGGTCGGACGATTTCTTCGAGGCGATTCGCGCCGAGGACTTCGACGAACCTCTCAAGGCGCTCGGATTCCCGGATCTGCTCGGGGTGCCGCTGGCGCTGAAGCGCGAGGTCTCCGAAGAGGTGCACGCGCAGTTCATCATGGCGGGCGAGATCGAAAGGACAGCCGACCAGTACCGGGTGACCCTGAGCCTATATGAGGTCGGCAACGGGTCATTGGTCGACGAGACGGTCCACGAAGGGCCGGACCTGCTGGCGCTTGTCGACGAACTGTCGCTGGACACGAAGCGGGCGCTCAGGATCCCCGAGCGCGATGGCATCGAAGACCTTCCGGTCCGGGAGCGGCTGACGGCGAACGACGCAGCGCTGGAGGAATTCGGTCGAGCCTACACGGAGATCATCGTGGAGGTCGACCTGGAGACCACGCTGGGGCATCTGGAGGCCGCCACGACCCACGACCCGACATTCACGCTTGCCCAGTACGTGTTTGCCCAGTTGCTGCTGTTCGACAACCGGCCGGACGAGGCCGTCGCGCACATGCAAGCGGCGCTGGACCACGTCTACCGGCTTCCAGAGCGTTTTCGCTTCCCCCTGAGGTCAGACTACTATCGCGCGACAGGGCAGACGGACGAGGCGTGGCGCGTGTTGGAGATGTGGGTCGAACTCTATCCCGAGGACCGGTACGCGCTTCGCAGCTACCTCGTGCCTTTGCGGATGCGTGGGGACTGGGCAGGGGTGCTCGAGACGTTGGGCACGATGTTTCGCCTGAATCCCGGCGACGCCGACCTGCTCATCGAGATGGCGGACGCGCATCTCCAATTGGGGAACGACGACGCAGCTATCGCCGTGCTTTCCGATTACATGGAGCAGTTCCCGGACGACTACTCGGGCATGGTGAGCCTGGCGGGAATCTACTGGAGACGCGGCGAGTACGATGAGGCGCGCGAACACCTCGAGAGGGTGATCTTCCTTGAGCCCAGGCTTCCGTTCATTGTCGCGGAACTCGCATCGCTGAATCTGGACGCCGGACGATTCGACGAGGCCCGTGAAGGATACGAGCGGGCGATGGAGCTCGCTCGCACCCCCGCGCAACAGACGGAGGTGCTGGCGGGCCTGAAACGCTACTACAGCGTTCGCGGGGAAGCCGACAACACCGTAGCGGCGGCGGAGCAATGGGCGGAGTCGGCGGCCGGGCATGCGACGCCGGTCTCCATCATGCAGATCCGCTTCGATGACATTCCCATCTACTTCAGCATTGGACGCGACGAAGAGGCGGTGGCGCTGTTCGAGGAACTGAGAGCGCGGGCGGAGCCGCCGCTAAGCGACTACGTCGTCCCGCATCTGGCCATTCACGTGTCGCTGGAGGTGGAGGGTCCCGAAGCCGCCCTCGAGACGCACGCCCGGGCGGTGGAGATGGCCGAAACGGGGCAGTTCGGCTTTGTCCTTCCCTCGCTCATGCAAGACCTGGGCAGCATCCAGGAACGCGCCGGAGACTTCGAGGCGGCTCTGGAGAGCTACGGGGAGGCCTTTGCAATGCAGCCGGCCCGCGGGTTGCACCTCGACGCCGGACGCGTACTTCGGAAGCTCGGGCACCTGGGCGAGGCCGAATCGGAGCTGAGGGAAGCGCTCCGGCTGTACCCCGGGGATCCGCACAGCCACTTCGAGATGGCGCTGGTGCTCGAGGCCCGCGAGGACATCGAGGGAGCGGTTGGGCATCTGCGAAGGTCGCTCGAAGCCTGGGAGACGGCGGACGTGGATTTCGAGCCGGCGCGGAAGGCGCGGGAGAAGCTCGGGGACCTGGAGCGGTGAATGAGTAGGGTTTGTTGTCGAACGGACTCGCTACTCTCGATCGAATCGTAGTTCCTGACCATGAGCATGCACGACCCGCCGCATCCGGGCGGCATCGTGAGGCGGCAGTGCCTCGAACCCCTGGGTCTGACCGTGACGCGGGCGGCCGAGGGCCTGGGCGTCACTCGGCGGGCGCTCTCGGAGTTGTTGAACGGGCACACGGGGGTGTCGGTCGAGATGGCGATCCGGCTGTCGAAGGCCTTCGGCTCGACGCCCGAGACCTGGCTGGGGATGCAGATGGCGTACGATCTCTGGCAGGCGCGCGGTAACGCCGGGAGGTTTGCGAGGATGCGTGATGGTGTGTAATCTTTACACACTGTCCAATGTATTCGGGAGGAGAACCACGTGGCTCGACGAGTCAACATCATGATGGACGAGGACTCGTGGCGTGTGTTGCAGAGGCTGCCGCGCGGTACCCGCAGCCGCGCCGTCAACGCCGCCATCCGCGAGTGGTCGGGTGCTTCCGGGAAGCGGGACGCCTCCGCCCGGATGGACGCATTGCGAGCGCGATTGCCAGCCGTCGAGACCGACCAGATCGTCCGATGGATACGGGAGGAGCGGGAGCAACGGCTGCCGTGATCGTAACGCCGGACGCGTCGGTTCTTCTGAAGTGGGTTCTTCCGGGCGACGACGAGCAGGACACGGACGCGGCGCTCGCGCTACGTGAGGAGGCGGTGTCGGGGACCCTCGATCTGGTCGTTCCTCAACTCTGGATCTACGAGGTGGGCAACACCCTGGCGAGGCGGTTTCCGGACGACGCCGACGCGCTCCTGGCATCGCTGGCCGACTTCGGCCTGACGGAGGCGCGGCTCGACGCAAACTGGAGAAGGCGCACCGTGTCTCTGGCTGTGACGTACGGAGTCGCCTTCTACGACGCCGCGTACCATGCCGTGGCGCTTGGCCTCGGAGGTGTGTTCGTCACGGCGGACGAACGATATGTGCGTCGCGCCTCGCGAGCCGGGGGCATCTCGTCACTGCGGCTCTGGCGAACCCGCTGAGGTAACGTCCATGACCTGCCGGCCACCCTCCGGGTCCGCCTACTGGCCGCCGGCTTCGTCAAGCTCCACAAACATCTCTTCCGCGCTGGCGAATCGAGTCGTTCCCCGCCTGGTCAGCCAGGTCTCGCCGCGCCTCGGGCGTGCTCATCCGGCGCTCCAGGGCCCGCTCGAAGCTGACGAGACGGCGAATCAGCGCGTTGTAGCGGGAGTGGGCGTCCTCCGGGTGTTCGTCTCCGATGGCGAGATAGAGTTCGATTTCGGGGGTGTGCGCCAGCGGCGGCGGCGAAGGGATGTCGAGTCCGGCAGCCCGCATTCGAGACGATCCCACCGAAACGAGCAGAGCTTCCACGGTGGCCTCGCCCCGCTTGAGCGCTTCGATACCCGCAGCCACGAGGACAGCGCCGGGCAGATCGGCGGGGATGCTCATGGGCCGATCCTGTCCGCCGCTCGAAGTACTCTTTCGCGGAAACTGGCAGGATCCAGGGCTGGATAACGGATCAGCGCCGGCTCGATGGCTTCAAAGAGTTCGAGGAGTTGCGCTGCCCGGATGAGACCACGCCTTCCCATCGCTCTGACGTCGGCCGAGTCCTGCGTGTGCCCCCGCTCGATCTTGGCGAGCGCCTGGCCGTAGAAGTCGTAGTGGTGGTAATCCACGCGCCCGTACCGGTCGATGAACGGGCTGCGTCCACGCCATCCCGGCAGTTCCGGGATGAAATCATCGGGGGCGGCCAATTCGACGTTGATGTTCAGAGTCTCCTTGGCTCGGGCGATCGCCTCGAAGGCTCCTGCCGGCTCCGGGTCGAGTTTGAGATCGACAGCCACGGTGGTCTCCCGCCAGCCCACGAGCACGGCGGAGCCGCCGCCGACCAGGTAAATCCGCCCGGGACTTCGGACCGCGCTACCCAGACGGCGCATCAGCCTACGCACCTGATCGGCACTGGCCGGAGGGCGTGTAGTTCTTGGAGCGTTCATGTTGGCGGTGCGACCCTGAAGTGGTTTGCTGCTGGAAGATGGGCTTCTCCCCGGGTGCGGCCAAGACGACCGCTCTGGCCGCAACTCCGCGTTTCCAGCGCCAGCCCACCCATCTGCTGCACTCCGCCCACCAGCATCGTCGCGGCAAGCTCAAGCAGTTCGACCGCCTGAGGGTTCCTGTCGAAGCACGAGCCGGTCCCACGGTAACGCCATAGACCGGAGGGCGTTCCGGGGTACTAACGCTCCTCGGACGAGAGACCAGTCAGAGAACTCGTCACCGCGAGGGCCATCACCGGGTAGAGCGTCCCGGTATACGTGATGAAGTGCCATGTCTCCGTATTGAGTGACTTCGTCCACCAGCGGCCCGATTCTCTCTGGTTTCGCCTGAGCCACTCGACGCCTCGCTGCACGGCGGGGTGTGTGGGCGGCACCCCCGCGGACGACAGCACCACAACCGCCAAACCGGTTTGGTGGCCATCGCTGGCGGGATCGCCGAAATCCGCCTCGCCTCGCAGGCGTTCCGCGCGGTTGCCCCGGCCCCACTCCTCGGGCTGAGCGAAAGAGCGAATCGACCATCCCCCGTCCGGGCGCTGACGGTCGAGGATCATCCTGACGATGTCCTGCTTTCTGTCGGCGCTGATCACGCCCGGCAGATACCGGTCCGCCCAGAGCAACGCCACGCGAGCGTAGTCATGGGGAGGAGGGACACGCCGCAGGTAGTCTCGCAGACTCGCGATCTGCCTCTGCACCTTGGGAGAGGTTGCCTGTTCGAGCCAGCCCGGAGCCAGGCCCACGCCCATGGCCGCAACGGTCGCGAGTTGAAACGCGTCGGACTCGAACGGCGGCCATGTGTCCGGCGAGTGCCAGGCCCCGTCGTCGCGCTGAAGGCTGAACATCAGCTGCAGCGCCTGCTCGGTTTCGGGAGACAGCCGCCGGTCCACGTGCGCATCCCAGGATGCCAGTGACGCGGCCAAGTGCACGACTTCTGCGGGGTCCACTCCCTGCTGGAGCTCTGCGGGACCCTTGGCGAGCCTCTCCTGGAGACGTTCTTCGAGAAAGACCCGGAAGGCTGCATCGGGCCGACCCAGGCTCTCGGCGAGTTGCGGACGAAGGATCCCGTACCAACCCGTGGTGTGACACGAGACGCAGCCGCGGTTGTTGACCCAGGCCCTGGCTCCACCTTCGAGGTAGGTGACCGCCCGCTCGATGGACAGATTCTCCGCAAGCGGTTCATCCTCCGAGGCCGGCGGGATGGAGATCTCTCCGTAGTGATACTGGTGCAGACGGTGGTCGGGCTCCTGCTGCGCGTGAAGCTCGGAGCCGAGAAGCGAAATCCCAACCGACAGTCCGAGTGCGGCGTGCATGGGTCTCATGACCGGGCTCTGTCCTCTCGCGTTGGGAGTGGGGCTACCGTCATGGTAGACGCCTCGTCCGTGACCGGCCAGCCCGCGAGGCTGCATGGTACGGCATCCCGTACATTCACCGGCATCTGGTTGATCGGACGTGCGCGCCTGGACCTGCACAGAACGGGGCATGAGATGTTCCCAAGAGTGTCGACCACGGGTTTGCTCGGCTGCCTCGTGTGGGCGGTGTTCGGAGCTACGGCGGGTCTTGCCGGCCAGGCGGACGACGGCTCTGCCGGAAACGGCGGATTCTACGTTGGTCTGGCATTTCCTCTCGGGCATCTGGGCGCGACGAGGCAGAAATCGGTTGACAACACGGCGCCCAACACTCTGGTGCCGGAGCCGAGGCGCGGGCAGATCTTCGAGGACGAGGTCTCCGGGGACGCGCTCTCTTATGGGATCGGTGCGGTCGCCGGGTATCGGCTGCCGTTCTCCAGCGGGTTCTATTTCCTGGATGCGGCCGTTGATGTCGAGTCCCGTGGCGGTGCCGTGGAGGCGCAGTTCGCGGGCGTGGGGATCTCGCCGGAACGAAAGCAACTCGGAGAGAGCTGGCCGGACCAGTGGAACCTCGGTATCGAAACGAGCTACGGGGTGACGCTGCGTTTCGGTGGCAGTCCGGAGGGCCTGCGGTCGCGGGGCATCAGCCTGCACTTCCTCGCCGGGGTCCGCTTTGCCGGTGCGCGGTTCACCAGCCACTACGATGGTTGTCTCACTACCGAACCATGCGATCCCTCCCAGTTCGAGTCCGGCCGGGAGGACCGCGACATGGATTTCGCGGTCTGGAGGTCCGGGATCGGACTGGAAAAGGCGTTGAGCGAGCGGGTCGCGCTCCGGGTCGAGGCGAGCTATTCGGTTTACGCCGAGGAAGAGTGGGTTACGCAATTCGATGACGTTGTCGTCACCGTTCGTTCGAGCATGAAGGCAAGCGACGCGGGACTGGCCGCAGGCTTGCTGCTGCGCCCGTAGCCCGTGCGAGCTCGATTGGAGTCCGCCGCGAGGGGCGCGGCCTCGATCGGGCTCCTGCTCGGTCTGTTCGCCGCGTCCGGCTGTCGTGAATCGACGGTCGCTCCGGGGGTCCCCGAGAGCAACGTGGTGGTCGCCGATGGCCGCGACCGGGGAGATGACCCCTACATCGTGAACTCGGCCGCGGTCGACGGACACGGGCTCACCATCGAAGTCTCGTACGCCGGCGGCTGTCGGAGGCACGACTTCACGTTGGTGATCTCGAAGACGTTCCTGGAGTCGGATCCCGTGCAACTCCGGGCGGTGCTCGCTCATGAGGCGAACGGCGATGCCTGCGAGGCGGGGATCACCGAGTCGCTCGACTTCGACCTCGCCCTGGTCAGGGCGCGCTATCAGGAGTTCTACGGATCGGGTGCGGGCACGGTCGTTCTTCGGATCACGGGTGTGTCCGGTGACGACCTCGTGTACGAATTCACCGGGTAGCGCCCGGGTGGGGCCAACGCCGCAGGGTCGTCACAGCGTGGGGAACTCCGGGCACGCTTTGGGGCATGTTGAAGCAACCTGGGAATCCGTGAGGAGGACTCTTGATGCGGTACGTTTATCCTTGTGAGCTGACGCCCGAGACGGACGGCGGCTACTCGGTGTCGTTCCCGAGTGTGCCGGAGGCGCTGACCTGCGGCGACGATCGGAACGAAGCCCTGGCCATGGCCGAGGACGCCCTGGCCGTGGCGCTCGGTTCGTACATGCAGTGTCGCGAGGACATTCCGGTGCCGGACGCCCCGGTGGGCGAGCAGGAGATGGTCGCGGTTCCACTGGTCGTTGCGGCGAAGCTCGCTCTCTACACCGCCATGCGAGAGCAGGGGCTTACGAAGGTCGGCCTGGCGAGGCGCCTGGGCCTGAGCGAGGGAGCGGTTCGGAAGCTTCTGAACCCGAATCACCGCTCACACATCGGGCAGATCGAAAGGGCGCTCGCGAAGGTGGGGCGGCGGCTCGTCGCGGAGGACGCGACCGTTTAGCGGAGACGGCCGGCGTGTACCGCCGACCTCGGGACTGCCCGTCCTGGAGGGTCAGTGAGGCGGGTGGGGCGCAACGAACTCAAGCAATTCGACCGCCTGATCCCGCGAGACCGTAGGGTAGTCGTCGAGGAAATCGTCGAGTCGGTCCCCCGCTTCGAGATGCTCCATGAGTATCCGCACTGGGACCCTCGTGCCGGAGAACACGGGAGTCCCGCCCAGGATGTCGGGGTTCCTGTCGATAAGCTTGTCCGTCATGACTGCCTCCGCCCGCGCTTCCCGATCACTGCCTGGAGCCCGGTCTGCGCTCTCAGCCCAGCACCCGAAGCGCAATCTCCGGGGCTTTGTCCAGGATCCGGAGCAACGTTCTCGCGGCGCCTGTGGGGCCTCGCTTGCCCTGTTCCCAGTTGCGGATCGTCTCGTGCGATACGTCGATGCGCCGCGCAAACTCCACCTGCGTCAGGCCCATGCGCCTGCGAACCCGGCGTGCGAACCGCGCCATGTCCCGCATCGCTTCGGCGTCGTCCTCGCGTTGCTGCGCGATCAGGTCCGCCTCGGTCGTGCGGTCCAGGGCCGCGTAGTCGACCCTGCCTTCGGGCAGGCTGCCGGGGTCGTCCGGATCAATCCTCACGCGTGTTGTGCTCATATTCTCGAACCTCCTTCTTGCTAGCCTTCCGGGCCGAGATGACACGGATCGCCGACCCACGCAGCGTGTAGATTAGAACGAACACGCGGTCTTCTATCGCACCGAGCAGCCGGTATCGGTCTTCACCGTAGTCCCAGCGCCGATCCCGCCCTACGATCCGATTCGGATCCAGGAATGCGCGCACGGCATAGGCAAAATCGAAGCCGCGACGCAGGAAGCAGTCGCCGCTCTTGGCATCGTCCCACTCGAAATCCATGCGTAACTCATGCCTTGTGTTGTAGGCCATTGGCCTACCAGCGTCAAGTTCGCGTTCCTTTGGTGAACTCGGGCTCGACCGTCCTTGGGAGGCAATCAGGTCGGCATGTCGGCCATCACGTCGATCGTTCTCGTCTTCCCGACTCGTCGAGGCATGCGCGAACTCCAGCGTTGACGGGTCGCGCCGCCCAGCGGTAAGTCTTGTAGCAGCAGTTATGCGACCGGCGTGGTTGCCTTAGCGACCCGACTGAACGGTTGCCTTGGGGGCGCGGTGGCCAGACGGTTCCTGGCGTTCGACGGTGTTGGCACGAAGATCGCCAACATGGCCGTCAACATCCTGATTCGCGACTTCGACATCGGACTCACGACGCCCATGCCCGACATTGCGGTCGATACCCACGTCCTGCGGGTGTTCGAGCGACTGGGCCTTCTCGACAGGCTCGAACACAGCCAGCTGCGCTCGACCAAGGACAAGCAGGGACTCCGGCTCCAGCTGCGCGCTCGCGAGTTCAACCCGGAGTGGCCGGGGGAACTCGACTGGCCGGCATGGCATCTCGGGAACAGGTGGTGTCACGCGGGACGTGCGCCGAGTGCTACATGGAATCGGTGCGCCCGAGGAACGGAGCGGCTTCGGACTCAGCGACTGGATGCGGAGACTTGAGCTGACTGCGGTGGATCCAGCTTGGCCGTATGACGAGAGGGGTCACGAGCGCCGACAGATACCCGAGGTCTCTAGCTAGGGAGGGACGCACGGCCTTCGGGTTCATTTCCGTTTCTCCGCACGACTTTCGCAAGTTCATGATGGAGTACATCGGCTTTCTCAGAGATTTGAACTTCGCTGAGGTGCTGCTCGGAGAAGAGCCCGGAGTGGCTAGAATGTAGTATCCCGGCGCAGCCGCTTCTCCGACAGCCGCAGAAAGCGCACCGGCGCACGCGTTTCTCGTTCGTGGTCGACCGCCTCACGGACGGCGCGGGCGACCCGTGCCTCCTTGTCACTACTCGTCGGCCCGCGACCGCGGGGATCCCTGCGCCAGCCTCGCCCAGCGGCCCCCTTCGCCACCGGATCCGAAAGACGAACCCCCGCCCGACCGCATGGCCGAGGAAAGGCGCGCCCGTTTCGAGTAGAGCAACCGGACATCAAGCGTCAGCCGCCCCCGCCAGATGGGAAACACTCGCCGTCCGGGAGGTGGGTCCCGGTACCGTAGTACGTAATCGATTCTAGCCCCAATACTAGGTGCTCCACGTAGCCAACGCCGCCTTGTTGGTGACTAGGGGGAGGCTCCAGCGGGAGATCTGAGAACCCAGAGCTGTTCCTCACGTAGTGGTGCAGCCCGTTGTCGTCGTCGTCGTGGTAGGTCGTGAAGATGCCGCTGATGCCCCTCCTGAGAGGAAGGTTATCTCTGCTCGCCAAGAAATAGACGGCCCGCCGATCGTCCGGGAACCAGATGCGCAGGATCTTGACCGAAGCCTCGATAGACGCCTCTTCGCTCAGGAGCGTGAAGCCTTTCCCGGTGCTGGTTACTGCGAACGGGCGGCCCTCGAACTCGATGCTGCAAGCTTGCCCCACGGCGCTTTGAGCGAGGAGAAAAAGCGCTGCTACTCCCGCGACCGCTCCCCGCAACTCGCGCCGTCTCTCGCGCTCCATATTACCTCGTCCGTCTCGCAACGTCGCCTCCCTCTGGGAGTCTCTTCCGTCCCCGCGGCTCCGGATGGACCGCCTCGCGCCTGATGCGGACCTACCAGCCTACCGGCGTGCCAGCCCGCTGTGACGAGCTAGAGGACACCTAGACCTAAAGCAAGCGCGATCCAAGCGGTTCACTTATCGGCACGATGATCGGCCAGCAGCCAGGTACGAGTCTTCATCAAGCTGTCAGCACGGGACTCCGCAGTCACCGCATCCAGTCGCACCCATTCCGCCAGCGAACGGCGAACGCAAGGGAAACGCGGCGGCTCATCATCGTTAGCGCCCGAGGCAAGTACCCACAAACGGTTGGACCGACACCAAGAAGCGGATACGGTGATGCCGTCCCTCCGCTTCTTCGTGTATCTAGACGTGAAGCCGCGCATCCCATCGAAGGCGGTCCACCTCTCGTCCCGCATGTCGGGTCTCCTGCTGAATACAACAGCCTCTTAGCAACGAAGCGCCGCAGCGGACTTGCTATCCGGTGTGTGCGTGGGTGAACAGGCAGGGTCAACCCGCCGGTACTCTCCGTGTGGATGGCGTCAAAGACCCGACGCCATCTAGACGCCAAACAAGGAGAGTACCCATGTCACGACAGGGGTCCGCAGGTAACGTGGTCGGTGCCGTCGCCAGCTTCTTCATCCCCAGCCTCGGCCAACTCGTGCAAGCGCGACGCGCCGAAGCCGCCATGTGGTTCTTCGGGACCGGGCTTGCCTGGATCATGGGCTGGATCACGGCGCTATCAATCGGTTTCCTGCCGCTCGTCCTGATCGGTGCCGGTGTCCACATCTATAGTGTGTACGAAGCCGCCGTGTGGGAGGGGCCGGGCACGTTGCCGGGCGATGTGCCATGAAGCGAGAAGTGTTGCTCGGACTCATGCCTATAGGCGGAGCAACATCGAACCAAGGGACGCCCGGCGTTGTTCCTTTCCCCGGACTCCTCGTAACATGGTGCGCTTCTCGAAGCGGATCAGGATCATGGGGAGAGTCAACTCATACCGTACCGAAGGATTTGGACAATATGCGAGAAGCTGGGCACCTTCGCCATTAGCGCCCGCTCCACGCTCCGGAGCTTCTATCGTTGCGAGCTCCGCATGTGGAGGCGACTCCTCAGCCGCCGCTAGTCCGCCGGTCGCCGGCGCAGTCGCGGCGCGGCGCAAGCCCGGTCTGCAGCTCTCAGCCCAGCACCCGAAGCGCAATCTCCGGGGCTTTGTCCAGGATCCGGGGCAACGTTCTGGCGGCGCCTGTGGGGCCTCGCTTGCCCTGTTCCCAGTTGCGGATCGTCTCGAGCGATACGTCGATGCGCCGCGCAAACTCCACCTGCGTCAGACCCATGCGCCTTCGAACCCGGCGTGCAAACCGCGCCATGTCCCGCATCGCTTCGGCGTCGCTCTCCCGTTGCTGGGCGATCAGGTCCGCCTCGGTCGTGCGGTCCAGGGCCGCGTAGTCGACCCTCCCTTCGGGCAGGCTTCCAGGGTCGTCCGGATCAATCCGTGCGCATGTCGTGCTCATGTGCAGGTTATGGTAGCACGGCTTGTGGCGGCATGATCGATCTCGGCGGAACGGGACATTCTTACGTCCCATGGGAACCGTTGGTGGGTGTGACGATGTAGACGTACCGGTTGACCCGGTAACGTGGCGGACTTACCCTCACGGTCGATGGCAGCGGCGGGTCGGGGCAGTGAAGTTCGGGGCGGGGTTGGGGTTGGTTAGCGGTTTCGGTGGAAGCTTCACCTTGCACGTTCTCCGCGCCTTCTGTCTCCGGGCATCCGCATTCGGTGCAACCCGTGCCAGCGGGAGAATTCGCCCGGACATGACCTCACCGAACGACCGCAGCCAGAGTTCGCGCGGCGGGGACGGCCCAAGAGTCAGAGTGTTCGACTTCTTCTCGGGTTGCGGCGGCGCCAGCCGAGGCTTCCAAGACGCTGGGATGGAAGTGGTGTTCGCCCTTGATTGCGACGCGGACGCCAAGGGCACGTTCGAGAAGAATTTTCCGTCCTCGCATTTCGAGCACTCCGACATTCGGGAAACGAGCGTGGATTTCGTCCACGACCTCGTGAAGGCCCAGCGACCCCATCCCGTCCTGTTTTGCGGATGCGCGCCCTGCCAGCCGTTCACCAAGCAGAACACATCTCGGCCCAAGCCGGATGAGGACGACCGTGTCCCCTTGCTGCTGGAGTTCCTCCGGTTCGTCCGCCGCTGCGAGCCCGATGTCGTATTCGTCGAGAACGTCCCGGGAATCCAGAAGCTGTCCCGTGACACCGAGCCCCTGGGCGGATTCGTGCGCGGGCTGACGGAGGCCGGCTATGGCGAGCCCGCCTGCGCAGCCGTGCCCCTCAAGCACTACGGAATCCCTCAGAGTCGGCGCAGGTTCCTCTTGCTCGCGAGCCGACACGGTCCGGTAGAACTGCCGCCCAAAACCCACGGCGTGGAGACTGGCAACCCCGGCTATGACACCGTGCGCGACTGGATCGGACACCTTCCCGAGATCACTGCTGGGCAGACGCACCCGGATGTCCCGGATCACCGCGCCGCCAAGCTCTCGGAACTGAACCTTCGGCGCATCCGCGCGACGCCCGAGGGAGGGGGTAACCGCGACTGGCCCAATGATCTCCGGCTTGAGTGCCACCGCCGATCCAACGGATATAGTGATGTCTACGGTCGCATGTCTTGGGACCGCCCCGCCTCTGGGCTGACGACGCGCTGTACCAGCTACTCCAACGGTCGTTTCGGCCATCCTGAACAGGACCGCGCGATCAGCATTCGCGAAGCCGCCTGCCTGCAGACGTTCCCGATGGACTACGCATTCGAAGGAAACCTGAATTCTATGGCCCGTCAGATCGGGAACGCGGTGCCCGTCAAGCTCACGAGCGTCTTGGGGCGCCATGTGAACCGGCACCTAGCGGAAGCCGGAGTCAGCTAACCGCCTATGGAAGCGACTTTCAAGGCACGGGCCAGAACGCTAGACATGCTGGGCAGACAGCAGATCGCGGGGATTCCGACCGCGATAAGCGAACTGTTCAAGAACGCTCACGATGCGTACGCCCACCGCGTGGAGATCGACTACTATCGTGGCGACCGGCTGCTCCTGTTACGGGACGACGGCTTGGGCATGACACGCAACGAATTCCTAGACCGGTGGCTTACGATCGCCGCATCGAGCGCCGCCGCGCGGCGAAGCCGTGGTCGCGCGCACGCCGAGGGCCAGCCACCGAGGCCCGTCTTGGGCGAGAAGGGTATCGGCCGTCTGGCGATCGCCACGATCGCGCCCCAAGTGCTCGTGCTGACCCGCGCGCGTCGCGGCAACGAGTTATCGGACCTTACCGTGGCGTTCCTGAACTGGCGGATCTTCGAGTGCTCCGGGTTGGACTTGCATGACATCCGCATTCCTCTTCGCACGTTTCGTGGGGGGACCCTCCCGGACGGTGGAGAAATCGCCGGCATGGTGGATTCGTTTCGCAACAGCAATGCCCGACTGCGGCAGCATGTAGCCGACGGGGATTGGGAACCGATTGAGGATTCCCTTGCGCAATTCACCGCCGATCCCCGCGGGATCGACCAGCATCTGGGTAAGCCATCGCTGTCTCGCGAGGGTCACGGCACGCATTTCTACCTGCTTCCCACGTCCGATCGCCTGTGCTACGACATCGACGGTGATCCCAATTCCGGAGCGGCATCGCCGCTCGAAAAAGCCCTACTGGGATTCACGACACCCTTTCTCGAGAAAGAAGGGACACCTGTTATTCGGACGGCGTTCCGGGACCACAAGACGGATGGAACATGTGAAGATCCAATAGGCGAGCAGGAGTTCTTTACTAGATCCGAGTATGAAGACGCGGATCACCGGGTTTCTGGAAGATTCGACGCATACGGACAGTTCGAGGGCAGCATATCCGTATATGGCGAGGTCGTAGATGGTCACGTAATCAACTGGCGCGGCGGGAGGGGACGACCAACGACCTGTGGTCCGTTCTCTGTTCGATTCGCCGCGGTTGAAGGCGCGGCCAGACACTCCACCCTTCCGTCCGTCGAGCACGCCCGGATGCTCCGGAAGACGGGGAGGATCGGTGGTTTGTACATTTACCGCGATGGTGTACGCATTCAACCATACGGCAATACGGACTATGACTGGCTCGAAATCGAACTGCGCCGATCGAAGAGCGCAGCGTACTACTACTTCTCCTACCGGCAAATGTTCGGCTTCGTCGAAATCGACTCCACGAACAACCGAGAGCTGCACGAGAAGGCGGGGCGAGAGGGGTTCCAGGAGAACAAGGCTTACCGCGAACTGCGAAGCATCCTGCAGAGCTTTCTCGTGCAGGTCGCCGCCGACTTTTTCCGTGAGGAAGGTGTCCATGGAGAGCGGTTCATAAGTCACAAACGGGAACTGGACGAAGCCGAGCGCCACCGGCGGGCCAGAGCCAAGAAGGTCTCGGCGAAACGCGCCAAACTCCGGAGAGACCTGACCGCGTTCTTCGAGAGTATGGAAGGGGAGAGCCCGCTCGAAGCCGTCATGCAATTGGGCTTGGACGCGGAAGCCAAGGTAAGGCAGGCGGGGCGCGATCCTGACGCGGGCAACGCCGCTCGGGAGATTCTCCGGATCGAACGCGATGTGACGAGAACACTTGTGGAGTTAGAAACACGCTACCGCGTGCCCAAGCCTCGGATCGGCATGAGCAAGGCGTTGCAAAAGGAGTGGCGAGACTACCAAGAGGCATTCGAGGACATCCGAAGCAGTATCCGCGACATTCGGGACTCAATCGAAGATGTCGTGACCGAAGAGGTGGCCAAAGCTGGCGTTAACCTGCGCGCTAGGGACCGAGTGGAATCGGCCCTCAGCGACATGGCTCAGCGAGCCCGGAAGCAGGCCAAGGAGGGACGGGGGAGCGTCGAGGAGAAGGTCGACCAGATTTCGGCAGGTGCCCGGGACGTCGCTCGCAGTTGTGTCCTGGACGTCGAGTCGGCCATTCGGACCGTGCTGGCCGACTTCAGTCGATTCGATCTTGGGGATCTCGACGACAAGAGCGTTGTCGCGGAGCGTGCTGCTCTCGAGGCGCGGATCACGGAGGCCATTGAGAACGCTTCCGAAACCTTGGACTCGCTTCACTCTCAGCTGTCGGCTATCGACTGGACGGGTGACTCCTCCGTGGTGGATCAGCTTGCCGCGGTGGAACAGAGCAACGTTACGCTTCGGGAACAGGCCACCGCCGACCTTCAGCTGGCCCAACTCGGCATGGCTATTGAGATCATCAGCCACGAGTTCGGGGCCGCCATTCGTTCCGTTCGCTCGGGGCTTCGAAGCCTGAAGGCATGGGCCGATGTCAACGAGGAGTTGAAGTCGCTGTACCAGAGCATCCGCGGCAGCTTCGACCATCTAGACGGATACCTGACGCTCTTCACGCCGCTGCAGAGGCGACTCTATCGGAAGGCGGTGGACATCCGCGGTTGGGAGATCCATGAGTTCCTAACCAACCTGTTTGCTCAGCGGCTGGCCAGACACAACATCGAACTCGTCCGAACGGACGCTTTTGCGGAGGCCGCCGTCCGCGGCTATCCCTCCTCCTTTTATCCGGTATTCGTGAATCTCATCGACAACGCGATCTACTGGTTGTCCGGACAGAACGAACGCCTCGGTCGTCGCATCGAACTCGACGTCTCCGGTAACGTTTTTCTTGTCTCCGACTCGGGCCCTGGAGTCCACGCTAGAGACCGGGAAGACATCTTCGATGTCGGATTTACGAGAAAGCCGGGCGGCCGCGGCATGGGCCTCCACATCTCGCGACAAACACTCCGTGAGGCCGGGTATGATCTGACCTTGGAAGCCCGAAGCACGGATCGCGGTGCCACCTTCCTGATTGGACCGATCCAAGACCGCGACAAGGAATCCGATGCCCAGCAATGATTTCGAGGAACATTGCCGCCAGATAGCCAAGCGCTTCCTCCTGACCGCAGTAGTCGTCGACGATGAGCTGTCCGTCGTTGCAAGCCCGAACGTACACGGTGATCTGACGCCACCGGGATCGAGTCCTCTGGAGCCTACTTCCGTGCCCCGTGAGCCTCAAGTTGACTCATCGTCGCGCCCGCTGGGAGTCCACGCCATCACGTCCTCATTCGCACGTCACGGGATGGTGTGTGGCGTGGTCTCCCCGCCCAGCGAACCGGACGGTACCGAAGGCTTGGCGCGGGCGGCGGCAAGGGCGGATATTCTCATCTTGGATTGGCGGTTGAGTCGCGAGACTGGCGAGAATTCGTTGCCGCTGTTGCAACAAGTCCTGCGCAACGACCAAACGCATCGACTCCGCCTTGTCGCTTTCTATACGGGACAACCCCAGCTGGAGCGCATCCGGCAAGAGATAGTAGAAGGCTTGGGCGAGCTCTCGGGACCCTACGACGCAGAGACGATAGGCAACGGCGACTGCCGTTCGATCGACTTCGGACCCTGTCGCATCGTGGTTTACAGCAAGCGTGACCCGGATGTATCCGGCCCTCGCAGCGCCGTAACGGAAGCAGAGCTGCCGGACCGCCTCGTCGCCGATTTCGCCGACAGAGTGACGGGACTGTTACCGAGCCTAGTTCTTACGGCGCTGACGGCCGTCCGTGAGAACGTGTACCGCATTCTGGATCGCTTCGAGTCCGAGCTAGATCCGGCGTTCTTGGCACACCGCGCTTGCCTACCTGTACCTCAAGATTCGCAGGGACACATCGTTGAACAGGTCGCTAGCGAACTCCGCGGCCTGATGGACGACGCCGTTAGTAGCACGCGTCCAGCCGGCATCGGAGCGATCAAGCGCTGGTTGGTCGACAGGTTCGAAGATAGAAACGTCGTCTTCGTACCGGACAGGAAGGAAATGTCCATGGCCGAGATCGAAGACCTGTTGACTCATGGGATCGAAGAGAAGCGTGGGCCCCTGAAGAAGGAAGGCAAAGAATATCATTTGCTGTCTTATGGGTTCTCAGATGGTGCCGAAAACAGTCGGGCGCTCGACCAGCGTCTCGCATCGGCAATGAGTTTCCGTGAAGTTGTTGACGGCGGGACACGGCAGTTATCAATCGGCACGGTGGTTCGCGTCGTTGACTCCGGCCACGATACTACTCTCCTCTGCGTCACGCCCGCGTGCGATAGCGTGCGCCTTAAGGGGCCATCTTCGTTTCTGTTCATCCCACTCGAGGAGCCCCCGAAATCGAATACGTTACAACTCATCGTGCCGTCCGATGAGAGTGAGTACAAGCAAATGACCATATGCATGAACCCGTCGCGGTGGCGGACAGCAACATTCGAGTCAGATGCAGAATCCCAGTGTGTGCTATCCAGCACTGATGCGGAGAACCTATGTCCCGTATTCAAGGATCGTAGCGACAGACTGTACCATTGGATCGGAGAGCTCAAGGCCGAGTCCGCGCAGTCCGTCGCCCAAGCCATCGCGGAGCGCATGTCCCGCATGCCGTTGAACAAATCCGAATGGCTCAGACGGTCTGAACGTGTGGGAGAGCTTCCTCGAGACCCATCAAGTACCGACGAGATGCGAGGAGAGACGCGCTGATACCGCGTCGGCATCCTTCGTATCGCACTCCCAGATTACGAGCACGCGCCAACCGAGAGCGACCAGGGCTGCCTCATTTCGACGGTCTCGGTTCACGTTGTCCCGGAACTTATTCGTCCAGAACTGAGTTCGCGTCTTTGGGTGGGAGGCGCGGGGGCACCCCGGGTGCCGATGCCAGAAGCAGCCGTGTACAAAGACGACTGCACCGTAGCGCGGGAACACGATGTCCGGTGAGCCGGGGAGATCCCTCCGGTGCAAACGGAATCGGAATCCCAGGCCATGCGCGATACGCCGAACGATGAGTTCTGGAGTCGTGTCTCGCGCTCGCACTCGTGACATCACGTCGCTTCGTTTTTCTGCGTTCATGATGTCGGTCATTGCATCCACGCCTGTACTCAGGGCGCGATGGCACTCGCTGCGCCCGATCTGTTCCCCGCGACGTCAGTCTCACGGCGATGTCCTCCCCCTCGACGTGCGGGACACCGGCGTCTCTCTCATCCAAAGCTGCCGGAGGACATCCTCAGATGTGCGAGAGAATGGGAAGTATCTCTCCGTCGACACCTTGCGCCAAGTGATGCCGACCACTTCGGATAGCCCACTCAACTCCCGAATGAGAATGTGCCGTCTGACACTTGAAACGGTATGTGCTTCGCTCTCAGTCCGAATGCCCCATATACGGTCGTGAGAATGTCGAGGGCCACCTCGTCGGGATCAAGGGATCCAGAAAACTCCGTCGGTCCGATCTCGATATGTGGCTCCAGAAACGGTTCGCTACTAGTAATCGGAAATTCGAACCCAATACTTCCTGGTTGCCCGGGACGCAAAATATAACCCGCCACATTACGGTATTGGAGTTGGATCAGTACGCCTGCGGAATAATCTGCAGTACTGAGAAGCGTCGCGACGAGGCGCAGAAAGGTTACTGGGTATTCGACCACCGGAAAGGGGTAGAGTCTCGGCCGTATTTTTTGCTCTTCCGCAGATTGTCTCCAGCAGAAGTGTTCGTCGAGAGGAGTCCAGAACTCCAAATGTCCGTTCTCGAACACCTCAAGATATCTGTACGCCTTCGTGCCCACCTTGATGCCCATCATGGTCTTCTGGACGTTGTCGAGACCCGCCATGTTCCACCCATCCTGCCGAGACCCTGGCGGAGCCGACAATGTTGAGACGATGTCGGGCGCCTCCACGTCGATCAAACGGCGACGAGGTTCGACCGGAGTCGACGCGAGCCAGAGGAAAGGGGTCTCCCCAACGTTTTTTGCAAAGTGCTGACGCCGAACTCTGGCCAGCAGACGGCCGTCCTCCAAGAGAGAATCGGAGACATGGGTCTGGGACACTTCTGCGAACTCCTCCTCTTGTTGGTCATGCGTTAGAATCCGAACCAGATCCGATAGTTTCGCGTCAATACTCTTCAGACGCATTGCAGTCGGCTCGCTAACGAAGGCCTCTCGAATCTCCGCCATCGACATCTCGCGCTTTCCGTCCTCAACGCGCGTCAGGAACTCGGTGCGATGGTTTCGCGTCACCATATGCGGCCGCCGCCCACTCGGGGGGACGTGGACGATGATCACGCTGTTGCCATGCGCCTTGCGAGATCGGATCTCAATGCCTTCGATACGTTCGGCGATATGATCGTGGCACAACGAGCGGATGCTCTTAGCCATTGAGTCCGATTTGCTCATTTGGGCTGGCTCGACGAAGCACTGCGCCCGGCCACGCCCATCATCGCGAACGCCAATGATGAGATATCCGCCGCCACCGTTGGCCATCGAGACAACATCCCGTAGCAGTTCCTGCCGGACCGTTTCCTCCTTGTAGTCGAGGGTTGCCTTGAATTCAAGATGTTGTCGTTCCGAAACGTGGTCCTCGACAAGGCTGGCGATCTCATCGTCGGAAATTTCGTCCAGGGTGCGTCCTTCGAAGATCATGTTTCGCTCGCCCTAACCCGGAGTCGCGGTGCGACCACATGAGGGAGGCCGTCGGACAGAACGGTGTCGACGTTTCCGCCGGATCTCAGCTTGCCGACGTCCATCATTCCCCTATCACCCGTACTACCCTTCGTCATCATCATCTGGATCGCTGCTGTCGGCGTTGAGCCTCCCGGCAAACCAGAACGAGACGATGGCGGCGGCTATCGGCAGGATTGCCTGGAACAGATCGACGGCTGCCTCGACACGCCTGTTGTTCTCATCTGCCGTCAGAAGGAGGAAGCCGATAACCCCCGCCCCACCTCCGAACAGGAAGAGGGTGGCAGCATGCGTGAGTACCGTTCGGACTCGGCTGCGTCGAATCGCAATAATCTGGTCGACTGTGTAGTTAGGGAGGAAGCGTCGAACCCACGCAGATCTCAGCTTGATATCCGACATTGAGCGACTCCTTTCTTGACGGGCCACATGTGTAACCCTAACTCAGTATGGAAGGGGCCAAGGCGGCATCCTCCGGGCGGTTACCAATCACCTTCAGTGCGTTGGGAACATGACAGAACTCCTCGCCGACGAGGACTCCGCCCGCCTCTGGTTCGAGGCCCAGATGTGGCCATCCGGCCGTTGCTGCGGGAAGTGCGGGTTCGTAAACACACATGCGGTCAAGGACCAAAGGCCCATGCCGTACCGCTGCCGGGATTGCCGAAGGTGGGTACCAAGGTCGTGTCCCGCAACCTTTATCGCAGGGACGAACGGCTCTTCCTCCGAAACCGTCGCCAGCGACGTAGGTAGGGGACGGGGTTGGGAAAGTGGGTGAGGATTGGTCAAGTTAGCTATATGATTCCCTTCTCTTACGTGCCACCATCTTCGATTTCGCGGTCAAGATCCAAGGACTGTAGCGCAGCAGCGATTGCGACCATATCAGCACTCCAGACGCTGCCATCCTCAAGGCGAGCACGCGCAACATACGTGACCGTGGTAAGGTGCTCAGACAGATCGTTTTCTTGAAACATATTCCATACGCCGTCCAACGCTTGCTCGCCGGAAATCATGTCAACGGCTTCGGTGTTTGACAGGTTATGCATGTGGTCGCCAAAAATGTCGAACAGCACATGCCGCACTTCGAGCGCCGTCACCAAGACGCTGGCTTCAAGTTGCGTTGAGACCTCATATCGAAAGCGGCGATCCTCGTAACTGAACGTCACCTGTGCCCCGTGGACTCGTACGGGGCTGGAGGGAACGTTTAACACAATGCTCTCTCGTTCTAGAGTCGAACCCTCGTTGATCGTGATTCCAGAAACCCGCGTCGCAAACCACCCATCCGATGCACGAGATATTTCGTACTCCTGCTCGGGAGGTAACTGGACCTCCTCCGTTGGCGTTGGCGGGGCTTCTTCCTGTGCCCCACACGCATTGACTACAAGAAACATCGCGGAACACAACACCAGAAGCGTCCTCATCGGTCGATTCTCCCCCTCAAACATCATCGGCTGAACCGCCTATCCTTGGTCCGGCACGAGGCATATCCGCGCCGCGATCTGTAGTTCTCGGTGCGAGTAGTCCACTCGAAGTTCCACTGGCGACGACTCCACCATCACATCGTGCTCGGGCAGTAGTTCCGCCACCGCCCTCCACTCTCACACCCCTTCCGCGCGGCATGTGGGTCCGCGACCGCTGGCGCGGTTGGCGCGCAGCGATACGAAGACCGGCCACGTTGACCGGGCCGAGGCGCCCGGATTTCGCTACGACCGCCTTCGGCGGCCCGCGTAATCCGGGGGGCGACGGGATAGCCCGGGCTGTCGGAACAGTACGCCGATCACGATGGACCGGGCTGATATAGTCGGGGCGCCCGGATTTGAACCGGGGACCTCTGCGTCCCGAACGCAGCGCTCTACCGGACTGAGCCACGCCCCGAGGGGTACTGCGGGCCGCGCGCTTGGCGCGGGGCCGGGCTCGCGCTCGCTAAGGGAGCGGCGAGCCGGCTTCGAGAGCGGGTGACCGGATTCGAACCGGCGACCTCAACCTTGGCAAGGTTGCGCTCTACCAGCTGAGCTACACCCGCTTGTGTTGTTCCCTCCGGCTTGCGGCCTGCGGGGCCGGCAAGGCGGAGGGGTGCTGCCAGAGCCACCGGTCGGATTTGAACCGACGACCGCCGCATTACGAATGCGGTGCTCTACCCCTGAGCTACGGTGGCGAGCCGTCGGACGCTACCCGGGGCGCCCTTGGCGAGACGTCTCGCGGGGGTTGCCGGGGATGGACGCGACGGGGAGTGGAGCCGGCGGGACTCGAACCCGCGACCTCTTGAGTGCGATTCAAGCGCTCTCCCAGACTGAGCTACGGCCCCTCGCTCGACACGTTGTTTGGAAACGGGGCTGACGGGATTCGAACCCGCGACCTCCGGTGTGACAGACCGGCACTCTAACCAGGCTGAGCTACAGCCCCCTTTAGCGGTGTTTCGATGGGGCCTACTGGACTCGAACCAGTGACCTCTACGATGTCAACGTAGCGCTCTAGCCATCTGAGCTAAGGCCCCTCCGAAAGACACGACGAGCGGACCCCGGGTGGGAGCCCGCTCGGACGACACAATGCTAAAGGAACGGCCTGAATCGGTCAACCTTGGCGGGTGCTTCGGCGGGCGTTTGATGGGCGGTCCCGGGCGACGGTTGCATCCGCCGGATCGGGCTTTACCTTGTTCGCGTCCCGCGCTTCCGACGCCGGAGGCTGCCGGGCGACTCACATCGTCGATTCCCCCTCCGAGAGGCGGATGAAGATAAGCTCTCGCGCGGCCGCGGGCGTCCTCGCTGCGGCCCTCGGCGCCACCGCTCTGGCGCTGTACCGGCCTTCAACCGGCGAACTCGAGATCGCTGCGGCGAGCCTCGATCCGTCTTCGTTCCTGCACATCCAGGAGAGCGCGGATCCGCAGGCCGCGGGCGAAGGGGAGACGGCCGCGGCAGCCGCCCAGTTCGCCGAGGAGCAGGACCTCGCGACGATGCCGGCGCAGTGGCGCGCGATCTACGACCACGAGAACGCCCGCCGCGGACCCGAGCAGCCCATCCCGTTCAACCACCGCTTCCACGTCACCGACCTGCAGATCGACTGCATGTACTGCCATGTGGGGACGGAACGGTCGGTGTCGGGGATCGTGCCCTCGCTCGAGGTCTGCATGGGGTGCCACAGGATCGCGGGCACGGGGCTGCCTCCGGTCGAGGAGTTGCGGGCCTACGAGTCGCGCGGTGAGCCGGTCGAGTGGGAGTGGGTGTACAAGCTGCCGGAGTTCGTGCAGTTCAGTCACAAGGCGCACCTGCGGAACCTCGAGTGTCAGGATTGCCACGGGCCGGTCGAGGAGATGGACCGGGTCTACCAGTGGGCGCCGCTGACGATGGGGTGGTGTCTCGAGTGCCACCGCCAGGCGCCGTCCGAGGCGGACTTCGCGACCGATTACACGTTGTCGCGGGACAACCCGCCGCCGCGGGCGCCGGGGCCCCGCCAGCCCGAAGGGTTCTACCCGAGGGACATCGATACCGACTACGGCCGGACCCGGGCCCCGACGGATTGTGCGGCATGTCACTTTTGAACGGGGGCAACGGCGGCTGCGGCTGTAACGGGAACTGCTCCGGCGGCGCCACGCCCGAGCCGGAGGCCCTGAACGGGGCGTCGTCGAACGGGGCGGCGAACGGGACGGGGACGTCGCGCCGCCGGTTCCTGAAGGTGCTGGGGACGTCCGGCGCCGGAGCGGCGACCATGGCGGCCTGCGGCCCGCCGGACTTCGCCGACAAGCTCATCCCGCACCTGGTCGAGGAAGAGGGGATCACGCCGGGCGTTTCGGACACCTACGCGACGGTGCTGCCGGACGCGGGGCCGGAGCCGGTGCCGGTGCACGCGCAGGTGCGTGACGGACGGGTCCTGGGGCTGAGCCCCAACGCCCGGTTCGGGGGCGGCACGAACGGCCTGTCGTCGCTGACGCACTCCACGCTGCAGGATCTCTACGATCCGGATCGCGTGAGCCAGCCGCTGCAGCGCAATCCGTCGACCGAGGAGGGAGCGCCTCCCTTCCAGTTCGCGAACTGGGAAGATGCGACGGCGGCGCTGACGAATGCGGTGCGCGTTGGCGGCGGGGTGCTCCTCACCGGACGGGTGACGGGCACGACGGGCCGCTTCATCGCCGACTGGGCGCGCGTGATGGGGGTGGAGCACATCGCGTGGGAGCCGTTCTCGAACGATGCGCTGGCCGCGGGCACGGCGGACGTGAGCGGCGGCGCGGGCATGCCGCGCTTCGACCTCTCCTCGGCCGATAAGGTCGCCTGCTTCGGGGCGGATTTCCTCGGCACGTGGCTCGCTCCGACGCAGATGTCGGCGGGCTTCGCGGCGGCGCGGGACATCGAGGCCCACCACCACGCGAAGTTCACCTTCGTCGGCCCGCGCCTCTCGCTGACGGGCGCCAACGCGGACGAGTGGATCGAAGCGCGGGCGGGCACGGAGGGCGCCGTGGCGCTCGCCGTCGCCGGCGTCGTGGCCGCGGCGCGAGGCGCGGCGCTTCCGGACGGCGTGGCGAGCGTGTCGCCGGAGGCGGCCGCGGAGGCCGCGGGCGTTTCGGCCGATGCGATTCGCGCGCTCGGGGAGGAACTCGCCGCCGCCGAGAGCGCGGTCGCGGTCCCGCCGGGGCTCGAGTCGCAGGGCGCCGATGCCCGGCAGGCGCACCAGGCGGTCGCGGCGCTCAACGAGATACTGGGCGCGGTCGGCACCCGGGTCTTCCCGGGGGGCGGCGCGCCAGAGGGCACGTCGGCGAGCTTCGCGGACATGCAAGCGCTCATCGGGCGCATGCGGGCCGGCCAGGTGCGGACGCTGATCGTTGCCGGGTGCAACCCGGCCTACGCGCTCCCCGCCGCGGCCGGGTTCGCGGAGGCGATGGCGAACGTGGCGAACACGGTTGCGATCGGCCCGCATCTGGATGAGACGGCGTCGGCCTGCGGCTGGGTGCTCCCGTGCCACCACGCGCTCGAGTCTTGGTGCGACGCGGAGCTGGCGGGCGGCGCGATGGCGCTGGGTCAGCCGCTCATGCACCCGGTGTTCGACACGCGCCAGCGCGAAGACCTGCTGCTCGACGTCGCGAATGCGGCGGGACAGGGCGGCGCCTTCGGCGCGGCGGACTACGCGACCGTGCTGCGGAACACCTGGACCGAGCGGCTCGGCGGCGACCCGGCGTGGCTCGACGCCCTCCGGCGGGGTGGCGCGACGGCCGACGCGTGGGCGGCCGGCGCGGACGCGGACGCCGGCGCGGACGAGGCACCCGCGGGTGGAGCCGACGGCTTCGCGCTCCCGCAGGCGCCCTCCGGCACGCAACTCGTCGTCTATCCGACGGCGCAGTTCTACGACGGCCGGGGCGCGAACCGCTCGTGGATGCAGGAGCAGCCCGACGCGATCACCAAGGCTGTGTGGAACTCGTGGGTGGAGATGCACCCCGACATGGCGGCCGAACTCGGCGTCGACCGCGGCGACCTCGTGCGCGTCGAGTCCGCCCAGGGCGCCATCGAGGCCCCGGTCTACGTGTACCGCGGCATCCGCCCCGACACGGTGGCGATCCCGCTCGGGCAGGGGCACACGGAATACGGCCGCAACGCGCGCGGTCGCGGCGTGAACCCTCTCGACCTTCTGGCGGGGAGCGCGGACCCCGGCTCCGGCGCGTTGGCGTACGCCGGGACGGCGGTCGACGTCACGGCCACCGGGGAGAGAGCCGAGTTCTTCGTCGTCACGCAGGGCTCCACCGACGATCTCGACCGCGAAATCGTCCACGCCATGAACGTGGACGACGCGCTGCACGAGATCGAAGCCCACGACATCGACCTCGTCGAATTGGTCGAGGCCGCGTGGGACTCGGATCCGAACAGCCCGTACCGCTGGGGCATGGTCATCGACCTCAACTCCTGCACCGGCTGCGGCGCCTGCGTCACCTCCTGCTACTCCGAGAACAACATCCCCACCGTGGGCGAGGAGCAGGCGGCGCTGCGGCGCGAGATGTCGTGGATGCGGATCCACCGCTTCGAGGAGGAGACGGAGGACGGCGGCTTCCAGACGGTGCAGCAGCCGATGCTGTGCCAGCACTGCGGCGACGCGCCGTGCGAGCCCGTGTGCCCGGTGTATGCGACGTACCACAGCCCCGAGGGGCTCAACGTCCAGGTCTACAACCGCTGCGTGGGCACGCGGTACTGCGCGAACAACTGCCCCTACAAGGTCCGGCGCTTCAACTGGTTCAACCACGACAGCGAGCGCGGCCGCGGAGAGGGCGGGGCCTTCGCCTGGCCCCTGAACCTCCAGCTCAACCCGGACATCACCGTCCGCGAGGTGGGGGTGATGGAGAAGTGCACGATGTGCGTGCACCGGATCAACAAGGCGAAGATCGACGCCAAGGACGAGGGACGGACCGTCATGGACGGCGAGGTGACGACCGCCTGCCAGTCCAGCTGTCCGTCGAACGCGATCACCTTCGGCAACCTCAAGGACCCGGAGAGCGAAGTCTCCCGCAAGGCGAAGAGCGCCCGCGGCTACCACGCGCTCGGAGAACTCGGGGTCCGCCCCGCCGTCACCTACCTCGAGGACGTCACGCACAAGCACATGGCGGCCGGCAGCCACGGTGAGCCGGCGGCGGCCGGAGAAGGCGAAGAGGCGCACTGATGGCCACCGCGGAGAAGCGGGTGCCCGCCCACCCGACGCTGGCCGACGCGAACCGCGACATCACACGCCCCATCGCGATGCCGGAGAAGCGCTTCTATCTCGTGCTCGGGGTCGCGGCCGCGGGTCTCGCCCTCATGTTCGGCGCCTGGTTCTACCAGATCGGGGCGGGGATCGGGGTCGCGGGCATCACGCACCCCGTCTTCTGGGGCGTCTACATCACGACGTTCGTCTTCTGGGTCGGGATCGCCCACTCCGGGACGCTGATCTCGGCGATCCTCTACCTCTTCCGTTCCGGCTGGCGCACGACGATCAACCGGACCGCGGAGGCGATGACGATCTTCGCGGTGATGACGGCGGGACTCTTCCCCCTCATCCACCTGGGTCGCGTCTGGTACTTCTACTACCTGATGCCGTACCCGTCGCAGCGGCAGATCTGGCCGGATTTCCGGTCGCCGCTCGTGATGGACGTGTTCGCGGTCTCGACATACCTGACGATTTCGGCGCTCTTCTGGTACACCGGCCTCATCCCCGATTTCGCCGTGCTGCGCGACCGGGCGAAGGGCTGGATGTACAAGATCTACGGCGCGTTCTCGCTCGGCTGGCAGGGGACGGTGAGCGAGTGGCGGCACTACCGCCGGATCTACCTCTACATGGCGGGGATCGCGACGCCGCTGGTGCTCTCGGTGCACTCCGTGGTCTCGTGGGACTTCGCGCTTTCGATCGTGCCGGGGTGGCACTCTACGATCTTCGCCCCCTACTTCGTGGCCGGCGCCATCTTCAGCGGCGTCGCCCTCGTGATCACGATCATGATCCCGCTGCGCTGGGCGTTCGGTCTCGAGGCGTACATCACGGAGAACCACTTCGAGAACATGGCGAAGCTGGTCCTCCTGACGTCGCTCATCGTCGGCTTCTCGTACGGGACCGAGTTCTTCCTCGCCTACTACTCGGCGGATCCGATCGAGATCGAGAGCTTCCGCTGGCGGGCGATGGGAGCCTACGCCCTGCCCTTCTGGGTCATGGTGTTCTGCAACGTCGTCGTGCCGCAGGCGCTGTGGTTCAAGAAGGTGCGGACGACGCTGCCGGCGCTGTTCGCGCTCACGATCTTCGTCAACATCGGGATGTGGTACGAGCGCTTCGTGATCATCGTCACCTCGCTCGCCCACGAGTACGAACCGGGGGGCTGGGGGCTGTACACGCCCAGCTGGGTGGAGATGTCGATTCTCGTCGGCAGCTTCTGCTGGTTCTTCTTCTGGTTCCTGCTCTTCTCGCGCAGTCTGCCGGTGATCTCGATCGCCGAGGTGAAGGAACACCTCGCGCACGAGCACGCGCACGCACACGGGGATGACCACGGGGACGACAATGAGTAGCGGCGTCCTGGGGCAGTACGACACGCTGCCCGGCACGCTCGACGCGATCGCGCGGCTGCGGGAGGCGGGACACCGGGACATCGAGGTCTTCTCGCCGATTCCGTCGCCGGAGATCGAGGAGGCGATGGACATCCACTCCTCGCCGGTGCGGGTGTGGGCGCTGACGGGCGCGATCACCGGCTGCACGCTCGGGCTGCTGCTCACGGCGGGCACGTCGCTGGCCTATCCGCTCGTCACGCAGGGCAAGCCGCTCGTGTCGCTGCCCCCGTTCGTCATTTTCATGTTCGAACTCACGGTGCTGCTGACGGGGATCTTCGGGCTGGTCGCGCTGCTCGTGCACACGCGACGGCCGGTAATCAAGCTCGATCCGGCGTATCGCACGTCCTTCTCGGTCGACCGCTGGGGCATCTTCGTCCCGGCCAACGGCGAGGGCAGCGCCGCCGCCGAGGCGCTGGTGCGGGAGACCGCCGCCGTGGACGTGGAGGTGCAGGAATGAGCGGCCGGACCGCCGCGGTCGCCGGGGTGCTGGCCGCCTTCGCGCTGGGCGCCTGCGACGACCAGATCAAGCATCTGGAGCAGCGCACGCCGTTCTTCAACACGATGTCCTGGCAGCCCTCGGTGGAGGCCTTCGAGGAGCGGGCGCGGACGCCGGTGCCCGGCACGATGCCGATCGACGGCGAGCGCACGTACGACCTGATGGCGGCCGACACCATGCTCGTCAGCCCGCTCGCGGGCACCGAGGCCGACCTGGCCCGGGGCGCGGAGCTGTACAGCCAGTTCTGCACGCCCTGCCACGGCGTGACGGGAGCGGGCGACGGCTCGGTCGTGGGACAGAACCGGATCCCGGACATCCCCCTCCTCAACATCCGCGGCGAACTCACGCGCGGGTACACGGACGGCTACATCTGGGGCATGATCGGGAACGGACGCGGGCTGATGCCGGCCTACCGGCGCATCCCCGCCATGGACCGCTGGTACCTGGTCGCGTACGTGCGGCAACTGCAGGCCGAAGCGATGGCCGAGGAAGCGGCGGCGGCCGAGGCCGAGGCGGCGGCGGCCGAAGCGGCGGCGGGCGAAGCGGGCGAGACGCCCGGCACGGGTGGGGGTCAGTGAGCGGCGACGACGGCCGGCCGACGCTCACCACGGGCGAGGCGCTGAAGACGATCAGCGGCCGCATTCCGATGCTGTGGCTCGCCGTGTGGCTGGTGGCGGTCGCGGTCGGGGCCGTGGGCTTCATGACCACGGTGGGCGGGGACGCCCAGCGCGCCTGGATGAGCGTGTGGTCGAACTTCCTCTTCTGGACGGCGATCTCGATGGCGGGCGTCGTGTTCGGCGCCGTCCTCCAGGTGGCGAAGGGCCACTGGGGCAAGAAATTCCGCCGGCTGGCCGAGGCCGCGGGCGCCTTCCTCCCCATCTCCTTCGCCCTCTTCTTCACGCTCCGGCTCGGGGCCGAGCACGTCTTCCCCTGGATCGGACCCGTGGAGACGTCGCACCTGAACCGCGACTGGCTGACTCTCGAGGGCGTCTTCCTGCGCAACGGCGTCCTGCTCGCGGTGCTCTACCTGCTCGCCTTCGTGTGGCTCTTCTACTCGATCCGGGCCGACGCGCCGCTGGTCGCCGCGGAGAATCGGGGCTGGCGCAAGGCCGTGATCTCCCTCTTCGCCCGCGGCTGGCGGGGAGACGAGGTCGAGGTCGAGCGCTGCAGGAACCGGATCGGCCGCTTGTCCGCCGTGCTGATCCTGAGCTGGGCCATCGTCTTCTCGCTCCTGTCGTTCGACTTCGGGATGTCGCTCACGCCGGGCTTCATGAGCATGGTGTGGGGGCCGTACTACTTCATCGGCGGCTGGCTCGGCATGCTGGCGCTCGTGGCGATCGTGGCCCACCGAACCAACGGACGGGCCGGCGGGATCCAGCTGTGGGGCAAGTACGATTTCCACGATCTCGGCAAGCTGACGTTCGCCTTCGTCGCGTTCTGGACCTACCTCTGGTTCGCCCAGTATCTCGTGATCTGGTACGGCAACATCCCGCGCGAAGCGAACTTCTTCATGCCGCGCTCGACGGGCGCCTTCGGCTGGATGTTCTGGCTCCAGATGGTGCTGATCTTCGCTCTCCCCTTCCCCTTCCTCCTGGGGCGGAGCCCGAAGATGAGTTCGCGCTGGCTGGCGTTCGTCGGCTCGCTCATCCTGCTCGGCTTCTGGGTCGAGCGCTGGAACATGGTCGCGCCGTCGATCTGGCACGGGGAGGGACTGCCGCTCGGCGTGCCCGAAGCGATGATCTCGGTCGGCTTCCTCGGCCTGTTCGCGCTCGCCTACAGCGCTTACTCGACGACCTTCCCCAAGGTCCCGATGCGCGAGACGATCGCGCTGGGGAGTCCCGGCCGCGGCCCGTAAGCCGTCGCCCGGCACCGCCCGCGAAGGACAGGGGGGTGCCCCGGCCGGCCTCCGGCCTCTATTTTCAAATGCTGGCAGTATGAAGGTGACGGTGCGAACCATGCCGGTGTGGCGTGGCGTCGCACCGCGCAGTTCTTGACCGAGGCGGTTTGGATGGAGCTTTCCGACAACTACGAGCAGATGCTGCAGCGGACGACCGCGACGGTCGAGAAGTACCGCGAAGGGGCCGAGGAGCTGAGGGTGAAGCTCCGGGAGGCCCGCGCCGGCCGAAAAGTGCAGATCATGGCCATGATCGACCGGCTGGAGCGCAAGTACGATGGAGCGAAGACGCGCCTGGAGGAACTCTCCGACTCCGAGGAGGACGGCAACAGCCGGGCCCTCGGCGTGCTCCACCAGAAGGTGGTCTCCGAACTCTCCGACATGAAGCGGACGATCCAGACCCGGATCCGCTGACCTCGTCGTCCGCGCGCCGGTCGCGGGGGACCGTGGACGGTGCCTAGAAGCGCATGAGGACGCGATCGGGGACCAGCGGCTCACCCGCCTCCCTCTTCCGCGCGATCTCGAGGTGGACCCCCTCCAGGAAGAGAAAACGTTCGGGATAGGCGGGGTGGGTAGCATCCCGGCGATCTCTGATCCCGGTGGCATCTTCCGCCGCCATCCGTCGCCAGAAGCGAGCCGCGACGCGCGTGTCGATGCCCGCCCTCGCCAGATAGTACATGCCCACGTAGTCGGCTTCGCGCTCCTGGGCCTGGCTGAACTCCCCCGGCGGCGTGACACCGCCCGCCGCCGCCGCGACCGCATCGCGGACGGCGCCGCGCATGCCCCGCAGTCTCTCGTATTCGCGATCCTGCGCGGAATGGCCAATGGTGTTGTGTGCCATCTCGTGGGCGATGACGAGTTGCAACTCCTCATCCGTTTCCACGAACCGCAGCAGGCCCGCGTTCACCTCGATCCAGCGGCCATCGGCGGAAGCGTTGATCTCATCGCTCGGCGACAGGTGGATGGGGAAATCGCAGCCTCGCTCCGCAGTGATCTCGAGCGTCACGCTTTCCCGGCCCCGGCGCACGACCACGGGCAGCGGCTCGTCCGCCCGCCGCTGAACGAGTTGAAGCGCGATCTCGACGGACCCCTGCGTACCGGACGGCACGTCAACCCCGCCCAGCCCGACGATCACGTCGCCGGGGGCGAGGCCGGCCCGCTGCGCCGCGCCGCCGCTCGTCACACCGATGATCGTGGGCCGCTCCCCGACGCCGAACAGTTCGCGATACGCTGCGCGCTCCGCCTCGTCCTCCACTTCCTCCAGCGCCAGGTATCGAAATCCGTAGTGGCTCACCTCGTGGTCACAAAGGGCCGGTCCGTGCCGGAGAAGCGGCAGCGAGACGTTCTCCAGCCGCTGGAGGCGCGCCTCGCGGGTGCGAACGGCGGCTTCCGTCTGCAACGCCCGCTCGTCTGCTACGGAGGGGATGCCGACCGGGGAGGGATTCGACGCCACCATCGACGGCTTGGCGCAGGCGGCGATGGACGCCAGGAAGATGAACCCCGGGATCAACGAATCTCTCATGGACGCCCTCGACACCACCCCTCGCACGGCCCCTGACAGAGCCCCTTTGCGCCGACACCAGCCTCCCGGAGACGGCTTCGCAGTACCTTAGCGTGCGCCCGGCGGCGTCGAAAGCGGCCGGAGCGCGTGGATTCGTCGAGGAGGTTCGGAGTGGAGAGTGAGTGAGAGTTTTTCACGCGCGTGCGTCGCGGCGCCTCTTCTGCTGGCCCTGGCCGCCGTCGCGTGCGACCGGTCGCCGACGCCCTTCCACGAAACCCTCGGGCAGCGGGCCGGTACGGGGGACGCGGAAGCGCTGTCGTGGCTGCTCACTGCGGCGGAACAAGGCCACGTCGGGGCCCAGGCGAGTCTCGGTCTGCTGTACCTCGGAGGCGAGGGAGTCGAGAAGGACCCGCCCGCGGCGGCGCGTTGGCTATGCGCGGCCGCCGGACGGGGTAGTGGGGAGGCGTTGGCAGCGATCACCGGCGCCGCGGAAGCCGGCGATCCCGGCTTGCAGAACACGCTGGGGCTGATGCACCTGCACGGGTACGGCGTTCCGCGGAACACGGCGATGGCGGTGAGATGGGTCGATGCCGCCGCGACGCGGGGTCACCCGGATGGCCAATACAACCTGGCTCTCCTGCACGGCGAGGGCCGAGGCGTCGTCAGGAACGACTCGGCGGCCGTGGCGTGGCTTGAGATGGCGGCTCGGGCGGGGGCATGCGGGGGCCCGGAACGCGCTCGGACTGCGGCACCTCAACGGAAACGGTGTTGATCGAGACCGCGACGCGGCCATCCGCTGGTTTCGGGCCGCCGCCGAACAAGGCCACGCCGGGGCGCAGAACCACCTCGGCCAAGCCCATGCGCTGGGGCTGGGCGTGATCCCGGACGACGTGGAGGCCATGTACTGGTTCCAGGCGGCGGCGGAGCAGGGCGACCCGGTCGCCCAGTACAACCTGAGCTTCCTGTACACCCGGTACGGCAATACGGCCGAGGCCGTGCGATGGATGCGGGCAGCCGCCGAGCGCGGCTACGCGGACGCGCAGTTTTCCTTCGCGACCGAGTACATGTCGAGCGATGCGTATGCCTACGCGTGGCTGCACCTGGCGGCCGAGCAGGGACACGAGGAAGCGGACCGGCGCAGGCAGGAGCTCTGGGAGTACATGACGCACGACGACGTGTCGCTGGCCGAGGAACTGAGCGCCGGCCTCACGCGCGGAACCGGCGACCCCGACCCGGAACGAGATGCGTGCGGGCGGCTAGCGCCGCCAAGCCGGTGAAGCTGGCAACGCCGCTCCTCTGGGCCGCCTCGCCCCGTCTAGGGGGCATCAGCTGCCAAGCCCGATCCGCACACCCTTCATCTCGCCGCGTACCGCGTTGATCTCGTTCCGAAACTCGGAACGCAGCTCATGGTGCACGTCCCTGATCTCTGCCCGGACTTCTTCGCGCGCTTTCGCAATCTGTCTGTCAGTCCGTATCTCATCACGCCAATCCCTGACCTCGGCGCTTATCCTGCATATCCTAACAGCGAAATCGACGCAGACCACGATGAGCGCCAAGAATATGATTGCAAGTCCGATGACCACGCCCGCCCCCTTCCTCTGACGGCCTCCATTGGAGGTTCCTCCCGGCAAGTGGCCCACCGGTCGGAGCCGCGACGTGGACGAGCCTTCGCGCCCACGAACGCAATGCCACTTGCCCTTGACATCCCGAACATAAGACCCGTAGCACGGTTCGCCATCCTGGTCGTGGCGGGATAGCCGGCGCCCGTTGCCGACTTGACCGCGACATCGTCGTCAGTCCAGCCGGAGGGCAGCTCTGAGCAGGCGGCGCTGGCGCCGCATGTGCTTGCCGAAATAGCCCTCAGCCGGGCTGGCGCGCTCGGGGCGGCCGATGTAGACGGGCTCGCGGCCAATGAGTTGGCGCAGGTGCGGGCGCACGGACGTCCAGGCGCCCATGTTTTCCGGCTCTTCCTGCACCCAGCAGATCTCCGCCTCGCGGGGATACGGGGCCAGGGCCGCAGCCAGTTCTTCCGCCGGGAAGGGGTACGGCTGTTCCACGCGCAGGATCGGGATGTCGTGCGCGGGGGGAGCCTCGGCGAGGAGGTCGAAGTAGACCTTCCCGCTGCACACGACGATCCGGCTCACGCGTGACGGATCGCCCTGGAAGTCGGGGTCCGGGAGGACCGGGCGGAAGGCGCCTCCGGTGAGATCGCCGATCGTGGAACGGGCCCGCGGATGGCGCAGCAGGCTCTTGGGCGTCATCACGATGAGGGGGCGACAGGTCGCGCGCAGCGCCTGCCAGCGCAGGGCGTGGAAGAACTGCGCGGGCGTCGTGCAGTTCGCGACGCGGATGTTGCCCTCGGCGGCCAGTTGCAGGAAACGCTCCAGCCGGGCGCTCGAGTGCTCCGGGCCCTGGCCCTCGTAGCCGTGCGGAAGGAGCAGGACGAGCCGCGACTCCAGCCCCCACTTCGTGCGGCCCGACACGATGAACTGGTCGATGATCGCCTGCCCGACGTTGGCGAAGTCGCCGAACTGCGCCTCCCACATGACGAGCGCGTTGGCGGCGATGGTGGAGAAGCCGTACTCGAAGCCGAGCGTGGCGATCTCGGACAGGGGGCTGTTTGCGATCCTGAACGCCGCCTGTCCCTGTTCGAGGTGGGCCATGGGCGTGTAGGGGCGACCGTCCTCGGCGTCGTGCAGCACGAGGTGGCGGTGGCTGAACGTGCCGCGCTCGGTATCCTCGCCGGTGAGGCGCACGGGGACGCCCTCGGTGAGCAGGCCCGCCAGCGCGAGCGCCTCGGCATGCCCCCAGTCGATGCCCCCGTCCAGCGCGGCCCGGCGACGTTCCAGCTGTCGCCCGAGCTTGTGGAAGGGGGTGAAGTCGTCGGGCCAGCGGTGGATCGCCTCGTTGAGTTGCCGCAGCCGCGCCTCCGGAATGCCGGTCGGCCGCGCCGGCTCCGCCGGATCCAGGAGCCGCTTCGGGTCCGGCGCCGCGCCCCCCTGCGCGTCCGCTTCCTTGTGCGCGGCGATCGTGCCCCTCGCCGCCTCGAGTTCCGCGTTCACGTCCGCGGCCATGGTGTCGACCTCGTCGCGGGTGAGGAGCCCCCGCTCGACGACGGCATCCGCAAACTGGGCGCGCACGCGCGGGTGCGAGGCGACCCGTTCGTACATCATGGGCTGGGTGTACGAGGGTTCGTCCCCTTCGTTGTGCCCGTAGCGCCTGTAGCCCACGAGGTCGATGACCAGGTCCTCTCCGAACTCGAAGCGGTAGTCGATCGCGAGCCGCACGGCGGCCATGCACGCCTCGGGATCGTCGGCGTTCACGTGCACGACGGGGAGGCGGAAGCCGAGCGCCAGGTCGCTCGCGTAACGGGTCGAGCGGCTGTCCCCGGGCAGTGTGGTGAAGCCGAGCTGGTTGTTCGTGATGATGTGGAGCGTGCCGCCCGTCTCGTAGGCCCGCAGCCGGCACAGGTTCAGCGTCTCCGCCACGACCCCCTGTCCCGCGAAGGAGGCGTCGCCGTGGATGATGATGGGGAGAATCGCCGAGGAGTCGGAGGCCTCGCCGGTGAAGCGCGCCGCCCGGGCCATGCCGAGGACGACGGGGTTCACATGCTCGAGGTGGCTCGGGTTGGGGGCGAGCCGCACGTCCAGTTCGACCTCGTCCTCCGCGACCTGCGACCTGCCCCCGACGTGGTACTTGACGTCGCCGGAGCCGTGTTCCGGGAGGGCGGTCATGATGCCGCGCGCGGCCTGTTCCTCGAATTCGGCCACGATCGACTCGTAGGACAGTCCCATGACGTGGGCGAGCACGTTCAGGCGCCCGCGGTGCGCCATCCCCACGAACACCTGCCGCGCCCCGCGGCGCCCGGCGCTCCCGATGATCCCCCGCATCATGGGCACGAGCATGTCGAGTCCCTCGACGGAAAAGCGCTTCTTCCCGAGGTAGGTGCGGTGCAGGAAAGTTTCGAGTCCTTCCACGCGGGTCAGCCACTCGAGGCACGCCTGCGCCCGCACGCGGCTCATGAGGAGCCGGTGGCGGTGCGACTCGATGTAGTCCACGAGCCAGTCGCGCTGGGTCGGGTTCTCCATCTGGTCGAGTTCGTAGCCGATGGGGCCGCAGTAGATCTCCTCGAGGCGGTCGATGACCTCGGCGGCGTTGTTGCCCAGGTGCTTGAGCCAGACCGCGGTGGCGGGCACGCGCGCGAGTTCCTCGCGGCGGATGCCGTGGTATTCCGGTTCGAGCAGCGGGTGCCTCGGAGGCTCGGAGCCGAGCGGGTCGATGCGCGCCCCGAGGTGCCCGTACGCGCGGTAGGCCTCGACGAGTGCTCCGGCGATGGCGGCCAGCCGCAGGTCCTCCGTCGCCACGACCTCCGCCTCGGCAGGCGTGGGTGCGGGCGGTGGAGGAGCGGCAGGAGGGGGCGGAGGAGGAGGAAGGACAATCCTCGGCGGCGCTTCCACGATCGCTCCGGCCGATGGATCCCAGCCGGCCAGCGGGGGCGGGATCACGCCCCGGTCGCGGAGCGTCCGTTCGACCAGTCCCTCTGCGTACCCCGCGTTATAGCCGTCCGCGACCCAGCCGCGGTCGTCGGCGGAGCGCCCCCCGTCCTCGGCGGAGCGGCCCCCGTCCTCGCTCACCTAACGGTGTCCGGCGCCGGTGCCGTGGCCGTGCTCGACATCCTCGGCGCCCGCCGCGCCGGAAAGGCTGCGGTGCACGGTGTCGAGCCAGCGTTCCGTCGAGATGAACCCGGCGCCCCAGTCCGCCCACTCCTCGGCGACGCCCTCGCCCTGGACCTCTTCACTGCTCATCCCCGCGTCGATCTTCCCGCGCACCATCGCGATCGTCTCGGTGATCATGCGGTGGTACGTCCGCAGGTCGTCGACGGAGGAGAGCGGGCCATGTCCGGGGATGATGTTGATGTCGGCGGGCACGTTGTCCAGCACGCCCGAGATCCCGTTCGCGAGCCCCTCCACGCTCCCGCCGTTGTCGATGTCGACGAAGGGGAAGCGGCCGGCGAAGAAGTCGTCGCCCATGTGGAGGACGTTCGAGCCGGTGAAGTAGATGAGCGCGTCCCCGTCCGTGTGTCCATGCGGGATGTGGAAGGCCCGGATCTCCTCGCCGTTGAAGTGGATGGAGACGGCGTCATCGAAGGTGACGACGGGCAGGGCCACGTCTGGCGATCCGCCCGCCACCAGCCTCGTCCGCACGTTCGTGTGCGCCACGATGGTGGAGGCGTCCCCGAACTCGACATTCCCGCCCGTGTGATCGCCGTGGAAATGGGTGTTGAGGAGGAACTGCGGTTCCGCGGCCTCCTCCGACTGTCCCACCTCGCGCAGGGCGTCGCGAATCTTGTCCGCCAGCGGCGCAAACTGGTCGTCGACCATCAGCACCCCGTCGGGACCCGAGGATACGCCGATGTTGCCGCCGCTCCCCACCAGCATCCAGACGCTGCCGGCGACGTGCGTCGCTTCGATCTGGACGGCCGAGAAATCACGCTGCGCGAGGGCGGGGGTGGAGAAGAGAACGGTGCACAGTGTCGCGAGGAACAGAGATCGAGCTTTCATGGGATGCACTCCTGAATACTGACGCCGTGTAGCGCCGGACGCGTACCGCCGGGCGCCCGAAGATGGGGTCATGCCTGAATCAATGCCAACTTCCGTCTTCTCTCAGTTGGAACCCTTCGGCAGCAGCGTGCCGCCAAACGGAGTCACCCCCGCGGGATAGCGGGCCGCAATGGCGCCCGAACCGTCCGCCTTCAGGTCGATGACCGCGACATCTCCCTCTCCGCGCACCATCACATAGAGCCGCTTGCCATCGGGTGAGAAGAGCGGGAAGCCGGGACCTGGGCCGAGTGTGACGTAACCCGCCACCTCCCGCTTCGCGACATCGATGATGGCTACGTTCTCCGTGTCGTTTCGGGTGGACGCCGCGTATCGCCCGTCGGATGAGACCGCGATGCGGCCGGCGCCCCAGCCGCCGGTGTCGATCGTCGCCACGACCTCGTCGCTCGAGGTATCGATGACCGTGACGGAGCCGTCGTAGTCGGAGTGCACCCACGCCTCCCCGTCGGGCGTGAAGTCGACGCCGACCGGGCCGCCGGGGACATCGATGATCTTCACGACCTCGTCCGTGCGCGTGTCGATGACGACGACCCGGTCATCGTCGCGGTGCGGGTAGTACAGCTTGTCGGTCCGCCGGTCGGTCGCTAGGAAGTGTCCGCCTTCGAGGAGCAGGTCGATCTTCCCCGCCACCTCACCGCGCGCCACGTCGTAGACGACGAGGCCGGGCACCTCGGCCCACTCCACGCCCACGTAGAGCTTCGTCCCGTCCCGGTTGAGCGCAACGCCGTGCGGGAGAGCCGAGCGGTTGGTGATCATCTCGGCCCCGTACGGCCGCATGTCCGGAGGTCGCTGGAAGTACTCCGACTCGATCCGCCCCTTCTCCTCGAAGGTCTCCGCGTCCAGGATCACGACGTAGGCCGGCTCGCGGGGGATCGCCACGAAGATCGTGCCGCCATCGGGACTCACCACCGCTTCGTGCGGCTGGTTCTCGGCCGTGAATTGGTGGACGATGCGGCCGGTCGCCGGATCGATCTCGTAGGCCGTGAAGTCGTCGTGGCTGAGGGCGATGATCGTGTGATCCTGCGCCGCGGCAGGGCCGGGAGTGCAGAGGCCGACTCCCGCGCCCGCGGCGAGTATCAGCGCCCCCAGCGACCCTCCGACCGTTCTCCGACAGACTCGGAACATGCCGTTCTCCTCCTCCGGCCGAAGCGCCGGAACTCTTGACCGCCCGCCAATCCCGGAACCACACTGCGCGAAATGCGCAGCTATATCGTCTTTCTTCTTCTCTTCTCGATCAAGGTCGCGGGCAAGGCCTTCTGCCGGGTCCGGCTGGAATGGGTTCGAGAAGCCGACGAACCATGGGCGGGTCTGCGCGTGATCGCCCTGCTCAATCACACGAGTCTCTTCGAGCCGGTGTTCCTCGCGGCGGTACCCAACCGCCTGCTCTGGCAGCTCGCGACGCACGGGGTCCTGCCGCTGGCGGACAAGACCGCGGCTCGGCCGATTCTGGGACGGCTCTTCCTGCTCATCACCAAACATGTGGTGCCGGTCACGCGCGAACGCGATGACACCTGGAAGGAAGTGCTGCGGCAGGTTCGGGATCCGGAGGCCGTGCTCCTCATCCTTCCCGAGGGGCGGATGATGCGCCGCACCGGGCTGGATCGCGAGGGGAATCCGATGACGGTCCGCGGGGGGATCGCGGACATCCTGCGGGCGATGCCGGACGGCCGGCTGTTCATCGCCTACAGTGGGGGGCTTCATCACATCCAGGCGCCGGGGGAACGTTTCCCGCGACCCTTCCGGCGCGCCTGGCTTGGCGCCGAAGTCGTGGACATCGAGCAATACCGCGAAGGACTGGGCGGCTCGGAGTGCGCGGAATCCTTCAAGGCGGCCGTGATCGAGGATATGACGCGCAGGCGGGACGCCTACTGCTACCGCGCCCGATAGCGGCGGATCGGGACGCCCCCCGGAGGATCGGGACGCGCCTCAGTTGAAGCGGACGCGTCTCCAGGCGCCATCGGGACCGAGGGTCCAGGCCCGCCCGTCCATCACGACCAGCGAGATGCGGCGCGCGTTGCGGATGTCGGCGACGGGGTTCGCCTCGAGCACGAGAAAGTCGGCGCGCTTCCCGATCTCGATCGTCCCCCGCTCGTGCAGTTGGCCGAGCGCAATGGCGCCGTTCCGCGTGGCCATGCCGAGAACTTCGAGCGGGGGGATGCCGGCTTCCACGAGCAACTGCATCTCGCGGTGGAAGCCCTCTCCCCAGGGCGTCGTCCGCGGGGCATCGGATCCCACGAGGAGGCGCACCCCGTGGCCGTGGAAGGTCTGGACCAGCGCCTCGGCCCTCGGCCATACCGCCTCGAGCGCGGTCCGTCCGGCGGCGGACAGGGGCGCGCAGGTGGCGGCCTCGGCCGGACAGTCGAGGGGGGCGGACGCGCCGGCGAGCAGCGGCAGCAGCGCCGAGTCATTCGAAAGGAGCGCGGTGACGGCACGGTCGACGTCGGGTCCGTGTGGATCGAGCTGCTCCAGCCAGGCAGCCTGGACCGGGACCTGTCCCGCATCCGCGAGCGCCTCGAAGGACGCGCGCTCTCCCTCCGGGAGCAACTCGGCGTCGCCGGAGACCAGCGGACTCGCGACGGCGGAGCCGGCGCGGAGGGCAAGCAGCCAGCCACCGTCCCGGCGGTCGGCCCACAATGGCACATCCGCCCGGCGCGCGGCCCGCGCGATCCCGACCAGCCACGACGGAGGCACGCTGGAGGCTACGGAGACGAATCCGGCCCCATCCGCGGCCTGGCGCGCCACCTCGGCGATGGCGGCGGCTTCCGAGTCCGGCGCCGCCCCGCGCGTCGCGCTCCCGGCATCGAGGACGGGCCCGCCGATGTAGACGGCGGGGACGGGATCTTCCCCGAAGCCGCCACGGCCGCGCGCCTCGAAGGCGGCCAGCGGCGTGGCTCCGTCACGCACTCCCGTGATCCCGGCGGCCAGGAGCGCCCGCAGGTCATCGGTGGTTTGAGGCGAGGCGTGTGCGTCGATGAACCCGGGGATGAGGTAGGAGCCCGAGAGGTCCACGACGACGGTTCCGTCCGGGGCGGGCACGGAGCCCTGGGCGCCGATGCCCTGGATTCGGCCACCCCACACGAGGACGGAGGAGGAAGGCCTGGGTGGCCCCCCGCGGCCGTCGATCACCGTCACATTGGTGAACAACTCCGACTGCAGCGTGAGGAACATGTCCTGGCCGGCGCCAGCCAGTCCGCCGGGGAGGCCCGCCCCCGCGACTGTCGCGGAGATCGCGAGGAGCAGCCGGCGTCCCGGCGTCCCGGCGCGTCTCAACTCAGACCCCGGCGACCGGCGGCCCATCCGCGGACCGGATGTAGAGTTCTCGCTTCGGATAGGGGATCTCCACGCCGGCCTCCGCGAAGGCGGGGAGCGCCCTCTCGCTGATGTCGTCGGCGATGCGCCGTCTCGCCCTCGCGTCCAGAATCCAGACGCGCAATTGGAGGTTGACCTCGGACGGGCCGAAACTCCGGGCGATGACGATCGGCGCGGGATCGTCCTTCACTCCCTCGACGCTCAGGGCGATGTCCACCAGGAGCGACTTGGCCCGCTCGATGTCCGAGTCGTAGGCGACGGAGAACGGAATGCGCAGCCGGATGTCCTGGCCCGACATCGTGTAGTTGATGATGTCCCGCAGCATGAGCTGACTGTTCGGGACAACGATGACGAGGTTGTCGGGATTGCGGATCTTCGTGGCCCGGAGCCCGATCTCGATCACGTCGCCCCAGGATCCCGTCTCGTTGGGCGCGGTCCACAATTCGATCCGGTCCCCGACCTGGAAGGGGCGATCGACGACGAGGAGCACGCCCGCGATCACGTTGGAGAGCGTGTCCTTGGCCGCGAGCGACAGGGCGAGGCCCATGACGCCGGCGCCGGCCAGGAGCGGCCCGATATTGATGCCGAGTTCCGCCAGCGCGAGCACGATGCCGAGCCCGATGACCATGAAGCGGATCGCCTTGTTGATCATCGGGAGCGCCGTCTTGTCCATCGGCGTCGAGGTGCGGGCGACAACCTCGGCCTCGATCGCCACCAGAAGGTCGCCGACGAAACGGCTCAGCGGGAAGAAGAGGAGGCCGATCCAGATGGCCCAGACCCATTGGGCGACGCCCGTCAGGGTCCAGATGTCAAGCAGGCGCCAGACCGCGAACGTCACGCTCGAAATCAGAAGGACCTGGCGGAGCAGCCGCACGGCGAGATCGTCGAGTTGCGTCTCGGTTCGCGTGACCCAGTGCCTCTGCGCGCGGCCCAGCACCATCAGCGCCACGAGGTAGACGAAGCCGGCGACCGCGATCACGATCAGGCTGGGCAGCCAGCGCGGGGCCATGAAGGCAACCGCTTCGCTCCACAGTTGTGACAGTCTCTCCATCACACCTCGCCTCTCTCAGGCTCTTGCCCGCCCCCGCACGTGGCGCCCACAGCCTCACGCTTGATAGCCGGATGATGCCGCGCATCATGGTATCGTAATGGTACCGTGCCAGCCCCTTCGTGGATAACTTGGGGGATCGAGCGGCAGGAATCGAACCGGGAGCGATGATGTTGAACGGAAAGTTCGGAAAGATGGGCGTCGGCGCGGCCTCGATCGGCCTGGCGCTGCTCGTCGGCGGGTGCGCGCCGGAGGCGGCGGCGGAAAGCGGACAGACGGCGGCCGCGACGCCCGCGAACGCCATGATCGATGCGACGTTGGCCGCGACCATCGCGGAGACGCCGACGATCAAGGTCTACAAGTCGCCCACCTGCGGGTGCTGCGCCCTCTGGGTGGACCACATGCGGGAAGCCGGCTTCCAGCTCGACGTGGAGGACACCGACGACATGATCGGCGTCAAGCTCGACGCGGGCCTGCCGCTCCAGCTGCAATCGTGCCATACGGCGTTCGTCGGCGACTATGTGTTCGAGGGGCACATCCCGGCCGAGGTGTTCGCCCGGTTCCTCGCCGAGGCGCCCTCCGCGCGCGGGATCGCCGTGCCGGGGATGCCGATAGGTTCCCCGGGCATGGAGTTCGGCGACCGGGTCGATCCGTACGACGTGATCCAGTTCGACGCCCAGGGCAACACGTCGATCTACGAGAGCCGCTGACACCCGTGACCCGCCGCACAGCAACGAGGCCGGGGCGACGGGTCGGGTTTGCCGCCTCCCTCGCCCTGGCGCTGGCCGTCTTCACCCCGTCGTACGTGTGGGCCCAGGACGAAGAACAGGAGATCATCGACACGCTCGTCGCGATGTGGGCGGCGATCGAAGCGGGCGACCTCGACGCCTACGCGCAGTACGTGCACCCGGAATTCACCGCCTTCGGGGAGAACGACGTCTACCTCGCGGAAGGGCGCGCGCTTGAACTCAGGAGTTATGGAGACTACCTGAACCGCGCGCGTGACGTGCACACGGAGATGCACCAGCCCGAGGTCACGATTCGGGGCGATGTGGCCTGGATCACGTACTACTGGACGGATTCCGGCTACACCGATGCGGGACGCTTCACGAGCAGGGGGAAGTCGACGAGGATCTTCGTGCGGGAGGACGGCCGCTGGCTCTGCATCCACGGCCATTACACCGCGGTCCCTTGACGATATTTGTCGAATCACCCTTCTTTTCTGGGGGGTGGTTGGATCCACTCGCCTCGGGATAGGTTCCCGACCCGACGGCAGGCTGATGTTCAACCCCGGATGGGCATGGTTCCCATGAGCCACGGCGGCGGTCACGACGATCATGATCACGACCACGATCATGATCACGACCACGATCACGACCACGACCACGACCACGATCACGACCACGATCACGATCATGGACATGATCACCACGGCCACGGCCACCATCACCACGGCCATGACCACGATCATCATCATCACCACCACGGGATTTTCGGCGCCCACGATCATTCGGAGGAACTGAGGAACGCCAGCAAGCGGGACCTCACGATCGCGCTGGTCATCATCGCCAGCTTCATGTTCGTCGAGGTAATCGGCGGTGTCCTGTCGGGAAGCCTGGCGCTCATAGCCGACGCGGGACACATGCTCACCGACGCGGCCTCGATCGGTCTGGCGCTATTCGCCGTGCACTTCGCGACGCGTGCCGCTTCCGTGGAGCGCACCTTCGGGTACCACCGGCTGGAGATCCTCGCCGCCCTCATCAACGCCCTCACGCTGTGGCTGATCTCCGCCTGGGTGATCTTCGAGGCCTACCACCGCTTCCGGGAGATACCCGAGGTCGAGGGCGGCCTCATGCTGATCATCGGGGTTCTCGGACTGCTGGCCAATCTCGCCGCTGCCTGGGTGCTCCACCGGTCCGCGAAGCACAGCGTGAACGTCGAGGGCGCCCTGGCTCACGTGATCGCCGACATCCTCGGCTCGGTTGCGGTCATCGTTTCCGGAGTGCTCGTGTGGGCCTTCGGCTGGTACATCTCCGACCCGATCCTCAGCGTCCTCATCGGCATCCTGATCCTGCTCAGCACGTGGCGCCTGCTGGCCAAGGTCGTGCACGTGCTGCTCGAAGGGACGCCGGAGCACGTCGACGTGTACAGTCTCTGCCACCAGATCGAAGACCTCGATGGAGTCACGGTCATCCACGACGTTCATGTGTGGACGCTCGCACCGGGCTACGACGCGCTCACCGCGCATGTTCTGGTGGACCCCGAACACGAGAAAGATTCGGCGAAGCTGTTGCAGGAGATTCAGGAGATCGCGTACAACAAGTTCAACATCCAACACATCACGGTTCAGGTGGAGAGCACGGCCGCGCACTGCAACGAGGACCACCACGTCGACCACCTCGTCGCCACCGCGCGGGCGCACTAGAGCCAACAGGAGCAAGATCATGGGCGGGCACGACCACGACTGCGAACACCACGACGGCGACCATCAGCACGGGGAAGGCTGCGGCCACGAGGCCGTCGAGCACGACGGCCACACGGACTATGTCGTCGACGGCCACCTGCACCACGTCCACGGGGACCACTGCGACGACCACGGCCCGGCGCCGGGGCACGATCACGATTGCGAGGGCCACGACGACGGGCACGTACACGGCGAGGACTGCGGCCACGAGGCGGTGGAACACGACGGGCACGTCGACTACGTCGTCGACGGCCACCTGCACCATCAGCACGGCGATCACTGCGATCACCACGGTCCTGCGAACTGACGATCATGGAGCGTGCCCGGGCGGTCTGAATGACCGCATTCATCGCTGCGCTCGTCGCGCCGGTGGCCGGAGTTTTTCTGTACATCTTCCTGCACCACCGACCGCAGACGATGCGGCTGATCGACATGATCGTCTTCGTGGCGCTACCGTTGCTGGTGGCCTGGCAGATCTTCCCGCATGTCTGGTTCGAGCGTCAGATCACACCGCTGATCGCCGTCATCGCGGGTGGGGGCATTCTGTACGTGATCGAGAAGCTCTCCCGCAGACTGGCCAAGCACACCGACAACCTCACCATCATCCTGGGCGTGGCATCGATGGTGCTCCACGCGCTCCTGGAAGGCGGCGCCCTGATGCCCGCTACCGCAAGCGCCCCGTTCGCATTCGCGGTCATCCTGCACCGGGTTGCCGTCGGCCTGTTGATCTGGTGGCTGCTCGAGCCCCGGCACGGCGTCGTCGTCGCGGCGGCCGGCGTGGGCGCCATTCTGGTGGCTACGGTGATCGGCCTGGCGGCGGGCACCGAGCTGTTGCCCGAAGAGCACACTGCGCTTGAACTCTACCAAGCCTTCGTGGCGGGTTCCCTGCTCCACGTCGTCTTCCATCAGGGCCGCCACGATCACGCACACCACGATCACGCGCACCACGCGCACTGAGGAGAGCGCTGTCGCCCGAAGCGAGTCGTTCCTACCGAGTCGCGGGCGACATGGCCGTGCGGCGGCGCGGCACTCTCCAGTAGCCGCAAGAACCCTCGGGCGCGGTGCCGGCGAGGAAGAGTTCCGGCTCCCCGCGGCAGCCCCAGCCCGCGCGCAGACCGGTCTCCGGCTGGATTTCTATCCACTCCACTCCCGCCGGCACGCGGAATCTGCGGCCGCCATGGGGACCGAGAACGCGGATCATGAAATCCGCGAAGATCGGGAGCGCGGCCCTGGAGCCGGGGAGACCGACCGGAGTGCCGTCGTCGAATCCCACCCACACGCCGACCGCCAGTTCCGGTGTGTAGCCGACGAACCAGGCGTCGCGGGAGCGGTTCGTCGTCCCGGACTTCGCCGCCACGGGACCGAAATATCCGGCGTCACGGACCCCGCTCCCGGTCCCGCGCTCGACCACGCCGCTCAGCGCGGACGTGATCAGGTACGCCTCCGCCGGGCTGATGACCGACTCGCTGCGGCCCGCGGTCGTCTCTCGCAAGGCGCCGTCCCGGCCGAACACGGCGATCACCGAGCGCGGAGACGTGCGCCGGCCCTCCGCGGCCAGCACCGCATAGGCCGCCGTCAATTCGAGCAGCGTGACCTCGGACGCACCCAGCGCCAGACTCGGATATGGCGCGAGGGGGCTCTCGACGCCGAGCCGGCGCGCTGTCTCGACGATCCGCTCGGGACCGACCGCCAGACCCAGGCGCGCGAACGGCACGTTGCGTGACCCCTCCAATGCCTCGCGCAGCCTGACGGGGCCGAGGAACGCGCGGTCGGCGTTCGCCGGCTTCCACACGCCGGCCGGTGTGTCGAGCGCCAGCGGCTCGTCCTTCAGCACGGAGGCCAGGGTGAAGGGAGGGTCGGATCCCGGAGTGAGGGCGGCCAACGCCACCACCGGCTTGAAGGCGCTTCCCGGCTGACGCCGGGCATCGGCTGCGCGATTGAACTGCGACGTGCCGTACGAGCGACCGCCGACCATCGCCAGGATGTCGCCGGTTCGCGGGTCGAGGGCGACCAGCGCCGCCTGGACCGGCCCGGCCTGTTCCTTCAGACGGGGACGCAGACGCTCCATGCTACGGATCCCCGTTGACACCGCGGTCTCGGCGGCCTGTTGAAGCTCCGGCGCAAGCGAAGAAATCACCGTCGGACCGCCGCCCTCCGTTTCCAGCGGAGCAGCGCCGGCCGCCATCTCCCGCCGCAGAAAATCCAGGTGCCAGCGGGCATCGAAGTTCCGCTCCGGTGGATGTCGAATCTCCGGATCGGCTTCCAGTTCGGCGTCGCGCCGAGCGTCGTCCAGGTGCCCGACGGCGTGCATCTGCCGCAGCACGATGTCGCGCCGGGCCCGGGCACGCTCCGGGTGGCGATGGGGCGAGTACACGCTCGGCCCCCTGACAATCCCGACCAGCATCGCCGACTGGCCCAGCGTCAACTCCGAGATGTCCCGCCCGAAGTAGAACTGCGCGGCGCGCCCGAAGCCGTGGATGGCGGTGCCTCGATGCTGCCCGAGATAGATATGGTTCACGTAGGCCTCGAGCAGGCGCCGCTTGGAGAAGCTTCTTTCCAGCGCCACCGCGATCGCCGCCTCACGCAGCTTTCGGAGCACGGTGCGGTCCGTCGACAGGAAAAGCGTGCGGGCCAGCTGCTGCGTGATCGTGCTTCCCCCCTCCGCGACCCGCCGCTGCCGGAGGTTCGAGAGCGCGGCGCCGGCGATGCGGCGAGGATCCAGCGCGCCGTGCTCGTAGAAACGGCGATCCTCGACGGTCAGCAACGCGGCGACCAGGTGCTCCGGCACCTCGTCGAGCCGGACGGGCACCCGGTCCCGGTTGCGCTCTCCGAGGGACGTCCCGATCACCTCGGGATCGAGCAGGAGTTGGGCGAGTCGGTCCCCCTCGGCGTTCCGAATCGCGGCGATGCGCCCACTGCTCCGGAATCTCACCCGCGCGCGAACGCCGGGGTCGACGAGTCCCCCGAGACGAAGCGCGCGGCGGCTCACGAGAAGATCGCGGCCGCGCGTGCTGAACTCTCCGGTCCGCGGCGTTCTGCCGGAGACCGGTCGGTAGCCGACCTTCTTCAGGTGGTCGATGAGGCGCTGCGGGTCGACCCGGTCACCGACGCGGAGGGTCCACGGCCGTGCCAGGATGCGCGCCGGGGAAGAGGAGTCGAGCGCGGCGAACTCGCGAGCCACCCTGGCTTCGAAGGCCAGATAGCCGAGGCCGGCGGCGAGGATCGCCACGGCCAGGAGCATGAGCCACCGACCCTTGTGCATCTTCTCTCTCGACGGGAGCCACCGCCGAGCCCTTCTTCTGTCTCTCACACCGTCTTTGACGCCCCGGGGGCCTCAAAGGGTTTCCACCGCCGCACGAGGTTGCCACAAGCCGTCACGCCGGCCTAACGTCCCGTGCCCGCGATGCAGCTTTGTGGCCATTGCACACGCCCCGGACACCCAGGCGTGGGAGGAACCATGCCTTCAGCCTACCCCGTCGAGAATCGCGTCGGGTCGGTTCCGCGCTGGCTCGGCCCCGCTCGATCCGGCGTCCGGCCGACCGCTCGTTCGATCGCCGGGCGTCTCCTCCTTCTGGCGCCAATGCTTGCGGCGGTTGGCCTCTCGTGGCCCGCTCTCGCCAACAGCGGCGACCTCGCGGCGCAGGGGCCGGGGCAAGCGTATGTGTTCGAGGGCAATGTGCGCGACGCGGGCACCGGTGAACCGCTGGCGGGCGCGAACGTATCGGTGGTCGGGAGGGAAACCAGGGCGGTGACCCGCGGGGACGGGACCTTCCACCTGACCGGGCTGGCCGCGGGCGTGTACACCGTTCGAGCCGAGCGCCTGGGGTACCGGGGCGCCATCGTGGAAGTCACCGTGGGGACCGTGCGCGCGCGCCGGGCGGTGGCGGAGTCGGCAGAGATCGTGATCGAGTTGGTACCGTCTCCCTTTGGGCTGGCGGACCTGGTGGTGACGGCGACGATCAGCGAGCGGACCGCGGCCGAGGCGATCCGGCCGGTCAGCGTGATGGCGGGCGATGACTTGCAGCGCCAGCTGACGGCGACCGTAGCGGGGACGTTGGCGTCAATGCCGGGGCTGGCCGCCACCAGGATGGGTCCATCGGTTGCGCAACCGGTGATCCGGGGAATGAGCGGAGATCGGGTGTTGATGCTCGAGGACGGGACGGCGGTCGGGGATGCCTCCAGCTCGGGCTCGGACCACACCACCGCACTCGATCCGTCCTCGGCACGGCGGATCGAGGTTGTGCGGGGTCCCGGCGCGCTGCTCTACGGGGGCAACGCGCTGGGCGGGGTCATCAACGTGATCCGCGATGAGATTCCGACGTCCATGCCGCACCGCCTGACGGGGGCGGCGACACTGCAGACGGAGACCTCGACCGGCGCGCTGGCTGGCAGCGCATCGGCCGTGTTCCCCCTCGCAGGGCGCGTGCCGCTGCGGGTGGAGGTGGCCGCACGGACGGCGGGAGATCTGAAGACCCCCGTCGGCACGCTTCTCAACACCGACGGCGAACTGTTCAGCGGGGGGGCGGGGACGGCGTACGTGGCCGATTGGGGTCGCCTGGGGGGGTCCTTCCGCGGCTACCGCAACTACTACGGCATCCCGGGTGGTTTCGTGGGTGGGCACCAGGAGGGGGTGCGCATCGAGATGGAGCGGGTCTCCTCGAAGTTCCGGACCGTGGTCGAGGAGCCGGTCGGACCCTTCCACAACCTCCGCTTCGACGCGACTCACACCTGGTACACGCACCGCGAGCTCGAAGCGTCGGACATTCTGGGCACGCTCTTCGAGCAACAGCGCGCGAGCGCGGACGTCCTGGGTCGGCATGAGAGGTGGGGACCGTTTACGGCGGGTGCGATGGGCGGCCGTGCGTCCTGGGAGGACTTCGGATACGGGGGATCCCTGCACACGCCGGACACGCGTCGGTTAAAGGCGGCCCTGTACCTGCTCGAGGAGGTCGACCTGGGCTCCGTCCTGATCGAGTCGGGGCTACGCTACGACTGGACCCTGGCCGATCCGGCGGAAGATCGGGTTTCGGACATCGGTGAGATTCGTGACCGCACATTCCACTCCCTGTCGGGGTCCCTGGGTGTCCTTTACAAGTCCGCCTCGGGGCTGGTGCTCGGTGCCAGCGTTGCCCGGGCGGTTCGCACACCCGACGTCCCCGAACTCTATTCGGAAGGGCCGCACCTGGCGGCCTACGTCTTCGAAGTCGGAAACCCATCTCTGGAGAGCGAGGTCGGGAGGGGGCTAGATGTCTTCCTCCGCTTCGAGTCCGACCGGGTGAGGGCCGAGGTCACCGGCTTCCACAACGACATCAAGAACCACATCTACGGGGAGGACACGGGCCGCCTGAGCCGCGTGCGCCTCCCCATTTATCAGTTCCGGGGCAACGACGCCGTGTTCAGCGGGTTCGAAGCCGGCGTGGACGTTGACGCCGGGCGGGGGCTGGCGCTGGAGGGAGTGGCCTCATTGGTGAATGGCAGTCTCAAGGAGACCGATCGGCCTCTGCCCCTCGTTCCTCCGCTCAAGGGACATGTGGCCCTGAAGTACGAGCGGCCGTCGTGGTATGTCCGGGCGGAGGCCGAGATGGCGGACGGGCAGGACCGGGTCGGCGAGTTCGAGACGCCGACGCGTGGGTACACCGTCTTCAACGCCACCGCAGGGGTGCGGCTAACGCTCGGCGGGCGTCTGAACGTCCTGACCGTGAGCCTCGTCAACGCCGGGAATACCGAGTACCGCAACCACCTCTCCCGGGTCAAGGAGATCATGCCGGAGGCCGGGCGGGGTCTGAACGTCAGCTATCGGGTGGTGTTCTGACGCGCGCGTTTACAGAGCCCAGGTGCGCCCCGACACCACACTAGCGCGCCAGCCAGGCGCTGAAGCGCTCGTTCAGTTCGTCCTGGTAGTCGACCCAGAACGCCCAGTCGTAACGAAGCGCACGATCCGCGTTGCCCGCGCCGGCCGGCATGTGGGGCGCCATGTCGACCCCTGCGACCACATGGGTCGTCACCAGCGGCATGCCCGATCTGCGCGCCGGGGAATAGGAGATGCGGCGGGCGATCTGCGCCATGGACTCGGCGCTGGTGCTGAAGGCCAGGTATCTCATCGCCTCTTCCAGCCTCGGTGTGCCCGCGACGATCCCGACCTGACCCACATCCAGCAACTGTCCGTCCCACACGATCACGAGCGGTTGGTTTTCCAGGACCTGGGCATTGAAGATGCGGCCGTTGTACGCCGTGCTCATGACCACTTCCCTGTCGGCCAACATCTGCGGTGGCTGGGCGCCGGCCTCCCACCAGACCACCTCGTCCTTGATGGTTTCGAGCTTGGCAAAGGCCCGGTCCAGGCCCTCCGGGGTCGCCAGCGTGGCGTACACCTCGTCGAGCGGCACGCCATCGGCGATCAGGGCGAACTCCAGGTTTACTTGCGGTACCCGCCGCATCCCGCGGCGACCCGGGAACTTCTCCAGGTCGAAGAAGTCGGCCATGGTCGTGGGCTTTTCGCCCGGGAAGCTCTCGTCGTTGTACGCATACACGGTCGACCAGTACAGATTGCCCACCCCGCACTCGGTCTGGCTCTCGGCCACGAAGTCGTCGGCCGCGGGCGTGCCGTCGGGCCCGGGAGGCAGATCGTCGATGTCTATCAACTCGAGCAGTCCCTCGTCGCAACCGCGCACGGCATCGGCGATCTCCAGGTCGACCACATCCCAATGGACGTTGCCGATGTCCACCTGGGCCCGTATCTGGGCCAGGCCGCCGTTGTAGTCTTCCATGCTGATGCCGATGCCGGTCGCCTCGGTGAAGGGAATGTTGGCGCCCTCGTTGATGGCGCGGCCGTAGGAGCCGCCCCAAGACACGACGGTGATCGACTGCCCGGCGGCGGGGAAGAGCGGGACGCCGGAAAGGAGCGCAACGAGCCCCAGGGTGGTCAGCGCCGGAATACGTCTCACGATTCCCTCTCTCATTCCGTTTCTCCAGTCCTCGCGGTCGAAGTCCTCGACGGTCCTCGGTGGCGGCCGGTCTCCGAGGAGTGCCGGCGCACCTGATTGTATTGGTTGATCCGGTCCCGGACGACGGTCACGAGTTCTTCGAGCGAGCCGGCGATCGACCTGTCACCGGGCGTCACCCGGCGGCTCGGATGTGCGCGGCGAAGGTGTCGAGGTCGATGTTCGAGCCGGACAGGACGAGACCTGTGCGCAGCCCGGCCAGCCGTTCGCTGAGCGGGCCGCATGCCGCGGCCAGCGGGGCGGCGGAGGCGGGTTCGGCGACCAGCTTCGCGTCTGCGAACAGGGCCCGCATCGCGGCACGGATCGCGTCATCGTCGACGAGCACGACGTCGTCCACGTAGCGCTGGATGAGTCCGAAACTGTACGGCGCCGCGTGGGGGGCGCCGAGGCTGTCCGCGATCGTGTCGACCCGGTCGATCGCCACGGGTTCGCCGGCATCGAGGCTGCGGCGCATGGAGTCGGCTCCGACCGGTTCGACTCCGTAGACGCGACACTCCGGCGCAAGTTGTTTGACGATGCTCGCGGTCCCCGAGATGAGCCCTCCTCCGCCGATCGGAACCACGAGCGCGTCGAGATCGGGCAGTTGCTCCGCGACCTCGAGGCCGACGGTCGAAGTCCCGAACACCGTGGCCTCGCCCTCGAACGGATGGATCTTCAGCCGCCCTTCTTCCCGGGCGATCTCCTCCATGCGCTCGAACCCGCGCGCGCCGTCGTCCGCGAACTCGATCTCGGCGCCGAAGTTCCTGCACCGCGCGACGCGGGCCGGGTTGGCCGAGGCGAGCATCACGACCTTGGCGCTGGTGCCTGCGGCTCGAGCCGCGTAGGCCACGGAAATGGCGTGGTTGCCGGCGCTGACCGCCGTGACGCCCCGGGCCAGCGTCGCCGCGTCCGCCTGCAGCACGTTGTTCAGGGCGCCGCGCACCTTGTACGACCCGGTGCGCTGGAACAACTCGAGCTTGAGGAAGAGTTCGGACCCCTCCGGAAGCGGCACCACGCCCCGGTCGGGGAGCCACCTTCTCACCGGCGTACGCTCGATCCACGGCTCGATCCGCGCCCGCGTGGCGCTGCTGTATTCGGGCGTCAGGGTCCGGCCACTCCGTGCCGGGGGATCGGTCATTCTCGCGTCCAGGGCTGGTGTTTGGTTCGACAATCCGGGCGGGGCCGGACTCGACGCGACACAGCATACGATCTTGACAGGCGCGCGACAGGGTGCGATCCTCCGCGCCCTATGACAAACCGGCATCCCTTTTTCCGCCACTATTATTTCCACCGCGCGAGCGGAGGCCGGTGATCGTCTAGCCATTTTCTGAACACAGGTTGCGAACGATCGATGCCGGCCCGGGTGGCCGGCTTTTTTTTCGCTGCCTGCCCCCTCCGGTGTCGGCACAGAGAGCCGACATGACCCACGAAGACACCAGACTGGCCCTTCCGAAGGGCCGCATGCAGGCGGGCGTGCTCGAGTTGTTGAACGCCGCCGGCGTGCGCGTCGACCTCGGGGAGCGCCGCTATCGCCCGACCGTTTCGGTGCCGGGGTTCAGCGCCAAGCTGCTCAAGCCGCAGAACGTGGTGGAGATGCTCCACGCGGGCTCGCGCGATCTCGGGTTCGCAGGGGCCGACTGGGTGGCGGAGCTGGACGGGTCGCTCGTGGAACTCCTGGACACGGGTCTCAACCCGGTGCGGGTGGTCGCGGCCGCCCCGGCGGCTCTGGCGGAAGCCGGCCTCCGGAACACACGTCCCCTGACGGTCGCCTCCGAATACCGCCGCCTCACGTCGCGCTGGATCGAGGGGCGCCGGCTGGACGCGACACTCGTGCGCTCCTACGGCGCGACCGAAGTGTTCCCGCCCGAAGACGCCGACGTGATCGTCGACAACACCGCGACGGGCGCGACCTTGGAGGCCAACGGGCTCGAGGTGGTGGACGAGCTGATGACCTCGTCGACGCGCCTCTACGCGAATCCGCGGGCGCTCGAGACTCCGCCCCACCGTGACCGGATCGCCGACCTGGTGCTGGTGCTCGAGTCCGTCCTGGAGGCCCGCAGGCGCGTGATGCTCGAAGTCAATGTGGACTCCGGGAGTCTGGATGAGCTGGTGGCGATCCTGCCGTGCATGCGCAGACCGACTGTGTCGCGCCTCCACGAAGACGGGGGGTACGCGATTCGTGTCGCGGTGCTTCGCGACGCCCTGCCGACCCTGATCCCGCTCGTGAAGGCGCGGGGCGGCACGGATCTTGTCGTGACCGCGCCGGGACAGATCGTCGCATGAACGGGCCAGCCGTGGCCGCTCCGCCGAGGGAACTGCTCAGGCTCGACCACAACGAGCGTCTCTTCCCTGCGCCCGAACTCGCGGCTCTGCTCGCCGGAGTGCCATCGACCACCCTGACGCGATACCCGGACGCCGCGGGCCTGGAGGGACGCCTGGCCGACAAGTGGGGGCTCGAGGCCGACCGCGTCCTGGTCACCGCGGGGGCGGACGACGCGATCGACCGCATCTGCCGTCTCCAGCTCGCGGGCGGGCGGGACATGATCACCGTGGCGCCGACCTTCGAGATGATGCCGTTCTTCGCCACGCTCGCGGGCGGACGCGTATGCGAGATCCCGACGCTGGCGGACCCCGCGCCGAGGGCGTCGATCCTCGAACGACTCGGCGACCGTACGGGACTCGTGACGGTGATCTCGCCGCACAACCCCACCGGCCTCGTCGTGCCGGCGTCCCGCATGCTGGAGATCGCGGAACGCCTGCCCCCCGCTGCGATGCTGCTCGCCGACCTGGCCTACGTGGAGTTCGCCGATTCCGATCCCGCGCGGACCCTGCTCGAGCGCGACAACATCCTCGTGGTGCGGACGCTCTCGAAGGCGTGGGGGCTCGCGGGGCTCCGGGTCGGGTGCGTCCTCGGCTCTCGCCGGGCGATTGACGCCCTCCGGACGTGCGGGCCTCCGTTCCCTCTGTCGGGCCCGTCGATCTGGCTCGCCGAGCGGGCGCTGGCGCTGGGTGACCGGATCACGGCGACGTATGTGGCCGCCGTCCGCCACGAGCGCGACCGGCTGCGCGCCGCGCTGCTCGCATGGGGCGCCGAGCCCTTCCCCTCCGAGGCGAACTTCGTGCTCGCCGCCATCGACGGCTCGGCCGGGTTGTTCCGCCGTTTCCGCCGCGACGGGATCGCCGTGCGGCGTTTTCCGGCCCTCCCGGACCTCATCCGGATCACACTTCCGGGAGACGAGGCGACGTTCCGCCGCGTGCTCGCGGTACTCGATACGACCTTTGGAGAACCTCGCGGAGAGGACACCGATGGATAGCCACGACAGAGACACTTCACGGGACAGCCGGCGCACGGCCAAGCGGTCCCGGCATACGCTCGAGACCGTCATCGAGGCGCGACTGAGTCTCGACGTGCGCGGACCGAGTCATGTCGAGAGCGGGTTGCCGTTCCTCGATCACATGATCGCCGCGGCGGCGTTTCACGGCGGCATGACGCTGGACCTGCGCGCGCGGGGGGACCTCCACATCGACGACCACCACACGGTGGAGGACTGCGGGATCGTCCTCGGCTCCGTGATCCGGGACGCCCTCGGCGAGAGGAGCGGGATCCGCCGCTTCGGCTACGCGTACGCACCGCTCGACGAGGCGCTCGCGAGGGCCGTCGTGGATCTGTCGGGCCGACCGTCCGCCACCGTCGACCTGGGCCTCCGGCGCGAGATGCTGGGCAGCGTCGCGACCGAGAACCTGGCGCACTTCTTCACCTCGCTCGCGACCTCGGCACGCCTCACGCTTCACCTCGACGTGCTGAGGGGCGACAACGACCACCACCGCGCGGAGGCGGCCTTCAAGTCGTTCGGGCTCGCCTTGGGCGAAGCGGTCGCCCGGCGATCCGGGGTCGGAGTTCCGAGCACGAAGGGCGTCCTCGGGTCGGAAGCGACCCCTGACCCTTCCACGGAAGAGGATTCGAGGGAACGCGCCCTCGAACCGGCGGTCCGATGAGCGCCGCGCGCGTCGTGAGGAGACCGGACGAGGTGGGCATCGTCCCGACGGGAGTGGCGAACATCGAGGCGGTGGCCGCCGCGTTTCGGCGGCTGGGCAGGACGCCGCGACTCCTGGATTCCGCAGCCGGTATCGCGGGCGCCGCGTATGTCGTGCTCCCGGGAGTAGGGTCGTTCGCCGGTGGCATGGCCGAGCTTCGGCGCAGGGGATGGGTGGATGCGATACGGCGGCGAGTCGAAGAAGGGCGGCCGACGCTGGGCATCTGCCTGGGCCTGCAGCTTCTGTGCGAGGCAAGCGACGAGGCGCCGGGGACCCCGGGCCTCGGCTGCGTGCCGGGCCGGGTCGTCCGGCTGGAGGGCACGGGGCGGGTGCCACAGCTGGGTTGGAACAGCCTTTCGGCTCCCGCCGGCGCCGTCTTCCTCCGGTCGGGCATCGTCTACTTCGCCAACTCCTATCGGCTGTCCGCCGCGCCGAGCGGCTGGGCCACGGCCATGAGCCGGCACGGGACCCGTTTCGTGGCGGGGCTCGAGCGGGGGGGCGTGCTGGCGTGCCAGTTCCACCCGGAGTTGTCGGGGCGGGTCGGCGCGGGGCTGCTCGCCCGTTGGCTCGAACGATCTCCAACCGCGGCCGCCGCTGCCGAAGTGCCCGCCGTGCCCATGAGGGTCGCCGCTGCATGTTGACGGTGCGAGTGATCCCGTGCCTCGACGTGAAGGACGGCCGGGTCGTCAAGGGCGTCCAGTTCGCGAACCTCGCGGACCAGGGGGAACCGGCGCGGCTCGCGCGTCGCTACGAGCGCGAGGGCGCCGATGAAATCGTGATCCTCGATGTGTCGGCCACCGAGGACGGGCGGCTGGCCCGGGCCGAGACGATCGGCCGCGTTCGCGACGAGATCTCGATTCCGCTCACCGTGGGAGGCGGCGTGCGCACGGTGGAGGACGCGGGCGCCCTGCTGGGAGCGGGGGCCGACCGGGTGGCGGTGAACACGGCCGCCGTCGAGCGACCCTCCCTGCTGTCGGAGATCTCGACGCGCTTCGGCGCCCAGTGCGCCGTGCTGGCACTGGACGCGACCGGCACCTCGGCGACCGGGTGCCCCAGCGGGTTCGAGGTGCTCACGCATTCCGGCCGGACACGCACGGGACTGGACGCGGCGCAATGGGGGCGGCGGGCGGTGGAGCTGGGCGCCGGCGAGATCCTCCTCACGAGCTTCGACCGCGACGGCACGCGGAGCGGCTACGACCTCGGGTTGATCTCGACGATACGCGGTGCGGTGCACGTGCCGATCGTGGCTTCCGGAGGCGGCGCCAACCCGGGGCATATGTGCGCCGCCGTGGGCGCGGGGGCCGACGCGGTGTTGGCGGCGTCCATCTTCCACCAGGGCGAGTGGTCGATCGGCCGGCTCAAGGACCGTCTGCAACAACTCGGCGTCGCGGTACGGCGATGATCGTTCCGTCCATCGACCTCATGGGCGGCCGCGCCGTCCAGTTGCGGCAGGGCGCGACGCTGGAGATCGACGCCGGGGATCCGCGCCCCCTGGCAGAGAAGTTCGCGGTAGCGGGCGAGATCGCGGTCATCGATCTCGACGCGGCGCTGGGCCGGGGCGACAACTCCTCTGTCATTCGGGAGCTGCTGTCGCTCGCGCCCTGCCGGGTCGGCGGCGGGATCCGGTCCCGCGAAGCCGCGCTCGACTGGCTCGACGCGGGGGCGCGGCGGGTGATTCTGGGCACGGCGGCCGATCCGGACGTGTTGAGCGGCCTGCCTGCCGATCGTGTCATCGCCGCTCTCGACGCGCGAGACGGGGAGATCGTCGTCGAGGGCTGGAGACGGGGGACGGGCCGCGGCATCCGCGGACGGATGCGGGAACTCGATGGCCTGGCCGGGGGCTACCTGGTCACGTTCGTCGAAGTCGAGGGCACGCTGGGAGGGATTCCGATCGACCGGGTCCCCGCTCTCGTCGCCGCCGCGGGGTCTGCCCGGGTCACGGTGGCCGGCGGCGTCCGCGACGTGTCGGAGATCGCGGCTCTCGACCGATTGGGGGCGGACGCGCAGGTCGGGATGGCCATCTACAGCGGGCGCATGAAGCTGGCGGACGCCATCGCGGCCCCGGTGACGTCCGACCGGCCCGACGGGCTGTGGGCGACGCTGGTGGAGGATGAGGCCGGCCGCGCCCTCGGCCTCGCGTGGTCGAGCGCTGAGAGCCTGCGGGCCGCGGTCGAGGAACGGCGCGGGATCTACCAGAGCCGCTCCCGGGGGCTATGGCGGAAAGGCGAGACCTCGGGCGCGGCGCAGGAACTGCTCCGGGTGGCGCTCGACTGTGACCGGGACACGCTGCGTTTCACCGTGCGGCAGCACGGGTCCGGCTTCTGCCACACCGGTGCGGCGAGTTGCTTCGATTCCGAGGTGTCCCCGTCGACGATGGGTCTCTCCGACCTCGAAACACGGCTTCGCGCGCGACTCGCCGACCCGGAACCGGGGTCGCTGACCGCACGCCTCGCCCGCGACCCCGGTCTGCTGAACGGGAAGTTGGTCGAGGAGGCCGGCGAACTCGCCGACGCCGAGTCGAAGCACGAGGCGGTGTCCGAATTCGCCGACCTCTGCTATTTCGCCCTCACACGGCTGGTGGAAGCCGGCGGGTCGCTCGCGGATGTGCGCCGCGAACTTGCCAGGAGGGCCCTGAGGGTTCGGCGTCGCGCGCCCCGCACGCCGCCGGCGATGCCGACCGGGCAGCCGGCCGGAGCGGAGGATCGGCCGGCCGGCCCCATCCTGCCCGCGATCGGTCTCGACGAAGCCGTGCGGGCGGTGCGCCGGGCGGCGCTCGACAGCGAGGCGCTCGATGTGGCCCGCTCGATTCTCGATGACGTCGAGCGGCGGGGAGGGCCCGCCCTGCGCGAACATGCGCGGCGCCTCGACGACCTGGCGCCCGGCGACGATCTGCTTCTCGACCGCGCGGCTCTTTCCCGAGCCGCCGACGAACTCGATCCGGAGGTCCGCGACCTGCTGCAACGCGTCGCGCGCAGAATCAGGACCTTCGCGGAGGCTCAACTCGCCACGGCCTCCGAACTCGAGACTCCCGTCGCCGGTGGGCGCGGCGGCCACCGGCTCGTGCCTCTCGAGAGCGTCGGCTGCTACGCGCCCGGGGGACGGTTCCCGCTTCCCTCGTCCGTGCTCATGACGGCCATTCCGGCGCGCGTGGCGGGCGTCGGTTCGGTCTGGGTCGCTTCACCGCACCCGACACCGGTCGTCAAGGCCGCGGCGCTGATCGCCGGCGCGGACGGCCTGCTCGCCGCCGGAGGGGCGCAGGCGGTGGCCGCGCTTGCCTTCGGGGTGGGCGGGGTGCCGCGCTGCGAGAAGATCGTGGGGCCGGGCAACCGGTTCGTCACCGCGGCCAAGCGTCTCCTCTACGGCCGGGTCGGCTTCGACACCATCGCCGGCCCCTCCGAGCTGCTCGTCGTCGCCTCGCCGGATGCCGATCCGGCGCGCGTCGCGGCCGACCTGCTCGCCCAGGCCGAGCACGACCCGGACGCCGTGCCGCTCCTGTGCGCCTTCGACGAAGCGACCGTCGAGGCCGTCCGCGAAGAGGCCGGGCGGCAGCTGGCCACGCTGCCGACCGCACCGATCGCGCGTCAGGCCCTGGCGGCAGGCGGCGCCCTCCTCGCGGCCAGCCCCGACGAGGCCGCCGCCATCAGCGACGCCGTGGCGCCGGAGCACCTGCACCTGCACGGCGACCTGGCCGAGTCGCTCGCTCCCCGCGTCCACCGCTACGGATCGCTCTTCCTCGGCTCGGCCACACCCGAGGCGGCCGGCGACTACGGAGCCGGACCGAACCACACGCTCCCCACATCCGGAGCGGCGGCGTTCGACTCGGGACTCTCGGTGTTCTCGTTCTTGCGTCGACCGACGTGGCTGTCGCTCTCACCCGAGGATGACGGCTGCGAGGGCCTGCTCCGCGACACCGCGGCGCTGGCCAGACTGGAAGGCCTGGAAGCGCACGCGCGCTCGGCGGAACTCCGACTCACGGCAGCGGCCCGGGAGGATCCCGGTCGGAGGGTCCGCGCCTCGTGAGGTTGTCGAGGGCCCGGTCCACGGCATCCTTTGTCGAAGCCGTGATCCCGCCCCGCTCGTACTCCTGCACCACCAGCCGCTCCAGGCGGTCGACGAGCGTATCGACCCCCGGCCGCGGGGACGACACCAGAGGGCGCACATGGTCGGTGGCGCCGAACAGGTTGATCCAGTACTCCGTCCGCCGCCCCCATTCCAGCAGGTGGTAGAACTGCCGACCCGCTCGCGGCCCCACCCCGAGCACGTCGAGGACGGCGACGAACAGCGAGATCGGGAGCAGTAACGCGTCGCGCAGTCCGTCGAGCAGCAGCTTGAGTTGAAAGACCGCCACGTCGCGGATAAGCGTCCAGCGCGAGGGAACGATGTCGGGCTGCAGGCTTGCTCCGACCGGGAACTCGCTCATTCTGTGTCTCGATTCGTTGATCCCGGAATACCGGGAATAAAGGTCGCGACTCCGTGTAGCCCACGCGTTAGCGAACAGAGCACCACGGATCTACGCGGGTGTCCGCGACAATGGGAGCCATAATTGAACAGCTCGGAGGCAACCGACCGCATGCTCGTTCTACGCGCGCAGCGCGGCGAACGGGCGGCCTTCGGCGAACTCGTCACACGATACATGCAACGTGCCTACTATACGGCGCTCGGACTCGTCGGGAACCACGACGACGCGCTGGACCTCTCTCAGGAGGCCTTCGCCAGGGCGTTCCGCGCGCGCGCCCGGATCGACCCCGAGCGTCCCTTCTTTCCCTGGCTGTACCAGATCATCCGACGACTTTGTTTCAACCATACGCGGGACCAGCGGTCGCGCCGCCTCAAACTCGAGACGGCGGGCAGCTGGCTTGCCGACACGACGATGGGACGACGCCCTCTCAGCCCCGATCAGGCGGTCATTCGGGCCGAACTGCGCGAACAGGTCGGCTCCGCCATCGAACGTCTGCCGGAGCGGGAACGCGAGACGCTCGTCCTGCGCGAGTTCGAGGGACTGCGTTACAGGGAGATCGCCGAGTTGCTGGGCATCCCTATCGGCACGGTGATGTCGCGCCTCTATCGGGCGCGGCGATCCCTCGCGCGCGAGATCGAGACAGCGAGAACCCGGCCAGGCCAGGAGGGAGGTGCGGGCGATGAGTGAGAAAGAGTTGAACCCGCCCGGCGACGAGCGGGTGCGCCATCTGATGATGGCCGAACTGGACCAGGAGATTTCCGGAGAGGGACGGCGCGAACTCGAGTCCGCGCTGGGGGAGAGCCCGGATCTTCGCGACGAACTGGCGACATACCATCGCCTGAAGGAGGTCACCGACACCATGACTCCGCTCAAGCCGCCGGAGGAAACCTGGGACAGCTACTGGGAACACGTCTATCGCCGGCTCGAACGCGGCATCGGCTGGGTCCTGGTCTCGCTGGGAACGATCGTCGTGGGGACGTGGGCCCTGTGGATCGCCGTCAGTGAGTTGATTCGTGACACGACGATGCCCGGTTACGTTCGTTGGGGCATGCTGGTGCTCATCGCCGGGTTCGTGATCCTCTTCGTCTCGGTCGTTCGCGAGCGTCTGTTCATGCAGAAGAAAGACCCCTACAAGGACGTGGTCCGATGATCAGCACTTCCCGAAACGACCTCGCCGGATACCGCATCGTAGAGGAATTCGGCCTCGTCCGCGGCAGCACGATCCGCGCGCGCCACCTCGGCCGCGACATTCTCGCCGGCCTCAAGACCCTCGTGGGAGGCGAGATCCAGGAGTACACGAAGATGATGGCCGAAGCGCGCGAACAGGCGATCGATCGCATGGAGAGCGAGGCGGCGGCATTCGGCGCCAACGCGATCCTCTGCGTCCGCTTTTCGACCTCCTACATCCTGGGGGGCACGGCGGAGATCGTCGTCTACGGCTCCGCCGTACGGGTCGAGGAGAACTGAGCATGGCCCTGAGAATGCTGGTAGCCGCCGGCTGTGTGCTCTCCTCTCCGGCGCTGGCACAGGAACCGGTCGCGGTGAGCGGAGGGAGCATCGAGGGGAAGTGGACCGGCGCCGTGGTCCTGCCCACGGGAGGATTGCCCTTCTCGGTCACGTTCGAGCGCGCCGACGAGGTGCTCTCCGCAGCCATGGACATCCAGGGTCAGCTCGGCCTGCCCCTCACGGCCGTGTCCTACGTCGACGGCCGAGTGCATTTCGAACTCGATTCCCCCATCGGACTCGCCGCGTGGGACGGAGCCCGGGACGGCGACACGATCGAGGGCGAATTCAAGCAGGGAGTCGTGACGACCACTTTCTCCCTCACGCGAGCCGAGGTTGCGGAGCCGGAGACGGAAGAGCCGGCACCCTACCGGGCGGAAGAGGTTTCCTTCGAGAACGGGGAGATCCATCTGGAAGGCACGTTGACGCTGCCGGAGGGGACGGGACCGTTCCCGGGCGTCGTCCTCATCACGGGATCAGGGCCTCAGGACCGCGACGAGGTCGTGGCGGGGTTCCCCGTCTTCCGTCTCCTCTCCGATCACCTCACGCGGCAGGGTATCGCGGTCCTCCGGTACGACGACCGCGGCGTGGGCGGCTCGACGGGCAGTGTCTCCGCCTCCACCACCTCCGACTTCGCGGGGGACGCGCTGGCCGGGATCGCGCGACTCTCCGAGCATCCGGACGTGGACCCCGCGCGCGTCGGCCTCGTGGGGCACAGCGAGGGGGCCGTCGTGGCGTCCCTGGCCGCCTCGCGCTCGGAGGCCGTCCGCTTTGCCGTGATGCTGGCGGGCTCGACCGTGCCGGGCACCGAGATCCTCTACGTGCAGTCCGCGGCCATTCAACGCGCGAGCGGCGTGCCCGAGGACCGCATCGAATGGAACACCGACTTCCAGCGCCGTCTGTTCGCGGCCCTGGAGGCGGGGGAGGATCTCGAGGCGCATCGCGAGGAGCTCGGGGCCGCGATCCGCGAGGGCATCGAGGCCCTGCCCGAGGCGCAGCGCGCGTCGATCCCCGACCTGGACGGCTACGTTCAGACCCAGGTCTCCCAGCAGATCGACGGCCTGCAGAGCCCCTGGTATCGCCATTTCCTCACGTACGATCCGGCCGAGGGCCTCCGCGGCACGCGGGTGCCGGTGCTCGCGCTCTTCGGCGGACTCGACCTGCAGGTGCTCGTCGACCAGAACCGCCCGCCGCTGGACGAGGCGCTCTCCGGTAATCCGGATGTGACGGTCGAGGTGCTCCCGCGCGCCAATCATCTCTTCCAGGCCGCGACGACCGGATCCCCGGCCGAGTACGCGATGCTCGAGCAGGACTTCGTCGACGGCTTCCTCGAAACGGTCTCCGACTGGATCCTCGCCCGCTTCGGCAGCTAGTGTAGGCGGGACCTTCGCGCCCCGAGTGGCGGATGGAAGCCGCCCTCGATGTCCAAGTCCGGGAGACCCGCAAGCCATGCCTACACCCGACGCCCTGGCCCGACCGAAATCACGCGCCTCCCTCCTCTCGGGAACCTTCAGCCTCGGAACCATCTTCGGCGCCATCCTCGTCGCGGGGACACCGACCGGGCTGACTGGCCAGACGCCGGGCGAGGAGGTGCGAAGCCTCGCCGGACACCCTGCGGTGCAGAGCGCCTTAAGGATCATCGAGGAACTCGAGCCGAGGACGATCCGCGAACTCATCGAACTCACGCAGGTTCCGGCGCCTCCCTTCATGGAAGACGAGCGCGCCCGCGTCTACGCCGAATGGATGCGCGAAGCCGGCGCCGACTCGGTCTTCATCGACGAGGAGGGCAACGCCGTCGCGATCCGTTACGGCCGGGGCGGCGAGCGCGGACGAACGCCGGATGGGGGGCGGCGCACGGTCGGATTCTCCGGGCATCTGGACACGGTGTTCCCGGCGGATGTCGACGTCACCGTCACGCAACGCGGCGACACGCTGTTTGCGCCCGGCATCGGCGACGACACGCGCGGGCTGATGGCGGTGCTCACCGTTCTGCGGGCGCTCGAAGCCGCCGGCATCGAGACGGAAGCGGACGTGCGCTTCATCGGCACGGTCGGGGAGGAAGGCCTCGGCGACCTGCGCGGCATGAAGTACCTGTTCCGCGACGGGGCGGACCCGATCCACACCTGGATCGACGTCGACGGCACGGGGCTGGGGAGAATCGTGAACAAGGGGCTCGGCTCCCATCGCTTCCGCGTCACCTTCCGGGGCCCCGGCGGCCATTCGTGGGGCGCGTTCGGGCTCGCGAACCCGGCCCACGCGCTGGGGCGCGGGATTCGCCACTTCCAGGACGTGGCGGACACGCTCACCCGCTCGGGGCCGCGCACGAGCTACAACGTGGGGCGGATGGGAGGCGGGACGTCGGTGAACGCGATCCCCTTCGAGGCGTGGATGGAGGTGGACATGCGTTCGGAGAGCGAGGAGAGCCTCGGGCGCATCGACGCCGCGTTCCGGGACGCAATGCAACGGGCGCTGGAGGAGGAGAACGCGCTGCGTCGCGACGGACCCGAGATCGAACTCGAACTCGACCAGATCGGAGACCGCCCGTCCGGGGAGATTGACGACAATCACCCGCTGGTCGATCGGGCGATCGAGGTCATGCGCGTGTTCGGGGCCGTGCCCGCGCTGACCCGGTCGTCGACCGACTCGAACATCCCGATCTCCCTGGGAATCCCCGCGGTGACCATCGGGAGCGGGGGCATCGGGAGCGGCGCCCACTCGCCCGGCGAATGGTGGATCAATCGCGATGGCCACCTCGGGATCCAGGCCAACCTCCTCCTCCTGGTGAGCGAGGCGGGCCTGGCCGAGCCCATCCCCTGAAGACCCCCAGGGCCGGGTTCGGCCTCCACACGGCGGCGGCGGTCGTCGTCGCCAACATGATCGGCACCGGCGTCTTCACGAGCCTCGGCTTTCAGCTCGAATCCCTGCGGTCCGGTTTCGCACTGCTCATGCTGTGGGTCGTGGGCGGGGTGGCGGCCGTGTGCGGCGCTCTCACGTACGCCGAACTGGGATCGACCATCCGGCGCTCGGGCGGCGAGTACACCTTTCTCTCGCACATCTATCACCCGGCGGCCGGCTTCGTGTCCGGCTGGATCTCGGCCACGATCGGGTTTGCGGCGCCCACGGCGCTGGCCGCGATCACCTTCGGGACGTACCTGTCGTCGGTGTTCCCGGCGCTGCCCGCCCGGTGGCTGGCGGTCGGGCTCGTCGTCCTGGTCTCGGTCGTACATGCCCGCACGCACCGCACCTCGGGCGGCTTTCAGCGCTGGACGACGACGGCCAAGGTGGTGCTGATCCTCGCCTTCTGCGCGGCCGGGCTGTTCCTCGTCACGCAGCCGCAGGAAATCGGCGTTCTCCCCTCGGCGGACGGCGTCTCGAATGTGTTCTCCGCCGGGTTCGCGGTGTCGCTCATCTTCGTGTCCTACTCGTATTCCGGATGGAACGCCGCGACCTACGTGACGGGAGAACTCCGCGACCCCCGCCGCACCCTGCCCCGCGCGCTGGCGCTCGGGACACTGCTCGTGCTGACGCTCTACGTCGGGCTCAACTACGTCTTCCTGCGCGCCGCCCCCGCGGAGGCAATGGTGGGGCGGCTCGAGGTGGGATACATCGCGGCGGGATACATCTTCGGGCGGCTGGGGGCCGACCTGATGGGGATCACGCTCGCGCTCCTGCTCGTTTCCACGGTGAGCGCCATGGTGCTCGCGGGTCCGCGGGTACTGCACGCGATCGGCGAGGATTACCCGACCTTCCGCTTCCTGGGTTCGATCAACGCGCGAGGGACCCCGGGCGTGGCGATCTTCACGCAGGCCGCGATCAGCCTCCTGTTCATCCTCACGGAATCGTTCGAGACGATCCTCGTCTTCTCGGGCTTCACGATGGGTCTCAACACGTTCATGGCCGCGGGCGGTGTGTTCCTCCTCCGCCGCCGGCAGGCCGCGGGCCGGACTCCGGGCCGGGTTGCGGACGAGGGGCGGGACGGGGGCGCCGGATCCGAGTCCAACGAACCGTACCGGGCCTGGGGCTACCCGGTGACGCCCCTGATCTTCCTGTCGGTGACCGGGTGGACGCTGGCCTACATCCTGCGCGACCGACCTTTTGAAGCGGGGCTGGGCCTGGGGCTCATCGCGGTCGGCCTCGGCATCTATGCCGTCACCCGGGCCCGCGATCGACGGACGCGCGCGTGAACCCGCACGCTGCGTCCGCCGCGCCCACCAGGCACCTGCTGCTGGCGTTCGCGGCGGTGTATGTGGTGTGGGGGTCGACGTACCTGGCGATCCGTTTCGGCGTGGAGACGATCCCGCCGTTCATCCTGGGCGGCGCCCGGTTCCTGGTGGCGGGTCTCATTCTCACGGCCGTGTCGCGCCTGCGGGGTGCGCCCGCCCCGAAGCCCGCGGAGTGGAAGGCGGCGACGATCTCCGGCGTGTTCATGGTCGTCGGCGGCAACGGGCTCGTGTGCTGGGCGGAGTTGTACGTGCCTTCCGGCCTGACGGCGCTGCTCGTGGCCACGGTGCCGCTGTGGCTGGTCGCGATCGCGCGCCTGGGGCCGGATCGCGAGGTGGCGCGACCCCTCGAGATCCTGGGGCTCCTGCTCGGCCTCGGAGGCGTCGTCGTGCTGGTCGGCGGCTCGAATTCGGAGGTCGGCGTGGGCGGGGCGAGTTCGGATCAGGTGCTGCTCGGCGCGCTCGTCATCCTCGCCGCCTCGCTGAGCTGGGCCATCGGTTCCATGTACAACCGGCGGGCGGCCCTTCCCTCGCCCCCGCTGTACGGCACGGGGCTTACCATGGCCGCGGGCGGGGCCGTGCTCCTCCTCATCGCCCTGGGGACCGGAGAGTTCGGCCGCCTGTCCCTCGGCGACATCTCGGCCAGGTCGTGGTGGTCGCTGGTCTACCTGACGCTGTTCGGGTCGATCGTCGCCTTCTCGGCCTATATGTGGCTTCTGCGCAACGTCCGGCCGGCGGCGGCCGGGACCTACGCCTACGTCAACCCGGTCGTGGCGCTGTTTCTGGGGTGGTGGCTGGCGAACGAAACCTTCACGCTGCCGATGCTGGCGGGGACGGTGATCATCGTTGCGGCGGTGGTGCTGGTACAGCGGGGGCGGGCGCCGAAGGGCGGCCCGAGGCCGGCGACCGTGCGGGCACCGGCCTCGAGGTAGGCCCCCGAACGCCGATCAGAACGGCGGATTACCGGGCCGCTGCCGCAGTTCGGCCACGTACTCGCGGTATTTCTCCATCTGCTCGTCGCTCAGCACCTCGGCCAGACTGGTTTCCGTCTCCTCCTGCAGTTTCTGCATCAGCTGCATCACGGCGTTCCGGTCCCCCGAACCTCGCACGCCCTGAAGGCGTTCACGACGGATCTCGGTCTGCGCCTGCAGGATCTCGCGGACCTTCGTCGCCTGCTCGTCGTCCAGGGTGAGCCGCTCCGTGAGGGCCGTCATCTGATCGTCGAGGCTCATGCCGAACCCGCGGCCTCCCCGCTGGGCCTGCGCCTCGAGCGGCTCCGCGACGGCGAGCGCCGCCAGTATGAGAGCGAATGCTCCGATCATCCTTCTCATCATATCCTCCCTTTCCTGCTTCTTTCTCTGCCTGTTTCCTGTCCGCTGCCCATTGCGTCAGGTGCAGCCTCCTCACTGGAAAACGACACGGAACCCGTCGGAAACGTTATGGCTCTTGCGCCGGACACTCCCCCCGCGCTCAGCTAACAGCGGCGGCCATCGACCGCCGGGACAAGGCAATGGGGGGTTCGCATGAAGATTGAGTCCGAGATCCGGCAGGGGTTCCGGTCCCGCGCCGCGGTGGGCGCCATGCTCCTGGTCACGGCGTGCGCGGGAGAACAAGCGGTGCCCGCAGAGGACGAGGCGGCCCACGAGCGCTCGCACATCGCGGGGATGGCGGCGCACCACATCTGCTCCGGCGTCTTCGTCGTGGGCAGGGACTACGAGCGCTCCGTCGATGAGGTCGTGGCGCAGGACATCCGGCGCTTCCCGCTCTTCAACTGGCAGGACGACTTCGAGTACGCGGTGAACTTCGAGACGCGCACCGCGTCGGTCTCGGGAGCGGACTTCGGTTCGCGGTCCGCCGAGTACAACGGGGACCAGGGATGCACGATCCTCCCCGCCGACCTCGAGGATGTCGCGTACGAGCCGCGGGTCGTCGAGCGGCTCAGCCCGGACCCGGCGGTGACCGCGTGGCCGACGGGCGATGTCGGCGCGTACCACGATCCGCCGCCTCCGGAAGTCGACATGGAGGCGCTCGAGGCGGCCCTCGACTGGACGATGGCGCAGAGCGAACACAACACCCGCGCGCTCGTCGTCATCTACGCGGGGAAGATCCTCGGCGAGCGCTACGCCCCCGGCTTCACGCGCAACACACCACAGATCTCCTGGTCTGAGGGCAAGAGCATCGCGAGCGCCCTCGTAGGCGCGGCGATCCAGGCCGGGCACCTCGACGCCGGGCTCGACGACCCCGTGCCCGTGCCGGAATGGCATGGAGAGGACGACCCGCGCCGGGAGATCCGCATCCGCGACATCCTGAACATGAGTTCGGGGCTCGACTTCCTGAATCTGGGCCTGACGGACTCGCTGTCGTGGACGCACACGAACGAACACTTCCGGATCTACTTCGAGGGGATCGATGTGTTCGAGCACGCCATCGACCAGCCGATGGACCGCGCCCCCGGGGAGATCTTCCGCTACCGGAACTCCGACCCGCTCACGGCCAACCACATCGTCCGCCAGGCGGTCGAGGCGCGTGGAGAGGACTGGCTCACCTATCCGCAGCGCATCCTGTTCGACCGCATCGGGGCGAGGAACTACGTCCTCGAGACGGACGCGTGGGGCAACTTCATCATCACCGGCTACGACTACGGGAGCGCGTGGGACTGGGCGAGGTTCGGCCTCCTCCACCTGTGGGACGGCGCATGGCCGACGCCCGACGGCGGATCCGACCGCGTGCTCCCCGAGGGCTGGGTCGATTTCGTCAGCACGCCCGCGCCGGGAGCCGAGCAACTGAACTACGGCGGCCTGTTCTGGCTCAACCGCGGCGGCTCTCTCCCGCGCGCGCCGGAGGACGCGTACTGGGCCGCCGGATTCATGGGACAGTACACGGCCATCATCCCGTCGTACGATCTCGTTATCGTCCGGCTCGGGCCGAGTCCCGGAGACACCGGCGCCTATCTGTCGGACATCATCGGCGAGGTGACCGATGCGATCGACCGCTAGCCTGCCGGCTTCCGCTCGTCGCCGTCGGATCCTGGTCGCGGCCGGGGCCGTCCTCCTGCTGCCGGGGTGCGCGCCGGAGCCGGACGCACCCATTCAAGCGGAAGAGGAAGACGAGGCGCACATCCGCGGGCACGTGGCCGGGATGTCCGCGCACCACCTCTGCGCCGGCGTCTTCGTCGTGGGACGGGACTACGAAAGGTCCGTCGAGGAGGTCGTGGCGCAGGACATCCGGCCCTTCGACCGGTTCGACTGGCAGGACGATTTCGAGTACGCCGTGAACTTCGAGACCCGCACGGCATCGGTTTCGGGAGATGGAGTCCCGACGCAGTACGCGGAATACAACGGAGACCAGGGCTGCACGCTCCTGCCGGCCGGGTTCGAGGATGTGACTTTCGAGCCCGTGGTCGTCGAGCGGCTGAGCCCGGATCCGGCCGCGACGGCGTGGCCCACGGGTGATGTGGGCGCCTACCACGATCCGCCGCCCACGGAGGCGGACATGGCCGCGCTGGATGCGGCTCTCGACTGGGCGATGGCGCAGAGCGAGCACAACACCCGCGCGCTTGTCGTCATCTACGCGGGGAAGATCCTCGGCGAGCGCTACGCCCCGGGCTTCACCCGCAACACGCCCCAGATCTCGTGGTCCCAGGGGAAGAGCATCGCGAGCGCTCTCGTCGGCGCCGCCATCCAGGCCGGCCACCTCGACGTCGGACTCGACGATCCCGCGCCGGTGCCCGAATGGCAGGGAGCGGACGACCCTCGCCGGGAGATCCGCCTGCGCGACCTCCTGAACATGAGTTCGGGCCTCGATTTCCTGAACCTGGGCGGGGATCTCGAACTCCGCTGGACGCACGCCCACGAACACTCCCGGATCTACTTCGAGGGGATCGATGTGTTCGAGCACGCCATCGACCAGCCGATGGACACCCTGCCGGGCGCGATCTTCCGCTACCGGAACTCGGACCCCCTCACGGCGACGCGCATCGTGCGGCAGGCGGTCGAAGCCCGCGGCATCGAGTGGCTGACCTACCCGCAGCGGATCCTGTTCGACCGCATCGGGGCGAGGAATTACGTCCTCGAGACGGACGCCTGGGGCAACTTCATCATCACCGGCTACGACTACGGGAGCGCGTGGGACTGGGCCCGGTTCGGCCTCCTCCACCTGTGGGACGGAGTGTGGCCGACGCCCGATGGCGGGTCCGACCGCATCTTCCCGGAGGGGTGGGTGGAGTTCGTCAGCACACCCGCTCCCGGGGCCGAGCTCCTCAACTACGGCGGGCTGTTCTGGCTCAATCGCGGCGGCGCCTTCCCCCGCGCGCCGGAGGACGCCTTCTGGGCAGCCGGCGCCATGGGTCAGTACACGACCATCATCCCATCCGGGGATCTGGTGATCGTCCGGCTGGGCCCGAGCCCCGGCGACCACGGGGCCTACATGTCCGACATCATCGGCGAGGTGACTGCGGCGATCGATCATTAGCGGGCCCGCCAGGGATCTGCCTGCCCGCTCCCTCTTCGTGCGAATCCGGCCTAATGTGTAGCCGTTCCCTCCGACTCCTCGGGGGGAGCCGACCACTCATCGTCCTCAGGAGGCGTCTGTGTACTCCGTGACCCGTTTCCGGAAGCTTCTCCCCGTCTTCCTCTTCGTCCTCAGCCCTGCTTCGATCGTGGCGCAGGATGCCGGGGGCGGGCTCCCCTCGATCGAGGACAAGACCGCCTCGATGCGGGCCATCGACGGCTTCATCCCCATGTACTGGGAAGCGTCGACCGGCAAGCTGTGGCTCGAGATCGCGCGCTGGGACACGGACCTGCTCCACATGACGGGGCTCGCCTCGGGCCTGGGCTCCAACGACATCGGCCTCGACCGGGGGGCGCTCTCCGGCTCACGCCTGGTGCGCTTCCACCGGGTGGGGCCCAAGGTGCTGATGGTCCAGCCGAACCTCGACTTCCGTGCGAGCAGCACGAACCCGCGCGAGGTGCAGGCGGTCACGGACGCGTTCGCTCCCTCCACGCTGTGGGGATTCACGGCCGCGGCGGAGACGGACGGGCGTGTGCTCGTCGACGCGACGGACTTCGTGGTCCGGGACATGATCAACTGGGCGCAGCGCCTGCGGCCGGGGACGTACCGGTTCGACGCGAGCCGGAGCGCCGTGCACCTGCCCATGACGATGGGGTTCCCGGAGAACACGGAGATCGAGGCGGCGCTCACCTTCGTCCGCCAGCCTGGGGGTGGCGGCGGCTTCGGAGGGTTCGGGGGGGGCGGCGGCTTCGAGGGGGTCGGGAACGTGGCCTCGACGGGTGAGGCGGCGACGATCCGGCTGCACCATTCCTTCGTGCAACTGCCGGAGCTGGGGGAGTACACGCCGCGGGCGTTCGACTCGAGGGCCGGGTACGGCGCCATGAGCTATGCCGACTACTCGGCGCCGCTGGGCGAGGACATGCGGGTGCGGTTCATCCGCCGGCACCGGCTCGAGAAGCGTGATCCATCGGCGGCGATGAGCGAGCCCGTCGAGCCGATCGTTTACTACCTGGATCCGGGGGCGCCGGAGCCGATCCGGACCGCGCTGCTCGAAGGGGCGCGGTGGTGGAACCAGGCGTTCGAGGCGGCGGGCTTCCGCGATGGCTTCAGGGTGGAGATGCTGCCGGATGGCGTGAGTTCGCACGACGTGCGCTACAACGTGATCAACTGGGTGCACCGCTCGACGCGCGGCTGGAGCACGGGCGGCTCCGTCACGGATCCGCGCACGGGCGAGATCCTCAAGGGGGTGGTGACGCTCGGCTCGCTGCGCTGGCGGCAGGATTACCTCATCGCCGAGGGTCTCCTTTCACCGTACGCGAACGGCGACGAGGTGCCGGAGGACATCGCGGAGTGGGCGCTGGCGCGGATCCGGCAGCTGTCCGCGCACGAGGTCGGACACACGCTCGGCCTCGGCCACAACTACTACGACAGCAGCCGCGGCCGGATCTCGGTCCTGGACTATCCGCACCCGCTCGTGACGCTGGGCGACGACGGGCGGCTCGACTACTCCGAGGTCTACGACGTGGACATCGGAGAGTGGGACAAGGTCGCGATCGTGTACGGGTACTCGGATTTCCCGGAGGGGACCGACGAAACCGCCGAGCTGCAGCGGATCCTCGATGAGGCCTGGGACGAGGATCTCATCTACTTCACGAACCAGGACATCAGCATCCACGCGCGCGCCGACCAGTGGTCGAACGGGGTGGACGCGGCGGCCGAACTCGAGCGGATGATGGACGTGCGGCGGCACTCTCTGGACCGCTTCGGCGAGAACGCGATCCGCGCGGGGCGGCCGATCGTGACGGTCGAGGAGGCGCTGGTGCCGCTCTACATGCACCATCGCTACCAAGTGGACGCGGCCGCTTCGCTCCTCGGGGGGCAGGAATACGTCTACGCCTTTCGCGGGGACGGGCGGACGCCCATGCAGCGGGTCTCGGGAGACGCGCAAAGGGCGGCGCTCCGGGCGCTGGGCAGGACGCTGGCGGTGCGAGAACTCGCGGTGCCGGCGGGGGTCATCGACCTGTTGCCGCCCCGGCCACCGGGCTTCGGGCGCTCACGGGAGACGTTCCCGCGCTACACGGGGCCGGCCTTCGATGCGGTCACGCCGGCAGTGGTGGCGGCGGACCACACGGTGTCGCGCGTCCTCGAGCCGTCGCGGGCCGCGCGCCTCGTGCAGCAGCACGCGCTCGATCCGAGCCTGCCGGGGCTCGCCGAGGTGCTGACCGCGCTGGTCGACGCGGTCCGTCCCGAGCCCGACGAGACGCTCTATCACACGGAGCTGCGGCTCGCGGCCTACCGTGTGCTCGTGGACCGGATCATGGCGCTCGCCGATGGGGCCTCCATGCCGCACGTGCGGGCCCTCGCCACGCGAAAGCTGGTCGATCTGAGAGCCGAGATGGCCGCCAATCCGCCGCCGGAGAGGGACGCGGCCTTCGTGCAACTCGTCGACCGGGACATCGAGCGCTTCCTCGAGAAGCCGTCGGCGCCCTACGAGATGCCGGGGACGCCGAACGCGCCGCCTGGCGCACCGATCGGGGAGCCCGCGATGGACTGGCTCGCGAGCGACGCGTGGCTATCGGCCGGGCCGGCGGGCTGGGCGGCACAGTGGCTCGGGGCCGTCCCCGTCTGTTCGGCCGATCACGAGGGTTTCTGACGCGGACGTTCCCGCAGGAACGCGGGCTGCGGGTCAGTGCGGGTTCTGGATCGCCCGGATCAGGTCCGCTCTGAAGCACCGGATCTCGGCCGTTAGATCCACCCCAAGGCCGTCGATCTCTGCCAGCATGTCTGCGCGGAATGTGCGAATCATCGGGATGACTCCGATGACGATGATGGCGCCCGTTCCAACGGCGGCAATGACCGGCAAGAGAAAATTGATCATCGAGACGCCTTTACTTATCGCGGGGAGTCGGGGGTTCTCACGGTCTTCGCGTAAGGTAGCAGGTCGCGGCAAGCACTCGAACTCGGCTCACCTGTGTGCGGGCGGGGACGTTCCCGCAGGAACGCGCGCGGGTCAGCTGTAGCCGATGGCGAGGGCGATGACGAGGGCGACGGCTCCGAGCGCCATCAGCATGAGGTAGCGCGTTATCACGAAACGCAGCCACGACTCGTAGCGCACGCCGCTCGCGGCCAGAATCGCCATCAACGCGCCGTTCGTCGGCGTGATGAGTTCGCACAGCCCCGCACCGTACTGGTAGGCAAGGATCGTGATCTGCCGCGAGAGTCCGAGCAGATCCGACAGGGGGACGAGCACGGGTAGCGTGAGCACCGCCTGGCCGCTCACGCTGGGCACGGCGAAGTGCAGCACGCCCTGCGCGGCCGACATTCCGATGGCCGAGAGCGCCAGCGGCAGATCGGCGAGCGGGATGAACAGCCCGCGCACGATCGTGTCGATGACGCGCCCGTCGACCATGACCACGTAGATCGCGTGCGCGAAGCCGATGAGGAGCGCGGCATACCCCATCGAGCGGAAGCCCTCCGCGTAGGCCTTGGCCGTTCCCGTCACGCCGAGTCGCCCGATGAGCCCTACCACGACTCCCATGATGAAGAAGAGCGCGGACATGTGGTCGAAGTCCCACTTCAGCCAGACCAGCCCCCACACGAGGATGCCGAAAGTGGAGGCGACGATCGCGAAGATGGTCCCCTCCCGCCATCCGAACCCGGCGTCCGGTTCGGAGGCGTCCGCTTCTTCCGCGGGGACCCGAGTGCGGGCCGCGTACCGCATCGTCCACCAGATCCAGAGACCGAGGGCGATGACGAGGAATACGATCCGGAAGAGGCTGCCCGAGAGCGGCGGCACCTCGGCCACCTGCTGGGCGATCAGAACCTGGAACGGGTTGATGGGACTGAAGGCCGACCCCACGAACGCGGAGCCTGCGCTGACGGCCACCCCCACCATCGGAGAGTAGCCGAGCCGCTTCGTGAGCAGCATGAGCGCCGGAACGAGGGGGATGATCTCCTCCTGCATGTTCTCCGTCACGCCGCCCGCCGCGAAGGCGAGACATACGACGGGGATCGCGAGGATTTCACGTCCCTGGAGCGCCTCGACGAGCCACGCGATGCCGCGCCGGAGCGCGCCCGTCGCATCGAACACGGCGAACGCCCCGCCGATGAGGAAGATCAGGAAGACGACATCGGCGCGGTCCGCCATCCCCCGAGGAATCGCGACGATCGCCTCGAAGGCGCCGATCCGGTTGGGCTCGACCTCGTGATAGGTCCCGGGCACGACGACGGTGCGCCCCGTCACCGGGTCGTCCCGCCGGTCGTACTCCCCCGCCGGCAGGACATAGGACAGCGCCGCGGCCGCGAAGATCGCGACGGTAAGCAGCGTCAGGGGGTGCGGAAAGCGCAGCTTCCGCATCAGTAGGGACAGGCCTCCCTGGTCGGCGGCGCGCCGCCCTCACTCTCCAGGCGGAGGCGGAGCACGTAGCTCAAGTCCAGAGCGTCTCGCGCGACTCCGTGGACCACGCCTCCCGCACCGAGATCGATCGGATCCACCACTTCACCGCCGAACCGGATCGTCGCGATTCGCGCCGGCGCGGAGACTTCGCCGCGATAGCGGCCGCAGTTGTCGAACAGATCCCATGTGGGGCGCCGGTCCGGATCCTCGGGGTCGTCCGGGAACCGCAGCACCCAGAGCCAACCTTCAGGCGACACGTCCAGATTCGCCACGAGGGGCTCGAACTCCGACTCGTCGGAATCGTCCGGCGGAGGCGGAGGCGGATCGCCAAGTTCGATTGTACGGATGGTGTCGCCCGCAAACGCCACCTCATGGAAGCGGTATGCCGCCCTGTTCGCCACCCAGACCGTTTCCCCGCGGCTAAACCCCCAGACCCGCCTCGGAATCGAGACCTTGACGATGCCGCCAACCGAGATCGTACCTCCGCTCTCTCGTGTGCTCTGCATCGTGCGGGTACTGCTGCGGCTGTCAAGCAGCACTGAATCCCGGGGCAGGACGGGGTTCGGGTGCTCGGGGTATACGGGAAGTCGCACGCCGTAGGTGAAACCACGCGAAATGGTCTCTTCGCCGGACTGCTCGACGTTCATGACGCGTACTTGCTGATAGACGAATCCCTGGTCGTCGGCGGCAACGATCGTGCTCCATGGCCTCCTTCCTCTGAGGGGAAAGCCTCCAATGCGGCTGAGCTCGTTCCCAAGGGAATCGAAGCTCAACTGTTGAAGACCATCGCCGATCCAGACCCGGTTCGGCGGCTGGAAGACGAGCACCTGGCCTGAGGCAGAATCCCAGTAACGCACTTCGCCGGGCCCTTCCCCCCCGCGGGCGATTCTCCGCAGAAAGCGGCCGCCCCGGTTGAAGACCCGTACCTCCTTCGAACCGACATCCAGCACGTAGATGTTGCCCCTCTCATCCACGGCGACATCGTGCACATCCCCGAACACGTCGGGCTCGGTTCCATCGGCCCGGCCGAGCCGGAGTTCCTCGACGAGCCGCCATGCCTCGGACGCTCCGCTACGCGAGGGGGCGGGGTTCCGCACGAGAATGCGACCGTCCTCGAGGCTCTCGACGGTCACGTCCTGTCCGACGGACAACGGGCCCGCACCGCAGACGGGCGCGGGAATCGCGGTCACCAGCAGGATCACCGGTGCAACCCGGATCGCAAGACGCACAGCTCGGACCAGTTTCTCGCGCGCCATCCCTGTTGCGTGTTCCCTCACCCTTGCGGGTCGCTACTGCCGGAGACGCCGCCCTGTTCGGAGACCGGCTTGCCGATGAGTTCGAGACCGAGGTCGCGGCCCTTCACCACCGCGGGCACGCCTTCCTCCATCCAGCGCGGGGCCGGGGCGTCGATCAGGTAGTAGTCGAAGAACTGCTGCATGCGGATCGCCCAGTCCTCCTGATTGGCCTGCCGCCCGAGGCCGTGCCCCTCGCCGTTGTAGTTCAGCATGAAGACCGGCAGTTCCAGCCGGCGCATGGCGACGAACATCTCGATCCCCTGGTACCACGGCACGGCGCCGTCCTCGTCGTTGTGCAGCATGAGGAGCGGCGTCCGGATCTTGTCCGCGAAGAAGACGGGCGAGTTGTGGATGTAGCGGTCGCGCTCATCCCACAGCGTGCCGCCGATGCGGCTCTGTGTGCGCTCGTACTGGAACATGCGGCTCATCCCGCTTTGCCAGCGGATGCCCCCGTAGGCGCTCGTCATGTTCGACACGGGCGCGCCGGCCTCCGCGGCGGCGAAGATGTTCGTCTTCGTGATCATGTAGGCGATCTGATAGCCACCCCACGAGTGGCCCTGCACGCCGACCCGGTCCGGGTCGATGAAGCCCTGCGCGATGAGCGCCTGCACGCCGGGCACCACCGCGTCGAGCGCGCTCTCTCCCGGGTAGCCGATCTCGTAGGGGATGTCCGGGACGAACACGACATAGCCGCGGCTCGCGTAGAAGGAGAAGCGGACCGAAGCCCGGTTCGGCAGCGGCGACTGGTAGCTGTGCAGCCCGTCGGACATGCGCTCGTAGAAGTAGACCATGAGCGGATACTGTTGTGACGGGTCGAAGCCGTCCGGCTTGATGAGGATCCCGTCGAGCGGGGTGCGGTCGTTCGACATCCAGTGGACGAGTTCGGCGCTCCCCCACCGGTACTCCGCCTGCTGCGGGTTGGCGTCGCTTACCTTGCGCGCGTTCTCGAAGTCCGAATCCCCCACCCACAGGTCGGGAAACTCTACGAACGTCTGGCGCGTCCACACGTAGCGATCGGCATCCTCGGCCTTCGCCGGCGAGCCGTAGCGCACGTCACCCAAGACCAGTTCCTCGAGATCTCCGGCCTCGTCCGTCCTCCCGCGCGCGAAGCCCGACGCCTTCGTCTCCATGTCGAACACGGAGAAGAGAACCTCGCCCTCCTCCAGGCCCTCGCCCGCGCCACCGCCCCCGCCGAACCCGAACCCGAAGAAGTTGCCGCCTCCGCCCTCGGAGACGCGCTGCACCCGATACCTGAGGTCGGCTTCCCTGCCCTCGGTGAGCCGGAGCGCGGCCTCCTCGCCGCTCGGGTCGAGGCGCCACACGTCGTTCCGGTCGTACACGAGCATGGCGGCGTCGCCCTCGACCCAGGTGGCGCCGCCGTAGGGGGGCGGGCCCTGCGGATGATCGTCGAGTTCGTTGTAGAAGGCGACCGGCAGATGGCCCGTGAGGCTGCGCGCGGCCGCGGAACCGTCCATCGGCGCGGCCTTCCAGTCGCGGTCCGTCTCGTCCCACCAGTAGGCGTACGTGCCGTCGGGCGAGAGGCTGGCGCCGCCGAAACCGCGCACGGCCTCCACGATCGACCGCCGCTCCCCGGTCAGGACATCCACCGCGTAGGCGTCCTCGTAGCGGCCGTCCCACGACACCTTCTGGCGGTGCGGCATGTCGCTCGTGGCGAGGACGTAGTCGCTCATGCCGGTCTCGGCGCGCGACACGTCGGGGACGCTCGACGTGCCCAGCTGCACGACGCCGTCCCGGCCCTCGTGCGCGACGGCCAGGTACGACCGGTTGCGTTCGCGGTTCGCCTGCACGAGCTGCATCGGCTGCAGGTAGGGGTCGCGCCAGTTCCAGATGTCGAGCGTCACGCGGTCGGCGTCGAGGATCTCCTCGTCGGGCTCGGGCTCGGGACGCGGCGCGGTGCCGAAGTAGAGGCGATCCCCGTCTTCGCTGAAGGAAACCGACCCGTTCTCGCTGATCCACCAACCGGCGGGCACCCCGGCCGTCTCGTGGTCCGCCACCTTCTCGGCGGCTCCGCCGTCGGAGCGGTAGAGGGCGAAGGACGGCTGGTCCATCTCCCACTCGTCCACGTTGCTGAGGAAGGCGAGGCGCTCGCCCGACTCGTCGAACGCCACCTGCTCGTAGTGGCCCTCTCCGGCGAGCACCTCCACGCTCTCGCCGCTGGCCGGGTCCACGAGGTAGATCCCGTCGCCGCCCTCGTCTTCCGTCGATGTCACGTACGCGAGCCCGTTCCCCGCGTCGCCGACCGTGTAGGAAACGACATCGGCGTACATGTGCTCTGCGCCGCTGTCGAGATTCAGGAGCACGAGCGGCGTGCCGTCATCTTTCTCATGCCGCTTCTCGTACTCGGCCGAGCGCTCCTCTTCTTCCTCCTCTTCGCCTTCCTCTTCTTCCCCGGCGGCCTCCTCGGTCTCCTCCTCAGTCTCCTCTTCGCTTTCCTCTTCGTCTTCCTCGGGATTCTCGGAGAGGAGATACGCGACGAAGGCGCCCCCGTCCGGCGGGACCCGGAAGGACTCGACGGGGCCGGCGCGTCGAACACCGCCATCGTCTCCGGCGCCGTCCGCGAAGGCCGCGGCGAGGTTCACGACGGCGAGCGAGTCGCCGGGGAGGGCGTCCCCCCGCTCCCCCGCGAGCCGAAGCGAGTCGACGATCGCCTTCACCGGCGGCACGCGGAAGGCGAGGTGTCGCGAGTCCCGCGTGAAGGAGGGCGAGCGGCCCCGGAAGCGGCGTTCCTCCGAGCCGTCCGTACGCGTGATCACGAGCGTGGGGTCGCCGTCCCATGGCGTGAGGACGTAGGCGAGCCAGGCGCCGTCCGCCGAGATCGTGCGGCCGCCGATGGAGTTCCAGCGGTATGTGTCTTCGTGATCCAGCCCCGGCTTGACTTCCTGCGCGGCCAGTTGCGGGGCCAGCGCGGCGGGCGCGAGGAGGAGGGCAACCGCGGCGGCAAACCAGCGCCGGCGGACGAAAAGGCGGGGCGAAGCAGAGACCGGAGACATCCGACTCTCCTGTTTCGGGAGGTTCGTGAGCATCAACGCTTGAAGTAGACGGGTTCGGTCGGCAGCGCGTCGACATCGACGATCCTGCCGGCGGCCATGACGATCGACTGTTTCCGGATGTTGGTGATGTCGGTGAGCGGGTCGGCGTCGAGCACGAGGAGGTCGGCGAGCTTGCCAACTTCGATCGTGCCGAATTCGTCGAGCGCGCCGGCCGCGATGGCCCCGTTGCGGGTGGCGGCGACGATCGCCTCGCCCGGCGTCATCCCCAGTTCGACGAGACCCTCGATGGCGAGGATCGTCCCGATGCCGGGTTCCTGCCAGATGGGCTTGGGCGCGCGTCCGTATTCCGGCGCCACGCCCGCATAGTTGTCCGTGCCGAGGGTGGTGATGCACCCGCCGTCGACGAGCTTCTGCGCGTTCAGGCGGCGCATCTCCATCCCGTGTCCCAACGCCCGCTGCTCACGGCGAATCTGATAGCTCGTCTTCTCGCGCTCGACGGGACGCCGCAGCCGCCCCCACTCGCGCGCCTGCCCGCCCTCCGCTTCGCGGGCCAGTCGTTCCTCGGCCGCCGCCCGGTTCGCCAGGTGGTTCTCCCAGGCGGGACCGGTGAAGGTGTTCACGAGCATCGAGCACACGATGCCCCGGTCCACGATCTGCTGGACGAGAGCATCCGACATCTCGCGGTTCGCGAGCACTTCCGGATGCTGGATGAGGTCGATTCCCGCCTCCACCGAGAGCCGCAATCCCTCGGGGTTCGTGGAATGCGTCTCCGCGATCAGGCCCCGCGCGTGCGTCTCCTCGACGATCACCCGCTGAGCCTCCGGCGAGAAGCCGATCAGGGTGGGGAACGACCAGTGACTCGTCCCCCCGTACTTCAGGAAGTCCACTCCCTTGTCGAGGTACTCCCGGATCCTCGTCCGCAGTTCCTCGGGATACAGGTCCATCAGGTCCTCGCCCGCGCCCTGGGCGATGTGGTCGGAGAACTGTTCCTCGTAGAGCGAGAGATCGTCCTCCGGAATGAGGGCGAAGGTGATCGAATAGGGCCCGCCCCAGCCGACGATGTTGCCCGCCACCTGGAGCCGTGGCCCGATCGCCTTGCCCGAGGCGATCGCGTCGCGCACCTGCTGGAGTTCCGGGAGCGCGCCGTAGCTGTCGCGGAGGTGGGTGACGCCGAACTTGAGGTGCATCTGCGCGGCTTCGAGCGTGAGTTCGGGCCCCATCAGGCGGTAGAAGACGGAACTCTCCTTCCGGTCCTTGTTCCCTCCGCCGTAGAGGGAGATGTGGACGTTCGTGTCCACGAAGCCCGGGGTCACGAACTTGCCGGCGCCATCGATCACGTTCGCGCCCGCTGGAACCTCGACCTCCGAGCGCAACCCGGCGGCGGTGATGCGGTCGCCCTCCACGACGACTGTGGCATCGGCGAGAGGGGGGCCGCCGTTCCCGTCGATGAGGGTCGCGCCGATGATGGCCGTCGTCTGGCCCAGCAGCCCGCCGCCCGGGACTAGGAAGACGAGGGTGGCCAGCGCGGCGGAGACGGAGAGAGCGCGGCAGGCTGCGCGGAACATGCGGGACCTCCTCGTTTCAGCGGGGCGTGCGTCGGTTGAGACTAACAGCTTGCTCGGCTCGCGAGTAGCCGCCCGCCGCAGCGGGGCCGCCATCGGTTGGCAGGGCGGGACAGTCCGCGTTAGGCTGTCGCATCCTGCCCATCCCGAACTCCGGCAACGCAATTTCGCGGAATCGGTGGGCAAGACGACGACGATTGACTACAGGCGAGAGATAATGGCGACGATCACGACCAGATTCCCCGTCCGACACGTCGAGCGTTCACGGCTCGAGTCCGTCGACTTCGACAACCTTCCGTTCGGCTCGATCTGGTCGGACCACATGTTCGTGGCCGACAACATCGACGGCGAGTGGAGCGGCCCGGAGATCCGGCCCTACGGCCCGATCCCGATGTATCCGAGTTCCAAGGGACTGCAGTACGCCGTCTCGATGTTCGAGGGGTTCAAGGCGCATATGACGCCCGAGGGCGACCTTGCGGTCTTCCGGCCGGACATGAACCAGAAGCGGTTCAACCGCACGGCGGCCCGGTTCGTGATGCCGGAGCTGCCGAAGGATCTGTTCTTCGACGCGATGCGGGAACTGCTCGAAGTCGACCGCGGCTGGCTTCCGACCGCCGAACAGGGCGCGCTCTACATCCGCCCCAGCTACTTCAGCACGGATCCGACGCTCAGCGTCGTGTCGGGCCGCTCGTTCCGGTACGTCCTCATGACGACGCCCGTCGGTCTTTATTTCACGGGGGCGCAGACGGTGAGTCTCGTGACGACGCGGAAGTTCGTACGGGCGTTCCCCGGAGGGACCGGCGGTCACAAGCCGGCCGCGAACTACGGCCCCACCATGCTGGCCGCCCAGGAAGCGCAGAGGCAGGGATACGACAACGTGATCTGGCTCGACGGGCACGAAGGCCGGTACGTCGAGGAATGCGGCGTGATGAACATGTGGTTCGTCATCGATGGCACCGCGATCACGCCGCCGCTGGAAGGCACGATCCTGCCGGGAGTCACGCGCGACTCGCTGATTCGGTTGTGCGCGGATTTCGGGATCCCGTGCGAGGAACGTCGCATCTCCGTCGATGAACTCCTGGAGGCCCACGCCGCCGGGACGTTCGAGGAGGCCTTCGGCTCCGGGACGGCCGCCACGGTCCAGCCTATCGACCGCCTCGGCCTCGAGGGGACGGAGGTCGTGCTTCCGCAGCGCCCCGACTCTCTTGCGTCACGGCTCAAGGCGGAACTCCACGGGATACAGACCGGACGGATAGAAGATCGCCACGGGTGGCTCTGGCGGCCCTAGCGCAGCGGCTGGACAGCGAGACAGTTCGAGGAGGTAACACAGGCGTGTCGTCAGATCCCCCGTTCAAGACCACGCTGTCGATCAAACCCTCTGCGCGCACGGACTTCATCGACGTGCGGTCGAAGCTGGCCGAGGAGTTCGGATCCGAGTTCAGCCGGTATCCGAAGGCGCTCTACATCTCCCATCACACGACGGCGGGATACCTGGATCAGCGGCTCGCTCAGCGCCTCGAACACGACGCGGAGAAGGTGCGGGAGTACATCAGGGTCTTCCACGAAGTGTTTCCGCCCAACGCCGGCTACGAGCACGATGAACTCGAGCTGCGAACGGAGCTGTCGGACGAACAGAAGGCCACGGAGCCGGAGAACGCGGACTCGCACCTGACGTTCATCAGCGCCGGACTCCAGAGCGCGACCTCGTACGACAACGACGCAGGGCGGCCGGTCTGGTTCGTCGATCTCGACGGCGTGCACAGGGGCGGCACCCGCGATCGGCGGACGACGGTCGTGGGCTACGGGTCGGAGGAAGTCGTGGCCCGAGCCCGGCTGAGCGCCGAAGCATCGCCGCGCTCGATCGATGCCCTCGACCTCCGGGAACCCGGGTCCGGCTTCGTCGATCGCCTGGAGAGCCTGGTCGAGGAACACGGGGTCTCGTACGGACGGCTCGATGTTTCCCTGGCGCCCGAGGAGACGGACGCGAGCCTGACGGTAAACGAGTACGAGCCGCTGCTGATGAAGAGCGATCTTCGCGGGGCGCTTCTCAGCCCCCTGCGGTTCATGGCCGATCAAAGCAGGCAGGTCCTGAGAACGCCGCTGTCGCTTCCGGGGAAGGCGCTCCGGCTACCCGGGAAGGCGCTGCGCCTGTCGGGGAAGGCGCTTCACGTCGCCAAGATGGGAACGACCGTGCTGCGAACCTCTCCCGGACCGGTGCTCGACACGGCCACGGTGGAGGCAGTCCACATCCTCAACTGGGCCCTCGAACGGATCGGAGTGGACGAATCCGTCATCGCGCGGGTGCTGAACCGGGCGCTGGCTCTTCCGGTGTCCCGCTTCCAGGGCCTCCGGCGGGAGGTCAGCCTCCCCGTAATCCACCGCGACGGCGAGGGGAAAGGCGAGATCCCCTGGGGGACGTACCAGAGCCCGATCCTCATCCAGTGGCGGGCACCGAAGGGAGCGACGCGCGAACTGGACGTGAAGCTGGTCCGCTTCGCGTAGCTCCATCTCCAGCCGTGAGCCGCAGGGCCGCGTGGCAACCGGCGGAGCAGGTCAGGCCGTGTCGGCGGCGGGATCCTGAACGGACACCCGGAACACCTTGTCCTCGAGGCGTGCCACGCGGTCGGTCAGGGCCACGCGGGTCTCGACGAGTTCGGCGCGGACGGCGTCGATTCGACCGCTGAGACGGCCCTCGGCCTCGCGAATCTCCGTCCGCACGCCCGCGATTTCGCCACGCAGTTCGGAGCGGACACCCTGTATCTCGCCCCGCAGTTCATCGCGGACGCCTCCCAAATCACCCCGCAGCGCCTTGACGTCCCGATCGAGTTTGTCGTGCACACCGCGTATCTCGCCCCGGAGTTCGCCGTGCACACCCAGTATCTCGCCGCGAAGCCCTTCGCGGGCATCTCCCAACTCGACCCGGAATCCCTTCATCTCGCCGCTGAGTTTGCGGATGGCGGCATAATTGAGACCACCGATCGTTACGCCCACGCCGATGACAGTCAGCATCAGGGTGATGATTCCGGCCACGTCCAATCCCATCGTCCTTGACTCCCGTCGAGGTTCGCGCGGAGCGGCGCGACGGCCGCGTACCATGTACACACCAACCTCCGGGTAGGAATCAAAGTGGGATCAAGTGGGCCTCGCCTCAACCGTCGGGCGGTACCGGAGTGCAGGCGGCGGTCAGACCAGCGATCGCCCCTGGGAGCCGTCCACGGCGATGCAGGCGCCGGTGATCAGACTTGCCCGCTCCGATGACAGGAACGTCACCACATCGGCGACCTCGTCGGCGCGTCCGAAGCGCCCGAGCGGGAGGTTCGCCTCCACGAACTTGCGCATCCCCTCCGGGTCCGACTTCACCCGCTTGTCCCAGCTTCCGCCGGGGAACTGGATGGAGCCGGGCGCGACGCAGTTCACCCGGATGCCGTCCTTCGCCAGTTCCAGCGCCATGATCCCGGCGGCCGAGATCAGCGCCGTCTTCGTCGTGTTGTAGATCGACAGTCCCGGACCACCCTTCTCGCGCCCGAAGACCGACGACACGAAGACGATCGACCCGCCGCCCGCCTCCCGCATGTGGGGGATCGCCAGCCGGCTGGCCCGGAAACCGGACAGGACGTTGAGTTGGAGGATGTCCAGCCAGTCCTCGTCGCTCGTCTCCTCGAACTTCCCGCGCCGGTTCCCGCCGACGTTGTTCACGAGGATGTCCACGGTCCCGTAGCGGCCGACTGCCGCCTCCACGAGTCGCGTGGCTCCGTCCTCCTCGGCGATATCGCAGGCTAACGTGAGGACATCCGCGACGCCTTCGGCCCGCAGCGACTCGGCGGCTGCCTCGAGCGGGTCACGGTTGCGTGCGCACAGCGTCAGCCGTGCGCCTTCCGCCCCCAGCGCCCGCGCGATATAGAGGCCGATCCCCCGGCTCCCGCCGGTGACGACCGCGACCTTGCCCTTCAGTTTCAAATCCATGCGCCGGACGCTATCCGCCGTCTCGTCCCCCCGCCAGCCGGTCGATGGGTCCACGGCCTCTTCTCACGGCATCGCCAGGGCGACCATCCGGCGGCTATTGGCGGGAGCCTAAGGCTCGGCCCTTCGCTCCCACGGGTCGAGCGTGACGAGTTGAGGGAATAACGCAAAATCGCGATCTCGCGTGAGAAGAGCTTCCACGCCGTGGGCCAAGCATAGCGCGGCAATTCGGGCATCGTGGACGAGTGGGCCGCGGATGCGCTCGCGTGTGATCAAACGCTCAAGCAGGTCGAGGAAACCGTCCGTCTCTCCCAGCAAGTGGTTGGAGGGGGACTCGGTCCAAGCGCGAATCTGGACCCAGGCTTCGTCGGGCCGTGACGCCGCGTCGTGCCAGATGCGCCGGTTCGTCACGACGCTGAAGAATTCGTAGCAGCACGGCCACGGAATGCCCCAATCTCGATCGCCCTCGGTCAAGCCCCTGAGCATTTCGCGCGCCGACTCGTGGAGGGACGATTCTCGACGATGCGCGTACACCAGGATGTTGGTGTCTACGGCAATCACCGCGTCCCCGGATGTTTGTAGATCCGTCGCGGCTCGTAGATCATCTCGGATAGGTCCTGCCACGTGTAGGCTACCAGGGGATCTTCGTCGCCGGGGTCTCCCTGACTGCAGTCCGGCATCCGATACCTGGAAGTGGTCCGACGCGCCGAGAGTACCCGCCTCAGACCCTCTTCGACGACGGACCGAAGTGAACGCTGGTTATCCCTGGCGTACCGTTTGGCCCGAACGAGAAGCTCGCCGTGAATGTCGATGGTCGTCTTCATGGCCCATACTACCCATATCACTTCATATGGGCAAGCAATATTCGTGTCCGGACGGTTGGACGTGCGCCCCTGTTGCCTGATCAGCGGTTGAACATCACCGGGCGCGTGGGGAGGGCGTCGACATCGATCACCTTCCCTTCCTTCATGACCATCGCCTGCTGGCGGATGTTGTGGATATCGTCCAGCGGGTTCGCGTCCAGGAGGACGAGATCGGCGAACTTGCCGACCTCTATCGTGCCGAAATCGTCGAGGCCGCGGGCGGCGAGGGCGCCGTTGCGGGTTCCGGCCACGATGGCCTCGGATGGGGTCATGCCGAGTTCGACGAGGCCTTCGATCGCCATCAGCGTGCCGATCCCCGGCTCCTGCCAGATCGGCTTCGGTTCGCGCAGGAACTGGATGTCGGCGGCGGGGAAGTTGTCCGTGCCCAGGGTCACGATGCAGCCGGCGTCGATGAGGCTCTTCGCATTCTGGCGGCGCATCGCATTCCCGTGTCCGAGCGCGTTCCGCTCGCGGCGCAGTTCGAACGAGGTCTTCTCGCGCTGGACGGGCCGGCGCAGGCGCCCCCACTCCGCCGAGTTCCCGGGGTCGGCCAGGCGCGCCTCGGCGGCCGCGACGTCCGCCAGGTGCTGCTCCCACGCCGCTCCCGTGATCGTATTGACCAGCATCGAGCAGATCACGCCGCGCTCGCGGATCTGCGTCAGCAGTTCCTCGGAATAGGGACGGCCGGCAAGGAGTTCCGGGTGCTGGATGAGGTCGATGCCGGCTTCGACGGCGAGTCGGAGGCTCTCCGGGTTGGTGGCGTGCGTTTCGGCGACGAGCCCGCGCCTGTGGGTCTCCTCCACGATCACGCGCTGAGCCTCGGGGGAGAAGCCGATCATCGTGGGGTAGGACCAGTGGCTGCTGCCCCCGTACTTCACGAAGTCGACGCCCTTGTCGAGGTAGTGGTTGATCGCGACGCGGAGCTCCTCCGGGTACATGTCCATGAGGTCCTCGCCGGCACCCTGCGCGAGGTGGTCGGAGAACTGCTCCTCCCACAGCGACAGATCCGAGTCGGCGATCAGGGAGAAGGTGACGGAGAAGGCGCCGCCCCAGCCGACGATGTTGCCGGCGACCTGCATCCGGGGACCCACTTCTCGCCCGTCGGCGATCGCGTCGCGCACCTCGATGAGTTGCGGGAGCTGGCCGTAGCTGTCGCGCAGGTGCGTCACGCCGTGCTTCAGGTGCATCTGCGCGGCCTCGAGGGCGATCTCCGCGCCGCGCTCCCAGTAGAAGACGGCATTCTCCTTCCGGTGCTTCCCGAAGCCGGCGCCGTAGAGGCTCGTGTGGACGTTCGTATCCACGAAGCCGGGGGTGAGGAACTTGCCCGCCCCGTCGATGACCCGCGCACCATTGGGCACGGCCGTGCCGTCCCGGGGACCCAGGGCCACGATCCGGGGGCCATCGACCACCACGGTGGCGTCCGTCATCGGATCGCCTCCGTTACCATCGATGACTGTGGCACCGACAATGGCGATCGTCTCCTGGCCGGCCGCGGGAGCGGCGAGCGGCGAGGCAAGGGCGAAACCAACGACCAGTGTAACGGCGAATCGACGAGTCATTCCGGCACCTCCGCATCTCGGTTTCGGCACAATCGGTGCTCCTGCCGCCACCCGTCAATCGCCGCCCGAGCACGTTCAAGGGATCTCCGGAATGCAGCACCCGTATGAATCCCGTACAAACAGACGCTCGTGCCGAACCTGTCCCGAAATAGAGATCCCGGGGCGTGCGCGGAGCGTGTTCCCGGTTGCAGGTTCATGGCGGATCGCAATCAAGCACGAGGTGCCCGATGAAATATGCCCTGCCCCTGCTGCTCGTCCCATCGCTCGCGCTCGGGTTCGCCGCGGGCGGACCGGAATCCCCGCCGCCCGCGCCGGCGGCGATGGACACGTATCCCAAGAACCCCGCGATCGATGCGCTCAACTACGCGTTCGACCTGACGCTCAGCGACGACACGGACGCCATCGTGGGCGAGGCAACGATCGATCTCCGCTTCCTCGAGGCGGGAGTCGAAGGAGTCCGCTTCGACCTCATCGCGGAGCAGGCTGACGGCAAAGGGATGCGCGTACATGGCGTGGCCGGCGCCGAGGGGCCGTTGGACTTCACCCATGCGGACGACGCGCTGATCGTCTCCCTGGCCCGTCCCACGGAGGCGGGCGAGCGCCGGCAGGTCGTGGTTCGTTACGAGGGCGTTCCCGCCACCGGTCTCATCATCGGGCCCAACAAGCATGGCGACCGCACCTTCTTCAGCGACAACTGGCCCAACAAGGCGCGGAACTGGCTGCCGACGATCGATCACCCGTACGACAAGGCCACGAACGAACTCATCGTCACGGCGCCGGCCCACTACCAGGTCATCTCCAACGGGCTGCTCATCGAGGAGACCGATCTCCTGGACGGCACGCGCCGCTCGCACTGGAAGCAGTCGGTCCCGATCGCGACCTGGCTGTACGCGCTCGGGGCGGCCCGCTTCGCCGTGCAGACCGTGGACTACTACAACGGGGTGCCGATCCAGACCTGGGTGTATGCGCAGGATCGCGACGCCGGCTTCCATGACTTCGCGGTGCCGACGAAGCAGGCGATGGAGTTCTACGGCGACATGGTCGGCCCGTACTCCTACGAGAAGCTGGCGAACGTGCAGTCGAACAGCGTCGGGGGCGGCATGGAGGCCGCGACCGCGATCTTCTACGGCGACGAGTCGGTCACGGGCGAACGGGATGTGCGCTGGCGAAACGTGATCATCCACGAGGTGGCGCATCAGTGGTTCGGGAACGCCGTCACCGAATACGACTGGGACGATGTCTGGCTGAGCGAAGGCTTCGCGACCTACTTCACGCTCCTCTTCATCGAACATCAATACGGGCGCGACGAGTTCATCGAGAGACTGAAGGTGAGCCGCGACCGGATCCGCGACTTCATGGCCGAGAACCCGGACTACCGGATCGTGCACGACAATCTCTCGGACATGAGTCGGGTTACGAGCGGGCCGGGCACGTACCAGAAGGGCTCCTGGGTGCTGCACATGTTGCGCGGGGTCGTCGGGGAGGACGCCTTCTGGGCCGGGATTCAGGCGTACTACCGGGAGTTCCAGGACCGGAACGCGACGACGGCGGACTTCCGGCGGGCGATGGAGGAGGCGTCGGGTCTCGATCTGCGGACGTTCTTCGACCAGTGGCTCTACGGCGGCGGATGGCTGGAGTACGAGGGCGGCTGGAGCTACGACGCGGCGGCCGGTGCGGTTCACATCGACATCCGGCAGACGCAGGACGAAAGCTACACCTTCCGCATGCCGGTGGAGGTCGCGATCCACCTTCCCCCGGCTGGCCCGCTCGAGGGCGGAGTGCACGGGGCCACCCGGCCACCTCGAGTCGAAGTGCTGGACATCGACGGGCGACAGGGCCGGTTCACGATTCCCGTTCCAGCGGAGCCGCTCGATGTCGTCTTTGACCCGAACACGCGACTCCTGATGGATGTGGCCTTCGATCGTCGGTAGATGCGGGGCTCTCGCCACAGCCGCTGCACGCGGGGCGTGGACCAGCCGGCCGCGGGCGCGCCGCCGGACGCTTGCACGGAGTCCGGCGCATGGGTCAGCTTTGACGCCGCATTGACTCGCTCCGGGAGGGGACGCTCCACTTGGGCATAGATCGACGGGAGTTCCTGAAGAGCGCGACGGCCGGAGCGGCTGCAGCCGGGCTGTCGCTCGGCGGCACTTCCCCCCTCCTCGGCGCACCGCCGTCTCCCCGCTCGACTCCCGTGCGACGGCCCGACGGCCAGCCCCCCGACATCGTCGTGATCGGGGCCGGGAGCTTCGGTATCTGGACCGCGCTCAACCTCGTCCGGCTCGGGGCCACCGTGACCGTGCTCGACGCCTACGGTCCAGGAAACTCGCGCTCCACCTCCGGCGGGGAAACGCGCGGCGTTCGATCTTCCTACGGTGGACGACCCGAGGGCTTCGTCTGGAATCGTTGGGCGAACGAGGCCATCCGTCGCTGGATCCAGTGGGATGAAGAGGGACAGGAGCTTCTCCTGCCGCGCGTCTTCTACCAGACCGGCGATCTCATCCTGCGCGAGGAGATGGTCCCCTATGTCGAAGACACGATGGACCAGTGGGACCGGCTCGGCGTCGACTACGAGTTGCTCGACGTGGACGAGATCAACTACCGCTGGCCCTGGATCCGGACGGAGGAGGGGGTCTCCCTCGGGCTCCACGAACCCAACGCGGGCGTCGTCAGGGCGCGGCGGGCGATCGAGTCCGTGGCCAAGCGGTTCGAGATGGAGGGCGGCGAGATCCGGATCGCGCGCGCGGCGCTCGGAGGGGCGGACGGTCGCCGGCTGAACGACGTGACCCTCGGCGGCGACGAGTCGCTGGCGGCCTCGACGTTCGTGTTCGCCGTCGGGCCATGGATCGGGAAGACGTTCCCGGAACTGTTCGGGGACCGCGTCCGCATCCCGGTCGGCAACGTCTTCTACTTCGCGGTGCCGGACCGGCGCTTCATGTTCCCCAACATGCCGAGCTACGGGGTACCGGGGTGTACGGGGTGGCCCGCGCTCGGGCCGGACCACCGCGGGTTCCGGGTGCGGGTGGGAGGCCAGGCCGGCGACGACCCGGACACGAGCGACCGCTGGGTACCGCCCGAGGCGCACGAGCGGCCGCGCCAGATCCTGGAGCGTTACTTCCCGGACCTGGTCGACGCGGCGATCAACGAAACGCGCGCCTGCCACTACTGCTTCGGTCCCAGCCGCAACTTCCTCGTCGACCGGCACCCGGACTTCGACAACGTGTGGCTCGCGGGCCTGGGGACGGCTGAATCCTTCAAGCAGGGACCCGTGCTCGGCGAATACATCGCCAAGCGCGTGCTCGAGATCGAGAACGACCCGGAACTGGCCGAACAGTTCAAGTTCTCCGTGGAGGCGCCGGAAGGCGGGGAGCGCGAGCGGGAGCTGGACCCGGAGACGGAGGACCTCGGCGGTTGAAGATGCGACGATCCCTCGTGGCGGCCGCGCTGCTTACGGCCGCCGTCTCGGTCGCGGGCGGCGGGTGCTACGGCCCCCTCCGGCTCACCCCTTCCGACCACACCACCGTCCTCGCCGAACAGCGACTCGAGGCCGAGCATCCGGGAACCCCGGGGCCGTACGAGGTGCGCCGGCTCTACTACGGGAGCGGGACGGACAGGCGACGGCCCGAGTACCGGGACTCCGTGTCGCTCGTGACGGAGACCGTGGATGCCTCGAAGCTCGTATCGCTCGGCGCGACGGCGAAGGAACGGAACGGCTACTGGGGCTTCACGCCGAAGGAGTTCCCGATCAACGGCCGCGCCTGGTATCCCGAGGGCGAGCCAAGGGATGGTCGCCCGTTCCCACTGGTCCTCATCGTCCACGGGAACCACGACATGAAGGACTTCTCCGACCCCGGGTACGGCTATCTCGGCGAGTTGCTCGCCAGCCGGGGCTACGTGTTCGCCTCCGTCGACATGAACTTCATCAACGGCGGCATCCGCAACGAGAACGACGGTCGCGGGTGGTTCCTCCTCAAACACATCGACGCCTTCAAGGAATTCGCGGCGGACGAAGCCACCCCCTTCTTCGGGAAGATCGACTTCGACCGCATCGCCCTCATCGGGCACTCGCGCGGCGGCGAAGCCGTGGGGCACGCCGCGGCCTTCAACCGGCTGTCGCGATACCCGGACGACGCATCGCTCGAGTTCGACTTCAACCACGGAATCCGCGGGATCATCGCGATCGCCCCGGTCGACGGCCAGTACCTGCCCACGGGTCGGCTCGCGCCGGTCGAGAACGTCAACTACATGGTGTTCCACGGCTCGCACGACGGGGACGTCACGAGCTTTCACGGCCTCCGCCTGTACAACCGGCTCGAGTTCAGCGACGGCGGGGACTACTTCAAGACCGCGATCTATATGTACCGGGCGAATCACGGGCAGTGGAATACGGTGTGGGGGAACAAGGACAACGGCCCCCGCAGCGCCCGGAGGCTCGACCTGCGGGGACTCATCGACGGCGAAGCGCAACGGGAGTTCGCGGAGATCTATGTCTCGGCCTTCCTCGAGACGGTGCTGCGCGATGATCCGGACTACATGCCGATGTTCCGGGACCACCGCGCGATCGGCGGCTGGCTGCCCGAGACGATGTACATCACGCAGTTCGAATCGAGCAGCTTCCGGCCGCTGGCCACGTTCGAGGAGGATATCGACGTCACGACGGGGACGGCGCACGGCGTGACGCTCCGGGGCGATTCTCTGGGCGTGTGGCGGGAGGAGTTGCTCGACCTCCGATCGCGGAACCGTCCCACGACATCCAGTTCACAGGAGAACAACGCGCTTCGCCTGGGCTGGAACAACCGCGTCGCCGGCGACGAGGGGACCGTCGGGGCGCCCGCAAGCTACACCCTGTCGCTTCCCGCCGGGCTTGGGTCCGAGTGGGGGCTCGGGGGGACTTCCCGGCTGGATCTCCAGCTCGGGGCCGTGGAGGGCCGGCCGGCGCCGCGACGCCCCGAGGGCGAGGACGAGAACCAGGAGCCTTCCCGCGCCGGGGGAGATGACGACGAGGCCGCGCCCGACGAGACCGCACGAGGCGAGGGCGACCGGGATGAAGAAGAAGAACCAGTGGATCTGTCCGTCGTGCTCACCGACGCGGACGGCGAGTCGGCCAGTGTGCGGCTATCGGACTACGGGCCGATCCGCCGACCCCTCGAGACCGCAGTGCGGCGCCGCAACGACGCCGAGTCCTTCGACAACCAGTGGGAGTTGGTGCTCCAGTCGTTTTCGATCCCGCTCGCGGACCTGGTCGAGGCCAACCCTGACTTCGATCCGGCCCGGCCCCGGGAGATCCGCCTCCTCTTCGACCGGTCGGCGGCCGGTACCGTCGTCGTGGACGACATCGGCTTTTCCGTAGGGCGGTCCGACCGTTGAGCGGCGCCGACGCCCGACCGGCCGGCTCCGTCACCCGCGAACTCGGGCAGCGCGAGCATGAGGGCAAACTCGTGCATGCGCTCGTGGCGGCGCGGGTGATTGGCGCGGGTCGAGAGGAGCTGTGGGACGCCCTGACAAACGCGGCCCGGATCCCGAAGTGGTTCCTGCCGATTTCCGGCGACCTGCGCGCAGGGGGCAGCTACCAACTGGAAGGAAACGCGGGCGGCGAGATCATCGCGTGTGAATCTCCGGGACGCTTCGCCCTGACGTGGCGAATGCACGGAGACGTCAGCTGGGTGACGGTGACGCTTCTGGAACTGCGGGAGGGCTACACGGAGGTGCGCCTCGAACACCTCGCGCAGTTCCCGGTGGATTTCTGGGAAGAGTTCGGGCCGGGCGCGGTCGGTATCGGCTGGGACATGGCACTGTTCGGCCTCGACCAGCATTTCTCCCCGGCCCCCGCGGTCGTCCCGGAGACGGCGGAGGCGTGGGTCGCCTCGGAGGAAGGGAAGGACTTCGCTCGCCGGAGCAGCGATGCCTGGTGCGACGCTTCCATCGCCCTCGGCACCGACGCCGCAGCGGCGCGCGCTGCCGCAGATCGGGTGACCGCCTTCTACACGGACGAAGACCCGACGTAGCTTCAGCGGAAGCTGAGGCCGAAGCGGTGCGCGTTTCCGTCCACGTCGAAGGCCTGGAAGGCGTACTCGAGGGTTAGCGCGTCGCCCGTGAACGCGAGACCGAATGTGAACGGGCTTCTCCGGTCCTCCACCACGCGCTGCAGTCCGGCGCGGAGGCGGAAGGTGTAGCCCTGGACGGGCCAGTAGGAGATCTCGACGCCGCCGGCCGGGATGATCTCGCCGTCCCGACGCCGGGCGACCTGGCTGGTGAGGAACATGTCCAGTTCCCCGACCTCGAAGCCTTCCGTCGACACGCCCATGACGAACTGCGTCGGGATCCTGAGCCCTCGTCCCCTGAGTTCCAGGTCGGATCCCAGGTTCCGGGCCGCGAGACTGACCATGGTGGGTCCGAACTCTCGCGCCACGCCCACGTCCAGCAGGGTCGTACGCTCCGTCCGGCTGACGAACTGATACTCCAGGTACTTCGCAACGACGCCCACCTCCACGGAGGCGACGAGTTCCCGCGCATGGCCGAGCGAAGCCACGAACTCCGTAATGGGCGGACCGTCCGCGGTGACGGCCGGCCACTGGAGGTCCGGCGTCCGGGGCAGTCCTGCCGTGTTGTAGCGAAGGTACTGGAGGCCGGCGGCGAAGTCTCCCAGGCCCACCGACCCCGTGCCGGCGAGCGTCGCCAGGGTTCCCTCGGAGCCGTAGCGCTGGAGGCCCGCCGCCATACCATCGGCACGACCGATCAGGGCGGGCGCGTAGAAGATCAACTCCGCCCCACCGCCCAGTAGATACGGTGCATTCCCGAAGGCCGCCGCCTCGATGCCGGCGGGAGCTTCAAGGACGAGACCCGCGTACACGTCGGAGCGGGACTGGGCTTCCGCCGCACTCGCGCCGACGGTCAGCCACAGGGCCGCGACCGCGGCCCCTGGCAAAGGGCGACTCAGTCCCACAGGCGCTCCGTCTCGATGAACTCCCGGAATCCGTCCGGATCGTCGGCGGCCCGCTCGATGCGCGCGATGCCGCGCTCGATGTCCTCCATGCTGTTCGCGATCGAGATGCGGAGGAAGTGCTGGCCTTCGGAGCCGATGCGGCAGAAGGAGGCCCGGTCCATCGTGGCCACGCCGTACCGATAGAGGAGGAACATCTGGAGCATCCCCGACGGCGTCGTCCGGGCACGGGATTCCGCGGGCATCGCGTCGTGCGCCTCGAACACCCCCAGACGCTCGCACATGCCGGACACGTTCGGGAAGACGTAGAACGCCCCCTTCGGCAGCTCGCAACTCAGGCCCTCGATCGCGTTCAGGGCAGGCACGATGAAATCCCGCCTCCGTTCAAACTCGCCCACCATGTGCGCCACGACGCCGGCCGTGGCCGGATCCTCGTACGCTGCCCGTCCCCCTTCCTGCAGGAAGGGCGGCACGCACGACATGATGTTGATGTTCAACTGCTTGAAGACGTCGGCCTCTTCTTCCGTCGGCAGGACGGCCCAACCTAGGCGCCACCCCGTCATGGCGAAGCCCTTCGAATGGCCGCTCGCGATCACCGTCCTCTCCGCCATTCCCTCGTGCGAGGCAATGCTGTGGTGTTCGAGGCCGTCGAAGAGGATGTGTTCGTAGATCTCGTCGGAGTAGATTCGGACGTCCGGGTGGCAGCGTTCGCGGATCACCGCCGCGATGCCCGCGAGATCTTCCGCCGAGAGCACGCCGCCGGTCGGGTTCGACGGCGAGCAGAGGATGATGAGCCGGGTGCGCTCGCTGAGGAGCGCACCGAGGTCGTCCGCCGTGAACGCGAAGCCCTGCTCCTCCGAGAGGTGCAGAGGCACGGGACGCGCTCCGACGAAGGTGGCCCACGACTCGTAGATGGGGAATCCCGGACTCGGGTACACGACCTCGTCACCGCGATCCACGTACGCCTGGAAGGTGTAGCCGATCGGAGGCTTGGCCCCGGGCGTGACGACGACCTGATCCGCCCCTACGGGAATCCGGCGCGTGGCCGAAACATGGCGCGCGATCGCCTCCCGGAAGGAGGGGAGTCCGGCCGCGTCGCAGTACCCCGAGTTCCCGGCCTCGAGTTCGGAGACGGCGACCCGATTGAGGTGGGGCGCGCTGCGGAAGTCCGGCGCCCCGATGTTGAAGCGGATGACGTCCATCCCCCGGTCGAGACACACCTGGATGTCGTCGTTGACCTTGAAGGCGTTCTCGGTCCCCAGATCGGCGAGGCGCTGCGCTAGGACGGGCATGCCCGATAATGTCCCCGACGCTCCGCGGGTGCCAGTAGATCAGTTCTCCGTCCATTTGATGCGTCATACGCTGCCCCATACGATGCCTGCATGAAGAAGAAGAGGCATCGCTACGGAATTCAGGACACCTCGGAGGACCCATGAATCGAATCGTTCTGAAGGGCCGGACCGCGAGCGCCGGGCTCTGGGCGCTGCTGTTGCTTCCTCTGCTTCCCGTTCCGGCTGAAGGGCAGGAGGCGCGGCGGCGCTGGGAGCGGATGAACCAGATGCGGCGCGAGAAGTTCGATGTCGTGCTGCCCGAGGTCATGCGCGAGAACGGGATCGACATGTGGATCACGATGCGCAGGGAGGGGCTCGACGATCCGCTCACGCCCGATTTCGGCCCCGGGTACGTGAATCCCATCGGCTACTACATCTTCACCGACCGGGGCGGCGACCGGATCGAGCGCGCCGCCCTGGGGATCAGCGGCTACCTGCTGGCCGGGAACGGCGCCTACGATATCGTCACGGGCAACTTCGATCTGCGGGAGTTCGTGGCCGAGCGCGACCCGGAACGCATCGGCCTCAACATGGGATCGAACATCGGCGCGGCCGACGGACTGTCCCATACCGGCTACCAGCACCTCGCCGAGACGCTGGGCGAACCGTGGGCATCGCGTTTCGTCTCCGCGGAGAAGCTCGTGTCCGATTTCAGGGCGCGCCGCGTCGCGTCGGAGATCGCGGGCTTCGCGGAGGCGGGCGAGATCTCGAGGACACTCGCGGAGCGGGCGCTCTCGAACGAAGTCATCACGCCCGGCGTCACCACGCTCAAGGACGTTGCGTGGTGGCTCATGGACCGGCTGCTCGAGCGCGGGCTCGGTTCCTCCTTCGGCTTCCCGTCCATCTACATCACGGGACCCGACGGGATCGAGGCGAGCTCCAACGACCGGATCATCCAGGGCGGCGACGTCATGATGATCGACTGGGGGGTCTGCCACCTGAACTTCTGCACGGACATGAAGCGTGTCGCCTACGTGATGCGGCCGGGGGAAACGGAGGCGATGCCCGGGGTGCAGAACGCGTTCGACCGGGCGATCGAAGCGCGGGAAGTGTCGCGCCGCACGATCCGCCCAGGCATCACGGCACGCGAGAACATGGACCGGATCGGCGCCGCGCTCACGGCGGCCGGGTTCAATCCCATCCCCTTCAACCAGCCCACGGATGGGCCGCAAACAGACGTCACGTGGGAGGGACACCACTCGGTCGGCAACCTCGGGCACGGAATCGGCCCCTCGATCGCGACGTGGAACCCGCGCCGCCTCACCTTCCGGGTCGTGCCGACAAATCTCCTCTCGATCGAACTGTTCGCGTACACCGCCGTTCCCGAGTGGGGAGGAGCGAAGTTACGCGTACCGCTCGAGGATGATGCGGTGGTCACCGAGCGGGGGGCCGAGTGGCTCTATCCCGCCAACAGCCGCCTGCTCCTCATCAAATCCGATCCCGCCGCGAGCCGGACGGTCTCCTGAGAGAGGGCGCATCCCCGTAGCCCGCCCCATGGTCACCCTGCGCGAACTCCTCGTAACGGCCAGCCGCACCTTCGCGGTCGGCATCGAGATCCTGCCGCGGCCGCTGCGGCAGGAGATCACTGTCGCGTACCTGCTGCTCCGCGTCTCCGACTATCTGGAGGACAGCCGCGAACTTGCGCGTGAGGCGAAGATCGCCCTGCTCGAAGAGTGGCGGCGGGTGCTCGGCGGCGAGGACGGGGGCGAGGGACTGGTCCGTCGGCTGGGGGAAGCGGAGGAAGACACCCCCGACGCAGCAGTGGCTCGGCACTGCGAGACCGTCCTCGAGGGGCTGGGCCGGCTCGACCCGGCGGCCCGCGCGATCATCGTCCGGCGGGTGCGCGAATCGACGGCGGGGATGGCCCGTTGGACGAGGCGCGGATCCGTGTTCGAGACCGAGGGGGATCTGGACGACTACATGCACGAGGTGGCCGGGCGCGTCGGCCTCCTTCTCACGGAGCTTTTTTCGCTGCGGCTTTCCGGGGTCGGGGAGGATAGAGACCGCATGATGGCGCTGGGGCGGGAGTTCGGCCTCGCGCTACAGACCGTGAACGTGATACGCGGACTGCACGAAGACCGGGACCGTGGCTGGGTCTACGTGCCGGCATCGTTCGTCCCCGACCCCGGCATGCGTGCGCGCGACCTGTTCGAGCCGGCGAACCGCGGCGCGGCCATGGCGGTGCTCGACAGGCTCGTGGAGAAGGCCGACCGGCACCTGGGCGCGGCGCGCGACTACCTGCGCATGGTCCCGCGGCGGCACCATCGGGTGCGTCTGTTCTGCCTGCTCCCGCTCCTGTTCGCCGTGCGTACGCTGGCGATCAGCCGGACCAATCCCGAGGTGCTGGACCGCGAAACGAAGATGACCCGCCGCGAGGTCCTGGCGATCACACGCCGGGCGAAGCTGTTCGGTTTCTCCAACGGTTGGATCGCGGGCTACTGCCGCCGTCTCGCCGAGCGGGGCGCATAGCGGCCTGGTCAGGCCCGCGCCAGCCGCTGGCGCTTCCTCCATGCCTCGAGGTTGAACTGCGTCATCACGAGCGCCGGCACCACGAGCATGAGCAGGACAGTGGCGATGAGGACGCCGAAGCCGACGGAAGTCGCGAGCGGCACGAGGTGCTGAGCGTATGTGCTCGTCTCGAAGACGAGCGGGGCGACGCCGAGGAAGGTCGTAATCGACGTAAGCATAATCGCCCGGAATCTCTCCTTGGCCCCGCTGATGATCGCATCCGCGGGCCCGAGGCCGGAGTCCCTGAGGTCGTTGATGAACCGGATCATCATGAGCGAGTCGTTCACGACCACGCCGAACACGCCGACGAGTCCGTACAGCGACCACAGTCCCCAACTGAGACCGAGCAGCGCATGGCCGGCCAGCGCCCCGACCGCGCCCAGCGGAACGGCGGCCATGATGATCAGGGGCTGCGTGTACGAGCCGAACGGAATCGCCATCAGGCTGTACATGATGAGGAGAGCGAGAATGAGTGACCGGCCCAGCACTGAGACCGCGTGATCCTGGTCCTTTCGCTGACCGCCGTAGGCGTAGCCGAGATCCGGGTTCTCGCCCGTCAGCCGCGCGAGAACCTCGTTCTCCAGTCTGGCGTTCACCTGCTGGCTCGCGGCGATGCGCGGGTCCACGTCCGCGGTGATCGTGACAGCCCGGCGTCCGTCGACCCGGTGAATCGCGGCTGACGAGCGGGAGAATCCGGCGGACGCGATCTGGCCCAGGGGCACTTCCCCGCCCGGCGTGCGAACGGTGTAGTTCTCGACGTCGGTCGCGGAATTGCGCTCTTCCTCGGGAAGCCGAACCCACACCCGCATGTCTTCGCGGCCCCGAGGTACCCTGAGCGCTTCCGCTCCGAAGAAGGCCGACCGCACCTGCGTCGCGAAACGGTCGAGCGTCAGATTCAGGGAGCGGCCCTCCGGCTTCAACTCCAGTTGAAGTTCCCGGAACCCCTCATCGAGGTTGCTCCGGACCTCGAACGTCCCCTCCATGCTCGTCAGTGCAGCCGTGAATTCGCCCGCAATGGCCTCCAGGCGATCAGGGTCCGGATGTGACAGTTCGTAGTGCACGGGCAGCCCGAGACCCAGAAGGCTCGATGAGATGGAGAGGGATTTCGCTTCGGCGGGGATCCCGGCCTCTTCCCGCCACACACGCTCGAAAGTGGAAGCGGCGAGACCCCGGCTGTTCCAGTCGTGAAGCTTGAACTGCACCGTGCCGAGGTGGCCGCGCGCCGCCTCCACCGCATCTCCGCCGAGAGGATCGTACAGCGCCGCCAACTCCCCCACGGTGACGGCCACATCGAACTCCAGTGGACCGTCGTTTTCGTCGACATCCTCCGAAATACGGGCCACCGCCCGGTGTCCCGCAGCTTCGATTTCGGCGACGACCCGGGCCGTACGTTCGGCGGGGGTACCCGTCTGCATCTCCAGGTTCGCCGACACGACGTCGCCCTCGATCGGGGTGAGGAACTGGTTGGGCACGATGCCCGACGCGACCACGCCGAGCGAGAGCACGAGCAGTGCGACCGCCGAGGCGAGGATGATGGAGGGCCGCTCCGTCGCAAGGCGGAGTCCGCGGTCGAGGGGCCCGTCCGCCATGCGCTTCATGATCCGGTCCACGGCCCGCTGAGCCCGGTGCAGCATCCGCTGGACGGCGCCGGGTCTCCGCTCGCCGGGAGCCGCCAGATGGGACAGGTGGTTCGGGAGAACCAGCAGCGATTCCAGCAGCGAGACCACGAGCACCGCGATCACCACGAGTGGAATCCCGCGGCCGAGTTCTCCTTGCGGGCCGGGCGCGTTCAGCAGCACGGCGAAGGCCGTGATCGTCGTGAGAACCGAGAATATGACGGGGGTGCTGACGCGGCGCGCGCGAATGGCTGCCGCGAGCCCCCTGTGTCCCCGCTCCCTCTCGGTGAAGATGCTCTCTCCCACGACGATCGCATCGTCCACGACGATGCCCAGCGCCAGCACGAGCGCCATCAGCGAGAACATGTTGATCGAGATGCCCAGGAATCCCATCACGAGGAACGTGCCCATGAACGAGACCGCCAGACCCACGGCCACCCACATGGCCAGCCGGATTTCCAGGAAGAGCGCCAGCGCCAGGAAGACGAGCGCGAATCCGATCAGGGCATTCTTCGTCATGAGGCCGAGTCGCCCGCCGACATCCTCCGAATCATCCTTCCACAGCGCGACCGAGACGCCTGCGGGCAGGGTCGGCGCTACTTCGGCATCGAGATACCGCTTTACGGCCTCGGCAATGTCCAGCACCTGCTCATCGGAAGTCCTGAACACGTCGACCCGGACCGCGGTCTGTCCGTTGTAGCGCAGGGTCAGATCGGTGTCCGCGAACCCGTCCCGCACCGTTGCGATCTCGCCCAGCCGCACCGACGTGCCGTCCGGCCGGGTGAGGAGGATGATCTCCTCGAAATCCGCCTGCTCGTAGTTCTGCCCCAGCGTGCGAACGAGGATGTCCTCGCCACTCGTGGATACCCTGCCGGCGGACAACTCGAGTGAACTCTGCCGCACCGCGAAGGCGATGTCGTCCAGCGTCAGGCCGAGGGCGCGAAGCCGTCTCAGCGGCACCTCGATCGAAATCTCGTACGGACGGGCGCCGCTGACCTCGGCCAGCGACACGTCGGGAAGAGCGGAGATCCCTTCCTCGATGCCGTATGCCAGTTCCTTGAGCGTGCGCTCCGGCACATCGCCGTACACGAGGAGACGGATGACGCTCTGCCGACTCGTGATCTCCCGTATCTCGGGCCGTTCGGCGGCGGCCGGGAAGGTCGGAATGCGGTCGACTTCGGCCTTGATTTCGTTGAGAGCGCGGTTGACGTCCGTGCCCGAAGTGAACTCCGCAATCACCGAGGCGAGCCCCTCGGAGGCGGTGGCTTCCACCCGGCTCAGACCGTCCACCGCCCGGATCTGCTCCTCGATCCGGCGGACGATGGACTCCTCGACCTCCTCCGGAGCCGCGCCCGGATAGGGAACGACAATCTGGACGCGGTCCAGGGAGAAATCGGGCAGAACCTCCTGGACGAGGTTCCGGGCCGAGGCCAGCCCGGCGAGGACGAGAAACAGCATGACCACGTTCGCGGCGATACCGTTCTTCGCCATGAAGCCGATGGGGCCCCGGATACTCCCTCGGTCGAAGTGACCGTCGTCACTCACACGGTGCTCTTCCGTGATGTGTCCCACCTCCCTGGACCAACAGCTGTGTGGAGCGCTTACACGACACGATCCTCGATGAGTGCTGGAAGCCCGCTCGCCCGCATCTCGTGCCGGGGTTCCGGGTCTCCGCTACAACGAGAACCGGGGCCGCACCGGACGCTGGACGCTCACCACTTGCTGGACCGTTCGTCGTGAGCGTGGTCGGGCAGCCGGTAACTCAAACCTGCGGCGTCATTGGCAGACGCCTCAAGAAGTGTTCCAAAATTCTGGGCCACTTCCCGCCCGAGCGCCGCCTTCAGCCTCTGAATGCGTTGGTCGATCCTGTACGCGAACAAGGGAAACGGACTGCGACGATTCCTGGGGAAGTTCAGCTGGTCGGAGAGAGAGTTGCCCACCAGGGCACGTGAGATCGGGTAGATGACGTTGTTCACCAGCTTCCGGCGCTCCGCGGGGTCAGTGATGTTCGCGACCAGCGGGGCGGAGTTGATCAATGCGTTCGTCATGACGATCGCGTCTTCCGTTGGAGGGGGCTCACATATGGAGCCGATCCGGTACAGGTGAAGCGCGTGCGCCTCGTCGGTGTAGAGGATGGTCTCGGGGATGCCCATGAGATAGCCGGCGTAGCGCCAGACGTCGTGGAAACTGGCCCGCTCCTCGGTGCTGTACCTGGCTCCCAGCGATTCCGAGTGTTGGACGGTGCGCGCCGCGAAACACGCGACCGCGTAGCCCAGGTGCGCGGCGCTGACCGGCACGCCCCACGCGTCGTGCTCCCATTCTCGGTCCGTCCCAGCAGCCGCCGAATCTGCGCGTGCACGAACCGGATCCGAACCGACAGCTTCCAGCCCTCGCCATACCGCTCGAGCCCGCCGGGAAGGAAAATCTCCATCTGATGCCGGTTGTTCTGCTTCAGGCGCCAGACGCCGTTGTCGAATATACGCCCGGTCTGCACGAAGGACTTGCTTATCAGCGTCGAAAAGCCGTCGATCAGTACGCCGGTGACGAAAGCCGAAAGGACGAGGACGGAGTTTCTTTGGAAAGCGCGGACGCCCGGCCGAAAAGCATCGCGATCGAGCCAGTCCGGGTCGGGCTGCGGTGCGTCAATGAAGAAGTCGCGTAGCGATTGCGGCGCGTGCCGCAGACCGTCGTGATCCTCCTCCATCCCCGCGTGAATCAACTTGTGGACCTGACCCTGAGGCAGGTGCGCCAGGTCCTCCACCACGGTGTCCATGACAGGATCGCCGATGCGGGTATGCGCGACGTAGTTGTCCGCAACGTGCCGGTCAAGCGCACGCGCTTTGGCATACCCGTCGACATACGCGGAAAGGGGGCGCCCGAGGCTGTGCAGACCTCCGCGCCCCACCTCCTTCCGAGGCTCGAGGCTAGGCATGATGCGGCTCCTGATCATCATGATCTGAACTCAGCTGGCTTCACGGCGCGCGGTACGCGATCTGAAATGCGCGCCGGTATGCTAGCCTCTTGTGGAACCCAATGGAACAAGAAGTTCCCGGGCCAGAGCACTCGACGACGCATCGTCACAGCCCGGTTGGACGCTGCGGCTACCGGAAGCTGAGGCCGGTCTGGTCGCGGCCGCCGACCATGATGAAGGCGACGTTGCCGATGTCGCCGATGTCCTCGTCGGGCCGGCCGTCGATCGCGATGATATCGGCGAACAGGCCCGGCGCGATCGTGCCCACCTCATCCTCGATCCCTACGATTTCTGCGTTCAGGCCCGTGGCTGCGGTGAGCACCTCGAGCGGCGTAAACCCGGCCGCGGCAAGGTTCTCCATCTCCAGCGGCATGTACCCGTGCATGCTGTCGGTCCCGATCCCGACCTTGACCCCTTTCTCCTTCGACTGGCTGAGCTGCCCCAGGCGGGCGACCCGCCGCTGCGCGCGACCTTCGTTCCGTGCCAGTTCCTGCCTGTGCACCTCCCGCCCGCGCGCCAGCCAGTCGCGGATGTTCGCGGCCTCGTTGTCGAGGAAGCCCCACTCGTTGAACACGCTCTGGAAGCCGATGGTGTAGGTGTTCACGAACCCCACATCGCGACTCACCATGAGGTCCATCAAGTCCTCGTTCAGGTTCCCTCCGTGCTGGATCGAATTCACGCCTGCCTCCACGGCCAGGCGGATCGACTCACCGTTCGCGTGCGCGGTGGCCTCGATGCCCAGCCGGTGGAGCTCGTTCACGGCCGCGTCGATTTCTTCCTTCGTGTAGTTGCTCTCGCCGGGCGCGTACGGCGTGCCGTTGTTGGGGCCCACGCGCGCGCGGTCGGTGATGGTGAGCTTCATGTGGTGTGCGCCCATCTCGTAATTCTGGCGGACGAAGGTGCGCATCTCCCACGGTCCGTTCGTCGTGCGGTACTCCGCCGGGCCATGACCCGCCGTGGTCGAGATGAAGTTGCCGCTCGGATAGATGCGGGGCCCGGGGACAATGCCTTCCTCGACGGCCTGCGCCGCCTGGATGTCGTTGTAGTGGACCTCGCCGACGACGTAGACGCTCGTGACGCCGGACATGAGTTGGACCCGGATGTTTCGGACGATACGCGCCATCTGCATCGCGTCGTGCTGCTCCATCCCCTCGAGCTGGCCGCGAAGCGTACGGATGTCGGGGCGGATCGAGAGGTGAGCGTGCGCGTCGACGATACCCGGCATCACGGTGCGTCCGCTCAGATCGACGACGCGGGCGCCGTCCGGAATCGCCACGGTCGCCGCGTCTCCCACGGCTTCGATGCGCTCGCCACGGATGATGATCACCTGGTTTTCTCGTGCCGGCGCCCCGGTGCCATCGATCAAACGACCGGCCCGAATCGCCGTCACCTCCTGAGCCGCGACGGGCAGAGCGGCAGGGGCGGCGGGGCTGAGAATCGCGGCCAGCAGTGCAGTCCGGAGGGGTATGGTTGTCGTTCGCATCGGACGCTCCTCAAGTCGGCAGGTGGACGGAATCTGCCCAACTTGTCTCCCCTGTCCGGGCGCGGCCAGACAGCCGTACGTTGCCGCCGACCGATGACGCCCAACCCCACTCACCGCCGCCGGAGCCCCCTTGAGGCCTGATAGTCGCGCTCGCCGTTGCGGGCTGCTCCTCCTCTTCTTCCTGTCCGGGGTCAGCGGCCTGATCTATCAGATCGCTTGGGTGCGGCAGTCCGTCTTCACGTTCGGCGTCAGCGTCTACGCCTACAGCACGGTCATCGGGGCCTACATGATCGGGCTCGCGCTGGGGAGCTACGTGATGGGCAAGCGGATCGACGCCCACGCGCAGCCGCTGCGCACGTACGCCTGGCTGGAAGTGGGTATCGCCGCGCTGGCCGCACTGTCGCCGTTCCTGCTGGGCGCGCTTCACGGCGTGTACCCGGGGTTCAGCAACGCCCTCCCGGCCGGCGGGTTCTGGCTCACGCTGAGCCGGCTCGTCTTCTCTCTGGCCGTGCTCACGCCTGCGACGTTTCTGATCGGGGCCACGCTGCCGGTGATGAGCCGTGTGTACGCGACGCACGGCGGGCGCGTCGGAAGCGACGTGGGGCGGCTCTACCTCGTGAACACGGCCGGCGCGGCGGTGGGCTGCGTCCTCACGGGACTCGTGTTCCTTCGCTACCTGGGCGCGCGGGAGACGATTTTCCTCGGGGCGGCCATCAACCTGTTTGTCGCGGCGGGGGCGCTCGCCATCATCCGGCTCGCGCACGCTTCGAGGACTACCGGTGCGGCGGGCGAGGCCGGGGACATCGCGACGGATTCAGCCGCTGCGGCCGTCGCCGCGACGCCCGAAGCAGCCACCGGACCCGCGTCGGACGCGCTCCCGATCTCGGCCGGGGCGCTGCGCTACATCGCGATCGCATACGGCATTTCCGGCTTCATCGCGCTCGGCTATGAGGTGGTGTGGGCGCGGATCCTCTACATCCACTCCTCGCACGCTTCCTACTCGTTCTCGCTCATGTTGACGGTCTTCCTCGCCGGGCTCGCGCTCGGGAGCGCCGGGGCGAGCTGGGTTCTGCGGCGGAGACGAGCGACGCTGAGGCATTTCGGGGCGATCCAACTCGCCATCGGACTGCTGGCCGTCCTCATCCTCCACACGTTCGCGCGACTTCCCGCGCTGCATCTCGAGGACTGGTTCGGAGGCTATACGGTCGCCTACGAGTTCCTCATCGCCTTCGTCACGCTCTTTCCTCCCACCGTCCTCCTCGGGGCGCTGTTCCCCCTCGTCGGGAGCCTGTACACGCGCGAGCGGGCACAGGTCGTGGGACTTCGCATCGGCCGCGTCAATGCGTTCAACACGATGGGGGCCATCGCGGGCTCCCTCGGCGCGGGGTTCGTGCTCGTGCCGCTCCTCGGACTGCGCAACACGGCGGTGGCGCTGGCGGCGCTGAACCTCGCGCTCGGCGTCGTGGCCCTGCGCCTCGACCGCGGGGGACGGCGGGCGCTGCGATTCGCGCCGGTGGGCGCCGTCGCGGCCACGATCCTGGCCGTCGCGATCCTTCCAACCGGCTTCTACCTCGGTTCGTACTATACGGAGGCCGACCGGCTCATCTTCTACAAGGAGGGCGTGGAGACCACCGTCGCCGTGCTCGAGATCCCGGAGGACAACTTCAAGATTTCCTTCGTCAACGGCCGGGACGAGGTGCCGACGGACCGCGCGAGCATGTCGGCCTTCCGGCTGCTGGGGCACCTCCCTCCGCTGATGCGACCCGGCGCCCGTAACGCGCTCGTCCTGAGCTTCGGCAACGGGATCGCCACCGGGACCATGAACACGCACGGCATCCCGGTGATCGACGCCGTGGATCTGTCTCCCGAGATGATCGAGGCGGCGGCGGTCTATCACGAGGAGAACTACGATGTCCTCGACAGCGACCGGCTTCGGCTGCATGTGGAAGACGGGCGAAACTTCCTCCTCCGGGCGGAGGAGCCGTACGACATCATCTCCGTCGACGCGACGCACCCCGCGAACGCGAGTTCCTGGGCGCTGTTCACGAGCGAGTTCTATCAGCTGATCGAGAGCCGGCTCGCCGAGGACGGCGTCTTCATGCAGTGGATCCCGATCCACGGCGTCCGTGAAGACGACTATCGCGACATCCTGAGGACGGTCTGGGACGTGTTTCCCAACATGGTGCTGTGGTCGACCGGATCGACCCACAGTTACGTCGTCGCCACGCGGGAACCGATGTCTTCCGCCGTGATGCAGTCGGTGTTCACGCGGGCGGCCGCCAACCCGATCGTCACCCGGGACCTCGGACCGCCGGAGACCATCGCCGGCTACATGGCGATGGCCGAAGCGGACCTGACGGACTACATCGGACGCGGCCCCGTCATCACGGACAACGACGCCTTCTTCATGCCGGCTCGTTAGCGACCGCGCACCGCACCTCCGCGGGCGTGGCTCACATCAGCGGGAACCGCCGTCCGATCCGCGTGAGTCCCAGATCTCGACGGGCACCGGACCGATCCTGAGCGCGTCCGGATTCACCCACGGGCGCGCCCCGTACGGCTTCTGCCTCGGCCACACCTCGTCCAGCGTTTCGCCCACATAGAGGCGGCCGTCCTTCATCACGTAGGCGATGTCCTCCGTATTTCGGATGTCGTCGAGCGGGTTCGAGTTCAGAATCATGAGGTCGGCCAGCTTGCCCACCGATATCGTCCCCAGGTCGTCCTCTGCTCCGAGGAAGTAGGCGCCTTCGACGCTCGCGAGTTCGAGCGCCCCCATGGGCCCGAGCGCGGTCGCCGCCATCCACACCTCCCAGTGCGAGCAGATTCCGTGCTGCTGCCCATGGCCACCGATCGAGCCCCGGCCTCCTTCGGCCATGATGTCGGCGAGGCCCTGGGCCACGATGGGGAAGATGTAGTCCGTCTTCGGGCGCAGGGCGCGCCGCCGGGTGTGGCCCATGAGCTGTTGCCACGGCATCCAGGCGCGCAGCTTCTCGCTCAGCCACACGTCGCTCTCGGCGAACCAGTACTCGTCGCTCCACGGCCCCGCCCGCGTGTTGAAGGTCGGCGAATACACCGCCTCGGCGCGGCCAAAGAACTTCGCCACGTCGCCGTAGATGGGTGCGTACGTGAGCGAGTGCTCCCAGGCCGTCTGCCCGTCCATGATCTTCGTCAGGTTGTGGAGCAGGTCGTTCCCCTGGGAGGTCACCATGAGTCCGCGCCGGCGGGCGATATCCGACACCCACTGCCGCTGGTCTCGCCGCGGCTGCAGGTACTGTTTGATGGAGACGGCGCCCCACGACTGGAGCCGCTCAATCTCCTCTTCCGCCACTTCGTAGGAGGTGATGTCGTTCTGGCGCGCGGCGTCGCCCAGGTAGAGCGGGTCGCCCGTGCTGTACGTGCGCGGGCCGATGAGCATGCCCGCCTCGATGAGTTCGGCCGCGGGGAAGACGTCCTGCGACCACATCGAGTTGTCCATGTTCGCCGTGATGCCGTACGCGAGCGGAACAGCCGCCTCGAACGCCTTCATGGGGATGATCCCCCGGTACTCACGGAAGAAATGCGAGTGCATGTCGATGAAGCCGGGGATGATCGTCTTCCCCGCCAGCGACTCGACGCGGTCCGCGCCGGTCGTGTCGCAATCGCCGACGCAGGTGATGCGGCCGTCGCTCACGACCACGGAGCCCGACTCGATCACCTGGCGATCCTCGAGCGTGATGATGCGGACGTCGGTGAGGGCGATCGTACCCGCCGCGAAGTCCCGCTGCACCCGCAGGTCGATCTCCACCGTGTCGGCCCGCTCCGCGTCGACATCGTACGCGATGTAGGTCGGGCCGCTCCCGAACTGGACCGTGCGCGCGTCCCGCCACGACGGGAAGAGTGCGCCCGTCTGGCTTAGACGCCGGATCGGCAGCGTCCCTTCCTTCTTGTCGATGAGAACCGTCTCGCCCCCCGTGCCCGACGCGGGGAACGGGGTCAGATAAACGTTGTCCCCCTCGTTGAAGGCGATCCAGTCTCCGCCGGGAGAAATCACTATCTCGTCGGCGAACGGGAAGCGCGCGTGTTCCCGCCGGTCGCTTCCATCGGTGCGAACCGAGACCAACGCTGAACCAGCGCCGCGTTCCATCCCGAGTTGGGGATAGAAGATTCGCCCGTCCGGACCGAACGACGGACGCACGAACTGGGTACGCGTGGAGAGGGTGGGGCCTGAGACGCGGGTCACTTCGGTGGCGGGGCCACCGCCGGCCGGGAAGAGGACGATGTCGAACCAGGGACCGTGCGCGTAGGTGCGGGTGCGCGCTGTCGTACCGGAGCCACGCACGGCCATGATCCGCTCGCCGTCCGGGCTCCACACCGTCTGGCTGTACTCCCCGTACTCTTCCGACAACTGGACCGGTGCCGCACCGCCGCCCGAGCCGCCCCCGTCGCCGACCCGGGCCTTCCACAGGTGTCCCGCGCCCACTTCGTCGACGCTCGTGAACGCGATCCACTCGCCATCGGGTGACCACGCCGGCGAATACTCGAAGTCCGTGAACGAGTCGGGCGTCAGCCTGCGCGGCGTTCCCGCGGGAACGTCCATGACCCAGACCTTGCCCACCGCCTGGAACGCGAGCCGGCTGCCGTCGGGCGATCCCACCTGCCAGCGCGTGAAGCGGGAGCGGAACTCGCCCTCATCGATGTCGATCGGCGCGAACGCCTGTTCCGAGATCATCCGGTGGACGCGCGCCTCGAAGGGGATCGTCTCCACTTCCCCGCTCTCCACGTGGAGGCGGCGGATCTTCCCTCCCTGGGCGAGGACAATGGAGCGGCCGTCGCTGGACCACGAATAGCCGGGCAGCACGCGGAGGTTGTTCGTGTCCTCGACCATATCCCGCTCGATCGGGTCCATGATCACGCGTTCCGCGCCCGTGCTCAGATCGCGCAGCCACAGCGCCGTGCGCGGGCCGTATTCGTGCCCCTTCCACACGATCGTGCCGTCGGGGATGCGACGCGCGAAGGCGAGCCAGCGGCCGTCGGGCGACACCTCGGGGGCCCAGGCGCCGCCGCTCGAGAGCCGGTACTGGCGGGAGGGCTCCCCGTGCGTGATCGAGATGATCTCGCCGCTCTGCAAGTCCATGCGCCGCAGGTTGTACGCTCCCTGCAGCGCATCGCGCTCGGCGCCCGGCGCCCCCGCGTGGTCGTCGAACCCATCGAACCCGCCGTAGTCGGCGAAGGCCACTCCCTGCCCCGGCGTACTGATGTGGAAGTAGAGGTAGCGGCCGTCCGCGGAGACCGAGGGCCAGGAAGGGTTCTCGACCTCGTCGCCCACCAACTCCACGCCTTCCCCGCCGTCCCGGTGGTACATCCAGAGGCCGCGTGCCCGCGCGCCGCCCAGTTCGTAGCGGCGCACGACGATGTAGCGGCTGTCGGGCGTCCACGCGGGCTCGACGACGCGTATCGCCATGTCCTCGAACACCGGGCGAGGGTTCCCGCCGTCCGCGTCCATCACCCAGAGGTTGTTCTGCCCTCCCCGGTCGGACACGAACGCGATCGAGCGTCCGTCGGGAGAGATCCGGGGGTGGAAGTTGATCGCCACCCCGCTGTTCTGCGTGAGAGAGGTCGCCTCACCCCCTTCGGCGGACACCCGGTACACATGTCCCAGGAGGTCGAAGACGATCCAGCCGCCGTCGGGGGAGACGTCCATCGACATCCAGGTTCCCTCGCGGGTCGTGAAGTCGATCTCGCGCGTCTCGCCGTAGGCGGCGGTGACATCCCACGCCCCGGCGTCCTGGACGCCACTCCGGGGACCTTCCGAGTGGCCCGGATCGACCTCCTGCGCGAGCAGCCCGACCCCGGTTCCGGGGCAGACACTGGCGAGTGCCGCGGCGAAGAGGGCGGGAACGAAGGTGGGGACTGGCGGCGGGACGGGGATGCGGTGTTGCTTCGACACGGTAACCTCCTTGCGATGGGCCTCTCGGAAGCTGTTCCTACGCTACCGACACCAGCAAGCGATGGCCTCGCTCGGCGCCCCGCCGGGACGCTGTCTGTCGACACCTTACCCGCACCGACCTAGCTTTCCGGTATGCATCGGTCCATGCGTCGGTCCACCGCTCTCCTGATTCTGGCCGTTCTCGTACTGCCGTACGTGCGGGCACCGCTGTGCCAGGCCGGATCTCACGAGCACGCAGACCACCATGCCTCCGCAGGTGCCTCCGCTGTTCCGCAAATGCCGAGCCACGACTCGGAGGCGACGACGGACTGTCACACGCTGATGGGCTGCGCCGTCGTGCTGCAGGCCTCGCTCCCGGGCGTGGCGACGGGCTTCCGGGCGTTCACTCACGCGACGGGTAGCGCACTGGCGATCGCGGCGGCGCCCATCCGATCCCGAGCCTCTCCGGACACCCCCCCTCCGAAGACCGTCTGAACGAATAAGCCACACAACTGCCCCGATCACCCGTCCGTGACGCGGTGGTCGGTCGTTTGACGTCATCGTTCAGACAAGAGGTATGTCATGTCAGCCGTTCATCTCGCCGGCTTTCGTCCGGCGCGGCTGCGCTCCACCGCGTGGTTCGCGGGAGTGGTGCTGTCGTGGGGGGTCGGTGTGCCCCCACCCGCCGTGGCGGGGTCGCAGGACGCCGACACCCTGCGCCTGTCGGACGCGGTTACGCTCGCGCGAGAGGGGAACCCGATGCTGCGGGCCTTCCGCCTGCGGGCGGACGCCGCGGACGCACGCATCCCGCAGGCCGGGGTCCTCCCGGACCCGGTGATTTCGTTCGGCCTCCGAAACCGGCCGCTGGATGGTTTCGGAACGGACGAACGAATGACCGCGAACACGTTCCAGATCCAGCAATCGTTCCCCTGGCCGGGAAAGCTCGGCGCCGCCGAACAGAGGGAAGTACACCTCGCCACCTCCGCCGACCTGGCGGCGGGCGAGGCGGAGGCCCAACTCATCCTCCGCCTGAAGACCGCGTATTACGAACTCGCGTTCCGGGACCGGGCGCTCGACATCATGCGAGCCACGCGGGATCTCCTGCGCGAGTTCCTCCAGGTCTCGAATACGCTGTACTCCGTGGGGACGGGGCTCCAGAACGACGTCCTGCAGGCCCAGGTGGCGGTCGCTTCGATGACGGAAGACATCACGGCGGCGGAGCAGTCGCGCCTGGCGATGGCCGCGCGACTCAACGCGCTCCTGGGTCGCGGGCCGGAGCACGGCGTTCCTGCAGTCGAGTTGCCGCAGCCCGGCGAGGCGCTGCCCGGCATGGAAGCGCTGATGGGGAGGGCCGTGGAGGGTCGCCTCGCGCTGCGTGCCGCCCGTGAGCAGATCCTGGCGGCGGAGTCGGCGTATGAGACCGCCCGCCGGAGTCTCTACCCGGACCTTCGATTCGCGGCCGATTACTCCCAGCGGCCGCAGTTCCCGGACATGCTCGGGTTCAGCGTGGGCTTCAGCGTTCCTGTCTGGGCCGGGTCCCGCCAGCTTCCGCTTCGCGACGAAGCCCTCGCCCGACAGGCGGTGGCGGAGGCGACCGAGCTCGACCTGCGCAACGAGACCTTCGCGCGCCTCGCCGAAGCCAGGGCCGAGTCCGATCGGGCCCTTCGGCTGCACGACCTGTATTCCTCGTCCATCCTCCCCCAGGCGCGGGCCGCGGTCGAGTCGTCGCTCTCCGCGTACCGGGTGGGAGAAGTGGACTTCACGACGCTCATCCAGAACGAACTCACCGTGAACCGATACGAGATCGAGCGCGTGAGGCTCACGGCCTCCTATCACGCCGCCGTGGCCGAAATCGAAGCCCTGACCGGGGCGGAGCCGGAGGTGATCCGATGATGATATTCGATGAATTCCCCGTCTTCGCGCCTGTCGCGCTCGCATCGGTGCTCCTGGCCCTCTCGGCGTGCGATGCGGCTCCGGAGCCGGCGCCCGACGCAGCGATGGAGATGGATCACTCCGACCATGCGATGCCCGTAGCGGCGCCGCCGGAGATCGATACGATGGCCGCCCCCGGGCGCGGCCGCGTCCAGCTCACTTCCGAACAGGAACGGGCGCTCGGCGTCACCTATATGACGGTCGAACGCATGACCGTCTCGCGCGAGATCCGCACCGTGGGCCGCATCGACGCGCCCGAGCGCGATGTCGCGGACATCACGCCCAAGATCGACGGCTTCGTCGAGGAGCTGTTCGTTGCGACGACGGGCGAGGCCGTGGAGCGTGGGCAGCCGCTGCTCACGATCTACAGCCCGGCCCTCGTCGCGGCGCAGGAGGAACTTCTCACGGCGCGGCGCCTCGCGGCCGCAGTGGACCCCGAGGCCGTCGAGGCGTGGTCGGGGGCGCAGTCCATGCTCGAGGCCAGCCGCCGCCGACTCGCCTACTGGGACATCACCGACGAACAGATCGAGCGTCTTGAGCGGACGGGCGAGGTGACGAAGACGATGCGACTGGTGGCCCCCGTGAGCGGGATCGTGCTCGAGAAGGATGTCGTCGAGGGGCAGCGCGTCACGCCCGGCATGCGGCTCTATCGCCTCGCCGACCTCTCGACCGTGTGGGTCGAGGGAGAAGTCTTTGAACGCGATCTGCAGTTCGTCGCCGTGGGTTCGCAGGCGCACATCGAGGTCACGGCCTATCCGGGCGATCACGTGATGGGGAACGTGAGCTTCGTGCACCCGACGGTCGAGGTATCGAGCCGTACGAACCGGGTGCGGGTCTCCGTCCCGAACCCGAACCTTCGCTTCAAGCCGGGCATGTTCGCCACGGTGTTCTTCGAGGTCACCGCGATCCGGGACGGCATCGCCGTCCCCCTGGAAGCGGTCGTCGTGACGGGTGAGCGAAACCTCGTCTTCGTCCGGGACGAGGAGGGCCTGCTGGATCCGCACGAAGTGGTGCTCGGCGCGCGGGCCGGGGATCGCATCCAGATCCTGAGCGGACTGGCGGAGGGCGAGACGATCGTCGCCTCCGCGAACTTTCTGATCGACGCAGAGTCGCGCCTCGGGGCGACGGGCGGGGGGATGCCCGGCATGCAGCACGCGCACGGAGAGATGATCGTGCCCGTCGCCGACCCGGATACGGTCGGGCAGGACACCGCCAGTGCGGACGCTCATCGGGGGCACGATGATTAGCCGCGTCATCGAATGGTCCGTTCACAATCGCTTTCTCGTCCTTCTGGCGTCGATCGCGATCGTCGGCGCCGGGTTGTGGTCACTCCGTACGACCCCGCTCGACGCCATCCCCGACCTGTCGGACGTGCAGGTGATCGTACAGACGGACTTCCGGGAACAGGCGCCACAGATCGTGGAGGACCAGGTCACCTACCCGATCGCGTCCGAGATGCTCAAAGTGCCGGGCGCGCGCGTCGTGCGGGCCTTTTCCTTCTTCGGACTCAGCCTCGTCTACGTGATCTTCGAGGACGGGACGGACATCTACTGGGCCCGCTCCCGCGTGCTCGAATACTTGAACGGCATCCGACGGCAGCTGCCTCCGGAGGTGGAACCCGCGCTGGGACCGGACGCGACGGGGGTGGGGTGGGTCTACGAGTACACGCTCGAATCGGACAGTCTGGACCTCGCCGAACTACGGACGCTCCAGGACTGGTACATCCGATATCAACTGACGGCGGTACCGGGCGTCTCCGAGGTGGCGAGCCTCGGTGGGTTTGTGAAGCAGTACCAGGTGGAGGTGGACCCGGAACGGCTGCGGGCATTCGACATCCCGGTGACGGACGTGTCGCGGGCGATCGGCTCCCACAACATCGATATCGGCGCGCGCGTCCTGGAGATGGGAGGGCGCGAGTACATGATCCGCGGCCTCGGGTACCTGCGGGGTACCGTGGACATCGAGAACGTGGCCGTGGGGGCGACGCCGAACGGCACGCCGATCCGGGTAGCGGATGTCGCGACGGTGCAGGTCGGGCCGGCGCCGCGCCGGGGAGTGGCGGATCTGGATGGCAGGGGCGAGGTCGTGGCCGGGATCGTCGTGATGCGCTTTGGTTCCGATGCCCTGGAGACGATCGAACGGGTCAAGGTGCGGCTGGACGAGATCAACGAGGGCCTCCCGGCCGGTACCCGGCTGCGGCCGGCCTACGACCGCAGCGACCTGATCCACCGGGCGATCGACACACTGCGCGAGAAGCTCGTGGAAGAGTCGCTCATCGTGGCGGCGGTGGCGCTCCTGTTTCTCCTCCATATCCGTTCGGCGCTCGTGGCGATCGTCACGCTCCCGCTGGGGATCCTCATCTCGTTCATCATCATGCGCTGGATCGGCGTCAACGCCGACATCATGAGTCTGGGCGGCATAGCGATCGCGATCGGAGCCATGGTCGACGCCGCCATCGTGATGATCGAGAACATGCACAAACACCTCGAGCGCGCGGAGCCGGGGACCTCCCGCTGGGACATCGTCCTGGAGAGCGCCAAGCAGGTCGGGCCGCCGCTCTTCTTCTCCCTCCTCATCATCACCTTCAGCTTCCTCCCGGTGTTCGCGCTCGAACAGCAGGAGGGGCGCCTGTTCAAGCCGCTCGCGTTCACGAAGACGTTCGCCATGGCGGGGGCCGCGTTCCTCGCGATCACGGTCGTACCCGTCCTCATGGGGTATCTCGTGCGCGGGCGCATCCGCCCGGAGCGTGCGAATCCGGTGAATCGAATCCTCCGCTTCGCATACCGGCCCGTCCTCGACTTCGCGCTCAGGCGCCCGTGGGTCGTCGTCTCGGCCGCCGTCGTGATGCTGGGCGCGACCGCGATTCCCTGGCAGCGCCTGGGCAGCGAGTTCATGCCTCCCCTGCAGGAGGGGTCGATTCTCTTCATGCCGACAACGGTTCCGGGGGCTTCGATCGCGCAGGCCCGCGAGATCATGCGGTATCAGGACAGCGTCCTCGCTTCCTTCCCCGAAGTGGAGACGGTGCTGGGGAAGGCGGGGCGCGCGGAAACCGCGACCGATCCGGCGCCCCTCGACATGTTCGAGACGACGATCACGCTCAGGCCCCGCGAAGAGTGGCGTCCCGGCCTGACGCAGGCCGGCCTGCTGGCGGAGATGGACCGGGCCGTGGCCCTGCCCGGAGTGACGAACGCGTGGACGATGCCGATCAAGGGGCGCATCGACATGCTCGCCACCGGGGTCAGGACCGCCGTGGGGATCAAGATTTTCGGTCCCGATCTCGACACACTCCAGGCGCTGGGCGAAGAGGCGGAACGGATCGTGCGCGACATTCCCGGGACGCGCAGTGCGTTCGCCGAACGGGGGGTCTCCGGGTACTACGTGGACATCGATGTGGACCGGCCGGAGGCGGCGCGGTACGGTCTCAACGTCGGCGATGTCCATAACGCGATCATGGCGACGGTCGGCGGGATGGACGCGACGATGACGGTCGAAGGCCGCGAGCGCTACGCCGTCAACGTCCGGTATCCCCGTGAACTGCGTGACGACCTGCAGAACCTGCGCGAGGTGCTCGTCGCGGCTCCGAACGGTCCGCAGATCCCGCTCGGCCAGGTGGCGAGCGTCCAGGCCGTGCAGGGACCGATGGCCGTCAAGACCGAGAACGCCTTTCCCGTCACCACCGTCTTCATCGACATCGAGGGAGTGGACATCGGCAGCTACGTCGAGGAGGCACGCCGGATCGTGGCGGAGCAGCTGGATCTTCCGAGCGGGTATTCGCTGGCCTGGAGCGGACAGTACGAGTTCATGGAGCGCGTCCGGGAGCGGCTCGGAGTCGTCGTGCCGGTCACGCTCGCGATCATCTTTCTCCTGCTCTACCTCAACTTCCGGGGAATCGGCGAGTCGCTCATCGTCATGCTCACCCTGCCGTTCTCTCTCGTAGGCGGCATCTGGTTCCTGTGGCTGCTCGGCTATCACACGAGCGTGGCGGTCTGGGTCGGATTCATTGCCCTCGCCGGCGTCGCGGCGGAGACCGGCGTGGTGATGCTCATCTATCTGGACGAGGCGTTCTACCGCTACCGACGTGAGGGCCGCCTGCGAAGCCCCGCGGATGTGGCACAGGCCGTCCGGGAGGGCGCCCTCGAGCGGCTGCGTCCCGTCGTGATGACCGTCACCGCGATCACGGCGGCGCTGGTCCCGATCATGTGGAGTTCCGGGACGGGGGCCGACGTCATGAAGCGGATCGCCTCGCCGATGGTCGGCGGCATGATCTCGGCCACGGTGCTCACACTGCTGGTGATTCCCGCCATCTACCTGCTGTGGCGCAGGTGGCAGCTCCGGGTTACGCGGGCGGACGCGGCGGGCGAGGTCGGCTGAGCCGGGGTTGACCGACGCGCACGACACTCATTCCAGGGCCCTCAGTAGGACACGCCGGTCGCTCGGCACAGCCAGCGCTGGAAGGGCGCCGCCGTTCGGCACAGGGCGGTAAAACTGTCCAGGAGGTCATCCGTCATCAGGTCGCCGTCGCTTAGTTGCACGACCGCGATGAAGTCCTTGCGCCGCAGATCCTCGATCAGCGGATGGTCCACGCTGAAGCCCTGCGGGGCCCGGACGAGGGAGTCGCCCGAGAGTTCGAAGGTCCTGCGAAAAGCCGCGCCGCGCGACGCCCGCTTCCAGGCCTGCGGGTCCTCGTCGATGGACTCGCGGATCTGCCGGAGGGCCGGCCCGCCGGGGCGCCATGAGCCGCAACCCATGAAGCAACGTCCAGGCTGGATGTGCAGGTAGAAGCCGGGAGCATGCGCGTCCCTGCCCGCCTCGTGCCGGAACTGGATGCCGGTGGCGGTCTTGTACGGGGACTTGTCCCTGGAGAAGCGGGTGTCGCGGTAGATCCGGAAGAGCGAGCCGCCATTCGCCCTCGAGTCGGCGACGAAGTGGGGGCTGATGCCCTCGAGGGGCATGGAGAAATCGGTGATGAACCGGAGCGCCGGCTCTTTGACGTCCGCCTCGTATCGTGACTTGTTGGCGAGAAACCACTCGCGGTTGTTATTCGCGGCCAGGTCGCTCAGGAAGCTGAAGGTGCGGGGCGTGAAGTAGGCTGCGGTCATGGCAGGGTGGCTTGTCGGCTGGGGCTATGGGTTATGGTGAGCGGGGCCGATAGCTATGGTGTCGGTTCGAAGGAATCAAGCCCGAAACCTGCCATCGACGAGACAGCCACCCGCCATGACGCACACCGAACTCAGCCTTACCGTCGACGCTCCGATCGGAGTCGTTTTCTCGACCGTCGCCGATGTCTCCAACTTTTCCGAGGCAGTGCCTCACATCGAGCACGTGGAGTTCCTGTCGGAGACAAGAACGGGTGTGGGCGCCCGCTTCCGGGAGACGCGGCTCATGGGGAGCAGGAGGGCGACCTCCGAGTTGGAGGTGACCGAATACGTGCAGGACGAGCGTGTTCGCTTCCTGGCCGACCAGGGCGGCACCATCTGGGACACGATATTCACCGTCGGGCCCGGCCCGGATGGACGGGGGACGCAGCTGGTCATGGTGATGGAGGCGAGGCCCTACAAGCTTGGCGCCAAGCTCGTCACGCCGCTCATGAAGCGAGTGGTGGCCAAGGCGATCGCAGCGGATCTCGACGCCGTGAAGGCGTACGCCGAGGCGGCCGGATAGCGGCTCATCCGGTCCCGCTTGAACGGGCGCCCGCCTCCATGCATGTTGTCCTTGTTTCCTTACTATAAGGAGAAAAGGGGACTGCCATGCTCGCCAAACTGACGTCCAAGAACCAGTTGACGCTGCCCAAGGCCGTGATTTCGGACTTTCCGAACACCGAATACTTCGATGTGACGCAAGAGAACGGCCGGATCGTGCTGACACCCGTGCGCCTGACGCGGGCCGACGCGGTGCGGGCGAAGCTGGCCGAACTGGGTCTGACCGACGCGGACGTGGCGGAAGCCGTCGCGTGGGCGCGCCGGGCTGAATGACGCCGGTTCGCACCGTTCTCGATACCAACGTTCTCGTGTCGGCACTCGTGTTCCCGAAGGAAACGGTATCCTGGCTGCGAGACGCATGGCGCTCGGGTGCGATTCTGCCGCTCGTGAGCCGGGAGACGGTCTCGGAACTGGTTCGCGTACTGTGTTATCCGAAGCTCCGCCTCACCGAGGAGGAGCGAGAGGAACTGCTGGCGGACTACCTCCCGTTCTGCGAGTCAGTGGTCGTCGGAGACGCTCAGCCTGTCCCGGAATGCCGCGATCCCTTCGACCGCATGTTCCTCGAACTTGCGCTCGCGGGACGGGCCGACGCGCTGATCACGGGGGACGAAGATCTCCTTGCCCTCGCCTCGACCTTTCCGGTGCCGATTGTCCCTCCCAAGGCGTTCGGGGAACAGGTATTGGAAGGATGGCGCCGATGCTCGACAGGCTGACTCCCGCGACACGACGAATCCGAACGAGGCTGGCCCGGATCGGTGTCGCGCTGCTGACCGCGTTTGCGACATCTGCGGCCGCGAGCCTGGGATTCGCTCAGGAAGTCATCGAACTCCCGGGCGAGGATCGCTGGCTCGAGGCCAACTTCGAGGAGGTCTACCGGGTCGGGTCGGCGCTTGGCGATGCGTGGGAGGAGTTCGGCACGATCGGCCGGGTCGGGTTCGACGACGCCGGGAATCTCCACGTGTTCGATCGCCTGGCTGCGCGGGTCGTCGTCGTGAACCCGAACGGAGACTTCGTCCGCGAATTCGGCCGCAGAGGCGAAGGGCCGGGTGAGTTCCAGTCAGCCATGGACATGGTGGTCATGTCCGATGGCAGGGTCGTGATCGCGGACATGGGACATCGCGCGTTCCACCTCTTCGCTCCCACCGGGGACCTCGAACGTATGGTACGCATGGGCCGCATCGCATGGGTTCGGCAAATGTACCCCGAGGCTGGCGGAGAATCCGTCGTCAGGGGTGCGAGAATGCTGGGCTCTTCGTTTCAGTTCGCTGGCGATTCCACAATCCGCTTCCCCGACCCGCGTTCGATCGAACGAATTTTCCTAACCGGGGACGAGGCGACGGTGGAGACCGCGACCGAGGTCTGGGGCCCCGCCTGGACCAGGCTGACCGAACGACTCATTCCGGGGGGGGGCGCAGAAAATCATGAGCCGGGGGCCCCGGAGAGGGTTCGAACCGGAGCTGTTCGCGGGTGTGTTACCTGGCGGACGCATCGCGTTCTCGGACTCTTCCGCGTACGCAATCAAGCTCGCGGAACGGGATGGCCGGATCAGTTCGATACTTACCCGGCCCTTCTCACCGGAGCCTGTCACCGAACGCGTGATGAGCGAGGAAAAGGACCGCAGGTTGAGGGATCTCGAAGATCGTCCGGAGAGTTCGGTCTCCCGGTCCGGGGGTAGAATGGTGGTATCCGGGAGCGGCGGCGGGGCCCGGGCGCGCGAGCAGATCGAGACGCTGGAGTTCGCTGAAGAAGTTCCCGTCGTGCGAGACCTGCGCACGAGTTGGGGCGGTCGGATCTGGGTCCTGCGCCGCGGTGACGAGCCCGTCAGCGACGGCCCCATCGACATCCTCGCCGCGGATGGCCGCTACCTCGGGACCTACCGCACCGGAGCAACGCGGCTTCCAGACGCCTTCGGACCGGAAGGGCTGGCAGCCTTCATCGAACGGGACGAACTCGATGTGCAGACCGTAGTCGTGAAGCGACTCCCGCGTATGGTCAACTGATGTCGGCGGAGAGGGTGAAGCTTGTGAAGGATCGGTTCAGAGCGGGGGTGCTGGGCGTCTGCGTCGCTGCGGTCGGATCGCTAGCTGGGACCGATCGGGCGGGCGCTCAGGAGATCATCGAACTTTCGGGCGAGGACCGCTGGCTCGAGCCCGATTTCGAAGAGGTCTACCGGGTCGGGGCTGCCGATGGAGAGCCGTGGCAGGAGTTCGGCACTATTCGCCAGGTGGCATTCGACGCAGCCGGGAATCTCTACGTGTTCGATTCCCTCGCGGGTCGCGTCGTCGTTGTGTCGGCCGACGGGGGGCTGCTCCGCGAGTTCGGTCGTCTCGGTGAAGGACCGGGGGAGTTCAGGAGTCCCACGGCGATGGCGGTCATGTCCGATGGTCGGGTCGTGGTAGCCAACCTTGGACATCAAGCCTATCAGATCTTCGACGCGCGCGGTGAGTATGAGCGCCAAGTCCGCATGGACGGTGAAGGGGGGTACCGCGTTCCGTGGATGTTCCCCGAGCGCAATGGCGAGTTCGTTGTCGTGGGCTCGCAGCTCGCCGGTGCCTTCTTCTCAGGAGGTCTGCCCGACAACTTCGGACCGCCTGCACGCCTGGTCCAGCGATGGAGTTTCGCTGGCGAGGAGGTGGCGGGGGAGACGATCGTGCAGGCGTGGGAACCGCCACGCGGGTCAGAGAACAGGCGTCTCGCTTTCGAACCGGGACTCGAGGTGGACGTGCTTCCCGACGGGTGGTTCGCCTATTCGGACTCCTCCGACTACGCGATCAAGATCGCGAGTAGTGAGATCGGCGTCTCGCGGATCCTGACCCGGCCGTTCTCGCCCGAACCGGTCACGGAACGAATGGAACGGGCGGAAAGGGATCGCCGCCTGCGGGCAATTGGACAGGGATCCGTCATCCGTACGGCTGGCGGAGTCACCGCAACGGGGGGCGGTCGTGGGGACCGTGCGCGGGAGCGGATCGAGACGTTGGAGTTCTTCGAGGAGGTGCCCCTGGTCCGAGGCCTCCGCACGAGCTGGGACGGGAGGATCTGGGTGCAGCGCCGGGGGGACGGGCCGCTCGACGACGGACCGATCGACGTCCTGACGGCCGATGGCCTCTACGTCGGCAGCTACCGCGCCGATGCGCTGCCTATGCCCAACGCGTTCGGCCCCGGTGGGCTGGTCGCCTTCATCGAACGGGACGAGTTGGACGTGCAGACGGTCGTCGTGAAGCGGTTGCCGGACGACGTTAGGTGATGGCGGATGCACGGGCCGCGCGTGAATTCTGAGATGCGCCTATCGACACTGCTGACACTCGGTGGGCTGGCGCCCACCATCTTCGCCACGCTGGTGCACGCGACCGCGATCGCGGCCCAGGAGCTACCCCTCGCCCGCACGGATCAGGGCCGCTGGGCCGAGGTCATCGCGGCCTCGCGCGGGAAGCTCGACTCGCTGCGGCGGGCGATGTCCATCCCCGGCCTATCCATCTCGGTCTCGGTGGACCGCCGCGTCGTATGGTCCGAGGGATTGGGCTACGCGGACCTCGAGCTTCGGAGTCCCGCGACTCCGCTCACGCGCTATCGGATCGGTAGCGTCTCCAAGATCCTGACCGCGGCCGGCGTCGCGCTCCTGCACCAGCGCGGAGAACTCGATCTCGACGCGCCCGTGCAGGCGTACGTCCCCTCTTTCCCCCGCAAACCGGAAGGCGAGATCACCACGCGCCTCCTCGCGGGCCATCTCGCGGGGATCCGGCATTACTTGGACATCGAGGCGGAGTACTACCTCACGCGGCGCTACGAGACGGTCTTCGAGGCGCTGGACATCTTCCGCGACGACCCGCTCGTTGCTGTTCCCGGAACCGAATGGTCCTATTCGAGCTACGGGTTCAACCTCATCAGCGCCGTGATCGCGGCGGCTTCGGGGCGCGGGTTCCTGCAGTACCTGGACGAGGAAGTGTTCCGGCCGCTCGGCATGCTTCACACGGGCGGAGACCACACCGACAGCCTGGTCGTGAACCGCGCGCGCCCGTACGACCGCACTCTGGACGGCCGCCTCATCAACGCGCGCTACATCGACAACTCCCACAAGTGGGCCGGGGGCGGCTTCCTCTCCACGACCGAGGACCTGCTCCGTTTCGCCCACGGCCACCTCGAGCCGGGCCTCTTCCGGCAGGAGACGCTGGACCTGGTGTGGACGTCCCAGCGCACCACCGCCGGCGAGGAGATCGGGGTCGGAATCGGCTGGCGCCTCATGCCGCCCTCGCGGGCGGGCGGGCGGCGCGCGGTCGGACACGCAGGCGGCGCCATCGGCGGCAACGCCCTCCTTCTCATCTATCCGGATGACGGGGTGGCCGTCGCGGTCGCCGCGAACATCGCGGACATCAGCTATCCGCAGGGCGGCGCACTCGTCTTCGGAAACGTGATCTTCGAGATCGCCGACCTCTTCATCGAGGCACGCTGAGCGTCTTCGCTGGCCCGTGAGCGCGTTCATGTAACAGTGAGGACCCCGGCCCCCACGGTCATCGATGGCGTGATGTAACGTCACGCTCCGCCTCGAACCGCCGAGCTTGACAGCTTTCCTCGATGAAGATTGTTTAGAAATCTAGCGTATGATGCTATCTAGCTAGTTGTGCAGGTGTCGCTGATGTTCACAGGGCTGAGCCCGGCCGGGTTGTCGGTCGAGGAAAGCTGGACGCGGGCGGCGGCGGCCCCCCGGCACAGGAGTTCTCGAACTCCCTCTCCGCTCCGGGGAGTAGTGAGATATCCTGCCCGTTGAGCGCCTAGCCCGCCCGCTCGGCAACGGACAAGGGGTGCAGCATGAAGAAGGTAGGGCTCGGACCACTCCTGGCGCTCCTGGTGTCGTGTATGCCGGACTCGGAGGCACTGGCTCCAGCTTCTCGTGTGGAGGAAGCTCCGATTCTGGTCGGATCTGGATCCGATGTGGGGATTCTCTCCGCACTGCCGGTATGGGTGCGGACGGATTCGGCTGGAGAGGTCTTCAAGATCAGCTGGAACAGCATCGCTGATGCGGAAGGCTATACGGTCTCCGTCCACGAGAACTCTCTGTGGGACTCAACGCTTCTTGATGCTGAGTATGGACCAGAGGTGACGAGTGCGGAGGTCACGGTCTCGACGGATGCCACGTCGCTGTGGTTTGAACTTCGCTACTTTGTGACTCTGGGGGAGCACTCGTCTCAGCGTCTCTACATGAATGCTTCTCCCAAGCGTCATGTGGGCATGGTGGGGAATACAGCACCGGAGGCGAGAGACGCTCCCGCGAAACTACTGGACATCGTGTGGGCCGACACGTTCGAGATCGATCCGAAGCGTCTGGATGCTCTGTTCCAGGATAAGGAACATGACAACTACCTGACGCATGCGATCTCGTCTGCGGACACGAGTGTGCTGTCGGTGTGGAAGAACGAGGACCCTCCGGAACGGCTGTACTTGTACGGCCATGCTCACGGAACCTCGGGCACGGTCAGCGTTACCGCGACGGATCCGCAGGGTAAGTCCGCGACACTCTCGTGGAACGTGACCCTGCACCGGTTCCACACAACCGTTCCGGTGCCGGTTGTTCCGACTTCTCCGGGTGGAAGTGGATCTACGCCAGCTCCTCCGAAGAGGGATGAGTTTATTCCACCGCCACCGCCAGCGCCCCCACCACCGCCAGCGCCAGCGCCCCCGCCAGCGCCCCCGCCACCGCCAGCGGATACGACAACATCCGTTCCGCCGGATACGACAACAACGCCTGTGGAGCCTCCACCACCGCCGCCGGATACTACGTCATCTGTTCCGACAGATACGACGACAACGAGTGGGACTCCTCCGGATACGACGACAACGAATCAGCCGAAATCTACGCCGCCGAACACGAAGAATACCCCGAGGTCTACACCAGGAAACATGGTGTGTGCTTCGGATGGGAGTGATTGCTCCGCACCGGCAGCTCCGGGTCGAAACAAGTCGTCGGCGACGGGAAGCCGTACCATGACAGAGATGTCGATCGATGCGAGTGCTGCATTCACTGATCCCACGGATTGGGGATGGGGACCGGATGGTGTGGCGAAGACTACGGGCACTGTTCGTATCCGGCATCGAGCATGTAGTTGGGGTCCGCCGGATCCGAAGAAAAATGACGTACAGGTGAGGCACGGCTGCACTGAGGTTGAGGGTAGCTCCTTCTACGGAGCGTTCTCCGAGACGGTGTACGAATGGACAGCAGACTTCTTCGCGAAGGCCTGTAACGACAACTCTGTGGCAGTTGGCGATCCGGAAAGCCTGCGCTGTAGCGATGAAGTATGGCTTGGGTGGTATGGTGTTCCGGCGGAGCCAACCACGCCAACCACGCCAACCACGCCAACCTATTGTGACAGCACCTGTACTCCACCGGGTACTCCGACGATAACGCTTCTCCAGGTCCTTCAAGCAACGCATGCTTTTACCGGGATTGAAGGGGCTTCCGCGGAATACAGCATTACATGGTCAGACGATCATGGGATGGGTCCCAACGGGGCTTTGGAGGATAGTGCTCCGTGGCGGACAGTCTCTCGGTGCCCCTTGAAGGATGATGGCGGTGGAAATCTCGTATCTGCAGGGGATTGCAGGACCCACTCCGGGGTGGATTTGCTCACGGTAGTTGGCCTGAACAGATCTGTCGGAACCTATGTGGAGTTTCATGGGGATGTGATCGCTTACGATGTGAGTGTCACCGCGTGGCAGGAGAATACGAACGAGATTGCGGCTGATTCGTCGGGCTACAACGTGGGTTCAGCGACTACAGCGTCCCACCGACTGACGAAGTCTTCCAACTAGAGGGCCACGAAGAACTGCCGCAGCAGACGCTCGAGGACCACCGGAGCGCTGACCGTTTGGCGAAGAAAACAGCGGGAAATCGGAATCCTGAAATCGCGTCAGTTCCATGGAGCCGATCGGATTCGAACCGACGACCTCCTGCTTGCAAAGCAGGCGCTCTCCCAACTGAGCTACGGCCCCTCGCTACGAGCGGGACACGTTGGAGTCCCGGGGGCTGAAGGATGGGGTGTCCGCCCTCCCCTCGCCAGTTTCACCCCGCGTGCCACAGTGTCGGATCGAAGCCATCGAACAGCATCGAATCGTCCCCCTTCGGCGTGATCACGAGCAGCGAGCGCATCGCGCGGGTGGCGGCGACGAAGATCGTGCGGCGTTCCCGGACGAGGAGGTCGATGTGGGCGTCGTCGTCCACTCCCGGCGGCAGATCCGGGTAGGTGGAGCCGATGAATCCGGCCACGGCCACGACCGGAAACTCCAGCCCCTTCGCCGCGCGCAGGGGGAGGACCTGCACCGCGTTGTCGTCGAACTCGAAGTTGCGGGAGTTCTGGAACACGGCCGGGACGCCGCGGGACTGGAGGGCGACCGTGATCCGCTCTCCGTCTCGCGTGTGCGGAACGAGCACGGCGCTGGAACCGACCGTGAAGTGGAGGTTGCGCGTGGCGCCTGGCAGAAACCGCGCCAGGAGGTCGGCCTCCTCTTCCGTATCGGACAGGGCGCGGACAATGGGGAGCGGCCCCGAGTGGACATAGCGCTGCGCGTCCGGCGCTAGCTGCCCGGCCAGCCCGGCCGCGAGATAGTCGCGCGCGCCCTCTATGATCTGTTCCGTCGAGCGGTGGGTGGCGGTCAACGTCTCCACGCGGCCCTCGATCTCCGGATGCCCGAGCACGTCGTCCCACGAGAAGCTCGCCGTGTAGATCGACTGGTTCTCGTCGGCCGTGGCGAAGAGTCGGTTCGGCTCGGCACACAGATCGATGAGCAGCCGGATCGCCGAGGCCCCGAGGTCCTGGATTTCGTCGACGATCACCGCGTCGTACGGCGGGACCGTGCTCTTCCCCGAGGCGACCAGGTCTGCCGCCGACGCCCGCGCCTGTTGCCAGGTCCTGCACCCGGCCTCGGCGAGCCCTCGTTCGTACGCCTCGTGGGCCGCCCACACGACCCGTCGCGACGCTGCATCCAGGGGAACCCGGCGGGCAGGGCGGGGTGAGGCGAGGTACTCAGCCAGGCTCCGGATCCCGCGCCCCTGGATCGCAACTTCGATCTCCGTGAAGAGGAAGGACGACCCCAGTCGCCGGAGCAGGGCCGTGGCGTCGGCCGACAGGGCGGTCGATCCCAGCTCGCGTTCCACACGACGCCGGATCTTCCGTTGCTCCTCCGGCTCGGGGCGGCGCAACCGTATTCCGGACTCGTCCAACACCTGCCATGCCAGACTGTCCACGGTTCGAACGTCGACCAGATCCGCATCTTCCCCCAGCAGGGACTCGAGGAGTTGGCGAGCGAAGGTCCCGAGGGCGTTGGTGAAGGTCGCGAACAGGATCCGCGGTTCGGCCACGCCCGTCTCTTGCAGGATCCGGATCATCTCCCTGGCGCGATACAGGGCGACCGTCGTCTTCCCCGTCCCGGGTCCGCCCTTGAGCAGAGTGGGACCGGTCGCGTCCGGGGCCCACGCGACGTGCCGCTCCTGCTCGGGATTGAGCTTGAGCAGGAAAGGCACGAACTCCCCCTCCGCGTACCGGAGCAGGTCGTCCATCCCCCCCGCGACGACGTACGTCGGCTCGGCCGCCACGAGCGGGATCGGTCTCTCGAACATGTGTTCGTGGATCGCGAGCAGATGGTCGGCCGACACCCCCGGACACGCCAGGAGCGCCTCCGCCGACTCGACCCGCAGCAGTCGTTCGTGATAGCGCGGCGGGACTCCGAGCGCGCCCAGCAACGGCCCGGTCACAGGTTCGGGCAGCTTCGTGACCTGCTCGCGGAAGTCGGGCAACTGCCACTTCTGGACGCTTCCGTTACCGGGACCGTCGAGGAGATCCCGATCGAAGCGACCATGCTCCAGGTCCTCGGCTTCGGGCATCACTCTGTACGTGTCTTTGGATCGCCGGCGGACGGAATAGAGGCTGACGGACGTGTCGTCGTAGGTGTAGAAGATCCGGTAGTCGCCGCTGCGAAGGCGATGCAGTCCCCTCTCCGATCCCTTCAGCCGCTTTCGCACCTTCGCATCCGGTTCGGGATCCCGGGCCAGCGCCTTCAGCTTGTCGATGACCTGGATGCGGTGATTCCTGGGAATCCGCTCAAGTTCCCGCCAGAAGGTCATCTTGAAGGACGTAACGCGTTGCGTGCCGCTCAATGGGGCTCCTGTCCTCGCCATGAGTCTCGATCTCGATCCGGGCCTCTGATCATCCGCGGCGTCCTCTTGCTGGAATCGTCATCCCGAGTACGGCGGCAACCGACTCGAAGCCGGGACAGCGCGCAAGAAAAGGAGGCGGCGGGAGTTGCGACTGCTCGGGTTCATTACCTACGCTCCGTTCAATACTCGGGCAGCCCAACCTCGGAAGGCCGGTGGGCCATGGCGGAATCTCGAAGGACGTTCCTCAAGCAGTCTGCCGCGACGGTGGCCGCCGTTTCCCTTACAGGGTGTGCCCCCGGCGAGGCCCGTGAATCGGCGGCGCAGACCGACCGGGACGCGGCTACGGCCGGCGGTACCCCGGTCACCCTTCCTGTCGAGACGCTCCGGGCCGTCGGGGAAGCGGTTCTCCCTGACGAACTTGGGCGCGACGGGCGCGAACGGGCCGTGCGGGCTTTCGAGCGGTGGTCGGAGGCACTGGAGCCCGTCGCCGAACTGAGCCACCCGTATCTGGTGCCCGAGATCCGTTATTCGGGCCCGGACCCGCGGCCGGGGTGGGCGGCGCAACTCGAGGGTCTCGAGAAGGAGTGCGGGAGCCGTCACGGGCTGTCCCTCTCCGACCTCGACGTGTCCGGCCGCCGGGAACTGCTGGCGCGGCCGCTCGGGGAGGCCGGGGCCGACCTCGGGGCCCCGCAGAACGCGGACCATGTGGCGCTGGCCTTGATCGCCCACTTCTTCGGCTCTCCGATCGCGACGGACCTTTGCTACGGGCGCGCCATTCGAAAGGAGCTCTGCCGCACGATTGAAGGGGCGGAAGACGAACCGGCGCCTCTGGGCTCTGCACCATGAGCCGCACCGTGACCCGGGCCTCCAGCCGCACGGCCAGGCGGGGCGCGAGACGCGTCGTCGAGAGCGACGTCTGCATCATCGGCGGCGGAATCACGGCCGCCATGGTGGCGGAGCGGCTCGCCGAGCGGACCGGGGCCTCCATCACTGTCGTCGAGGCGGGTGAGCGGACGGCCTCGCTCGAGGAACGGACCGACACGCGGGCGCGGATGCTGGCCTATGGCGAGAACCCGTGGCCCAACGACCACATCCGCGGCCAGACCGGCTCGGGCGCCATGTACAGTTCGATGGTCGTGGGCGGCTCGGCGATGCACTGGGGCGGCGCGGTCCCGCGCTTTTCCCCGGAGGACTTCCGCCTGCGGTCGCTGTACGGGGTCGCCTCCGACTGGCCCATCTCCTTCGACGATATCGAGCCCTACTTCCAGGAGGCCGAGGAGCGCGTGGGCGTGGCGGGCGAACAGGGTCCCGCCGAATACGATCCGCGCTCGAAGCCGTATCCCATGCCTCCGATGCCGCTGTCCTACAGCCTCGCGCGCATGAGGGAGTGGACCGAGAAGACGGACATCCCCTTCTGGACGCAGCCGTGGGCGCGCAACACGGAGCCCTACCAGGGGCGGAACGTCTGCCGCCGGTGCGATACCTGTTCCGTGTGTCCGACGGGGGCCAAGTACACGCCGGACTTCGCCTTCGACCGGCTGCTGGCGGACGGGCGCATCGACCTCGTCACCCGCACGCTGGTGAGACGCCTGAGCCTGGAGCCGGGCTCGGACCGGATCGCGGCCGCGGAAGCTGTCGACCGGGACGCGCCCGATGAGCCCGTCGAGTTCCGCGCGGGTACGTTCGTGATCGCCTCCGGCCACGCCTGGAGTTCGCACCTGCTCCTGCTCTCGGCGAACAGCCGTTTCCCGGACGGCCTCGCCAACCGCACCGGAAACGTAGGGCGGTACATGACCGGACACTGGTATCTCAGCGGCTTCATCAACCTGCCGATGCGGCTTTATCCGGGGATGTTCGTCTACAACAGCCTTCTCTCCCGCCGCTTCGCCAGCCCGGGACCCCTGGACCGCTACGTGCGCCACGACCTGCGTCTGTGGGAGTCGAACGTGGGCCGCGCCCCGACGCTCAGGGGCGAGGACGGACAACTCCTGTGGGGCGACGAGATCATGGCCGACTGGAGGGGCCGCACCGAATCCGAGTCCACGGCCCGCATCCGCGCCTACTACGACCTCCTCCCGGACCGGGACAGCCGCCTCACGCTCGACCCCGGAAAGACCAACGAACTGGGCGACCCGATGCCCCGGATCGACTACCGCCCGGCGCAGGAGAGCGTCGACCTCCAGGGCCATACGGTCGACACGATCTCGGGACGCTTCGAGGAACTGGCGCGGGCGGCCGGAGGCACCATGAGGAGCATCGGACAGCCATCCGAGCTGTGGGAGCATCCGGGCGGCGGCTGTCGCATGGGCGACGACCCGGCCACGAGCGTGGTGGACCGCTGGGGCCGCACCCACGACCACGAGAATCTCTTCGTAGTGGGGGCGCCGACCCTCGTCTCCGGCGGGTGCGCGAACGGGACGCTCACCTTCTGCGCCCTCTCCCTCATGTCCGCGGAAGAGATGGAAAAGGCACTCCCCTCGGCCTGAGGTGCGGAACGCTTACGGTCGCTTTTCCCCCGCCGTCACCGCGAAGCGGAGGTAGTTCTCCGGCGGCGGGAGGCTGCACACGGAGTGCGGGGTGAAGGCGCACGGCGCGTTGTAGGCCCGGTTGAAATCGATCGTCGTCCAGCCGTCGTCGTCCGCGAGGGGCGCGCGCATGTAGCGGCCCGCCTGGTAGGTGTCGGTGACGGCGGTCGAGTCCCACAGGCTGATGAAATAGGAGCGGCTCGATGCCCTCGCGAAGGCCATGAGGCGGTGCTCTTTCCCGTCGACGCGGAAGACGAGATCTCCGGGCGCCGTGTTTTCGAGCGTGCCGCCCCTCACATCCCCGAGCGTCACCGTGCGGGGTTCCGGATAGGGCTCGAAGCGCGCCGTCACCCGCCAGTCGTTCGTGATGGGGAAATATTCGGGCAGTTCGAAGGCAGTGAGGCGCGGGGCGTCCGTGTCCCAGACGCGCAACCATAGCCTCTCAGTCCCCGGTTCCGCGTGCACGCGCATCCCGAGCGACCCCAGCGCGAGCCGGATCGTCCCTTCGCTCCGGTCGTCGGGGAGCGGCATCGGCTCCGTGATGGCTTCACCGACCGCGCCGGACACCAAGTCCCGCAGACTCAGACCGCTTCCGGCCTCAGGGACGAGACGCACGGCCCCATCATTGAGGTGCAGGGTTCCGGCCAGGGGTGGCGCGTCTTCCTCGGGGAGGACGATGGCCGATGATGGGTCGGAGCCGAACGTGTTCGCGCCGTCGGCAAGCTCGAACAGCCCGTCCCAGCTGATGACGCCTGCGTTGGGATTCGCGAGGCTTGTACGTCGCCCGTCACGCCACTCCTCGTGCTCGGTCAACAGGACATCGGGGGCCACCGGAGGCGGATCTGGCCAAGTTTCGCCTGCGCAGCCCGTCCAGAGCATGCCGATGGCCAAGGCCAGGATCGGTCTTCGTCCCTTCACGGTCTTGATGCCTCTCCGGGCGGGTGTTTCTCGGCGTTCAAGGCACCCTCGTTTCTTCGACCGCACTGATCGTGAGATTCAGCTCCGTCGATCCACCATGGGTCCACGAGAGCCGCTCGCGCAACCGAGAACACGCGTCCCAAGGCACAGACTTTTTCTTGGCAGATTGCTAAAGGAAAGCGAACGGGGGTTCCCCTTCCTTAGGGAACTAACGCCTCCAGGGCCTCCGGGTCGCGGGGAATGCCCCCGGTGATGATCTCGGCACCGTCCTCCGTGACCACGACCACCTCTTCCACGAATACCGAGACGCCGATGTCGTGGTTGTAATACCACGGCTCGACCGTGAAGACCATTCCGGGCGAGAGGGGCTCGTCGAGAAGGGCGGGATCTCCCGAGGACATCCCGATATGGTGTCCGAAGAAGGAGGGCGTCTGCATGTACGGCTCCTCCTCGTCCGGGATCGCATCGTACGCCACCCGCGTCAGTTCGCGCAGCGTGACGCCGGGGCGCACAGCGGCGATGATCGCTTCCGCCGCCCGCGCGCTCACGAGGAACTTCTCCCGCTGGACCTCGGTGAAGACCCCGTTCACAGGGAAGGTCCGCCCCACGTCGCTCACGTACCCGTTGAGTTCGCACCCCACGTCGAAGATCACCAGATCGCCGTCCTCCAGCCGGCGGTTGCGGCGGTTGTAGTGCGCCGCGAGGACGCGCCACGGCCACAGGCTGTTGCGTCCCGATTTGATGATCGGCGTGAACGGGATCGCCTGCGCGCCCGCTTCCCGGCAGGCGCGCTCGAACTCGCCCTGGAGCGTGCGCTCATCGACTCCGGGGCGCACGAGCCCCGCCGCCGCCCGGATGCCGGAGATGGTCGCGGCGGCCGCGCGCCGCATGCGCATGATCTCGGCGGGTGACTTCACCATGCGCAGACGCGCGATGGTCTCGAAGGCGTTGACCAACTCCGCCCCCGGATAGTCGTCCCTCAGGCGCCGGATGAGCGAAGCCGTGGCGTCGAGACTCCCAATCAGAGGGACGACCGGATCGGGCACCTCGCCCGGGGCACCGGCGTTGACGCGGAATGTCTCGCCGTCCCTCGCGTGTGCGCGCAGAAAACCGTCGAGTTCGGCGATGTCGCGGTAGTCTTCTGCGCCGCCGATGCCGCGGATCTGGTAGTCGTCGAGGAGTGGGCGACCAGGAAAGTCGTTCGGGCGACCCGGGTTCTCGAAGCGCGGATCCCGCCGCGGCATGAAGAGAATCGACATGTCGCGCCGCGCGTCCAGCACGAGCATCGACTGAGGGACCTCCAGGCCCGTCAGATACCAGAAGTCCTCGAGTTGCCGGAAGGTCCCGCCGTGCGTGAGGCCATCGGAGGAGGGTACGAGCAGGAGGCCCCCGCCGGTGGCGCGCAGGCCGTCCAGGATCCGATTACGTCGAAACTCGTACTCCTGCGGGCGGAAGCCCGGGCGGACCCAATCCGAGTAGCGCTGCTCGGGCGTCTGGGCCGAAAGGGGGGCCGGACCAGCCGCGGCCGAGCCGGCGCCCGCGAGGCCCGCGACCAGGCAGCCCGCGACCAGCGGGGTCAAGATCCGAGAGGCCGCCCCCGTGCTCAAAGGCGCCACACGACGAGGAACTGGACCACGCTCTCCGACACGTCGGTTCCCAGTTTGTTGCGCCAATACTGGTATTCGATGCCGGTCATGAGGCGGCCACCGTTGCCTCCCAGCGCCCGGCCCAGATCGAGCGTGAGCTGCGGCTGGGCGAGGATCCAGGCGCGGACCTCGTCGCCGAATTCGTTCGTCACGGCGCTGATGTACTCCGCGTGGCCGGTGAAGGTGAACGTCTGCCCGAGCATCTCCCACGTGGCGAGCCAGTTCACGTCGAACATCCAGCCGTTGTCGGTCGACGGCGCACCGCCGTGGTCCACCCCGCTCGATGCGTCGACCATGCCGGTGAAGTCGGTATTGAGGAAGATGAACCCCGGGATGTCCCACGACGCGCGGAACCCGGGCGTGTACTTGAGCACCTTCGCCTGTGAACCGTAGTTCACGCCGCCGAGCAGGGCGAAGTCGCGGATCGGTCCGAACCCCACGCGGCTCCCGCTGATCTTCCCCAGGCTCAGCGACGGATACCACTCGCCGTACAGATCCTTCTCGTTGAAGCCGTCGTTCCCCCCGTCGGCGGTGTAGTCGAAGAACATGAAGTGGTCGCCCCACGACCACTGCGTGGCGTTCTGGAAGGTGACGACGGTCGTCCCGTGCCCCGTACCCATGAACGGATCCACGAGCTTGCCGAGCTGGAGTTGAAATTCCGTTTGGCCGGCCGCAGTCCCCGGCGCCGCGAGGAGGAGCAGGACGGTGGACCACCCGGCATACGACCGCCTGGTCAGATTCATTCGGCCTCTCAGTTGAGGAGGATCAGGGCCAGCGTATTCGCGCGCCGGGAGGTTACAACCAGATGAACTTCGCGGCGAACACCAGCGCCACCACGAGCAGCATGGGCGGGCACTCGCGCCACCGGCCAGCGAGCACCTTGATCGCGACGTAGGTGATGAAGCCGAGCCCGATTCCGTCGGCGATCGAGTAGGTGAGCGGGATGCCGATGGCGGTCACCACCGCCGCGGCAGACTCCGTGATGTCGTCCCATTCCACGTCCTTCAACGCGCGGGCCATGAGACAGGCCACGTACAGAATCGCCGCGGCCGTCGCAAAGGGAGGAACGGATTCCGCCAGCGGCGCTAGGAAGAGACAGGCGAGGAAGAGGCCGGAAACGACGACGGCGGTCAGCCCGGTCCGGCCGCCCGCCCCGACGCCCGCGGCGCTCTCGATGTAGCTGGTCACCGACGAGGTCCCGAGCAGCGTGCCCGCCACCGTCCCCGTTGAGTCGGCCATGAGGGCCCGCTGGATGCGCGGCAACCGTCCGTCTTCATCGAGGAGGTCGGCCTGGTGCGCGACGCCGATCAGCGTGCCGGCCGTGTCGAAGAGATCGACGATCAGAAACGTGAAGATGACCGCGATCATGCCCAACTGCAGCGCCGCGCCGATGTCGAGCGCCAGCAGCGTGGGGGTCGGGTCCGGGGGTAGCGATGCGAACCCATGCCACTCCGAGACGCCGAACACGAGGCCGATCGCCGTCACGCCGAGCATGCCGAGGATCGCCGCACCCGGGACACGCCGCGCCGAAAGCGCCGCGATCGCGCAGAAGCCGAGCAGGGCCAGCATGGCGGCTGGAGCCGTGAGTTCGCCCACCGTAACGAGCGTGGCCGGACTCCCCTCGATGATTCCCGCGTCTCGGAGCGCGATGACTCCCAGGAAGAGCCCGATGCCGGCCGAGATCGCCATTTTCTGGCCGCGGGGGATCGCATCGATGATCCAGCGCCGCACCGGGAGCACGCTCAGCGTGACGAACAACATCCCCGACAGGAACACGGCCCCGAGAGCGACCTCCCAGGCGTACCCCATCCCGAGCACGACGCCGTAGGTGAAGAAGGCGTTCAGCCCCATCCCCGGCGCGAGCGCGATCGGGTAGTTGGCGTACAGCCCCATCACGAGGGTGGCGAAGGCCGCCGCGAGGCACGTCGCGACGAACACGGGGCCCAACGGCATCCCGGCCTCGGCGAGGATCGACGGATTGACGAAGGCGATGTAGACCATCGTCAGGAAGGTCGTGACCCCCGCCATCACCTCTGTCCGCACGTCGGAGCCGCGCTCCGACAGCCTGAACCACCGTTCCAGTTTCTCGGTCATCGGGTCGACTCCTCGCAGGGGGGCGGATACCTGATCCTGCGAAGCACCACCCGATCGCGCTAGCAGCCGGCCGTGACCGAGTTCAGCTCCGCGAAGACTTCCGCATGAGGACGAGTTCGTTGGGCCCCGTGAAGTGCAGGCCAACGGCGGTGCGGCCGCTCATGTCCTCGGCGGCCGCGCGGTACACGTCGGCCTGGATCCGGTAGCCGCCGGCCGCCCCCGCCGCCTGGGCGGCCGAGATCGGATGGGTCTTGAAATCGATCACCAGCGTGTCCAGCCGCTCGTCGAGCTCAAGAGCCTGGGCCAGCCGCTCGGGGACCGGGCCCCGAAGACGCCGGAACAGGTCGAAGGCGCCGAACCTCCAGTCACGAGCGCCGACCAGATGGATGAAGGTGAGTTCCTTCCAGTAGTCGCGGCCGAGATCGCCCTCCGTGTACCAGGCCCACTCCTCGCTCGCCGCCACCCGCCGGATCTCCTCCTCCAGTTGGTCCCGATACTCCGTCCCCGGACGGAGCATGTGCTCGAGTTCCGGCTCGTCGAGCGAGCCGATCGTCTCCTCGACCACGCGCGCGATCTCCGCCTCCGCCTCCAGCCGCTCGAGCACGCCGTGGATGATCTGGCCCCGAACCATGGCCGGAAGTCCCGCCTGCTCTCCAGACGCCTCGGGCGCGAAGTGCCAGGGCGCTTGTACGCCGTGCCGGTAGCGGCGGGCCCACTCCTCCGGGTCCTCGTCCCGCAGCATCAGTTCGGTCGCCGACCGGGTCCAGCGCAGCGAGGGCTCGGGGAGGGTGTGGATTAACGCCGGAGGCTCGTCGACCTCGTACCGGTCCAGCCACTCCAGCGTCGGCGGGTGGCTCGTCTCGGGAGCGGCGCGAACCCCCACGCGTTGTCGTATCGCGGCATCACCCCGGGCGAGCCATCGGTCGTAGCCCTTGCTGCCGCCGGTCGGCCCGACGATGACCAGGCGGTCCCGGGCCCGCGTCGCCGCCACATACAGGAGCCGTGCTTCCTCGGCCTTCGATTCGAGCGCTTCGCGGAGCACGAGGCGGTTGCCCCGTGCCCCGCGGGCGTCCGCTCTCAGGCAGAAGAGGGGGCCCAGCTCGGGGTCCGACCAGTACACGTTCGAAGGCTGACGCCACAGCGCCTTCTCGACCCCGACCAGGAAGACGATCGGCCACTCGAGTCCCTTGGCCTGGTGAATCGTCGAGAGCGTGACGATGTCGTCTTCCTTCGAGTAGAGAGGGGCCTGCGGAAGACCGATATCTCGGTTCATCGACCGGTCCCACACCTCGAAGAATGCGGTGAGGTCGTGCGCTCGATGGGACGCCGCGAAGTGAATGAGACTCTGGAGGTTCGCGAGGACCTCCTCCGCTCCTTCCATGAGGAGGACGTGCAACCGGTATCCCGTCCGCTCGAGCAGTTCCTCGATGACCTCGTCCAACCCCAGCCGCGGCGCGAGTTGGCGCAGATCGTCGAGAACCGAGAGACCTTCCTCGAGCGCCTCACGCTCGATCTCCGTGAGCCGCGGGTGGTCGGGAGCCTCGGGCCATTCCCCGGTCTCGAGCCACCGCTTCGCCTGACGAAGGAGCGGCCCGCGGCGCCCGAGCATGCGGAGGCGGGCGATGGTCTCGTCCCTGAGTCCGACGAACGGTGAACGGAGGTAGCCGAACGCCCGGAGGTCGTCCCGCTCGTTCTGCAGCAGCCGGAGGGCGTTCAGGACATCGAGGATCTCCTGACGCTCGCCCAGGTGCGCCATCCCCGACACGAAGTAGGGGATGCCGTAGCGCTTGAGCGTCGTCTCGAAGTGCTTCAGCCCGCCGCGGGAGCGGTAGAGGAGCGCGATGTCGCGGAAGGCGAGCGGGCGCAGGCTGCCCGTGTCGGGATCCCGGATTTCGACCCGATCCACGGATTGGAGGATCCAGGATGCGATGCGGACGGCTTCGGCCTCGCGCCGGGCGTCCACCGTTCTGCCTTCAACCCCGATCCACTCCACGCCGGTCTCGGAATGATCAGGGATGCCGGCCACCAGATCCGCGTAACCGATGCGGCTCGGAAGTCGTTCCTTCGCGAGGGCGGCCCCCGTCTCGTGCATCGAGGTCCGGCTCACGACGTTCACGAAGTCGACGATCGGCGGGGCGCTCCGGAAGTTTCGGGAGAGATCCAGGACCTCACCTTCCTCCGCGAAATCGGCAGCGACGTCGTTCCACACGGCGATATCGGCACCCCGGAACCGGTAGATGCTCTGCTTCGGGTCGCCCACGAGGAAGAGTTGGGGGCGGTCCACGCCGCGGGCGATGGCGAAGGCGATGTCCCGTTGCGTGAAGTCGGTGTCCTGGAACTCGTCGATGATGAGCATCCGGTAGCGGTCGCGGATCGCCGCCAGCGCGGCGTCCCCGGAGGGACCGAGCAGGAGCTCGGCCGCCCCGAGGACCAGGCTGTCGAAGTCGCGCTGGTTCTCCTCCTCGAGCCAGGCGTCCCAGCGGGCGCGGGCTTCGCGGGCCACGTCCAGGAGGTCCGAGCAGATCTCGAGCGCCTCTTCGTCCTTATCTTCGCTCTCGGGAACCGCCGCCAACACCGCCGGCAGGTCGAGCGCGCCGGGGCGACCTTCGGCTTCGAACAGGTCGAGCGTGCCGGCCTCCGCTGGGGGCAGTTCGGGCTGCAGCCACCTCTCGTAGCGCCTCTCGCGCCACCTCAGATCGCGCAGGACGTCCCGCACATGGTCGGTGGCGCCGCGGAAGCGCTCCCCACCGGTCAGCTTCCAGCGGCGGAGCAGCGCCTGCGCCGCGGGGTCTTCCGCCTCGAGTCTTTCGAGCAGCAGCGCCTTGATGAGTTCGTCCTGCTCGGCCCACGCGCTGTCTTCGTCCAGGACCTCGTACGTGGGATCGATCCCCAGGCGCAGCGAGTGTTCGCGCAACAACTCGCCGCAGAAAGAATGGATGGTCCCGACCGAAGCGCGGTCGATGTCCCAGCGCAGGTCGTCCGCGCGGGCCGATGCCTCGATCTGCTTCCTGAGCTGTCGCTTCAGGTCGTAGGCCGCCTTTTCCGTGAACGTGATGGCGACAACCTCCTCCAGCCCGCACGGGTCGGCCGGCGGCTCGATGGGTTCACCCGTCTCCTCGCTGACACCGAACGGGAGTCCGAGCCGCCACATGATCTTGCCGACCACCGTCGTCGTCTTGCCCGTACCCGCGTTCGCGACGAGGAGCGTGTCGTCTTCGGACCGGATGGCCCGCACCTGCTCGGGGGTCCACCGGATCTCAGCCATCGGTGTCCGCCCCGCCGCTCACGGAATCGTCTTCGGGGTCGTCTCCGAAGTCCCCGAAGCGGTGTTCCCCGTTGAGCTGCGCGCCGTTGCGACGGATTTCGGGCTTCGGGTCCCAGGGCACCCAACCGCCCTTCCATGATGCGACCGCCTCGAAACACCCGGCCCGCACACGTCCGGGGATGGAGAGCGCCATGGAAAGAGCCCGCTCGTACCTCTCTTCGCCGAACTTGACGAGTCCTCCGTTGAGCGGCTTCCCGGGATTCCTGATCGACCGGTAGCGGGAAGAGCCCATCGCGTAGCCGCGGTCGGCCATCACCTGCGCGTAGAGCACACCCTGGAGGGCGGTTCCGTCGTCGAACTTCGGCGCTCCCGGGGTTCCGCCGCTCTTATAGTCCAGTACGTGGTGGAGTCCGTCGGCCGCAACGCTTCGATCCACGCGATCGATGTACCCGCAGAGACGGAGGCGGGCCGCGTGGCCGCGTACATCTTCGCCGACGAGGAAGGTCCGCTCGTCGTCGAACCCGAACGCGAACTCGGTGTGCATCGGCCGTTCGCTCTTCGCCGCCATGTGGCCGAGTTCCCACGTGATGTAGTTGTGCACCGCCGTCAGGATCGTCTCTCGCGTCTGTTCCCATAGGGCATCGACCCCGAGCCATTCCCCTTTCTCCACGCGCTCGGCGCAGACCTCCTGGAAGATCTCCTCCAGACGGTCTTCGGCGGCGCCAACCAGGGAGAGGGGGAGCCGGTCCTTGAACTCGGCATAGAAGCGCTCGAGGACTTCGTGGGCGATGCTCCCGAAGATGAGCGGCGTCGTCTCCTCCTCCGCCTCCTCGACGCCTTCGAGCCACAGCACGCGTTCGATGAGGAAGGTGAAGGGAGAGCGGGCGTAGGCCTCGAGCTTGCCGGCGGACCAGCGGTGGTCGTCGTCGAAGCGACGCGCCAGTTCCCGCAGCACGTCCGGGTCCCGCAGGTGGCCGTTCCAGGGATTCGGCCGGTAGGCGGGGTGCCGCGGCTCCTCCGCCCCGGGGTACGGGAGAAGGAAGCCGGGGTAGCGGACGAGCCCTGGGCCGCGGTGGGTCTCGGCCGCGGCCGCCACGATGGCCCGGGCGATCCGCTCGGGGCGGGCCGGGGCGATCAGGGGCGACTCCACGGCGTGAGGCTGGCCGAGCCTGCGGTGCAACGCAAAGGCGGCGTGCCGGTCCGCCCCGGCCGGCGTTACCGGCTCCCGGTCATCGAAGGGACGGCGGATCCGGGGCAACTCGGTGGCGTCCTCGTGCGGCGGCACCATGAGGGACGGGAGGAGTGGCGTGCCGCCGGCGTCCGTCGTCCGGTAGCTGACCCAAACGGGCCCCGCCTGCTGGGTGACCGCACGCCACAACCCGCGCTCCCGGCGCAGCGCTTCGTCACGATGACTGACGGGCAGATCAAGACGGGCGAGGCGGCGGCGCTCCGCATCCGTGAACACCCCCGTGAAGCCAGCCGCGCGCGGGAATTCGCGGTCGTTTGCGTGCACGACGAACGTATGGGCGAAGGGGACGAGCGCCGCGTCGTGCGCCTCCAGGACCTGCACCCCCTTCTGTCCCGGCGTGGAGAGGGAGAGTTCGTTCGCCTGCAGGAGTTTCCTGAGGAGCGCATGCCACGCCGCCGGCCGTAGCAGATCGTCCGAGTGGTCGAGATCCCGCCACTCCCTGAGCAGTCGCTCCAGGAGGAGGATCCCGCGCTGGTCGGAGCGCACGACCTCCCACCGTTCCTCGACGGCATCACACACTCTGCGCCTCAGCCGAAAAACGCCGCGTTCCTCCCCGAGGAGGGCCAGGGTGAGTTCGATCCACTCCGCCTCGGGGCGGGATTCGCCCAGCGGCGCCAGCACCTCGCGCATGGCCGCGAACGCCTCGATATCCTTCTCGACCCGGTCGAGGAAGAGCCCGCGACCGCGGATCTCGCGCGCCTTGTCGATCACCAGCTGCTTGAGGTCGACGAGGCCTCCCGCCCAGGCTTCGAGCCCCACGACACGTCGGTTCGCCGCGATCGCATCGACGCTCCGGAGGTCCACCCTGGTGTTGAAATAGGGGTGCTCGAGGAGGGCCCGCAGGGATCGGTAGTCCCAGTTCCGGGCCGCGCCCCGCAAGAGCAGCAGGAGGGCTTTGAGCGCCGGGACCTCGTCCAGCGGCGTCCGGATACGGGCCGTGGCCGGAACGCCGGCCCGCCGCAGGGCCCTGTATGCGCGGTGCGTGTTTTCGCGGCCGGAGCGCGCCACGACCGCGACCTGATGCGGCTCCGCGGCACCCGATACCAGAATCTCCTTGACCCGTCGCGCTACCCAGGCCATCTCCCGCGCTGCGTCGGGAACGGGTTGCACCTTCAAGGGCTGCGCGGCGCTTCCGTCGTCCCCGCCCGATTCGCCGACCACCTCCGTTCGGGCCTTCAGCCCGTCGAAGAATGGATCGGACTCCGGCTCCAGCGGGAGATAGAGGTGGATGTCCACCTCCTCCTGCCGGACGAGCGCCTCGATCATGCGGCGGCGCGTGCGCGGACTCCCGATGCTGTAGATGTGCAGTTCGCGGGCGCCCCCGACCGCCGCCGGGAGCCCACCGGCCTCGATCCGCTCCGCGATATGCGCGTTCACGGAACGGGCATCCAGGAGGCCGCGTTCCCGCAGCGAGTCCAGATATGCACGGTAGACCTCTACGGCCCAGCGGCTGCGGCGTCGGGCGAAGTCATCCCCGCCCAGCCGGTCCAGCGCCTGTTCGAGTTGCTTCGGAGGGACCCCCTCCGGCAGCAGGTCGCCGAGCAGCCGATCCAGCATGTGCCCCCGGATCACGCCGTCCCCACGCCCGGGCTCCCGTCCCAGATGCTCGCGACCGAGGCGGGCCGCATGCCGACTCACGAGCCGACGCCGCGTGAGGAGGCCAACCGACTTCTCCCGAATCCCGAACCGATCGGTCAGGTCGCCGAAGAGGTTGACCGGAGGGTCGAGCCACCCCGGGTGGCCCCGCTGGTGAGCGGCCTCGTAGAGGCGATCTCGCAGACCGGCGTTGCTCAGCCAGATCCAGGTCGCCGACCCCGCCGTCCGGTCGGTGCGTGAGGCGGCGCCCGCAAGAAACCGGTCGACACACGCCTCCCACAGCGGGGCCGCGGCCGGCGCTCGAACCAGGGTCAGCGGCACGCGTCAGTCTCCGGACGGCGCGATGGCCATCTCCTTCGGGCGGAATTCACGCCCGACGCTCGTAGCCGGCGTCCGCGGCGTCAAGCGCCAAGGGAGGCGTTGAGGGAGTTGCGGGCCAGCGTCTCGATGTCCCGGACCGAGAGGCCGACCGCCTCGGCGACCTGCCGGAAGTTCTCGTTGATGTAGCCGCCGAAGTAGGCGGGATCGTCGGAGTTCACGGTGGCGAGGAGTCCCAGGTCGAGCATGCGCTTGATCGGATGTGCCGCGAGGTCCTCGACGACGCGGAGTTCGAGGTTCGAGAGTGGGCACACCGTCAGCGGGATGCGGTCATCCCGGAGGCGGGCCACGAGCGCGTCGTCCTCGAGGGCGCGGTTCCCGTGATCGATCCGTTCGACGCCGAGGATGTCGAGCGCCTCCCAGACGTATTCCGGCGGTGCCTCCTCGCCGGCGTGGGCGACGAGTCGGAGTCCCAGGCCCCGAGCCGCGTCGAACACGCGGGCGAACTTCGAGGGCGGATGGCCCACTTCGCTCGAGTCCAGACCCACGCCGAGCAGGAGGTCCAGGTATGGCTCGGCCTGCTCCAGCGTCTCGAAAGCTTCTCGCTCGGTGAGATGACGCAGGAAGCAGAGGATGAGGGACACGCTCACGCCCCGTTCCCGCGAGCGGGCGATGGCCCGATCCAGACCGTCCATCAGCGTCCCCAGCGGCACGCCGCGCCCGGTGTGCGCCTGCGGGTCGAAGAACATCTCGACGTGAACGACGTTGTCCACCGCCGCGCGCCGCAGGTAGGCGTCGGCGAGCGCGAAGAAGTCCTCCTCGGTGCGGAGGACGTTCATCCCCTCGTAGTAGAGGTCGAGAAACTCCTGGAGGTTGTTGAAGGAGTAGGCCCGACGGACCTCCTCCACGCTGCGGTAGGGCAGCGACACACCGTTACGGTGCGCGAGATCGAACATCATCTCGGGTTCGAGAGAGCCCTCGACGTGGATGTGGAGTTCCGCCTTGGGCGTGCTCCGGATGGTCTCGTTCAGGTCCGGCATGGGGTGCGTCTGGTGGCCTCTCGTGACGACGGGGTAGTATGGATCGTCGAACTCATGCAGGGGCGGAGTACCCCTGCCCGGATAACGCCCGACTGGACATGTCCCATGAGCCAACCCCGCGATAGCTGGAGTTCGAACGTCGGTCTCGTGCTGGCCGCGACCGGCAGCGCGATCGGCCTCGGCAACCTGTGGAAGTTCCCGTTCATCACCTGGGAGAACGAGGGAGGCGCCTTCGTCCTCGTCTACCTGATCTGCATCCTCGCCGTCGGCCTGCCGATCATGATGGCGGAATTGCTCATCGGGCGCAGGAGCCAGAAGAGCGCGGTCGGGGCGCTCAAGGAAGCGGCCGGGCCCTGGTGGGGCATCGTCGGCGGCTGGGGCGTGCTCGCCGGCTTCATCCTCCTCAGCTACTACACGGTCATCGCGGGCTGGTCGCTCTACTACTTCGCGCAGTCCATCGGCTGGACGTTCGGCGGCTATCCCGCCGGGATGGCGGCGGGCGACCTGTTCAACGAGCAGGTCGGGAACGCCGGCCTTCAGTTAGCTCTCTCGCTCAGCTTCAGCGTCGCGACGATCGCCGTCGTCTACTTCGGCGTGAGCAAGGGGATCGAGCGGATCGCGCGCATCTTCCTCCCCATCCTGTTCGGGATCCTGCTTCTCCTGCTGGTGAGCGCGCTGGGGATGAGCGGGTCGGGGGAGGCGATGCGCTTCATCTTCCGCGCCAACTTCGGGGAGCTGGAGATGAGCGGGGTCCTCGAGGCGCTCGGACACTCCTTCTTCACCCTCTCCCTCGGGATGGGGGCGATGATCACCTACGGATCCTACATCTCGCGCAAGCACTCGATCGTGAAGGCGTCGGGGGCGATCGTGGCGCTCGACACGCTGATCGCGCTCGTGGCGACGGTGATCATGTTCTCCGTCATCTTCTCGGTGGCGGGGATGAGCGACCAGGTGAGCGGTTCGCCGGTGGGGATGCTCTTCATCTCGCTGCCGGAACTGTTCTACACCGCGGTGCCCTTCGGCGTCGTGCTGGGGCCGCTCTTCTACGTGCTCGTGGCGCTGGCGGCGCTGACCTCGACGATCTCGCTCCTCGAGGTCGTGTCGAGCTACGTGATCGACGAGCACCGCCTCAGCCGGCCCAAGGCGACGGTCCTCTGCGGAGGGGCGATCTTCGTGTTCACGATCTTCGCGGCGCTCTCGTTCACGGGCACGCCGTTCCTCGCCACGCTGGAGATCTTCGCGGGCAAGGTGGGCTGGTTCTCGACGGTCGACCACTTCGTCTCCAACTGGATGCTGCCGACCGGCGGGTTCGCGATCACGCTCGCGGCGGGCTGGTTCATGACCCGGAAGGCGACGGAGCGCGAACTGATGGATGGCACGGAGCCGCGCTGGTTCCACTACGGGGCGTGGCGCTTCTTCATCCGCTGGGTGGCGCCCCTTGCAGTGGGGGCGATCATCGTCGCCGTCATCCTGGGCCGCGACTTCAGCTGACGGGAGCCGGTTTACGGGAGGCAGTAGACGGCTGTGGCGGTTCGTCGGTTGAGGCGGACCCGCGTCGGTGCCGCCGCGCTGGCCGGAGCCGCTGTCTTCGGCGGCTGCGGCGGCGCTCCTTCCGCTTCGAGCGGGGGCGCGGGCGGCGAGGCCGGGGGGCGCCCCGACATCGGCCGCGAGGAGGTCGTCGAGGCGCTCGCCCGCGGCTGGTTCCCGGGTCGGGTGGGAGACATCGCCGTGATCCCCGACCCGCAGGCAATCATCACGTATCCGAGCGAGAGCAACCGCTACATGCACGGCGGGCCGTGGCCGTTCGACAGCGACCTCCTGCTCCTCCTCCACGGCGAGAGCTTCTTCCGACCCGACACCTACGGGGGGCCGGCGTCTCACCAGGACATCGGCGCGACGGTCGCCGACCTGCTGGGGCTCCCTCCGGGGCGCGGCGCGACGGGCCGCCCGCTGCAGGAGGCGTTTGTGGACGTCGACGCTCCTTCGCGGCCGGCCGTGGTCGCTGTGCTCGTGCTGGACGCCATGCGCGACGACTACCTGGAACGATGGGCCGAGCTTCTCCCCAACCTGAGCCGGCTGGCGGCGGAGAGCGCCCGGTTCACCGAGGCTCGGGTCGACTACCTGCCTACCAACACCTCGACCGCGCACTCAACGATTTCGACGGCGATGGACCCCGCGCTACACGGGATCGTCGGCAACACCCTCTACGACCGCCGGATCGGCGAATCGAGGCAGGCCTACGAGGGAGTCGCGCCCTACAACCTCATGGCGCTCACGTTCGCGGACCGCTGGGGCATCGCCACTCGGGGCCGCGCCGAGATCGTGGTGCAGGCGGGGACGGACTACCCGGCCGTGGCGCTCGCGGGCCATGGGGCGTGCATCCTGGGCGGCCATCCACGGTGGTTGGCCTACTACGACTCCGGGAGCGGTGCGTGGCGTACGAACGAGGACTGCTACCACCTCCCCTCCGCCGCCGGGGAACTCCATTTTGGCCCTCGCCTCGACGCCACGGGCCGCATGTGGATGGGACACGAACTCGGTAGCCTCAGCGAGGCTCGTCGGTCGGCTTTCTTCACGGCCCTTGAGGGCGAAGCCGCGGTCGCCTTCATCGAAGGGAGCGCCTTCGGAGAGGATGAGATTACCGACCTCTTTCTCGCCAACCTGAAGAGCACGGACTACGTGTCCCACAAGTACGGCCCGTTCTCCCCGGAGATGGAGGCGACGCTGGCGGAACTGGACGGATGGCTGGCCCGAATCGTGGCGGCGCTCGAAGCGAAGGCGGGGCCCGGCGGAGTGGCCCTCATCGTGACGGCGGACCACGGGATGCCGGACGCCCCGGCGAGCGACGACCTGTGGGTTACGTACGACGACGTGACGGCGTGGCTGAACGAGCGTGTGGACCCCGGCGGGCCGGGTGTGGTCGCCTTCTACGAAGGCTCCGAGAACCAGATGTTCCTCGACCACGACAGGCTGGAGGCGCTGGGACTGGCGCCGGACGATGTCGCCCGCACGCTGGAGGAGGCTCCGGCGGTGCGGTTTGCGATCACCGCGCGGGAGGTACGGGGCGCGCTTACGCGGTGACGGGCTGGACCTTCGCGTTCAGGATCCCCTCGACCCTCCGGTGGCGGCGGTGCCGGGACGGAAGTCTCTGAGGTACAGCGTGAGGCGTCCCTGCCGGGTCTCGGTCGTGACCATCACGATGGGGTGGGGTGGGTCGACCGCCACATGGATCCGGGCGTCCGACTCCGGCGTGAACATCGACATCCCCGGGACTACCGCCCGCAGGACGTAGACGTCGAACCGCCCCGCGGGGACGCGCGTCCGATCCCGGCGTTCGAGTTCGAACCAGGCCGGGCTGACCTCCGAGAGGTAGTAGCGGTCGACGCGGAAGGAGGTCTCTCCCGACGCGATCCGGCGCCGCATTTCGTACAGGATCGCGAGATCGTCGATCGGCGCATCAGGGAGCATGACCTCAGGCGGTGGGTCCGTCGCGTCGGGGTGCGCCGGATCCGCAACCTGGCCATCGAGGTGTTCGACGCGCAGCCGCCGCTCGGGCCCATCGAGGTGGACCCGCCAACTGGTGCGCCTTCGCCCCTCCTGGATGAACCGTTCGAAGCGCAGGGAGCGGAGCGGAGCCAGCATCACCCAGCTTGTCTGCCGGTCGTGGATCCGGAAGAACGGAATGGGAGCCCCGAAATCCACCTCGATGCGGTAAACGTCCTCCCCGGCGACCGTTTCCCGGTCCGCGACGGTCAGTTGGTTGCTCCCCAGCTGGATCGGGCCGAACTGGACGCCGAACTCCATGATCTCCCCGACGGCCAGGGTCTCCGCGGCCGCTGCGGTGTTGGCGGCCGCCTGACCGGAGAGGGGCGCGGCGGCCAGCAAGCCGACGCACAGCGCGCTCCACCACCGTCCGCGGCGCGATCGCGCCCCCGAAACCGCCGGCCGCGTCACAGACTCGCTACGTCGATGGGCCGAGCGAACGGTGTCTGTGCCTGAGCAGGCTGCGATACATGACGACGGAGATCACGTCCGGCACCGCGAAGGCCATCGCGCAGTCGAACGGCTTGGCGAACCCCTGTTCCGCATAGTCCCACAGCTCCCGCTCCGCGTAGTAAAGGAGGACGAAAAGAAGTACGCGGGTGAGCACCGGAAAGTCTATACGTCGCCTCAGGCGCCAGGCCGCAATCATGGCGACTCGACCGGCCCGCGGGCGGGGCGAGCCCGCCTGTTGCGCTGGCGTGATCCCCCCGTTCAATCCTGCGTGACCCGCGCTCGCGATGCTGGCGGGACTGGACGCGTGGCCTACGCGGTGACGGGCTGAGCCTTGGCGTTCAGGATCCCCTCGTAGCACAGCATCAGCGCGCGGAAATGGCTCTCGGCCGTCTGGATGCGTCCGGCCGCGAAGCGTCGCACGAGATCGGGATGGATCTCGGGCAGGCGTTCGAGCAGCCCGGCGATCGCGTCCGCGCAGGCAGCCGAGTCGCCGCTATGTACATTTTCACTCCGCCACCCGCCTCCGCGTAGAACTCGGCAACATCGAGGATCTTCATCGACTCCTCACCGACCGTCGCGTCCCGCTAGGCGGCGTGGTCGAAGGCCGGGATCCTTGCAACCTCCCGGTAGTCTGCCAGGAGTCTCGCGAACACCGCGTCCCAGCTGCGCTCGTGGGCCGTGGCGAGCCCACCTTCCCGGATCCGGCCTCGCAGTTCGTCGTCGTCGAGGAGGCGTCGGATCCGTCGCGCGTAGTCGCGGACGTCGTCCGGGCGGGCGAGCAGGCAGTTCACTTCATCCTCCGCATAGTCGAGGACGCCGCCGCCCCGCACGGCCACCGCCGGGACGCCGGACGCCATGGCCTCGAGGAGACAGTTTCCGAACGTTTCCGTGGAGGAGGGGAAAAGAAAGACGTCCGCCGAAGCGTAGGCGGTGGCGAGTTCCGTCCCCTCGAGCGGCCCCGTGAGGTGGGCGTTCCAGAGCGCCCGCCGCCCGATCTCCTCCTCCATGAGCCCGTCCCCGACGAAGCTGAGGGCGACGTTGCGTCCGTCCGCGCCACGCACCATCCCGCTCAGCGATTCCCACGCGGCCATGAGGAGGTGCAGGTTCTTCTCCGGCGCGAGACGTCCGACGTAGGCGACAAGGAGGTCATCAGGGCCGATCCCGAAGCGCGCCCGCCACTCATGGGACCTGTATCCCGGATGGAAGCGGCGCGTATCCACGCCGCGGGACCAGATGCCGGTGTGCGCGACGCCGCGTGCGTTGAGGTGGGCCTCGTACGGCCGCGAAGGGCAGAGCACCCGGCCGGCGTTCGCGTAGAACCGCCGCAGGTACACCCACCCGGGCTTCATCACCATCCCGAGCCCGTACAGCGAGGAGTACTTCTCGTAGTCGGTGTGCGCCGACGCGATGCGCGGGATGCCGAGTTTCCTGGCCGCCCACGCCCCCACCCGGCCCATCGGAAACTCGGTCGCCAGGTGGACGATGTCGGGGTCGAAGCGTTTCAGATCCCGGAGCACTTCGTGCTTGCGGGGGAACCCCCACGGGATCGAACGGTCGAGCGCAATGGGCCGCCCCGGGGAGCGATGCACCTCGGGCCGGTCGGCCTCGACCTCGGCCAACCGGGGGGTATAGACCCGCGCCGAGTGACCGCGGGCCTTGAGTCCGTCGACGGTCCGCACGAGCGTGTGCGACACGCCGCTGATCTTGGGCCAATAGACTTCAGAGAAATACGCGATTCGCATCGGTCACCTCCCCGCCTCCGGTACACCCCACGCTACGGACCCCGTGTTGCGACGGGTTGAACGGAGAACGGCAGGTGCGTAAGGGCTGCCGACGGGTCCCCGTGACGTTTGTCACAGTCTTCGTAGCACGCGCGCGACGCGTCGCGCGCCGGAACGTCCGGTTGGGGAGGTCAGGGAGAGATCCGGTCGCCACGCTGCCCGGGTCGGGCCGGGCCACGGATCGCAAGTCGCACGCCCGCGCGCGCCTCTTCAGGGCGCTCACGCCGATCGCCAGCGCGCCGGTCGCCGCCAGAAGATGGTGCGTGTAGAAGCGCCACCACACGAGGACGACCGCCAACTCGTCGGCTCCGAAATCCGCCGCGAGGCTGGCGGCGAACCCCATCTCGATCACGCCGCCGCCGCCGGGAAACGGGAGCGCGGCGCCGGGATACAGGAAGAGGAGCGGCCAGGCGACGAGCCGCAGCGGCGAATAATCTGCCGCGAGCGGGAGGGCGAGCACCGGGAGGATGGCGAGGCGGGCGCCGACGTTGAGGCTGCTCAAAGCCAGCGTCAGCAGCTGGGCCGGGACCGGCGCCCGCCGTACGAGGCGGAGGGCGCGGCGGAACTTGAGCCCCTGGAGCCGCAGCCCTCGCCACCGGCGGCGCGAGACGCCGAGGCGGGCGAGCGGCCGAGGTACGCGGTCGCGCGCGGTCCGGCGGCGGATCGCGCTCGCAACCAGGAGGGTGAGAACGATTACGCTGGCGAAGGCGGCCGCCAGCAGGCTGACGATGCGCACGGCCGGAGAGATGACCGCGAGCGTGAGCGCCAGCGTGATGACGACCATGAGATCGCCCACGACCTCCCCCGCTACCAGCGCCGCGCCCGAGACCGGCGGTACCCCATCCCGACGCAGGACCCAGACCCGCGCGGGGTCCCCGCCGGTGCGCGCCGGCGTGACCGCAGCCAGCGCCTCCGCCCACAGGTGGGCCCGCGCGCCGCAAGAGGGCCGAACCCTTTGCCCGCAGGAACGCCCGATGTGAGCCAACCTGAGGGCGCGCACGAGCAGGGAGAGGAGCACGCACCCGATTGCGGCGAGATGGATCCCGATGGGGATCCGGTCGATCAGAGTGCTCGCATCGGACACGCCGCCGGCCAGCACCGCGAGGACGGCGAGGCTGACAGCAACGGAGAGCGCGCTCCACCATCGTCCACGGCGCGACCGCGCCGGCGTCACCGCCGCCCGGGTCACAAACGCGCTACGTCGATGGGCCGAGCATGCGGTGTCGGTGCCTCAGAAAGCGGCGATACACGACGACGGAGATCACGGCCGGCACGGCGAAGTCCATCGCGCAATCGAACGCCTTGGCGATCCCCTGTTCCGCGTAGTCCCGCAATTCCCGCTCCGCGTAGTAAAGCAGGACGAGAATGAGTACGGGGGTCAGCACCGGAAATTCTATACGTCGCCTCAGTCGCCACGCCGCGGTCATGGCGAGCAGCGCCCATACCCCGTGCGAGAGCGACGTCTTGATCGTCTGTTCGAGGTCCGTCCCGGAATGGACCCACGCCGCGATGTAGCGAATCACCGGCAGTTGCAGGATGAACTCTTCCACGGTCGGCCGTCGCCCCTCCTCCCTTGCCGTCACGTATCCCGGCCGACGGAAGCGGCCGTTTCGACCCGCCCCATGGTTAGGTGGCCCGTGTAGCCGGCAGGCGGCGTGCGCGTAACGGTTGGGCACGGCGTGCCCGCCCCACGGGTAACGCGTTCGTGGCGACTCGACCGGCCCGCGGGCGGGGCGACGCGGCCTGTTGCGCCGGCGTGACCGCCCGTTCAATCGTGCGTGACCCACGCCCGATACCCTGCCGTGGCAGTCTGGCCGGGATTCGGCGCCCGCCGCCGAGCACGCGAGGACGCGCTGATCCGGGATGATCCGATCGGGGCTGACCGAGAACGAACCGAGAACGAGAGCCCGCCGATGCTGAACCGACGCACGTTTCTGAGGACAGGGAGCCTCGCCGTAGCCGGGTGGGCGGCGCTCGCCGACCGCATCGTCGCTGCCCCGTACGATCCCCTCTCGAACCTCGCCGGGATCGGGCGGACCGCCGCCCCCCCGGTACGGGTGCAGGGGATCGTCCGGGCGGAAGGCCGCGGGCTGGGGCACGTCGCCATCTCCGATGGACTCCAGGTCGTGGATTCCGACGCCGATGGCCGCTTCGAACTCGTGACCTCGGCCGATCGAGGCTTCGTCTGGGTACGGGTCCCGACCGGATACGGGATCCCGACCAACCCATCCGGCACCGCGCGCTTCTACGAGCGCATCGACCCGGCGCGGAGCGAGATGTCGGTCGCGTTCGACCTCGCCCCGAACGGCATGCCGGACGATCGCCACGCACTCCTCCTCCTCGGCGACATCCAGACCCAGACCGAAGAGGAGATGGAGTGGTTCCACGAGCGCTCGGTACCGGACCTCCGGCAAACCGTGCGGGAGTTGGGTGACACGCACGTCTTCGGGATCTCCGATGGCGACATCATGTACGACCAGCTCGAGCTCTATCCGGAGTACGAGCTCGGCGTCCGGCGGATCGGGGTCCCGTTCTTCCAGGTCATCGGGAACCACGACCTCGACATGTCTAGCGCCACCGACGAGGCTTCAACGGCCACCTTCTCCCGCCACTTCGGGCCGCGCTACTACTCGTTCGACCGCGGGGCCGTGCACTACGTCGTCCTCGACGACGTGTTCTGGCACGGGAGCGGCTACATCGGCTACCTCGACTCGGACGCGCTGACCTGGCTGGGGGAGGATCTGAGCCGCGTCGAGCCTGGGGCGCCGGTCGTCGTGGCGACGCACATCCCCGTCCTCGGCAGCTATCACGCCCGACAAGGCCTCACGTCGCCGGATCCGCCCGTGGCGATCATGAACCGCGAGGCCCTGTACCGACTGCTCGAGCCCTTCCGGGCCCACATCCTCACCGGCCACACCCACGAACTCGAGCATGTGTTCGAGAGCGGGACGCACGAGCACGTGGCGGGCGCGATCTGCGGCGCGTGGTGGAGCGGACCGATTTGTTGGGACGGCGCCCCGAACGGCTACTGCGTCTACGAGGCGGCGGGCGAGGAGATCTCGTGGCGCTACAAGTCCACCGGGTTCGACGCGACGCACCAGATGCGGCTCTACGCGCCGGGGGCCGACCCGGCCGCGCCGGACGAGATCGTAGCGAACGTGTGGGACTGGGACCCCGAGTGGACCGTGCGCTGGTTCGCCGACGGCGATCCCCGCGGCCTCATGGCGCGCCGGCCGGGCCGCGATCCGTGGAGCGTCGAACTCCACTCGGGCGACCATCTGCCCGCTCACCGCCCGTGGGTCGAGCCTCGCATCACGAACCACATGTTCTACGCGCGCGTCGACCCGGGGGTGGCGGAGGTACGCGTGGAGACGACGGACCGCTTCGGCCGCGTCTACTCGGAGTCGCTGCGCCTCACCTGACCTCGACGGGACGAAGGGACGAGCACCGACAGGCGTTGTAGACCTCCCGGCGCGGGCTCATGTTTCGGGGACGGGGCGGCCGGAGGGTCGGCCGTCCGCATGCTTACCCGGGCCCGGAGATGTCGCCATGACCCAGCCACGCCCGCGCTTCCGTCCGTCCTTCGTCGCGTTGCCGGTCTCCCTCACCTTCCCCACCCTGGCCGCGCTCCTCGCGAGCGCCTGCGCGCCTCCGCAGATGACGATGGAGGAGGCGTGTGCGGATCCCGCCAACGAGATCGTGGCGGAGAACTGTCTCGAGGGACACCCGGCCACGGAGTGGGACATCAACGGCTACGGGGATCCGAGCATCCAGGGGTTTGGCACCGACATCGGGATCAACCGGGGGGAGACGATCGAGTTCAAGATCGACACGGACTCGGACGACTACCG